>ERZ842401.1596-NODE-1596-length-32079-cov-5.300275_pt1 | contig 32079 bp, 13 predicted proteins | sample MGYA00521270_ERZ842401 | MGnify/ENA primary metagenome ERZ842401 (study PRJEB31892, sample SAMEA3878208) | bioreactor metagenome | biome: Moose rumen | place: Sweden | collected 2011-10 | study: EMG produced TPA metagenomics assembly of the PRJEB12797 data set...
GGTTGGCGTATTCGGCCCAAGCGTCGTTGTTGGGCGTGATGATGAGGTATTCGGCTCCTTCCTTGTCGTCGCGCAGCCATTCCTGCATACGCTTCTCGTAGTCGATGACGGGCAGTTGGTCGTAGTTCATCAGCTCTGCGGCCAAGATGGGGTCCCAATAGGGCGAGCGCAGGCGGTCGTCGCCGAAGTGGCCGTTGCCGCCTTCAAAGCTGACCGAAAGCTCGATGTTGGTGTAGACCTTCAGCTCTTTGGTGACGGGGTTGTACTGGAAAGGCGTGATGGCCACGGTGACGGCCTCAACGCCACGGATGTACGACTCGCCCATCACGAAAGGCTCGGCGGGAAAGAAGGCGTCCTTGCCGTAGACGGCCATGTCTTTCACATAGTTCATGTCGGGTTCCTCGCTCTCGGCTTGGATGCGGAGGGCAGGGGCGATGTTGACGTTATGGATGGTCTCGGTCTCGAAGCTGACCACATTGAGGGTGGCTTTGGCCCCTTGCGGGACAGCCATCATGCGGCTGTCGGTAGGCAGGTTGGGTAGCCCTGCATCGTTGGGGATGGCGATGGCGGAGATGCTGATCTCCGACATTTCCTCGCCACGGTAGGTGATGGGGTTCAAAGACATCTGGCCGAGGTTGTAGCTGATGCGCAACCCGTCGCGTGTCTTCTCCGTCAGGTTGAAACCTTGCTTCCCCTTCAGGGGATAGTCGAAGGTTTGCGCCATGCCGTGGATGCCCGTGAGGACGGCCAAGGCCATGGACAGGATTAAGGTCAATGATTTTTTCATCGTATTAATATTGAGTTAAACTTATGATTGCTCTGACAAATTGGTTTCGTGCCGCAAAAATAAGATAAAAACCGAAACATATTATATAGGTGTGTCGCTTTTTTTAGGCCCGAAAACAAAAAAAGAGACGCGAATCTCGCGCCTCTTCTCAACCCTTAAAATAATTCGTATGAAAACTTAGTCGTATTCACCCCAATTCATGCAGGCACCTTTCAGCTGTTTTTTTAGCGGGAACATCAGCGTCACTTTCACGGTGGCATCGGTGTTGAAGCGCTTGCCCAAGAGATAGGGGTCGATGTAGCCGGCACCAATCACGTTGGTCGACTCGCCGTTGATTTCCTCCTTCGTGAACGAATTGATGACGGCACCATGGGCCGAGGCATCCACCTTCAAGAGGAGGTAGTAGTTGCTGAAATTGATTTTGAAGAGTACACCGGCACCCAACACCACGCCCACATTCCATTGGCGCAGGTTATGGGCACTCATCGTCACCGTGTCGATAGTGGCAGAGGCCTCGTTGTATTGTTGCTCTTCCGTGCCGTAGTTCAAGATTTCCATCTTCTGCCAAATCATACGGCCAGCGATAGGAAGGCTAAAACGTGGCGCGACAAAGACATAGGGCCTGATGTTGCCTAACGAGAAGTAGTGGGTGAAGGGAACCTGTATGTCGACTTCTTGATAGTCAACATCATATTGCCTGTAGAAATCCTTGTTCTCGTTGATGGCCACGGGGAAGTTAAGCACCTCGTAATTGAGTTGCGTGTTACGCATGGCGTAGAGGCCTTCAAGGGAGATGGAGTTGTTGGCATTCAGCATCCGCTCAACGACCAAGCCGCCAGTGGGGCCGAAATTGAAAGGCTGGTTGTATTTCGTCTCCGTCCCGCCAAAGTGGAGCCAATAGGTCATGGTAAGGCCACCAGTGAGGCCGATGTTGTATCTGGCTTCCGACGAACTCACTCTGCTGTAGGCAGGTTTCAATGGCTTGTTGAATTGTGCCATTGCCGTGTTGCCTATCAAGGTCAAGACAAGGAGAAAAAGGATATGCGCTTTTTTCATAAGAGTTAGTGTTTCTTGAGTCGATTATTCAGTGTATTCGCCGTGTTGAAGATCCCCCATGCTCTTCAGAATCCACACATTGCCAGGTAGAGGCAATGATCCGTTGTTGATAAGAGGTTGATACAGAATGGTTTCCTTGTTGTAGTAATACATGGACTGGGAACCGATTCTGAAGTCTTTGATGATGCGTGTTGTGAGGGTGTCAGAGGTGTTGTTGATGGTGTCGGTGGTAACGATGGTTTCCGTATCAACTTTGCCCGACATGATGACGGCGATGAGGGGTTGGGTCTTCGAACTGATGTTGCGGACTTCATAGTAGTAGGCAGTGAAGTAGGGGTCGTGTCCCATGATGTACATATACTGGAAGTCTTTGCTCGATGGGTTGCCTGACTTGAAATAGGAGGGGGCGATGGTGTCGTTGATGAAGTTGTCGAATCGCTGGTTTTGTTCAATCAACAGCATCGTGCTGTCGTTGCTTGAGTTTTCCAAAAAGATCAGCGAGCCGTTTTGGGCGTTATAGGGTCTGTTTTGGATATATTTGGCAATGCCTTTGTGTTGCTCATAGATTTCGAAGTAGTCCTTGACGGGCAGTACCCCTGTGCGCGGTTGCCACAATGAGTCAATCTTCACAAAAGCTTCGTAGATGTAAGAGTCGACGAGGTATTTGCCATCGATTTTTGGTGGCTCGTCACCATAGTAAAGATGCTCCTGGCCAAATGCCATCAACAGACGCTGGGGCATGTAATCGTTGATGTTCGGAATCTGTTGGTATCCATAATAGATAGTGGCATTATCCTCCAGATCGTCTTTCAAACATGAGTTTAAAAGCAAAAGACCCGAGAGGAGGAGAATGGTTTTGAATAAGTGCTTCTTCATCTTTTGTTATGTGCTTGAAGAGGTTCTAGGTATCAACTGCGATTTTAATCCGCAAATGTAAGGATTTCTATTTTACATTCGACATATTAAACGCAATTTTTTTGTTATTATTATTGTAAGCGATTATATATTAGTTCGTTATGATGACTTTTTGGGTGACGGTTATGCCTTTGTAGTTGAACACAAAGAGATAAATGCCGTCATTATAGGTGCTTATGGTGTATGGGAATGGGCGTTCGGCGATCACACTCAGTTCGAAGTCGTCGATGAGTCGGCCTATCATGTCATAGACCTTGATGGCCACTATTCCTTGCATATTGCCTAACATGAGGGTCATCTTGCCGTGATTGGGGTTGGGCATGATGGCAATATTCGGATGGCCTTCTTGCTCGTCGGTGCCGATGAAGCTGCTGATGAGCCAGAAACGACGGACGATGCCGTTGTTAGGGTCGCAGGCATTGTAGACGGTCGCACGCAGCCAAACGGTGTCTTCGACGCGGCCAGTGACGGTGACGGAACAGAATTCGCCGACGTCGCCGTAGGAGCGCAGCAGCCAGCCGGTGTTGTTCTCAAGGCTCCAAACCACCGAGTCCCATACGTTGCCTTCATTTTGGTCCCATAGAGTGAAGTCGAAGCTATTCATCTCGAATTCGGTTGGCGTAATGACCCAGTGGGGTGCCACATTATAAGGATCGGTGGAATGGATTTCTGACGGGTTGGGTGGCACCGACAAGCTCAGTTCCAAGTGGACGATGCTGTCGCACCCCAACGAATTGGGGATGGTGTCGGTGTAGAATCCGGGCTGGCTGTAGAGTTGGCCGTGCCATTCGTAGGCCGTGCAGCCGCCGCTGACGCTGTCGGTGCCGCCTTCTACGGTGGCCGTGAGCGAGAGCCGCAGGCTGACGATGCTGTCGCAGCCGAAAGTCGAGGTGAAGACTTGGTCGTAGATGCCGTCCTCTGTGTAGGTCGTGCCGTTCCATGTGTAGGAAGCACTGCACTCGCTGTGGACGATGGTGTCGGGGTTGATGATGCGGTCGGCCACGACGAGGTGCAGGTCGATGATGCTGTCGCAACCTTCGGGGTTAGGCTTGACGATGTGTCGGTCGTAGGTTCCAGGGTGGTCGTAGACGAAGCTGAAGCCATACCCTTCGTAGGTCTCAGGCTCGCCAAACCAGCAGCGCAGGTCGTTGAAGGCAGCGTAGAAACCGGGCAGGGCATCGACGTAGATGAGCAGGCTGTCGCTGCATTCGGGGTGGACGGCGTTGGCGACTTCGAGACCCAAGATGGTGTCGTTGATGATGGTCACGTCGAAGCCGTGGCCGGTGTAGGTGCCGCCGCTACACACCTCGGCGCTTTCGGTGAGGGTGTGCGTCCTTGTGTCGACATAGTATCTCGACACGTCGATGGCCTTCCCAAACGAGTTGACGGTGAGGACGACTTCATAGACGCGCTTCTCGGCGTAGGTGTGGGTGGCGGGGTTTTGCGTGCTGGTGGCGCCGTCGCCAAAGTCCCAATCGACTGTGTAGTTGTCTTGGTTGACGTCGGCCTCAAAGGTGATGCTCTCGTCGGGGCAGTATTCGTAAGTGCCTTGTTTCGGCACCAAGGTCTCGTTGAGGGTGACGCGCGTGCTCAGGTCGATGGTCTTCGAACCCACCAAATAGGCGTAGCCTTTGGCGAAGCCGAAGCCGTAGACGTGGGCGTTGAAACCCCGCTCGCAAAGCAGGTGATGCACGCCGTGCTCGATGTTTTGACGGGTGAACGAGAACTCGTCGGAGCCTTCAACGCGCTCAAACGCGCTGGCAGGCAAGAGGTTGCCGTCCAAATACACCTCGTCGATGGCGTTGTTGTTGACGATGATGTTTACATGGTGCGTGCTGATGTCGATGTTCTCGTTGTTGAAGGTGGAGAAGGTGATTTCGTCGATGCGTTGCTCGACGGGGGCAATCCAAACCACCGAAGGGTCGCCGATGCTGTTGTTGCCTCTCGTGGTGTTGTAGAGGTAGACGGCTGCGGCCCCCGACGACTCGATGAGGCACGATTTCTCGGTGCTCGTCAGCTCGAAGATGTAGGATTCGTTGGCCTGTAGGCTGACCAAGAACTGCCCGTTTTTGAGGATGGTGTTGTCGTTTGACGAGGAGGTCACCTTCACCATGTCTTTCTCGCGTTCGAGCGAGTTGGTGACCACGAATTTCTTGCCCCACGATTGCAGAGGCATGGCTTGCTCGAAGATGTGGTCGAAGCTGCTGCCGTTGTTGGGAATGGCGGTCAGGTTGTTGCCGTTGTAGACGGCGATGGGCTTGCCGCCGCGTGCCCTCACTCGTGAGCCGCTCAGGTCACGCATGTCGCTGTTGCTGTTGGAACGCACTTGGTAGGTCTGTCCTTGGTTCAGCTGCACGCTGAAGGTCTGGCCTGCCTCATGGCCGTTGAGGGTTTGGGTGGCCGGCGTGATGTCGACGGTGGTGTTGTCTTCGGTGGCCACGATGAGGAAGGCGCTGGTTTGGTTTTGGGTTTGGAAAGGCTGGTTCGAGGAGATGTGCGACTGGTCGTAGGTCTGGATGATGTAGTCGTCGGCAAGGCTTTGGACGGGCAGCACATACGAAGCATCGAACGAGAGGTAGGCGATGTTGGTGCAGAAGACCGAAACGGTGTCGGAGCAACTGACCAAGATGCCTTTGTTCTGTACCTGTTCGGAGTTGCCGTCGATGTAGGCCACGTCTTCGGGGATGTCGACGGTGGTGATGTTGTCGGCTTGCACGGTGAAGTCGGTGCTCCAGCCGGTTTGTGGGTTGGTGATGGTGCCAGTGCAGTCGGTCTTCGAGCTGATGAGCACTTGGGTGAGGAGCCAGTTGCCGTTGTTGGGGGCGCTGGAGTGGTATTTGTGTCCGTTGGTCATAAACGAAACCCAAAACTCCGTGCCTTGCGTCGAAGCGTCTTGTGCCTTGGCGGTAATTGCGGCGAGCAGCAATGCTGAAAGGATGGCAAAAGGTTTGAAAATCTTCATGTCGGTTGAATTTAATGAATTGTTATTGTTTTCTTGCACAAGGTGCCTTCCTTGCCCGTGGCCACGAAGAGGTAGATGCCGTCGGAAAGGTCTTTCATCTCGTAGGGGCAGGTCAGGGAGCCTTGGCTGTTGTAAATCTGGAAATGGTCGATGATGGTGCCGCGCATGTCGTACACCTTCATGTCGATGGTGCCGGTCAGGTGCTCGAAGTGGAGGGTCATCTGGCCGTTGTTGGGGTTGGGCGCGACGCTGAACAAGGCCGGCTCTTCGTTATTTTCCTCGGTGCCGAAGAAGGAACTGACGAACCAATAGCGGCGCACGACGCCTTCGGGATGGCACTTGTTGTAGACCGTGGCGTCAAGCCAAATGGTGTCGTTGACGTGTTCAAGGACATACATCTTGCAGACGATGCCTTTCGGATGGGCGTTTTCGTCGGGCACAAGGAGCCAACCGATGCCGGTGTTCTCGAAAGCCCAAGTGACGGAGTCCCAATGGCACGCGGTGTTGTAGTCCCAGAGGTAGAAGTCGTACGACATGATTTGGAACTCGGTGGCGGTGATGACCCAATGGGGCGCGGTGTTTATGGTATCCTTGGGATAGATCGGGGTGGGGTCGGGGGTGTATTCCAAGTCGAGGTCGAGATGCCCGATTTGGTAGCATCCCGTAGTGGGGTCGGGAAGGGTGTCGGCGTATGCACCGGCGACGAAATAGGTCTGGCCGTTAAAGTCCCAAGTGTAAGCATCGCAGTCCGTGGCCGAAACGGGTTCGATGTCTTCGAGATTGGAGGTGATGTAAAGCTTTGAGGTGATGCCCGAGGTGGAACCGCCGCCGCAGGGGTTCTCTTGTGTTCGCACCGTAAGGGTGGCTTCGTAGAAGGCATAGCTCTCGTAGGTATGCGTGGCGGGATTGTCGGTGCTGGTGGTGCCGTCGCCAAAGTCCCAAAGCAGCTCGTAGTTGCTCAGGTTGATTTCGGCGGCAAAGGTGAGAGGCTCCAAGAAGCAGTTCATGATGGTGTCGTTGGGCGCGACCGTTTCGCCGTTGACGATGAGGGTGGTGGAGAGGTCGGCGGTTTTCGAGCCAACCATGTAGGCATAGCCCCTTGCGTCGCCGAATCCGTAGATGTGGGCGTTGAAGCCGTTGGGACAGCTCAAGTGGTGTACGCCGTGCGTGATTTGCGCCCTGTAATAGCTGTAGTCGCTGTTGCCCGCCACGGCATCGAATTGTCCTGACGGCAAGAGCGCATTGTCCAAATAGACCTTGTCAACGTCTTGGCTCTCAACGATGATGTTCATGTAATGGTTGCTGATGTTGACGTTGCTGTGGTCGTAGTTGAAGGTCGAGAAGGTGATTTCGTCGATGCGTTGCTCGATGGGGGCAATCCACACCATCGACGGGGCGCCGTTGCCCGAACCGTTTGAGCTGGTGTTGTAGAGGTAGACGGCGCAGCTGTGGGTGGCTTCGAGATAGCACGATTTCTCCGAACTCGAGATGCTGATGCTTCGCGACTCGTTGGCATTGAGGGTGAAAAGCACTTCGCCGTTTTTGCGGATCACGTTGCCGTCAGCCGACGAGGTGATTTTGTAGTAGTCCTGGCTCCGTCCCAACGAGGTGGTTACGACAAACTTCCTGCCCCACGAGCGCAAGGGCATGGCTTGCTCAAACACGCAGTCGCAGTCGCTCGACGCGCTGACGGGAATCAGGGTGAGGTTGTTGCCGTTGAAGATGGCGATCTTCTTGCAGTCGTGGGCGGTGACGCGCGTCCCGCTCAGGTCGCGGTTGCTGTTGCTGTCGCTTGAGCGCAGCTGGTAGGCTTGCCCCTTGTTGAGCACGATGCTGAACTTCTGATGGGCTGGCTTGCCGCCAAAGGTCTTCACCGATGGCGTGATGTCGATGGTGGTGTTGTCTTCCGTGGCCACGATGACGAAGGCGCTGGTGGGGTCGTAGGTGCTGGTGTAGCTCGACTGGTCGAAAGTCTGGATGATGTAGTCGTCGGCCAAGCCCTCAGTGGGCAACACATAGGAGGCGTCAAACGAGTAGGTGGCGATGTTGGCGCAATACACCGAAACGGTGTCAGTGGTGCTGATTTGCAGCCCTTTGTTGACCACTTGCTCGTATTCCGAGCTTTCAACATACACTTGTGTTTCCTCAAGGTCGACAGAGAAGATGTTGTTGGCTTCCACGCTGAAGCTTTGCGACCAGCCGGTGTTGGGGTTGGTGATGACGCCCGTGCAGCTCCGTTGGGCACTGACCATCAGTTGCACGCGCACCCAGCCGTTGGGGTTGTTGGGATGGTATTTGAACCCGTTCCCGATGAAGGAAAGCCAAAACTCCTTGCCTTGCGTCGAGATTTCCTGCGCGTTTGCGGCATTGATGCCTCCGAATAGAGCCAAAGCCATGAGTGCCAATATCTTGAAGTGCTTCATATTCGAGTTTTTTTGTGCGACAATGCCGTTTAATAATTAATAGGTGCAGCTTGGGTCGAAATACTAACGCGCAAGCATGGGGTTGTTGTGGCCTATGGTGCCACGACGACTTTCCGTGCCACGGTGCCGTTGCGTCCTGTGACCACGAAGAAATAGATGCCTGAGGCATCGGTGCTCATATGGTAGGTGAGGGAATGGTTGTCGGTTTCGTTGTGGGTCACGAATCGGTCGAGCAGCGTGCCTCTCATGTCGTATACCTTGACTTCAACGGGACCGAAGAAGTTCTCGAAGTTGAGCGTCATCTGCCCGTTGTTGGGGTTGGGTGCCACGCCGAAGTCGGCCATGTTGTGTTCGTCCACGTCATAGAAGGAGCAAACAAACCAATACCTGCGCTCGATGCCTTGTGGGGCACAGTCATTGTAGGCCTTGGCACTGAGCCATACGGTGTCGTCGACACGCTCAAGGACATACATCGTGCAACTCAGTCCTTTTGGGATAGAGCTTTCGTCGGGTTCAAGGATCCACTGGATGTCGGGGTTGGCAAACGCCCATGTGACGGAATCCCAATGACAGGCCGTGTTGTCGTCCCACAAATAGAATTCGTAGGAGTTGATCTGGAACTCGGTCGCGGTGACCACCCAGTGCGGAGCGGTGTTGTCGGGGTCTTTGGGGAAAATCGGGGTGGGAGTGGGGGTGTATTGCAGACTGAGGTCGAGGTGGACGATGCTGTCGCAACCCATTGGGGTGTAAAGGTTTTCGGTGTAAACGCCCGGCGTTGTGTAGGTCACGCCTTGCCAATCGTAGCTGTCGCAAGTTGACACAACGAGTGGCTCGGTGTCGACATGGCCATACACGCGGATGCTCACGTCGACGATCTGTGTGGTGTAGCCGTCGTTGACGGTGCAGGTGAAGACGGTCGTGCCTACGGGTGGTGTGGCCACGGGGTCTTGTATGTTGGCGTTGTTCAGCAGGTTGGCGGGCGACCAGCTGTAGGTGTAGCTGCCCGTGCCGCCCAAAGGCAGGGCATGAAGGGTTGTCGTCTCGCCGTCGCAAAGGATGTATTGGTCGGCGGAGGCTGTGGCAGTCAGGTTGGAACCGGCCATGACGACGGTGACCTGCGCCGTGTTGGTGCAGCCGCCTTCAAGGTTGGTGACGGTGACGGTGTAGACCTGCGTCTCCTCCAAGTTCACGGTCTGGGTGGTGGGACTGTTGGGGTCGACGACCATGTTGGCCGGCTCCCAATGGTAAGTGCAATGGCTTGCGTTGGTCGCCTCCGCGCCGATGGTGGCGATGCCTCCAAAGAAGACGGAGGCAGGCTCAGCCGACGTCGTGACGGCGGGAATCGTGTACACCGAAACGGTTTGCGTCTTTTGGTCGGTACACATGTTGTAGGTGGTGCCTACGCTGAGCGTCACCTCATATTCGCCGGCTTGGGCGTAGGTGTGCGAGGGGTTCGTTTCGTCGCTCGTATTGCCGTCGCCAAAGTCCCATTCGATGTGCTCGATGGCTTGCCCTGAAGGGTTGGTAGTCGAGGTGTTGGTGAACTGCATGGGGCTGCCTTCGCAAACCGCGACGAAGCTGAAGTCGGCGGTGGGTTGCGCCACCACTTCAACAAAATCGGTCTCGGCGCTGCTCGTCTCGCTGCCCACGGTGATGGTGCAGGTGTAGACGCCGGCCATCTCCATCGTGCAGTTCGGGATGACGGGGTTTTGCTCCGTTGAGTTGAAGCCGTTGGGACCGCTCCAGCTGAAGGTGGCGCCAATCTGGTTTTGTGCCGTCAGGTTGATGGTCTCGCCCACGCAATAAGGGCCGCCGCCGTTGACCAAAGGCGGCAGGATGCTACAGTCCGTGGTGCCCGTCCCCGTGTTCTCGAACGAGATGTTGCAAGGGCTGTTCGAGAAGTTGGTAATCAGCAAGATGTAGTATTCTCCGCTTTGCGCGTTGTTGATGTGGCAATTCTCGGTTGCGCTGGTGCTGTAGCTGCAATCAACGATGTTGCTGCACGCTAACATGTCGCAGGCCGTGGACATGTCGGTAAACGGGCCCCAGCAGTCAAAGTCGATGTCGACGAGCGGGGTGCTGTACATGTAGATGTTGAGGTTGCCGGGTTCGTCGATTCTCAGGAAATAGAAAGCGGGATTGGGGGCCGTCGAGAGGCAGTTCGAGGATTGTCCGGGCGTGCCTGAACAGGCGTAAGGGTCGCTGCAATGCGCGTTGTAGGTGTCGCCGCAGGGCGAACCTGAATTGGTGCCTGCCGGGAAGGAATAAAGCCCCACATCGGTGCAGAAGGGTGAAGCCGTTTCGCATGTGGCGTTGTCGGAGGCGACGCCTCTCGTGAAGTCCTCGTAAAGGGTCTTGAAAACCTCGTCGTCGATGCCGTAGCGCCATTGCACGAAAAGCTCGCCGCGCTGGTTCTTGTCCAAATAGCTGAACTCGTTGCGTTGCTCAAACAGGAGGTTGTCGAAAAAGAAATCAAAATCCGACAGCTCGTCGGGGGCGTCGTTGCCCACATACACGTCGATGGTGTTGGCCTTGTCGGGGTTCTTGTAGCAGAAATAGCCGTGGTCAAGGATGGCGTGTACCACAAAGACCCGTTCCTCGATGGTCGGGATGTGGGAAACGCTGAATTCCGACACCTTGATTTGACGCGGCTGCTGGGCAAACTGCTTCGTCGGGATGGCGCAGAGAAGCAGGACAGCCATAAAGAAAACACTATTTTTGCTTGTTGGTTTCATTGTTGACTTTTAAATATGTCGCTTGTTAAAATGAAAAATATGGTTATCTCTGGAGGATGACTTTCTTGGCGATGGTGCCTTCTTTGCTCGTCGCTACCAAGAAATAGATGCCGTCGGCTCTCGACGACATGTCGTAGAGCAACGAACTTGAGCTCATGTCGCTGAAAGTCTGTATGTTGTCGATGAGCGTGCCTCTCATGTCGTACACTTTGATGTCGATTTTGCCCGTCAGACGCTCGAAGTTGAGTGTCATCAGTCCGTTGTTGGGGTTGGGCGTCACACTGAAGTCGGCCATGGTGTGCTCGTCAACATCATAGAAGGAGCAGACGAACCAATAGCGGCGGTCGATGCCTTGTGGCGTGCATTCATTGAAGGCTTTGGCGCGGAGCCAGATGGTGTCGTCGACGTGTTCAAGGACATACATCCTGCAGGTCTTGCCTTTCGGATAGGTAGTAAGGTCTGGCTCAAGCACCCAATCCAAGTCGGGATTGTCGAACGACCAGGCGATGGAGTCCCAATGGCATGAGGTGTTGTAGTCCCAAAGGTAGAATTCGTAGGACATGATCTGGAACTCGGTGGCCGTGATGACCCAGTGCGGCGCGGTGTTGGTGGGGTCGGTGGGGAAAATCGGGGTGGGGTTGGGGGGGTATTCCAAGTCGAGGTTGAGACGGAGGATGCTGTCGCAGCCCAAGGCGGTCGCAAGCACCTTCTCGTAGCTGCCCGAGGCGGTGTAAAGGGAGTCGATCCAGAAATAGGCGTCGCATTCGTCGATGTCTAAGGTCGCGCCTTCCACTGCGCCCGAGATGAGCAGGTGGCAGTCGACGATGCTGTCGCAACCGTCGTAGGTCGTGAACAGCTGGCTATAGGTGCCGGTGGCCGAATAGTTCTCTCCGTTCCATTCAAACACACCGCAGGTGATGGTGTCGAAGGAGGTGTGTTGGGGCATGCCCAGGGTGAGGTGCATGGTGACGATGCTGTCGCAACCGCCCACGGAGGCATAGAGCCGCTCGTAAGTGCCTGGACTGTTGTAGGTCTGGCCGTCCCAAACGTAGGTGCTGCCGCATTCGTGGTGGTCAAATTCGTAGGTGACGCGGTCGGCCACGGTAAGGTGCAGGCTGACGATGCTGTCGCAGCCGTCGACGCTTTCCAAGCTGAGCTGTCGGTCGTATTCGCCCGGGTGGTCGTATTCGAAGCTGAACCCGTTGCCGTCGTAGATGCCAGGCTCCCCGTGCCAGCAGCGGCTGTCGTTGATGGGGATATGGTATTGCGGACGCGCCGTGATGTATAGCAACAAGCTGTCCTTGCATTCGGGATAGACGGGGTTGTCTTGCAGACGACTCAATATGGTGTCGTTGTTGATGAGAATGTTGTTGAAGCCGTGGCCGCTGTAGAGTTGGCCGGCGCAAGCCTCGTCGCTTTCGGTGACGTATTGCTGGCTGAGGTCCACAAAGAAATAGGTGGTGTCGCTCGACGAGGCGGTGCATCCGCTGGCATCGGTGGTGATGGCCAAGGCCACGCGATACACTTGCTTGTCGTGGTAGGTGTGCGTGGCGGGGTTGGCGGTGCTGGTGGCGCCGTCGCCAAAGTCCCAAAGCAGGTCGTATTGCTCGTAGTTGACCTCGGCGGCAAAAGTCATGGTGTTGTCGATGCAGTATGGGAAGCTCTCGTTGGGCTTCACTTCTATGTCGTTGATGGTCATCGTCGAACTCAAGTCGATGGCGTTGGAGCCGACGAGATAGGCATAGCCTTTGGCGTTGCCGAAGCCGTACACATGGGCGTTGAAGCCGTTCTCGCAGGCGATGTGGTGTACGCCGTGGCTGATGTTCATCCTCGTGTAGCTGTAGTTGCTGTTGCCGTTGACGCGGTTGAAACTCAAGGGCGAGATGAGCTGGCCGTCGAAGTAAACATTGGCGATGTCTTCGGTCTTGACGATGATGTTGACGGAGTGGTTGGTGATGCCGATGTTGGCATGGTCGAAGGTGGAGAAGGTGACTTCGTCGATGCGCTGCTCGACGGGGGCTATCCACACCATCGAGGGGTCGCCCAAGCCGCCTCCGGGGTTCTGGTCGTAACTGGAGTTGTTGAAAAGGTAGACGGCGCTGGGTTGCGTGGCCTCAAGGAAGCACGAGCCTACGCTTTCGTTCATCGAGAAGGTGTAGGACTGGTAGGCCCGCAAGGTGGTCAGGCTGTCGCCGTTCATGGTGATGACGTTGTTGTTGGCGCTCGACGTGATCTTGATGAAGTCGCGGTTGCGGTTGAGCGAGCTGGTGACCACGAAGTTCTTGCCCCACGAGCGCAGCGGCATGGCTTGCTCAAACACATGGTCGTAGCCGTTGCCCATGTTGATGGGGACGCAGGTGAGGGTGTTGCCGTTGAAGACGGCGATGCGCTTGCAGTCGCTGGCGAGGATGTGGGTGCCGCTCAAGTCGCGTTGCGAACCCGTGCGCACCGACCTGACGTGGTAGGTCTCGCCGGCGTTCAAGGTGATGCTGTAGGTCTCGCCGGCGACATGTCCGAGCAAGGTGGCGCAGCTCGGCGTGATGTCGATATGGGTGTCGTCTTCCGTGGCCACGATGACGAAGGCGCTGGTCTCGTTGTTGTAGACGTAGGCGTTCATGCTGCCTGCCACCGACTGGTCGTGCGACTGGATGATGTATTCGTCGCCCAAGCTCTCAACGGGCAAGACGAATGAGGCGTCAAACGAAACGTAGGCGATGTTGGTGCAATACACCGAGATGGTGTCGTTCGCCTCCACCTTGATGGCTTTCTGCGTGATGGTTTCATAAGTGTAAGCGTCGTGATAGCCTTGTGCTTCGGGGATGTCGAGGATGGTGGTGTTGTTGGCGGTCACGTTGAATTCCTGTGTCCAACCCGTCAGTGGGTTCGAGATGGTGCCCGAGCAGTCGCGCTTGGCACTGATGAGCACTTGGTTGATGACCCAGCCGCCGCCTGAGGTGTGGTCGCGGAAACCGTTGTGCATGAACGAGAGCCAAAACTCCTTGCCTTGTGTCGATGTGTTTTGGGCCAACGCCGCCGGCATGGCAAGGCTGAAAAGAAGAAGCAATGATATTGTTTTTTTGATGAGATTCATTGGTTGAGGTTTCTAAAAGTGGGAGACGCGATGGCTCGCGCCTCCCAAAATACATAAAACGTAATTAATGCTGTATAACAACTTTCTTGGCTACGGTGCCTTCCTTGCTTGTCGCAATGAAGAAATAGATGCCATCCGTCCGGCTCCTCATGTCATATTGATAGGTGCCAGGACCGGCGTTATTGTAAGTCTGGAATTTGTCGACCAGCGTACCGCGCATGTCGTATACCCTGATGTCGATCTTGCCAGAGAGTTGATCGAAGTTGAGCGTCATCTGTCCATTGTTGGGGTTGGGAATCACGTCGAAGTCTTTGGGTTCGGCTTGATGCTCCTCGACGCCGATGAACGAGCTGATGAGCCAATACTTCCGCTCGATGCCATCGCTGGGTGAGCAGCGGTTGAAGGCACGGGCATTAAGCCAAACGGTGTCGTTAACCCAACTGAGCACATACAACCTGCAGCAAGCGCCATTCGTTCCAAAAGGTTCAAGCACCCAGTCCAAGTTGGGATTGTCGAACGACCACGAGATGGAGTCCCAATGGCAGTTCGGGTTCTGGTCCCAAAGATTGAAGTCATAGGTGTTGATTTGGAACTCGGTGGCTGTGACGACCCAGTGTGAAGTCGTGTAATCCATCGGGTAAATGGGCGTGGGGTTGGGCGTGTATTCAAACTGCACGTTCATGGTCACGATGCTGTCACAGTCCGAGTTGTTCTTGTAGGTCCTGTGGTAGACGCCCGACATATCGTAAACCAAGCCTTCGTGGTCGGTCGAGATAATCTCGTGCCCTTGGGGGTCCCAGAAGTATTCGTTGCAGTTCTCTTCGTCGCTGACGGTGAAAGTATATTCGTCGTGGTCGTTGATGGTGAGATGCAGTGTGGCTTCGCTGTCGCAGCCGTAGGCGTTGATGTAATGATGCGTGTAGACGGTGCTTTCCGTGAAGGTCATGTCGACGTTGTAGGTGTCGTTTTTCCAACGATAGGCATCGCAACTTGTGACAACCACCTCGTCGTCGAAACTCGGTCTGAGTTCGAGATTGAGGATCAGCGTACTGTCGCATGAGTTGGCATATTGCAGCGTGTCGAAGTAGATGCCGGTCTCATAATAGGTGTGTCCGTTCGAGGGCCATGTGTATTCGGTGGCGCAAAGCGACACAACATAGGTCTTGGAGTTGTATTCCGCCTCTTCAACGGTCAGGTAAACGATGCTGTCGCAGCCGGCTTGCGTTTGGAACACAAGCTCGTTGGGGATGGGGCTGGGTTGGAAGTAGGTGTCCAACGGAGCAAAGTAGTAGCCTGGGCCTCCTTCGCAAGTCGATTCGGTCAGATACACTTCATAGCTTGGATCTTGGATGAGGTTCAGCCTGATGATGCTGTCGCAGCCGTTGACGGTTTCAAGGGTGTGGTAATAGACACCCGAACTCGTGATAGGCTCTCCGAAGAAGCTGTAGGTGTCGCCTTGGCAGAAGTGGTCTGAGATGGAGGTCTCGTAGGTCTCGTGATGGGTGAGGTGCAGATGGATGGTGCTGTCGCAACCGTGTTGCGAAACAACGATATGGTCGTAGTCGCCTTCCTCGGAGAGGATCTCGCCGAAGAAGTTATAGGTGTCGTCGGGGCAGATGCTCACGTTGATGTCGGACTCGACATGGGGATAGACGTAGACGCTGACGCTGACGTCTTGCGCCGAGAGGCCGTCGCTGACATGGCAGGTGTATGTGGTGAGTCCAAGGGGCGGCGTAGCCACCGGGTCTTGGATGTTGGCGTTGTTGAGGGTGTTGGCTGGTGTCCAGGCAAAGGTGTAGTTGCCCGTGCCGCCCGAAGGCTCGGCATGGAGCATCGTGGATTCGCCTTCGCAAAGCTCGCTGTTATCGGCAGAGGCCGTGGCCATCATGTTGGAGCCTTCGATGACTACGGTGACACGACCCGAACCCGAACAGCCGCCTTGGGGGTTGGTGACGGTGCAAGTGAATTGCACGTTCTCATAAAGCGGGACGGTTTGAGTGGTCTGGCTGTTGGGATTGACGACCTTGTTGGCGGGCTCCCAACGGAAGTTGAAGGTGCCTTGCGTGCCCGCAGTGGCGGTGAGGGTGGTGGTGCCACCATAGATGACCGTGCTGGGGTTGGCCGACACGGTGGGTGTCGGCAGCGCGTTGACAGGTACCGTGCGGGTTGTTACGTCGGAGCACATGTTATTGGTCGCCTGCACGGTGAGGGTCACTTGGTAGCTACCCGCTTGCGCATAGGTATGGCTCACGGTCTGGCCCGTGCCGGTCTGTCCGTCGCCGAAGTTCCACTGATAACTCGAGATTTGGCCTGTCGAAGTGCTGGTGAACTGAGTGGCGGTGCCTTGACAAACGGTGGTGAAGTTGAAGTTGGCGGTCGGCTGGGCAACGATGGTCACCGGAAGGGTCTTCTCGCTGGTGCAATGCCCTCCGCACGAAACGGTGAGCGTCACTTGGTAGGTGCCTGCGTTGGTGTAGGTGTGCGAAACGCTGGCGCCCGAGCCAGTCTGTCCGTCGCCGAAGTTCCATTGGTAGCTCTGGATGGGCTGCCCCGTCGGGTTGGTGGTCGAGGTGCTGTTGAATTGCACGGCGTTGCCCGCGCAGGCGGCGGTGTAGGTGAAGTCGGCGGTGGGTTGGGGATAAATGACGACTTCCGTCGTGGCGCTGTTGGTCTGGCTACCCACAGCGATGGTGCAGGTGTAGGTGCCGGCCATGTTCATCGTGCAGTTCGGACGGGTCGGGTTCTGCTGGTTCGAACTGAAGCCAGCAGGACCAGTCCAACTGTAGCTTGCGCCCGACTGGCCGTTGGCGGTCAGGCTGATGGTCTCGCCCACGCAATAGGGGCCGCCGTTGTCGACCAAGGGAGGCAGGATGCCGCAGTCGGTGACGCCCGTGCCGCCCACCTTACTGAAGTTGATGTTGCAGGTTTGGTTCGAATAGTTGGTGATGACCAAGATGTAATACTCGCCTGTCTGCGAAGTGGCAGGGATCATGCAGTGTTCGGTGGCGGCGGCAGAGTAGCTGCAACTCACCACCTTGTCGGAGGTCAGTCCGTTGGGGCAAGGCGTCGTTTCGGGAATGGTGGGGTCGACGCTGTAAGGCCCCCAGCAGCAGAAGTCGATGTCGTGGCTCGGCGTGCTGTACATGTAGATGTCGATGCTGCCTGCGGGACTGCCGATTCTCATGTAATACCAAGCGGGGTTGGGCTGCGTGTAAAGGCAGCTGTAGTAAGGTCCCGATTCGCCCGAGCCGGCATTCACGCCCGCCGGAAACTCATACATTCCGTTGTCGGTGCAGAAAGGGTCGGCAAGGACGCAGAGGTTGTTGTCACGCGACCTCGCGTAGATGTCCATCATCAACGACATGGTGAAGTCGTTGGGCAGCGCGGCCTTGAGGGCAGCGGCGGCTTCTGCGGCTTGCTCCTTGTCCATCATCGAAAACGCAGCGGCGTTTTGCGTGCGAAATTCGTTGTAGGCCTCTTCCAAGTTGAGCCCTTCAAAAGCCTCGTTGGCACTGACGATGAAGATGCCGTCGCGCTCGCTGGTGATGACGTCGAAACGGCTGTCGTTGGCCAAGTTGTAGAGCGTGAAGACGCGCTCGTCGAAGTTGGCGATGTCAGTGATGTTGAACTCGATGGTTGGCTGGCCGTGGACGGTTTGGACTGGCTGAGCGAACTGTCTCAAGGGCATGACCAACAGCAACAGGGTTGCACAAATGATTCTCGTAAAGCTTTTCATGTGTAGATTGTTTATCGTTTAACTTCAGATTTTGTCTGTTTGTTGATGCTTCCAAAAAGCACTAATTATCAACCGACAAATATACAAATAATCCTCAAAATAGAATGCAACTATGGAAAAAAAAGCGAAAAAAGCGGCTTAAGGCCGCTTTTTTCTGTTCAAAACAAGGTGTGTCGTCTTATTGCGTGACCATGACGCGCTTGACGGCCACGCCTTCTGCCGTGCGGATGCGGATCGTGTACATGCCTGCGCCGAAGGGCTTCAGGTTCAAGGTGTAGGTGTCGTTGCCCGTCTCCACGTCGTCGACCACCTGTCCGAGCACATTGCTCACCGTGAGGCGTTGCATGTTTTCGGCTTCGATGGTGACCATGCCTTGGGTCGGGTTGGGATAGAGCTTGGCCTTGGCACCTAACTCGTCGACGTCGGTCGAGTTCTTCACCGCGACGGACAGGGTGCTGCCGCTTTCGCCGCACTCGTTTTCGGCTTCAGCCTTCAGCGTGGCTTGGCCCTTGAAGGTGTCGCTCCAATACACTGTGGCATGGCTGCCTTCGGCAACGATGTCGCCCGCGCCTTCAGGCTCGATGCTCCAACGGTATTCGGCCCCAAAGCCTTCGCCCTCAATGGAATATTCGCTTGAGGAGAAGTAGAGCACGTCGACGGCATCGTCACCCACGATGGCTTCAACGACGGGCGGCCTGTTGATGCTCAGGTGCAGGGTCACGATGCTGTCGCAGCCCGCAGCGTTGGCGTAGACCTGCTCGAAGTCGCCACTCTCGGTATAGACGGTGCCGTCCCATTCGTAGCTTTCGCAAGCGTCGACTTGGAATGCCACTTGGTTGGATGTGTTGACGGTGAGGTGCATGACAACGGTCGAGTCGCAACCGTGGATGGAAGTGAAGATATTTTCGTAAACTCCTGATTCGTAATAGGTTGTACCGTTCCATTCAAAGGCGTCGCAAGCCGTCGCTTCGGTCTCGATGTTGTAGGAGTCTATTAATACAAGGTGCATGGTGACGATGCTGTCGCAGCCGTAGACGCTTTGGAACTGCTGTTCGTAGTCGCCTTCCTCGCTGTATTCGATGCCGTTCCATGTGTAGGAGCCGCACGAGGCTACCTCAAACTCAACGTTGTGCTTCCTGTGGATGAAGAGCGTGAACATGGCTGTGTCGTCGCCGCAACTCGAGAATGCATTGAGATAGAAGGTGACGAACCCGTTTTCAATGTCTTGTGGGCCAGGTGTGTAGGTGGTGACGGGGGATGCTTCGTCGCCCATCTGTCCGTCGCCGACGAACTCCCAATAGAGGTCCTCGGCTTCGTTGACGGTGGCATGAAGCTCGTAGGTCTCGCCTTCGCAGATGTCTGCCGATTCGTCCATTTCGATGCTTGCCGGGTCGTGCAGGATGCCCACCATGCTGTCGCTGAGGGTCTCGCCGGCGGCATTGGTGACGGTGAGGGTTAAGGTCACCGTCTTGCGCTCACGGTCTTGCGGGCCTGGCTCGTAGGTGGTGACCAAGGCGTTGGCGTCGCTGAAAACGCCGTCACCGTCGCTGGTCCATTCCACGGTCTCATAACCCAAGGCAGTGCCTTCCAATTCAAAGTTCCCGAAGAAGCAGGTCTCTTGGTTGAGTCCGGCATCGCAGGCGAAGGTGATGTGGCGCACGGGGAAGAGGATCTCGTCGATCCAACCGTGGTCGGCGCCGCTGCTGCCTGATGCGTCTTTCTCGTAAATCCACGTGAAGGTGTGCTCGCCTTGGCTGACGGCGAAGGTCATTTCGCGCCAGTTGAGCGTTTCGCTCCAAGTTTGTTGCACATGACCGTCGATACAGAATTTCAGGTGGTCGTTGGCCTCGCAGTCGGTTTTCCTGTAGAAGCGGATCTCGTCCATGGGGTTCTCCACGTTGAAATGGAGGGATAGCGTCGAGCTTTCGTTGTGTCCGATGGTGCCCGATTGCAGGCAATAGGCTCCGGCGTAGGGTTCGATGCTGCTGACGACCCAAGGATGGTCGGGGTCGTTCTCCCATTCAAAGTCGTCCATGCCGTTTTCGAAGTTGGCGAGTTCGAGTCCGACGCGATGGTGGAAGGTCTGGAGGGTGTTGTAGGCGCCTGCCACGACTTGCAGGTTCATCACGGCGTCTTCGCCACGCGGCATGTCGGGGGCGACGCTCACGGTGTAGGTCACGGTGACGGTTTGCGCTGGCGACACGGTGGCGGTGCTTACGCTCGGGTTGCTGATGCTGAGGTAAGGAATCATTGTGCCTAAGGTGGCGACGACATTGTTGGCTTCGGCCCCGCCGATGTTTTGGTAGACGAAGCTGATTTCGGCAGTCTCGCCCGGGTCGAGGCGACCGTTGCCGTGGCCTCGGTTGCTGATGTTGTCGTCGATTATCATCTCTTCTTCAATCTTGAAGTTGGGCGCGTAGGCGGTGAAGTTGAAGCCTGCGTTCCATGTGTGTGTGCCGTCGGTCATCAGCAAGCTGAAGCGGATGAGGGTGCCGTCGGGCACGTTGTCGGCCACGCGGATGCCAAACACCTCGTCGAGGGTGATGCTTTGGTTGGGACTCAAGGCGGGGATGGTAGTGGTGGCGTCGGTGATGCTGACCAAGTCTTGCATGACGGTGGAGAGGGTGGCGGTGGCAGCGGTCGAAGCCAAGTCGCCGGTATTCTTGACGGTGAGGTTGAAGCGGGCTTGTTCGCCGTATTCAAGCTGGCCGTTGCCGTTGGCGTCGCTGAGGGTCACTTCGGTCATGACGAGTTCGGGCTCGCTGATGACATTGATGCTGCCCACATAACGCAGGCGGTCTTGCTTGGTGGCCACGATGGTGATGGTGCCAGTGGGTTGTGCCGCAAAACTGACGCTTTGGGTGCTGCCCGTGGCGGTGGCTACGGCGAGGATGTTGTTGTCGCGTGTCAGGGCGATGACGGCACCTTGCGGGGCACTCACGTTGATGGTCGTCGTGGAGGTCGTGATTTCAGCGGGATGGCTCACGTTCATTGCGGTGGGCACCTGCGTGAAAAGGGTCAGGAAGGCGTCGCAGTGGGCGGTGAACATCTTGTGGGTGATGGCTTTGCTCTCCGGGTTGTAGGGCCACGAGCTTTGTTGCAGGAAGTATTTGCCGGCCACGTTGCCGAAGGCGGGCCTCCAGTTGCCCTCATAGTTGGCGTAAGGGCCGAAGTCGGGGAGGAACTGCGGGTCGTATTGGTCGTAGAGTCCCCAAGCGTAGGTGTCGTTGACGAAGGAATAGGAAGTCTGCGTGGGACCGATGCAGCCCACGGCACCGGCGTTCTGGTTGTTGTAGGTGCGGCGCATGAAGGCCTCGATGAGGCAGTCGGAGCTGTAGTCGAAGGTGCCGGTTTGGCAGTTGATGGTGTTCACGAAGGTCATCTTGCCCACGTTGTTCATCTGGCTGACGTGGCTCGTGCTGAACGAAGGCTCGCCCCAGCCTTGGTAATAGCCGTGGTCGCGGTGTTGCAGCAACATGCAGCCGCTGTTGACGGCATCCACGACCTGTGCCGCCGTGCCACCTGTCCAGCCGCCCAACTCGTTAGGCGTGGCGGGGATGTAGCCGCGCCCGTTGGGGCCAAAGTAGTTGACGACCATGTAGGTGTTTTGGTTCGACGACCACTGCGAGCCGGGCGTGCCCGAGTAGATGGCGTTGATGCGCACGGGGTGCTTGCCTTGGTTGCGCCAATAGCCGCCCACCACTTCCGAACAGATCTGGAACCAGCGTTGGGTTTGCCATCCCAAGGCGGTGATGGGCTGGTCGTAGGTGGAGGCATTCATGTTGGGGTTGGTGTACTCGTATTCAAGTTGCTTGCTCACCATCATCTGGGCTTCGTTGGCGTTGGCGGCCACGAGGCGGCAGAAGGCCATGTCGGGCAAGAGGTCGCCGTTGACGTCGGCGTAGCCGTTGTCGGTGATGCAGTTGCCGTAACTCGATGAGTGATAGGTGTATTCGGCAGGGATGCCGAGAGCCATGTTGGTGTTGTGGTCGCCCAAAAGCAGCACCGCGACGGGCGGGATGGTCCAGCTGCTGTAGGCGTTGTGGAAGTAGGCCTTCATCTGGTCGGTGGTGGTGCAGCCCATGTCGCTGAGGCTCTTCACCTCGGTGAGGATGCCTTGCTTGATGCGGTATTCGGCCAATTGGTTGGCGTAGGGACGGAAGCTCTCGTTGTTGGGGATGACGATGAGGTATTCGCAGCCTTGGGGACGTTGGGTCACCCAGTCTTGCATACGGGCTTCATAGTCGACCACAGGCAGCTGGTCGTAGTTGGCCAAGTTCTGCATGAGGATGGGGTCCCAATAGGGCGAACGCAGGCGGCTGTCGCCAAATTCGCCGTTGCCGCCGTCGAAACGCACGCCGAACTGCATGTCGTCGTAAACGCGCAGCTCCTTCGTGACGGGGTTGTACTGGTAAGGCACCACCGTGACGGCCACGGTTTGCACGCCTCTCAGGTTGAATGGCGCCGACACGCTGACGGGCTCTTCGGGGAAGAAGGCGTTCTTGCCGTAGATGCTCATGTCGCGCTCGTAGGTGTTGGGCGTGTCGTCGGTGTCGAACTTGATGGGCGCAGCGGCCAACAGGTCGACGTTTTGGATCGTGGTCACGCTGCGGTAGCCCATCTCGATGTGGGCCGAGGCACCGTTGGGTACGGCCACGAAACGGCTGAAGCTCGGCAGGTCGGGCTCGCCGGGGTTGGCGGGAAGACTGATGCCCGAGCCGCCTTCCAGCACCTCGCCAGCGTAGCCGTTGTCGCTTACACTGACGATGTGCAGCGCTTTCAGGGCGTGGCGCATCTGTAGGCCCGAGCGGGTGTCTTGCTCGACGCTGAGGCCTTCATCCGCCGCCGAATTGTTGAAAGTGAAGTCGCGCGTCTGCGCGAAACTTGTCATTACCATGCCCATCATGAGGGCTAAAGTGGTGATGCGTAATGTAGTTTTCATAGAACGATATAATTTATTGATTCATTACAACTTGATGATTTTGTGGTGCCAACGATGGCCGTCTTGCTCCACGATAATGTGATAGAGTCCGGCAGGCTGTTGCTCTATCGACACCTCGGCCTTGTTGCTCTCGGTCAGGATGTGCTTCCCGTCGCTGTCGAAGACTTGGATGGTGAAGCCGCCTTCCGCTTTCAGGTCGACGCTGACGCGCCCCGTGGTGGGGTTGGGGTGGATGCCAGGCGTGGCGACGCCTTCTTCCTCTACGTCGTCGAGATTGGTCGGCAAGACGATGTAATCAATCCAAGCGGCGTCGAGTCCGGCGTTGACCGAGTAGTCCTTGAGATACGTCCAAGTGTAGGTGTGGTGGCCTGGGTGGACGGCGTAGCTGTGCTCGCCCCACCATTGTTCGCCCGACCAGCGTTCACGCTCCTCGCCGTCGATGGAGAACACGAGGAAGTCGTAGTTGCTTTCCGACGACACCATGGCGTAGAACGAGAAGAAGCCGCCGTCGCGGGTGTCGTGGGTGAAGGTCAGCTGCGACGACTCGTTGTGCTCTATCGTGGCCGACCTCGCGGAATAATAGCCGTCGTAGGCGTAGGCGTTGCCGACAACCCACGGATGCTCGCTGTCGTTAGTCCAATATTCGGGGCTGAGCTGTCCGCTCTCGAAACTTTCGATGATGAAGCCCACGGCGCATGGAATCTCTTGCTCCGAGCTGAGGTTGCCGACGGTCGGGATGAGCAGGAGATGGACATGGGTGGACTCGCCCGCGATGTACTCCACATAAACGTCGAACGAAACCACGGCCACGCCTCCCATCTCCAAGTCGTCAATCGTGGTCTCGGGCGTGATGACGCGGACGTAGCCTTCGTTGTTGCGCAAGGCGATACGCGGACTCTCGGCCACATAATGCCCTTCGTTGGTGATGCGGAAGAAGAGCCTGACCACTTCGCCCGGGTCGAGCAGGCCGTCGCCGTTGCCTTCCGAGTCGTCGATGCTGATCAGCTCGCCGACCAAACGCGGGGCTTTTATGGCAATGTCGTAGTTGCGGGCATAGCTCTCGTCGCCGAAATGGGTGGTACAGGTGATGGGGAGCAGCGAGCCGTCGGCGAGGGCACCGTCCAAGCCGAATTGGAAGGCATCTTCGATGATGACGCTCTCACTCGGGTCAAGCGGCTCAAACTGCACTTCGTCTTGTGTGATGCCGACATGGCTCGATATGGAACTCAAGGTGACGCTGCCGCTCTCGCTTGCCACGTCGCCGATGTTGGCCACCTTGATGTCGGCCACGGCTGTCTGGTCGTAGGGAAGCACAAGCCCGCCTGCGTTCAGCGCGATGCTGTCGACCACGACAAAGGCCTGATTGTGAGGCGCAACGATGAGGTCTTCCTCATGGCGCAGGAGGTTCAGTCCCGTAATGGTCAGGTGGACGACATTGGCGTTGACGGATTGCATGATGGTGATGGTCTGCTCCTCGCCGGTGCCCGTGGCCGTGGCCAAAATGTGGATCTCGCCGCCTTGCCTCATGCTCAGCGCGATTTGCGAGCCTTCGGGCGCGGTGATGTGGAAGGGTTCATAGGGCGCGACGGTCAGGTCGTGCGTGGTGGCGATGGACTCAGGCATGTTGGTGAAGATGCGCAGGAAGGCGTCGCCGTGGGTGTGGAAGGTGTTGTAGGTGCAGACGCACATCTCTTGGTTGGTGCTGGGAAAGACGTGGGTCTCAAGGAAATACTTGCCCGACACGCAGGCAAAGGAGGGCAGCCAAGCGTCGGCATGGTCGGCAAAAGGCCCGTAATCGGGCAGGAAACTGGAGTCGAACAGGTCCCACACGCCCCAAAGGAAGATGTCGTTGGCGTAGGAATAGGTCTGTCCCGCTGGTGCGATGGCACCCACGATGCCGGCGTTTTGTCCGTCGCGTTGCATACGGATGAGCCGTTCCACGAAGCAGTCGTTGGGCCAGTCGTACATTCCCGTGCGGCAGTTGACGGAGACGAGGTAGGTCATCTTGCCGGGGTTGTTGATGTCGCCGAAGTCGGTGATGTAGATCTCGGGCTGGTACCAACGGTTGTTCCATCCGTGGTCGCGGTGCTGGATGAGATAGGCACCCGTGTTGATGGCGTTGATGACTTGTTCGGCAGTGCCGCCCGTCCAGCCACCCAACTCGTCGGGCGTGGCGGGGATGTAGCCCACGCCGTTGGGCCCGAAGTAGTTGACCACCGAGGCCGTGCCCGGTGCCGTCGACCATTGGGGGCCTTGCTCGCCGCTGTAGATCTCGTTGATGCGGGTGGGTATTTTCCCGTGTTGCGTCAAGAAGCCGCTCACGGTGGCGATGGCGATTTGGAACCATTTGGCATCTTGCCATCCTGCCGCCGTCAAGGGATGCGCATAGTAATAGAGGTTGTTGACGGGGTTGGTGTATTCGTATTCGATTTGCTTGCCGATGAAGATGGGCAGCTCCGACTCGTTCTGTGCGATGAGGCGGGTGAAGCAGATGTCGGGCAGGTTGTCGTCGTTGATGTCGGCGTAGGGGTTGTCGGAGGTGATGAAGTCGTCCTTGGGGTGTTGCGTCCTGAAGCCGGGCACGTATTGCTCGAGGTCGTCGCCGCTCTCGCCGATGAGGCACACGGCCACGGGCGGGATGTCCCAGTTGGCATAGATGTCGCGAAACCACATCCTGAGCAAGCCTGCGGTGGTGGCGCCGGTCTCGGCCAAAGTCATCACCTTGGTCAGGATGCCTTGGCGCAGGCGGAAGTCGGCCAATTCTTGCGCGGCTTCCACATAGGCCTCGTTGTTGGGCGTGATGATGAGGTACTCGCAGCCGGTGGGGCGCGTCGTCGACCATTGCTGCATACGGGCGTCGTAGTCGATAGGCTCAAGGCTCTCGTAGTTGAGGATGTTGTTCCTTAGGATGGGGTCCCAGTAGGGCGAGCGCAGGCGGTCGTCGCCGAAATGCCCGTTGCCGCCTTCAAAGCGGATGTCGATGTCGAACTGGCGATGGATGGAGAGCGTCCGCGCCACGGGGTTGAACTGGGCGGGACAGATGCCCAAGTGGATGACGTCGACACCGCGCAGCGACTGTGGCTCGGCTGTCCTGACCGCCTCGGCGGGATAGAGCATGTCGCGACCGTAGACGCTGGGGTCTTTCATGAAAGGACGCTCGGCTTCGTTCTCACATTGGCTGCCGTCGGAAGGCGCGATGTTGATGCCGCTCAGCTGCTCGTCGCGCGAGGCACGCACTTCCACCACGGCCCTTGCGCCTTGGGGGATGGCGACGAAACGGTTGAAGGTGGGCAGGTCGGGCTGGCCATACTCGTTGGGCACCACGATGCCTTGCGTGGCGATGGTGTGCATCACTTCGCCTTCGCGCACGACGGTGTCGATGCTGAAGTCGTCGAAGCGGAAACGCAGGCTGATGTGGCTGTGGTCGGCCTCGGTGATGCTGAAGGTCTGGCCAAAGACAGCCAGGGGCATGGCGAGCCACAATACGAGGGTGAGCAATGTATGATTCTTCATGCGTAGTTTTGACAGAAAATAAAGAAAGCCGTAAATTTACGGCTTTATTGGTGAGTTTATGGGCATAAATCGCCTAAAAGTGAAATATTCCCTAATGAAGCGGCTGTAAAAGGGTCTTATTTATTCCTTCACCACTTTGCGCACGCATTTGTGGCCTTCCTCGTCGGTGATGTTGACGAAGTAGACGCCGGCGGGCAGATTGCTGATGTCGATGGTGATGTGCTCGCCCTTGCCTGTGGCATTAGCCACGCGCTGACCAAGCGTGTTGAGTACTTCGGCTTGCCGCAGATTCTCGCCCGTGATGGTGACGAGACCCGTGGTGGGGTTGGGGTGGAGGGTGGCGAAAGCCGTGATTTCGGCCTCGTCAATGCCTTCGGTTATGCTGGTCTGTCCCCAATGCAGGGGATAGTTGGGGATGGTGCAGAAGCACTGCTTATCCAAAATAAGATAGCCTTCTGAATGCCATCCTGACTTTTGCTCTCCGTCTTTATCCTGCCACCAATGCACTCCATACGATACCTTTATCCATCCATAGCAATAGCCATCGTCGGTGAGATGCCGTACGGCGAATCGTTCATATTGTGTGGGTGGCAATAAATTAAAGCCGATGCCCCAGTCGCCGTGAAGCTCACTAATAGGGGTAATGGTGTCCTCGCACCAACATAGTTCCCAACCTGAAAGAGAATAGATGTCAAACCACCATCCTCCGTTGGTTACATAAGTATACAGATAGGCATCGGAATTACCGTCCTGGTCAAAATCAATGTATAACTTGCTGGTAGGATAGTATACGATTGAATCTGGCTCGAAATTCATGTAGATGATTTCGCCTTCTTGGGCAAAGGCTCTCGTGAAAGGCAGTAACGCCAAAAGAGCAAGGATGAGTTTTGTGTGTTTCATTGTTTTGTGATTTTAAGGATGTGATGATGTGGTTCCTTATTCCTTCACCACCTTATCGGTGAACACCTGTCCGTCCGTCAGCGTGACCTTCATCACGTATTGCCCTGGCGTGAGGCCTTGCAGGTTGAGGATTTCGAAGGTTTCGTACTGCGAGCGCACTAAGCGGCCTTGCAGGTCGTAAAGCTCGATTTGCTTGGGCTGCACGTCGGGCGAGTATTGCAGGCGGAGCTGGTCTTGTGCGGGGTTGGGGTAGAATGCGTAGGGGCGGACGATGGACTCGGCCTCTGGCACGCTCACCGTACCGTCGTCGTACACGAAAAGGAAGAATAGACCAATGTCATTGGCGTTTGGGTTGGTGCTCCTGCTATATCCATATATTGCCATCCCTTTCTCGCCCTCACCGTCGTCGAACAATGTAGTGGCTGCGCTAAAATTAGGCACCCCTTGGTCGAGGTTTGACAACTTGCAATAGCGCTTCCAAAGGAGGTTGAGGTCGGCATCCAGCTTTAGGGCCACATACAGATCCCCTTCCTTGAAGACGTAGAGGAATCCTCCGTCGGGCACCCTTTCGAAGCCGAAGCAAAAGGGAGCGCTATAAGGCCCATGCACTTCATTGAATTTCACGCACTTCTCCAACTGGCTTGTCCTCAGGTCGAATCTTGCAATGGCAACGCCATTTTCTGTAGAATCGTAAGGGAGTTGATAATACCCATAAATGTTGCCCAAGCTGTCGTATACTGGCGCCAGGGGCGATTTATGGTAGGTTGTGGCTACAACGATGTCGTCGTCGTCGGGAAGCACATGGTCAGACCCAGCATAAGGACCTGGTCTGAAAAAGAAATTTTCCACTACGGGGACGTATTCGTTTTGGAAAACGTGGGAGTTGACAACCTGGAAGTCCTCGTCGAGGATATAGAGCATCAAGTTGTTGGCCTCGTTTTTTTTATATTTGTAATACATCAAGGGAGATGACGAAAACTCGTAAATGCCGGAAGTGTAGTTCAGGTATTGCGGGAATGTCGCCTCGTGCTTCAGCGTCCCGTCGAGCCCATAGCGGGTAAGATGCCCCAACAGCCCCTCGTCAGTGATTGTGTAGTAGGTGAGGATCAGGTCGTTGCGGCTGTCAATCATGTTTTCGATATAGTCAACCGCATAGCCGTCGTACAGGGGCACGACGATGTCCTCGTCGGGGTTGCCAGCGAGGTTGTCGTCAGTGAAATGTGAGATGACCAGGTAGGCCACGCTGTCTTCCCTGTTTTCCACATGGATGCGCAGGTTGTCGTCGCCCAAGGGGTTCCGTTCCACGAGATAGAAGTAGCCGATTCCGTCGGAAACGAGCAGCGAGTCGATGAAGGCCATAGGGCTTCTCGACACCTTGTGGAAAACACTTCCGTAGATGGTGTCGGCATTGGGGGAGGCCACCAAGGTCTTGGTGACAAACTCGCCATTGCGCTGGCAGCAGAGGTTTTCGGGCTGGATGAGGCCGTAGCCTATGTGGTGGTAAGGTATGAGGCTATCCTGCGCCCAAGCCTTGTCGGCCAAAATCATCGTCTGGGTCAGAAGAAGGAGGAACAACGCCTTCTTGATGAAAGAGGATTTCAATGTGGTTTTCATAGCTGTTCTTTTTTAGGGGTGGATTCTTCCATGATTGTTTTACAAGTGCAAAGATAAACAAATTTTTCGGATGCGATGCCAGACAAACAGACAATTATTGGTTCTGCTTGAGTTGCAGAGGAAGCCTATTATATGATGATTTTAGTCATCGATTGGCGGCTGTGCTATAGCTGTTGGAACCCCATACTTGATAGAAGGGATGTGATACCAAACGGTTAGGTGAGAGTGATTGGGTATTCTAGAATCCGTTCCTATTCCCCAATCTAGAATTATTTCGTCATCAACGGCAAGCTCTTGCCCTAAACCAAGGTACGAATCAAGAGCGTAGCACATTTCATCAAAAGAAAGAGATGTTCCTTGACTTGCCGTATTGAATATCCTTGAGTCATAACCGAAAGGTGAGCCATATGGGTCAATATGATCCAAGAAATCAGGATTAAGGGTCCTGGAATAAGTGCAATAGACTCTTTCCTCTACAGGAAATTCATAGTTCCACACCCCTCTCAAAGCGGCTTTCAAAGTGTCCACAGCCGTTGTGCCCCAATCGTAGTTTCCGTAGTAATCAAAATAAGTTTCGCAAGCAGAATAGGCTGCGAAAATGTCTGAGAAGTGCCATGTGTGGTCAAACAGGTTTTTATTGCTATTATTAAAGGTCTGTATCATCGAGATCACAGTTTGCCCATTGTCTGAGATGTCAATGCCAATGAAGCGAAAATGCATGTTCTCGAGTTTGGTATTTGACTGTATCTTGGTAATTTCGGAATGGATTTCCTGGTATGCTTTTCCATTAATTGATGGTATTATGCTTCCGCTCTTGTCTGTACCTCCATGGTGAACTTTCTGTTTTATTAGAATGGATCCTTCTACTTTTTTGTTTTCCGTTCTGGCTGTGACATGGGCATAGCATAATGCTCCCGAAAGAATGAAGCAGAGCATCAGAATCAATGTTGTTACTTTTTTCATCGTGTATTAGAATTAAAATCACGATGCAAAAGTACCGGGGTTCTAAAACCCCTGCAAGAACATGTTGGTTAGGATTGGTTAGGGTTTTTGACTAACATCTTATTAATCAAATGAATAAGAAATCCTTGGCCATACCCATCAAGGTGATGGGAAGTGGATTATCGCTACCGAATATCTTACGCATTTTACCATTGCGCTCGAAAACGGTATTGTAGGTACGTTGCATCAATGCCGCGATATCTGCGTCATTTAAACCAAGCAGGTAGAGGCAGCAATAGTCAAGGTCGCTATTGGTAAGTTCTGGATAGGCCTTTTTGAGACGGATAGTAAATTGTCCGAAATGGCGATCGACTGCCATGCGTAAGTCTAACAGTTGTTGCTTGTCCAAAGCATAATCCTTATAGACGATATAATCAATTTTCGATTTAAACTGCCCTTCGTTCACCCGATCCATAATGAGACGACATATAGGTTCTTCATCGAAAGATGCTGCAACTTCGGCTTTTGCAGCCAAATCATCCAATTGTTTGATTTGCTCTTTAAGTTCGCGCAGTTCCTGGTTGCTCCGTTTCAGCCGGCCCGCTATGGCGGCTTGCTCCATCCGGTGGGTTTGTCGCTCGGCTTCAAGGACTTCGGAATACTGTTTATCTTTTTCTTCCAACTCTTTTCTTGCCTCGGCCTCTTTCGCTTCCATCTCCTGTTGGTGATGTATGTCTTTGTATTCCAGTGCTTTTTTCGCTTCAGCCTCCCTCTGTCTCAATTCCTCCGCGTGCTGTTGTACTGTTTCTCTAAGCACCCTGTTTGCTTCCACTTGTTGCTCCTTCAGCTGCTTCTTGTTTCTGTGTTTTGCAACAATGAAGACAACCATAGCAACCGCAACAGCTATGGGAATGATCATCCACAATGCTTTCTTCACGGCTTTTTCTCGCTTCATTTCGGCCTGCCTCTCCTGTTCTTTAGCCAAATGCTCTTTGAACATTTCATTGACCTTTGAGACCTCTGTTTTCTTTTCAATTTCCGACATCGTTAAGCCAACGAGAAACGAAGCGTACTTTTGGGCTTTTACGGAATCCCCTTCCATTTGGTATATGCTACTCAAATTTTCCGCAGCCATAATTTTGGATGTAATGTCTTCTTGTTGTTCAAAGATAGTTTCCAAATAAACCCTTGATGAATCATACTGTTGAGCTTCAAATAATATATTGCCAAGGGTCAATAATCTCGTTGTTCTTTCTTCTTCATCTGCTGAGAGTGTGACATAATATTTTAAACTCTCAATGATGGAATTCGTACTATAGTCTAAGTTATAAAAGGCAAATACGATTTTATTCACCATAAGATCCCTATAATGGATATTGTCAAAATCAGGCATGTTCGCCAATGCTTCATCATAATAGAAAGCAGTACTATCTTTTTGGTCAACAATGTCATATTGTATTCCCAAACGATATAACAAAACAGGTATTCCATATTTAGATGTCGACTCTCGTCTACAATAAAACAATGCTTGTTTATAACAAGCAATGGCAGGTTCGGCCAACAACTGTTCCTCAAACATATCTCCAAGACGGTTATAGATATAGGCCATAAACTGAGCTTTTTTCCCTACCAGTTCCTTCTCTTCAAAATGTTCCGCCATCACCTCTGATGCCTTCAGGTATTCCGCACAGGCCTGCACAATGCTGTCTTTTTCGTAATAGCCTACGCCGTTAATATAATGTGCCCGCGCATCCAAGAAGATAATGTTGTCGTTTAGGTCAGGAGATTGCGGATCAAGTCCGCAATGACGCCAGAAAGCGTGAGAGTTGTCGCTCAGGGTGAATGTCAGGCTGTCGAAATATACCACCGCCTTCAGCAATTCCTCTCGGTTGGTCTGTTCGTAGTCGTTCTTGTACAGCAATTCGGCCAACAGCAAATGGGCGTAATGGTCGTCAAAGGTTGTAGAAACGCAATGATTGCGTCTCTGGAGGGAATCTGCGATGTCAGGAGACGCGTGCAATGCGTCTCTACCGGCCCAATAATCCAGCAGCACCGCCAAGGCGCTGTCGGGCTGTCGCCACATCAGGCTGTCGATGGCCTGCAATGCTGCGTCGGCATGGGGTAGAAACGCAACATTTTGTGTCTCTATGCGAGGGTTGCAGGCCGAAAACGCCACCATCCAAACAAGAATCGCTATGGGGAACCATCGTTTCATGCCTGCAAAATTAAGAAAAAAAGATTACTTTTGCAGCCATCTAAAACGAATGCCATGGAAGAAGAAAGAAAATCCTCTCTGACCCAGCTCGACGAATTAGGCGAGTTCGGCCTTATCGACCAACTGACGCAGGACTTTCCTTTGCGTAATGCCTCTTCGCTGAAAGGCGTGGGCGACGATGCCGCCGTCATCGACCACGAAGGCCATCGCACCCTCGTCTCGGTCGACATGCTCATCGAAGGCATCCA
>ERZ842401.1597-NODE-1597-length-32078-cov-7.476532_pt1 | contig 32078 bp, 22 predicted proteins | sample MGYA00521270_ERZ842401 | MGnify/ENA primary metagenome ERZ842401 (study PRJEB31892, sample SAMEA3878208) | bioreactor metagenome | biome: Moose rumen | place: Sweden | collected 2011-10 | study: EMG produced TPA metagenomics assembly of the PRJEB12797 data set...
ACGGAAACCAAACCTGCGCCTTTGCCGTGCAATCAAACGAATCTTCATAGCCCTGAATGCCCAGCGTTCCTTCCCCCCAATGATGAATCGCCCCCACTTGAACAGAATACAGCGTGTTGTACCGTTCAATTCCGCGCGTGGTGGTGGAAGCAAGGTTGAATTCCACGAATTTCGTAAGCACACCATCATTGAAGTCCGCAAAAAGATGAGAAAAAGTGAAAAAAAGAATAACGGCTAAAAGTAACTTTTTCATTTTTTTATTGCCACACCAGACACCATCGTTATCGTGTCTGTTTGGATTCGAGATTCCTACGGAATCTCGAATCCGTGTGATTTTTTTTATCGTCCGCCTTCGCAGCACAACTGCTCGGAGACTCGCGCGTAACGAAGTGAAGAAAGTCGTCTCACGACTTTTGCTGGCTAAAGCCGTCGCTCCCTACCCCTATTGCGAATCTCGCCTTCGACATATTCTGAATCTTTTACCCTTACAAGTGTATTTTCTTCAATTTTTACACCTGTGTAAATCGCGCAGTCGTGGTCGGCGTTTACCCAGTCAAGTTTTTCGCCCGTTTTGGGATTGATAAACTCATATTCGCTTCCTGCCACTTTTTGCGCCAGCACAGACGGAGAAACGAATTCAAGTTCCGTGCCAGAATCCACGCGGTTTAATGCGTCATACGGATAGACTTTCCAGCCCTCGTGCCTTTCGGCAATTTTGAGTTTCTTTTCGGGGTGCTGCTCCAAATCGCGCTCCACCGCCGCGCGTGCGCTCGGGTGCATCGCTTCAAGTTCAGCATTTCTGTCAGCAAGAAGTTTTTCTCCCGCCGCAAAGATTGCGTCACATTCAGAATCAGAATACGGCTCGCCAATGCTAGCTGCCAAAAGATACGGAGAATCGCTTGCGCCAATCGTGGTTTTGTCGGCGTTGCCTCGGTTGTAATAAAAGCCCGTCGTGCTTTCGCGGTGTGCCACATCGTCAAGGCTTTTAATGAAGGGAGCGGCTTCTTCGGCAGAGATTTTGCCTTCAAGCGCGTCCAATGCCTTTCGGTACGCACGGGAAACCATCGCCACATAATAGGTAGATTTCATGCGCCCTTCAACTTTGATTGCGTCCACGCCCGCTTTTTTCATGTCGGCAAGGTGGTCAATCATGCACAAATCCTTAGAAGAAAGAATCGCCGTAAAGTCCTCGCCCTCAAACACCGGGAACAATTCCCCTGGTCGCTGTCGCTCCTGCAATCGCAAAATTCCCGACTGCGCAATTTCTTTGGCGGCCTCCGCTGAAATTTGTCCGCCGTTTTTATTCAGTTTCTCAAGTTGACTGCCGCACGGACGCGGCAAAGAGCGAGTTGACCGCGAGTTTTTGCTTGTCAAAAACTCGTCACGACACGATGTCGTAACATCGTATTCCCACCTGCAAGAGTGCGAGCAAAATCCGCTCTGCGCGCTCCGCCCCGTAAGATACGCGCTCATGAGGCAACGACCAGAATAAGCAATGCACATCGCTCCGTGGGCAAAACATTCAAGTTCCATCTCGGGGCAAGCGTCCTTAATCTCGCGGATTTCTGAAAGTGAAACTTCGCGCCCCAAAACAACGCGCTTAAAGCCGAGCGAATGGTACATTTTGACGGCTTCTTTGTTCATGCACGAAGCCTGAGTCGAAAGATGCAAGTGCGTTCCAGGGAATTCTTTCTGCAAAATCGGCACAAGCCCCAAATCCTGTACGATAAACGCGTCAATCGGGTACTGCTTGAAATAGTCGAGATTCTGCAAGAACATTTTGAGGTCGTGGTTGTGAAATGCAATGTTCAGCGCACAGAACAGCCGCTTTTGCGGATATTTCTTCTTGAGTTCAATGACGCGCTTGTATTCGTCTTCATAAAAATTATCGGCCTTGATTCGAAGCGAAAAGCGTTTTAAGCCGATATACGCCGTGTCAGCGCCGTACGCATAGGCATAAGAGAGTTTATCAATATTTCCCGCAGGACAGACTAATTCCATAAATAAAAGACCTCCCTAAGAAGACACAATTTTCCGTTTTCAATTCTCAGTTTCGTTCAAGTTCAAGCTGAATTTCACGCACGCTCTCGTGGGAATGGTCTTTTGCGGTAATCAGCTTGCCGATTTTTTCGACCGCCAAGTGCGCTTCGCTCAGCTCTTCGTCTGCCATTTGGAAGAGCGGTGGCATTCCCTTCCATTCATCAATCACGCAAACCGCGCCTGCCGCTTTGAGCCGTTCTTGAAATTTGAGCGCGTCTTTTGCGAACAATTCTTTTTCGCCCGACTGAATGTACACGGGCGGAAAATTCTGCAAAACTTCGCTTGCCACTTGTAACGGCGAGATGAGCGGATTCTTCCAGTTTTCTTGATAGGTGTAATGTTCCGTGCTTAAGCGGACAGAATCTGCGGAGAAAATTTCATCGCTCGTTTTTTTGTTTTTGAAAACGGGATTTTCCTCGCTAAAATCGAGCCACGGAGAAAATAAAACGACTTGACGCACTGAAGAACGATATTTTTCTTCCATTTGATACAAAAGTGCGAGCGCGAGAGATGCCCCGCTTGAATCTGCCATGATGATGAATTCGGGTGTTTTTGAAAAATCAGTGCCGTTCGTCATCATTGAGAGATTTGTTTCGGTTTCGAGGTAAATCGTTTGAAAAATGAGCTGAATGTCTTCAAGCCCCGCAGGGAACGGATGCGCGGGGGCAAGGCGGAATTCGGGAAGATAGGCTTTGCTTGCCGTTGCGTTCGCGAGCGCAGAAACAAAAGCTCGGTACGAAGCACGGCTTCCGCCAACAAAACTGCCGCCGTGGATGTACAAAAGCACACGGTTTGAAGCGAACATTTCTGGTGAAAGAATGTCATATTTTGTGCCACGATGGACTTTTTCTTCTAATTCGACATTGTTCGGCAAAAAGACTTCGGAAAAATTCTCGTTGATTTTTGCACGAAAATCATTGATGTCCATTTTCGGAGAAAGATAAAACGATTTCAGTTTTTTAATAGCCGCTCTTCTGTTATTTCCCATGTGATAAATATAGCAAAGTTTGCAATAATTTGCTACACTATGCGAAATCCAACTAAAAAGTGGGGGCGGACATGCCTATACGAGTACAATCTGATTTACCAGCGCGAAGCATTCTCGAAAACGAAAACATCTTCGTGATGACTGAAAAACGCGCCGCCACTCAGGACATCCGCCCGCTCAAAATCGCAATCGTAAATCTCATGCCCACCAAAGAAGCCACCGAAACCCAGCTTTTGCGCTTGCTCGGAAACACGCCGCTTCAAATCGACATTTCGCTCGTCCGCATGGAAGCTCACGAGTCCACTCATGTTTCAGGCGAGCATTTAGAGAAATTCTATATTCCTTCAAGTGAAATTTACCACAACCGATACGACGGCATGATTATCACGGGCGCACCGGTTGAGCAAATGCCTTTTGAAAAAGTGGATTATTGGAACGAACTCTGCAAAATCATGGACTACGCCAAAGAAAATGTCTTCTCCACGCTCTACATCTGCTGGGGAGCGCAGGCAGGGCTTTATTACAATTACGGAATTCAAAAAACGCCGCTTCCCAAAAAGCTCTTCGGAATCTTACCGAATCGCCGTGCGCTCAAATCCGACCCGCTCATGCGTGGCTTTGACGACATTTTTCCCGTACCCACAAGCCGCCACACCACGGTAAGCCGCAAATTGATTGAAAATGAAAGCGATTTAATCATTCTCGCCGAAAACAGTGAGGGAGAAGTCACGCTCTCAAAATCAAAGGACGACCGCTCAATCTTCATGATGGGGCATTTGGAATACGACACGGAAACGCTCGCCCACGAGTATTGGCGCGATGTGAACAAAAAACTTCCGATTGAAATTCCAGAAAACTATTTTCCGAACAACGACCGCACGCTTTCTCCCAAAAACACATGGCGAAGCACGGCGCACCTTTTCTATTCAAACTGGCTCAACTACTATGTGTATCAGGAAACGCCCTACGATTTCTTTGATAACGGCTATTTTGACGCGGGCTTGTAAAAAACGCCCGCACAAATCGTGAGAAACTCCCAGATTCATGCGGGCAAAATTGTCATCAAGGTGAAATGGAGAAACGACCTTGATGACTATTCGTATTGAACGATGACGGTGAAGTCAGCGGCTGTCGTGTAGCTTGCAGCACTTCCTGCAGCCGTCCAGTATGGTCTGAACTGAATCATAGCACTTTTTGAAGAATCGATTGAAACTTCACTTGTGTATTCAAGCGGTGAATACCCTGATTTTGCCGCATTCTGCTTGATTGAGCCAATCTGAGTCCAAGTGCTTCCACCGTCAAGCGAAAGATAAACATCTGTCTGAACATTTCCTGTTGAGCCTTTTGAGCCAGCAGCAGCTTTGATTGATGTGATTTTAGCCGCCTTTGTCGCAGAAACTGTCGTTGTGTAAGAATATTCGGCAGTTGCGCTTGTCAAATCGTAAGGAATGTACACTTCGCCGTTGCTTCCGATTTTTCCAAGATTACTTCCTGTGTCTGCGCTTGTCACGCTGTTGACCCAAGAAATGTCTGCTACAGAAACCACATCGTCTGACGGAGATTCGGTTGCAGTTGTTTTTCCGCTTCCGAGCGCAAATGTTTCAGTTACCACGGTTCCGCTCGCTTCTGAACGGCTATCCGTAACGCTTACAGTTACCTCATAAGAAAGAAGTGCCTTATAAGTGCTTCTGTCTGTCGGAATGAATGTCGCAGTTGCCGTAAAATCAGAGCCTGAATTCTTTTTGTCAAAACTTTCTGTGTAAGAAGCCGTGACTCCTGTGGCATCCCACTGCCATTTTCCGTCAACGCTCGGTGATACAGAAAGGGAAGAAGTTGAAATCTTTGAAATGCTGATTGTGTCTTCCATTCCTTTGTAGCTTTCAAAATCTTCGCTGGTCAATTCATAGCTTGCCGCTCCGCTTCCAGCAAGTTCAGTTCTCGCATCTGCTCCTAAATCGCTGAATTTCGACACTTTCATCGAATTCTCGCCGTTCTCATCTGTAATCGTAATGGTGATGTCGCTTGCGCTTACTTTCATACTGTTTCCGCCGCCGACTGCAAGATAGATGTAGTCGCTTTCGCACGGAACATAGTAGCTGACGGCAGAGTTCTTCACCATCTCAACTCCGTCGGAATTCGTGAGCGAAAAATAGAGATAGCCGTCTTTCTTTGTGTATGCCTTGGCAGTGTAAGTTCCCGCAGCGTTCGCGTAAGTCTTGTAGTCTTTGTCGTAGCCCTGACCGTGTGCAGAAAATCCGTCATAGCTTTTTACGCCGCTTGGAGCCGTCCATGCGTAAGAGCGCAACGCTCCGTCTGAATACGCGCCGTCTTTGAACGAGACGAATCCCGCTCCGCCGACTCCCGCCGCGCTGTATGTGATGACGGCTGAAATCTCGTAGGTCGCGCTTGCATTTTTTGAAGCGTCGATTGCAAGTGGGTAAACAAGCACATTGCTTGAGTCAAATCCGTCGTAGTCAATGTAGCTTTCAAGGCTTGCAACGCTCGTTCCGAATTTTTTGAGGATTGCGGCATCAGTCACGGTGATTTCGCAGCTTGCAGAAAGAGATGAGTTGTCTTTTATCGTCGCCGTGATTACAGCGGTTTTTCCGCTCTGCCCTTCTTTTGCTGTAACGAGTCCGTTTGAATCAACGGTGGCTACGCTTTCATCCGAAGAAGTCCATTCAACTTCCGCGCTTGCCCCGTAAGGCTCAAACGAAACAGAAAGCTGTTTTTCGCTTCCCTCGGCGATTGAAGCCGTCTCGTCAGAAATTGAAATCGCCGTCGCAGTAACGCTGTAAAGAATGATTGAATCAGAAAAGCCGCCTTTTGTCGCAGTCACTTTCACATAGATGTTTGCCGTGCTTTCTGTGGAAGTCGTTCCGTTTGCGTCGATGCTTACAGTTTCAGAAGATGCGCTCGTCAAATCAATGTCCGAGAAAACTTCTGCCTTCCATTGTGCACCAGAAATCGTGCCGTCGTAATCCGAAACTTCAAGAGAGTCACCAATGCTTGTTTTTGTAACATCGGCATAATCCACGAAAATGTTTGATTTTGAAGAATCTTCTGTGATTGAATCCCCTTCGTTCACGGAAAGTTCAGAAGCGGCATCCCATTTTTCTGACAGAGTGACGAATTTTCCACTCGTCGTGTTGAACGCTCGGTTCAAAATCGTGTATCGACCGTTGTATTCGCGGTTTTTGATTCTCTCGCTCAAAACGCAGACTTTTGAAATGTTGCATCCGAGTGAAGAAAGAGCGTTTGCTGAAGCAGAATCCATTTTCCAGCCGACATACTCATCGCTGATTCCTTCTTCGATTGCAGAGCCGTACCAGAGATTTGAGTTGATGTTTCCCTGAAAAGTTGAGTCGATGTAAGAGGCCTGACTGTAATAGCCAGAAGACCACGGACTTCGCGTAAGATATGCCGCGCCGTTCAAAGCGTCGTCAGCGATGATTTTTGACTTCAAGATTACAACACCCTTTCCGACTGGTGAGCTTTCTGGAAGACCAGGGGCTGCGATGTACGCCGCATTCGTTTCGTCGCCGACCATTTTAATCGTACATTCTTCGTAAAGTGCAACCGTCGCATCTCCGCTCATCCACAAAAAGTCAACATCGCCCTCGGCATAGCATTTGTAGAACCAAGCCCTGCCTCGAGTGTAGAGCGTGTCTTGATGACCGTAGAAGCCTGAGTTGTAGGCAATCATTTTTCCCGTCGAGAAGAACGAGACCGCCTCTGCCTGAGTGAGTTTGTTTCCTTTCGCATCCGTTGTGGTCACTTCCGCGCGCACCGTCGTATTTTTGAAAGTCACATTTTTGAGCGTGAGGTTTGCCGTTCCGCTTACAGAAAAAAGACATCGGTCATTCATACTCGCCTGTGAAGAGCCAACTCCCGCGACAATTACATCCGAGCCGAATTCTTCGGTCGTGTTTCCTTCGATTACAAGGCTCGCCTTTCCTGCATAGCGGATTGCGTTTTCCTGATAGGTCGCAGGAACGAGAGTGAGCGTGTATGTGTCGCTTTCCTCTGCCGTGCTTGGAATTGCGGCAAGCGCATCCTTGATTTTTGAGTATTCGCCGATTTTATCGCTTCCTTTTGAAAGCGTGACAGAGCAGTTTTCCTCTGGTGCCGGGTCTTCGACTTTTGACTCAGAATCGTCCGACTGAGGAGCGTTTTCCGTAAGATTCTCCTCGCTTCCGCCATCGTCAGAGTCCGCACACGAAGCAAAAAATCCACTTCCCAAAAGAAGTGCCGCACAGAGTGCCGAAACCAGCCCCTTTTTCCACATTTTCTCTTTTTTCATAGTATCCTCCTTATTTAAATTGAAAAATGAAAGTTGAAAATTGAAAATTTGGGAGGGGAAAAGTCTTTCCTTTTCCCATTTTCCGTTTTCCGTTTTCCGTTTACTTACGCTCCCTGCGATTCTCCGTCGTCGGTGAATGTCACATCGCTCACTTCAATGCAAGTTCCGCGTGTCGCAAAGAATCCCGCGTAGAAATAATCGTTATCTTTCGCCACGAAGTCGAAGTCAGTGTAGGTTTCGGTGTAAGTTTCGCCTTTGTACACGGTCGTTACCGTCACCACCTGACCGAGCCGTTTGATTGTGAATGTCGCCGTATCGTCCGCCGCATAAGTGCTTGAAAGACCTTTAGAACCTGTGGTAAGTCCGTTCTCGAATTTCAAATTGAACTTAACGCTTGTGTCTGTGTCGCAGTAAACGGAAGCGGCAACGAAGTTTGAAAGAATGCTCGCGTCTTTTGCAGGTTTATAGCAGTCATCGCGGAGCATAAGACCAAAGCCCGCCTGTTTTGTCGAAGCCGTTGCAAGCACTTTTGCCGTTCCCGTGAGCGTGAAATTCCGTGAAATCGAAATTTGCTTGAAAAGGAACGCAGTTCCCACGGCAGAAGAAGCGATTTTTCCTTTTGCTGAATCTGTCCCCGTCTGCCCCACTTTGAAGACTCCCGTTGAAGTTTCAGTCGCGTAGTAGCCATTTTTAGCCGTCGCAGGGTCTCCGCCACAATCGCCGAACGCCGTTCCGTACCAGCCTTCGCTTGTCGTCTTGAACTGGTCGGCAGGTGAGTAAGAAATCCAATCAACCGCAGTGTAAGCGACATATTTGTAAGAAGCGTTTTTCACAAGGTCGTTGGCCTTCGTCGGCTCTTTTGTAGATTTTATGTATGGCTGCAACGCGCAGTTTGAATCCTTAATCGTCTTTGCGATGAGCCATGCGACTTTTTTCGCGCCGTAGATGTTCACATGGGTTGAGTCAACGCTTTCAAGTTTTGGCTCGTCATCAGATTTTCCGCTCGTCATCGCATGGAAGTAAATCGCTTCGTCATATCCGAGTGCCGTGTAAATCTCTTTCGTGAGCGTGGTCAAATCCACAACCTGAATATTTTTCTCTTCACCAAGCTCAACGACAGCCTTGCCGTAATCACCAACGCTTGTGATGTGCGCATAAGTGCCAGTGAAATCAGAATCCTTGTTCAAGCGAACAATCGGCGAGCAGAGAATCGGAGTCGCGCCCGCATCAAGCGCGATTTTTGCGTAATAGTTGTACAAATTGTATTTGAATGAGCCTTCCGTATCGGTTGATTCATCCGCGCTTGCAAAACGGTCTGCATCGTCAGATTTCTGGTCGTTGTGTCCGAATCCGACAATCAAAAAGTCTCCTGATTTGATTCCGTTTTTGAGCGTGGTGTAATTCGCTTCCGAAAGGAAACTTTTTGAAGAGCGTCCAGAAAGCGCAAGATTTTTCACCGTGATTTTATCAGACAAAAAATTGTAGAGCTGAGTGCCGTAGCCGTATCTCGGATAAAAATATGTTGCGTCCGTCAATGTGCCGTCGGCTTTCGTGTAGTCGCACACGGTTGAGTCGCCTACAATCCAAAGAGTCGCTGCGCTTAAGGCAGAATCGTCGTAATCAGAATCCTCGCTTTCGACATTACTCTGGTTGTCGTCGGCAGGGCTTTGCACTTCATTTGCGGAAGAACTTTCGTCGTCACTACCAGAGCAGCTCGTCAAAGCCAGAGTGAACAAAAGCGATGCAAATGCGAAAATCGAGAATGTCTTTTTCAACACATTTTTCATTTTTTTCATAGATTCCTCCATTTTGTTTAACTTTTTTGTTTTATTTTTCTGGAGTTACTATAAAACTGATTTTTTATCCAAAAATGAGCTAAATTTGTAATATTCAGAACCAAATAGACAAATCTATATAAAAAAATATAATTTTGAGCACAAAGTCAGCGTTTTTATATAAGACTTACAAAAATATTGCTTGATTATATAAAAATCTGCCCGATTTTTTATTTTTCGAGCAGATTTTTATATAATTTTTTCTCGTTTTAGTTTGTCAAGCCCTCAACCTTGATGTTTTCCATCATAAAGCATCTGCCGCCGCCAGCATCCACAGTCGTGTTTGTCTTGAACGCAGGGTAGATTCTGATGTAAAGGCTCTCGCCGTCTCCAATGTCAAGCCCCAGTGCCTCGTCTCCTGAATCCACGCTCTTGTATTCTCCGTTTGAAGTCACACCGTCGGGAATGTCGCCGATTGGAGTCGGATTTGAAAAGTCTGCGTTTGTCGAATAGTAGATTGACCATTTCATGTTTCCGCTTCCGCTTGAACCGCAGGTCATGCTGATTTTGTTCACAGTGAATGTGCAGCCCGTCACAGGAATCTCATATTGCATGTATACGTCGTCGATTTTTATGCCTGAGTCGTTCACCGGCCATGAGCCGTCCGTGCTGTTCACACGCGCCATGTAGTCGCCGTCTTTGCTCGTACCGCGTTTTACGCTTGTCGTCTCTTTCAATCCGCTCAAAACTACATTTTCTGCCCCGACTTCGCCCTCGGGCGTTACCGTTGGCTCGGCACTGTATTTGTTGTTCGAGTCAATCATCGGCCACACGACAGTCACGGCCGTTCCCGTCGTGGTGCGTGCCTTTCCCGCCCCAGTGAGCGCAATCAAAAGACTCGTTCCTTCAATCGTGCCAGCGACCGTGTTCCCAAAATCAGGCGTAATCGATGTGTGCGTGACGGTAAGATTCGCGTTGTATTCGGCAACTTCGCTCGGCGTGAATTTAACGAACACTTCCGTTCCCACAAAGTCTTCGGAAAGCGGGATTTCGACAGAAGACGCATATTCTCCCTTTTCCTCAAGGCTCACGCTGTAGCCAGCAGGGGCTGTGACCGTGACTGTTCCACTCGCCGCGTTGAATGAACTCACTTTGAATGAGAGCGTTTTGCTCGCCTCTGGGTAAAGCCGACCGAACGCGAGCGCGGATTTGTTCACCATGACACGCGCAGCGGGCGTTTTAATGTAATTGGTAAAATATCCCGCTTCTTTGAGCTTTCCGATGACGATTTCCGCAAAACGCAATCCGCCAAGCGTTCGCTCATGGGTTTGGTCGCCGTCCACATAGAGATACGACATCGTGACTGATTCACCGAACTGCTCGCAATAATCCGCGCTCAAATTGCTCAGATCAACATAGATTGCATTGTGCTTTTCCGCAACAGCCTTCATCGCCGCGACATAATCGCCGCGCCCCTTTGTTTCTGCATCGTAGCTCACGCCGCCGTAGGTTGTCGCCGCAAGCGCAGTCGTGATGTTGTGCCGTCCCGCCTGATTGATTGTCGCCGTTCCCTTAAAGTACGCGCGCGCCAACGGGCTAATAAGCACGGGAATTCCGCCCAATTCGCGCGTTTCCACGACATAGCGTTCCATGTAATCGTAGAATGTGCCGGCAACCGTGTCGTTTTGGTTCGTTTCGGCAAAGGTAAACTGGTAGCCGCCATCGTCATTCTTTTCGTACACTTTGCGCTCATCATTGTGCCCGAACGAGAGGAACACGAATGTGGGTTTGTTCGCCGCCTGATTCTCCTTGAGTTTTTCAACGACGACCGGCCAGCGCGTCGATTCGTTGTGGAAAAGACGAGAAGAGCGTCCGCCGTTTGATATGCTAGTGGTCACAGTCGTCTTGCTTTCATCGAAGAACTGTGCGAATGCCTGCCCCAAGCCGTACTGGTCTGTCTCAGATGCGCCGTAATCGCGCATGATTGAGTCGCCGCATGTGATGATTTCAATGTCACCGCTCACCGTCTTTGCGTCGAACGGGTCGGTTGTTGCCGCTCGGGAAGGCTCAGAGACTTCTGCATCGAAAGAAACCGATGTTCCGTCAGCGGTAGCCGTTACCGTTGTTTTTCCGCCTGAAAGCGCGACGAGTTTTCCGTTTGAATCGAGGAAATTCACGATATAGGGATTCTCGGTCGTCCAAGTCACCGTTTTTCCTTCAAGTGCCGTGCCAGCGAGTGAGAATGTGTGCGTTTCGTCGGGAGTCGTAAAGGTGTAACTTCCCGCTGAAACCTTATTTTCTTCACCATCAACTTGATTCTGATTATCAACCGTTGGCTCAGTAGTCGATGAGTCTGTATTTTGCGTTTCGCCGGTCACGGTTTCTTCCGAAACCGTATCAGAGCAAGAAACTAATACTTGACCGAACAAAAGCGAAGTAAGCGCAAAAATTGAAATTGTCTTTTTCAGCACATTTTTCAATTTTCCGTTTTCCATTTTCATTTTTTTCATAGTGTCCTCCTTTTTGTCATTCTGAGCGAAGTGAAGAATCCCTTTGCTCCCCTCATTTTTTGTTTTATTTGCACATACTATAAAGCCAATTTTTAGTACAAAACCGCTATAATTTTGACCAAACCGACCTTAAAATACGATATTGTATTTATTTTATACGATTTTATCTTTACTGAATTTCCACAAATGAATGGTTTCAAAATCTCAAACATAATTTTGTATTTTTAAAACCTGATTTTAAACTTTTCGTATATAAAAAATACTTTTTTTTCAATTTTCATTGCTCACAGCAACAGCATTTATTTTTTTGAATTGTCACACGGAAACATTTCTTATAACAAAGTGCATTATACACCGCTAACGCCTGTCGTTATGGGCGTTACTCTTAACGCGGACTAAAACCTTTATTTTCGATTATGAAAGACTAAGTTTTAGCGCTGTTAAGCGCGTACTGTGCTCTTTCCCAAAGGAAAAATTCCGTGTGACATTTTAAATGCTGTCGCCATGGGGCGTTGCGGGGTGAAAATTGAAAAAGAAAATGCGGTAGCGCTGGTAGCCCCGAAGTAGCCGAAGGCTATGAGCGTGAGCGAAGGGCGAACATAGCGACCCGAGCGGCAAAGCCGTGAGGGGACCGCCCAACTTCTCACTCCTCACTTCTCATTGCTAATTCCTCTTTTCTCATTTATACTTTTGCTATGGCTTTAAAACTATCGCAACGGAAACAGTTTTTGGCGGAACGGAAGAATGCAGGAAATCGCGTAACGATTGGCTTTACGGGTATCGCAGATTTACGGCACTTTATCGGCTTGGAATACATCAAAGGCATGATGAAGGCTGTCGCTGATTACGACATCAACTTCATCAACATGGGCGGGGCTGTCCGCTACTCGCTTTTCGACGACATCAATTTTCTCTCGCACTACAAAAAGAATTTCAAATTCATGAAAGCCCCTCTGCTCGACGGAATCGTCACTTGGGCAGCGAGCTTGTCAGAGTTTATGGAGCAAAGCGCAATCAAGGAACTTTTCGGCTCGCTCTCCCCGCTTCCAATGGTTGACATCGGGCACATGGACATTCCGGGCGCGTCAATGCTCAAAATCGACGCGAATTCCTCAATCCGCGCGATTATGAATCATCTCATCGAAGTGCATCACTACAGGAAATTCGCTTTCGTCGGCACGGATATTTCCGAGCCGCAACGCCGCCGACTTCTCAATTTTGAGCACGAACTAAAAATGCATGGGCTTCCGCTCATTGAAGGTGCCGAGGTGATGTTCAGTAAAAAAATGGAGGCAAAATACATCGACGAGGCATTCAATCGTCTTGCAGACACATTTGATTTGCACGGCAAAAAAGAAATCGAAGCGATTGTCACTGCCTCTGACATCATCGCCGCAGAGGGAATCGAGCAACTTTCCAGGCGGGGCATTTGCGTTCCCGATGATGTCGCAATCGTCGGCTTCAACAATTGGTACGAAAGCATCACTTCCCGCTCGCCACTCACCACGATTGATTTGGTCTATTTTAAGCGCGGATATGCCGCCGTGGAGCTTTTAATCGACAAAATCTTGCAGCCCGAGCAAAAAATCGAAACGATGTACTTCCCCACCGATTTGATTGTCCGCCAGAGCTGCGGCTGCCTTGAGCCAAGTGTTTCGGCTTCCAAATTGAAAACCGAATCTTTTGAAACAACAGGTGAACCAGAAGAATCTGAAGATGTCTTGCGCACAGGATTGATTTCAAAAATACGCTCAATCTTTCCTTACGAAAACGACGAAAGCATATCAAAAATGCTCGATGCCTTCTTTTCTGATGTATATGATGGCAATGAAGAGAGCCGCATGGTCGTATGGTTTCAGAATGTCATGCAAAACGTGCGAAAATCACGCGAATTTGACGCAGACCATTTTCAGAACGCGATTAGCTCGCTCCGTGCGCTTCTTCTCCCAGTCCTCAAAAACGAAAAGCACTCGATTATTCTTTCGGTCGAAAATATTTTCCACCAAATGCGCTCTCTTGTCTCCGTTTTCCAGAAATACGAGACAATCGCCGACCGAGAAAATCCGTACCGAATCAACAACATCTCAGGTCAGGCAATCAACTTTCTTTCGGCTCAGAGCATGGAGCAGGTCTTTGAAGTGCTTCGCTACCAACTCGGCGAACTCGACATTCCTGGCGTAATAGTCGCCCTTTCCGACACGATGAGCCATTCTTTCCCCGTTCCGAGCATTGAATTCACGCATCCAGAAATGGGCGAAAACCTTAAAGCCTTTTTGCACAAACCGATTTCAGAGCCGCATCTTTTCCCGAAGCAATTTTTCGACAAAAACAAGCGTTTCACTGTTATGCTCGAAGTTCTGCACCACGCAGACCAATACTTCGGCTACGCTTTTTTCGAGATGAAATCGCCGAATCTTGCGACCTACGATGTCGTACGAATGTTGTTGAGCAACGCGCTTTACACGATTTACAAAAAAGAGGGAAAAGTAAAATACGGCTCATATGAAATCGAAGAGAAACAGATAAAAGAGATTATAAAGACAGAAAATTCCGCAAACGAGCAGAAAAACGGACGGCAACGGCTCACCGTCGAAAAACTCACAGGCTATCTCACCGAGCATATCAGCGAAATGACGAACATCGACAGCATTGCGAATCATTTTATGGTGAGCCGAAGCTATCTGAGCAAAAAATGCAAGGATTTGACGGGGCTTTCCGTGCAGCAACTCCACGAAAAACTCAAAATCGAACAGGCGAAGAATATGCTCAAAACCGAAAAATTCGAGCTTTCAGAAATAGCAGTCACTTTAGGCTTTAAAAACCAGAACTATTTTTCAAATGTGTTCAAGAAAAATACAGGAATGAGCCCGAAAAACTGGATGAAAAGCAATTCTTGATTACGCTTACGAATTATGAATTAAAATCGTGAGTTCGTGCTTGTTGTAATTCAAGTGCACGATTTTTGAATTCGGGATTTTTTTGAATTCTTCGATGAGCACCCAGTCGATTGCGCCCTGCATTTTGATTGTGCAGATAATGTTTTTGGCGCGCGCACTTTCAAGCCACCCGTGAATCCACTGCAAAAGCCGCGCGGGATAGCAGATTACATCGCTCAAAAGCCAGTCGATTTTTTCGCACTGTAAGATGTCGCACACTTCCTCGGGCTTTAGCGTAAACGCATCGTGCGCCATGAATTTCACCTGCTCGTCCGCCATAAGAGAAGGCGCAAGCTCCGCGCGGTCAACGGCAAGCACCTCTGCGCCAAGATTCCGCAGAACCCAAGTCCAACCGCCGGGACACGCACCCGCCTCAAAGCATTTTTCGCCCGCTTTTGGAAAATCCGCGCCGAACAGCGTGTGAAAAAGCGTGAGACTTTCCTGCAATTTTAAGTATGCGCGGCTCGGCGGATTCTCATGGTCTTCTACAAAGGCAATCGTGCCCGCGGGAAACGGGGAATTTGTTCTGGCAGAGGCAATCATCGTCTTGTCGTCGAGCAAGGTGAACAATCCCATCGGCGTGTTCGGAATTTCTGCGGGGAATTTCCGCGGCTTTAAATTGATGTACGGAAGTTTTTCTTGGATTAAGGAAGCGCGGCGGAACAACTGAAACTGATAGCTCGCCCAGTTCCGCTGAATTGCTTTGAGAGCCGAAGCCGCTTCTCCGATTGAATCGAAATGAACGACAAAAGGCTCAATCATGCTCGTTCGTGCAAAATACGGGAGCGAATGCCCCGCCTCATCGAAAATCTCGTGCTGAAAATCGGGGCAATAGAGCAAATAACCGTACCAAGAAGAAGAGCCGAAATGCGTAAAGGACATGCCGCTCACCGTTGCCGCCTCAACGATTTTTCCGTAGCCGAAACGGTCGGCAAGTTCGCTCGTGAGAAGATTCTTCATGTCGGGGAAGGCAAGGAACGCACAGCCCGTCATTTTTTCGATTTTTGCCATGCCGATTCCTGCTAAATGAAAAGTGATTCACTGTCGTAAGAAAGTGCGCTTGTTGCGCTTTCGGAAGACTCGTCATCTTTGAGCATTTTGACATATTGCTCAAGGCGAGACGAATCTTTTGAATGAAGAATAAGGAAACCTATTGAGGTTTTGCCGTTAGAAAATTCAGACCACATCGGGCGGACAGTCAAGTCAAGCGGCTCAACACTGATTCTGGAAAGGCGAAGACGCACGGTGTATTCCTTTTCTTTGTCAACGGTACAAGGCGCATTGAATTCAGCCTTAAAGCCCGTTTTGCTGATGTCGGTGAGCGCACCACTTACAATGCAAAGCTCGCTACACTCCACGCGTGCGAAATCATCGAAGCGTTCTGAACCCCTGTTGTTTTTCATGATTTATCTATTATGGAGAAAAAGTGCTCCCCTGTCAAAAGGGGGAGACTTCCCCCCATTTTTTCTGCTATACTTCTCGTATGAAAAAAAATCCGTGTTTGCTTCCCCTCATAAAACAGCTCTCTCCGATAGCGAAATTCTTTCCCTTAAAAAACATAAAATCTGTGCTAATCTGTGTAATCTGTGGTTTCTTTTTTCCGTCCTGTTACCGCGCGCCCGAAATGACGCTTTCTGAAATCGAGGCGGCACGGGCGGCGGGGGCGAATGATTTAATAGAAAAGACCGTGCACCGCCCCAATACGACCAATGCCTTTGTGCCCGGAAAAGTGGGCGGCACATACAACGATTTTATTATGGGCGAGCCGAAGAGTTTTAACATGCTCGTGGCAGAAAAAGACGGAACGACGGCGGGAGTGGTTGCCCCGCTCGTGCAGTACCTTGCCGACTACGACATTGTTGCGCGCGAGTGGAAAGGGCATATCGCCGACTTTGAGATACAAATTGACGAAGCGAACAACAAACTCGATGTGATTTACACGATAAAAGATGATGTGTACTGGTCGTTTTATGAGAACGCCAAGCCGCGCGTAAAAGTCACGAGCGATGATGTGATTTTTTGGTACGATGAGATTCAGGGCGACGAGGAATGCGGTTCTTCTGCTTTTAATTCTCAGTTTATGCCGCTTGAAGACGGCACGGAAGAGCGCATTACCATAGAAAAGATTGATGACGCGTGCTTTGTCTTTCACTTTCCGACGATTATTGCCGAGCCGATTTTGCACACGAACATGAATTTTGGCCCGCGCTTTTTGTACAAGGCGGCAAAAGATGCGGGCGGCGCGGACGCGGTTAAAAAACTGTTCACCGTGGACACAGACCCGCGCGAGATTCCGAGCTGCGGCCCGTATTTTTTGGTTGAGTATGTTCCGGGGCAGCGGCTCGTGTACAAGCGCAACTCTGACTGTTGGAACCGCGACGCAAACGGCGAAAGCCATTACTATCCCGAAGAAATGATTTCGCAGATTGTGGGCGACGCAAACACGGGATACCTGTTGTTCAAGCAGGGCAAAATCGAAGATTATTCGTTCCAGCCAGAGCAATTGGAAGAAGCTGTCAAAAATGCTCAGAACGCGCTCACGCCCGATGGCGAGATTTTGCCGGACGCGGGAAAAGACGGCTACACGGTGTTCAATGCGGACGGCGCGATGAACGCGTCATTCTGGTCGTTCAATCAGAATCCAAAGAATGAAAGCGAGCCGTTCTACAAATGGTTCTGCAAAAAAGAATTCCGCCAGGCGATGAGCTGCCTTTTGAACCGCGAGCGCATTATTCAGCAGACTTACCGCGGGCTTGCCGAGCCGACTTATTCATTCTTTCCGCAGGTGAACCGCTATTATAACGAAGATATTATTCTCCAGTACCGCTATTCGCACGCGCACGCGCAAAAATTGCTTGAAGCGGCGGGCTTTTCTAAACGCGCGGACGGCTTTTTGTACGATTCGGACGGAAACAAAGTGGAATTTGACCTTACGATTAACGGCTCAGACACGATTTCTTCCGACATCGCACAGATTATCGTAGACGAGTGCAAAAAAGAAGGCATCACCGTCACGCCGCGCCCCACGGACTTTCAAAAACTCGTTGACCAACTTATGGTAAGCTACGACTGGCAGAGCATCATCATCGGCTTTGGCGGCGGCTCGATGTTCCCCACGCAGGGAAGCAATGTGTGGGTGAGCGACGGGAACTTGCACCTGTGGTATCCGCTCCAAAAATCGCCCGCAACTGACTGGGAAGCGCGCGTGGACGAACTGTACCACAGGGCAAAATGTATCGTGAACTACGAAGAAGCCAAGCCGCTCTGGGACGAATATCAGCAGATTTTCTTGGAGCAGTGCCCGATTATCTACCTGTTGCGCCGCCGCTCATTCTTTGGCTTACAGAACCGCTGGGATATGACCAATGTGTACTACGACAATCTGAACGGAGCGGAGACAAGTTATCTCTGGCTTAAATAAAGTAAAAAATAAAAACGGAAATTTGAAAATTACTTTATTAAAACGCGAAGCGACTGTATAATATACCCATGTTCACAACAATCATTTCGATAATCCGCGTTGCGCTTTACATGCTTTCAAAAAATAAAATCCGCCGCCGTGCGCTCAAATATGACAAGGCAGGGGATATTGCCGCCCGTGACAAAGTTGTTTTTGACATTGTTCCCCAGTGGGCGCGTTTTGTGTTTGAAAAAGTCACCAAATCCACGGTCGAAGTCGTGGGCGAAGAAAAAATCCCGCGCGACCGAGCCGTCGTTTTCATCGGAAACCATCAGGGAAACATGGACATTCCGCTTTTGTTCGGCTACATCAATAAGCCCATGACTTTTGTTGCAAAAGCCGAGCTTGGCAAAATCCCGCTTCTTTCTGACTGGATGAAGCTTTTGCAATGCACATTTATCGAGCGAAAAAGCCCGCGCAAGTCGATTCAGGCGATTCACGACGCGGCGGAAGGCGTAAAAAAGGGCTATTCTCAGGTGATTTTCCCCGAGGGCACGAGAAGCAAGGGCGGTCCGCACCACGAATTCAAGGCGGGGAGCTTCAAGCTCGCGTTCATGTCGGGCGCTCCGATTGTTCCCGTTACGATTGACGGCACATGGCGAATCTACGAGGGGCAGAAAAAAGTCGTAAAAGGTCAGCATGTCAAACTCACGATTCACGACCCGATTGAGACGGCGGGGCTTTCAAAAGAAGAGCAGTCGAAAATCCCCGAAATGGTCGAAAAAATCGTGTGTGCACCGTTGAGTGAGGAAGTAGGAGTTAGGAATGAGGAGTGAGAATTTGGGCGATACCGCCACAAGTGGCGGTCGCGAGCACTTTCGTTGTTGTGCTCGTTTGGCTTTGCGCAGTTCCGCTATCGCTTCATTCTTCGCTTCGCTCAGAACGGGCTTCGCCCGCTGCTACAATCCCTATCGCGTTTTTAAAGCAAAATTTCCGCTTCTCTCATTCATCACTTCCCGTATAGTAACGATGATTGTTATTCTTTTCATCTTGGGTTGGGCGTTGTTCGCTCTCATGGCACTTGCTCCGGGCGACATCGTTGACCAGATGATGCAGCAGCAGCTCATGAGCCAAACGGAAGCGGGCGGTGGCTCGGAGCGCGATAGTGTATTTTCTGAAGAACAACTTGCAAAAATGCGCGCGGAGATGGGATTGGACAAGCCGTTTACGGTTCAGTATTTCCATTGGCTTAACCGAGTGCTCGTTCACCACGATTTGGGCGTGTCGCTTATTTCTAAAGCGCCTGTTTCTTTCCTTATAAAAAGCCGCATCGTCAATTCGCTCGTGCTCAATCTCATTTCGCTCGTTTTTATCACGCTCTTTTCGTTTTTGCTCGGCGTGTATTTTTCGAGCAAGGCAGGAACGCGCGTTGATGTGGCGGCGACGTTCTTTGCGCTTTTCTTCCACGCGTTCCCGGGAATCTTGCTTTTGATTCTCTTGCAGCTTTTCGCTTCGATTACGGGCTTGTTCCCCGTCACGGCATACCCCGATTTTCCGATTTCAGAGAATCCGATTAAATTCATTTTTAGCTACAATTATCATGTCTTTTTGCCGCTCTTCGCGTCTTTTTTGGGCGGAATCGGCGGCACTATGCGCATGATACGAAGCACCATGCTTGACCAGATGGGCATGCCGTACATTATGGCGCTCCGCGCCCGGGGAATCAGCGAGCGGCGCGTGTACCTGAACCACGCGTTCCGAAACACGCTCAATCCCTACATCACAGGGAGCGCGAATCTTTTGGCAAGCCTTTTTTCGGGAAGTCTCGTCCTTGAAATCATCTTTTCCTACCCGGGAATCGGGCGGCTCATGTACGATGCGGTTATGCAGCAAGATGTGAACCTCGTCCTCGCAAACAATATGTTTATTTCCGCGCTCGTGCTTTTGGGCATGACGATTTCGGACATTCTGCTCGCGATTGTTGACCCGCGAATCCGCTATGGGAAGGAAGGGTAGAAAAAGAGGAATTTACAAAACTGCCGCTCCCAAAAGTACTTCCGCGGGAATCTGAAGACCTGTCACCAATTTTCTTATCATAGAAAGGCTTAAGTTTCTTTTATGCGAAAAAATTTCGGAGACTCGTGATTTTCCGCCAAGATACGCAATCATGTCTTCGTTTGTGAGACCTTCTTGCTCCATTCGGAATTTTATGGCAGAAACAGGATCTGGGGCATCAATGGGAAAATGCTCTTTTTCATATAATTCAACAAGGGTAGCCAAAAGTTCAAGTTCGTCCGCCTCAGGAGTGCCTTCTTCTGCGTCAAAAAGCTGCTCAATTCGTTTGAGCGCATTGTTATAATCGACCTCTGTTTTTATGAGTTTGTTATACGACATTACACTTCCCGCGTTGATTTTATCATACTCAGAATGAGTTCCGACGAATCGCACGAACACCGTCTTTGATGCGTAGTTTATGCGGACAATCAATCGGTGTTTATTGCCACAAATATTAAACACAACGCGATTTCCTTTTAGAAAACTTGCCGAACGATACTTTTCTTTTATGTCCGCAGGTGAAGTCCACCGTGCTTTTTGCGCTTCACAAAACCATGCCTTTAACAGTTGTTCTGCTTCGGGGACTTTCTGCCAGTAATCGCTCAAAGTTTTCCGGGAAATCACATGCATACTTACAGTTTAGTTCCCAATTTGGGAATTGTCAACTGATATACTAGGCTTTAATCTGTCTCTATAACAGTTTTCAATGATTGCCCTAAAGTCAAATTAAGATTGGAGGGGATGCTATTTTGTGTTCTTTACGAGAGTGGCGTTGCGACTGGGATTTTACCCCCCCTATATTTTTGTCAAGCGAGATTCTGAGAAAATTCTCATTTTTCCTTTCGCAAGATACGGGCACTCGTACGGTGCGGTTTGTTTGAATATTATGGTTTCTGCTCCCCGAAAGGATTTGTCAAAAATCCCTTGAATGTATTATAATTCTTCTTGCTATGAAAAAATTTTCTATTATATCGTTATTCTCTATTTCCCTACTTGCGTTGGGCTTGTTCTCTTGCGCAACGCTCAAACAGCTCGGGCTTTCTCCGTCGGTCAATCTTGAAAAGGTTTCGATTGCGTCGCTTGATTTGGAGGGAATCACCTTCAACTGCAATTACGCTGTCTCGAATCCGCTTCCAGTCGGCATCTCAATCAAGAATGTTGCGGCTGATGTTCTCTACAACGAAAGCAAATTCACTTCGCTTTCTGCTGACGAGGGCGTAAAACTCACGGCGGGCGGTAAAAAATCCAATGCGTTCAAATTCAAGATTCCCTATGAGACAATTCTCTCGTTTGCGAAAGGCTCTTCTTCATCTTCTGAAAAGTATCTTCCATTCAAAATTGATGGAAAAGTTTCGCTTGATTTGGGTGATTCTGCTCTCGTTCAGGACTTGGCTTCAAATCTGCCGTTCTCAATGAGCTTCAATGTTCCTATTTTTAAGCCCTCGTTCTCGGTCTCAAATCCGAAAGTGCAGCTTCCCACGCTCGAAACGCTCAAAAATGCGCTCGTCTCGGGTGGCATGAATACGGTTAAAGCCGTCGCGCTCGCTGGTTCTATCGTTGCGGGAAAATCCGTGGCGGAAAACGCATTTGACGGCGTGAACCTCGATATGGATGTTAATTTTGACTTGAATGTGGCGAATTCCGGTTCTGCCCCGTGGAAATATGTGCTCAACAACTGCTCGCTCAAAACAAGCTCGGGTGACGCAATCAAGCTCACGCCGCAGAACAACGAAATCACTTCTGCAAGCGGCACGATTCCTGTCACGGCAAAACTCAATACGCTCACCGCAGGAAAATTCATCGCGCAAATCTTAAACAAAAAAGGCACGAATCCCACCTTCTCGTTTGACAGCGGGCTTACTTTCACGGAACTTTCCTACGCACCGAATTTGCCGCTCGCGTATTCAAAGGAAATTCCAATCGGGAATTTCGGGGTGAGCAAATAAGATAGACGCGGAAGGGCGCAGACACACGCAGATTTTGACGGAGATTTTCCATGAAACGACTTTTCAACTACCTAAAAACCAGACCTCTCGCCATTATTTCTGTCTGCGTCCTCATCTTGCTCTATCTTTTCATGATTTTCGCCGAATTCATCTCGCCGTACACGCCCACGCGCTCGTTTGAGGAAGACACATTCCATCCCTCAAATATCGAACTTACCTCAAAAGGCATTATCGCGCGGGAATACCGTGTTTTGAACCCCATCACCTGGCGGTACGCAAAGGTAAAAGGCGCGGAATTCCACCACAAAATAAAATTTTTCGTCAAAGGCGAAGAATACCGCTTGTTCGGCGTGATTCCTGCAAGCCGCCACCTGTTCGGCACAACACCTGACGAAACCACAGGCGAAGTCTATCCCGTCTTTTTGTTCGGCGCGGACAACTTGGGGCGCGACCTTTTTTCCCGCATGGTCTACGGAAGCCGCATCTCGCTTACGATTGGCTTTGTTGCAAGCGCGATTTCTTTGCTTCTTGCAATTTTGCTCGGAGGGCTTGCCGGCTACTACGGCGGAAAAACCGACTGGGCGATTATGCGCTTTTCAGAATTCTTCATGCTCATTCCGGGGCTGTACCTCATCTTGTTCTTGCGCTCGCTTTTAAACAGCAAAATGGACAGTGGCACCAGCTACATGATAATCACCGTGATTCTCTCGCTTGTCGGCTGGCCCGGCACTGCCCGCACGCTCCGTGGCATGGTTCACGCAATCAAGCGCGAAGAATTCGTCCTTGACGCGGGTCTTGAAGGCATTCCGTCCACGGTCATCATCTTTGCGCACATCATTCCGCAAATCACAAGCCTTTTAATCGTCAGCACCACGCTCGCCATTCCGGGCTTTATCATGAGCGAAACCACGCTTTCCTATTTGGGGCTTGGCATCGCCGACCCCGCCGTAAGCTGGGGAAGCCTTATCAACCGCGACATTTCCACGCTCTCAAACCTCAAGAATTTTCCGTGGCTTTTGACCCCGGTGTGGCTCTTGCTTGCCGTCACGCTTGCGTTCAACTTTTTGGGCGACGCGCTCCGCGACTACTTCGACCCCTACCATGTGGTCTTCCCGACATGGAAAAAGAAATCCACAGATTCTCACAGATTTACACAGATTATAAAAAAAATAAGGGCGTTCCCGCTTCGCGGTCGGGCTTTGCGCACTTCCGCTGACGCTCCATTGCCTAACGGCAACGCCTTCGGCGGTGCTCCAATCCCTAACGCTTCGAACCACAAATCCGTCCATGGATTTGTGGATTCGTACGAGAATTTTTCTGACGAAAAATTCTCTCTTTGCTCCGACCCCGCATCCGTGCGGGGCAATCCACTCGAAATCGAACAATTGGAAATGTCCGATTCTTTCCTCTCCGTGCAGAATCTCCGCGTATCCTTCACGGTCTTGCGCGGCTCTTCGCATACCACAATCCAGTCCGTGCGCGGTGTTTCGTTCAGCATGGAGCGCGGGAAAATTTTGGGCATCGTGGGCGAGTCGGGGAGCGGAAAATCCGTCACCACCACGGCGATTCCCGCACTGCACCCATCAAATGCCACCATCGAAGGGAAAATCTTCTTTGACGGCACGGAACTTACCGCGCTCAGCCAAAAAGAAATGCGCGCCTACCGAGGAAAGAAAATCGGGCTTATCTTCCAAGAACCGGGGCGGAGCTTTGACCCGCTCCAAAACATCGGCTCAGTCTTTTTTGAAACCTTCCGCAATTCCGACCCGCAGATTTCACGCGCGGACGCGGACGCAAAGGCAATCGGATTGCTCACCGAAGTAGGCTTGCCCGACCCGGAAAGCCGCCTCAAAAATTATCCGCACCAGTTCTCCGGCGGTCAGCTCCAGCGAATCAGCATAGCTCTTTCTCTAGCTCAGGGTTGCGAGCTTTTGATTGCCGACGAGCCGACAACCGCCCTTGATGTCACAATCCAAGCGCAAATCGTTTCGCTTCTTGCAAATCTCCGCAAAACGCGAAAACTTTCTATTATTTTCATCAGCCACAACATCGACCTTGTGGCGAGCTTGTGCGACAACATGATTGTCATGTACGGCGGCTTGATTATGGAGCGCGGCACAAGCGAAGAAATCATGCGCCACGCCCGCCACCCGTACACACAGGCGCTGCTTGCTTCTTCCCCCAAATTCGGCACGCACTACAGCACGCAAAAGCTTATCTCAATCCCAGGTCGTGTGACCGACCCCGCGCACCCAGAGCCAGGCTGTCCGTTTGCGCCGCGATGCCAGTTTGCAAAAGAGGAATGTAAAGTCAAAAATAATGGGGAAGGGCAAACTCCTTGCTACAAAACTCTGGAGACTAACCGCTAATGCCAAAAGGATTGCACAAAATTTCCACGCAAAAACTCATTTTCTTTTGCTGTTATGCAGTTTTCGCGATTCTCTTGTACGCTGACAATATTGTAGTTTTTCGCTCTATTGACATCAGAGAAACTTTTCATTTTCTCTGTATGCTTGCCTTTGCGCTTGTTTTGCTCAACATAAAAAACAACAAGCTGTTTCTTTTTATCAGCGTGCTTATTGGAGTGTTTCCGTATCTCATTTTTTGCATTGTAGACCGTATTTTTTTCGGGGCATTTAATGACGGTGCGGGGGCTTTTGGCTTTTTTTCGATTAGCGCCGTGCTTTTCGCGCTTATCGGGCTGTGTATCGAATTCATTTCTTTTGTGATAAAACTGATTCAGCGAAAAGTTGTTCGTCCGTCAAAAGCCTCTCTCCTTTTTTCTCTCAAAAATCTGCTCTTGCTCGTATTGCTTGCGGTCGCTGCTTTTTTTGCAAGCAAAATTGTGGGCTGGGGAATCACAAAAATTTTCTGGAATCGCATTGACTACGAGTTTTGGAATAATGTGGATGTTGTGGAATATGGTGCTGGCTATTCGTTCGCATCCGTTATGCAAGATTTTCGCTTGCTTTCGCTTTTTCCGCTATTTTTTATCGCTGTTCTCTGTGTAAAAGAAAAAATCCTCGCCCGCTTTTCGGTTCGGTTGCGCTATTTTACGCTTTTGCTCTTGGGAATTTTTATGTTCGCTTCGGGCATGGTTTTTGGTTGGGAAATGCCATGCGCGTGGAATCCACTTGAAGACACGGTGCACACGGCTTCGTTCAATCCCAAAAATATTCCTTTGCTCAAAGTCGGTCAGACAAAAAATGAAGTCATTGCACTCATCGGCGAGCCGCTTAACGGAAAGAATGCTGATTTGGAAGAAACGAACACTTTTAAATATACGAGCGATGCGGCAAGTTTTTGGGCTGATTTCGGCTGGTATGAACTTTCCGTGAAATTCGGTGCGGATGGTCGGTTAGAAGAAATCATTTCACGGTGGATGGATGACTGATAAAATTATTATGGAGACTAATTTATGGCACAAAAACTAGGCATTATCGCGCTGGAGTCGGCGGCGAATGCGGGGAACAAAATCGACTCGATTCTTTCTTCTTGGCGTGGCGGCGAGCATTTTCTCATTCCTGCCCAGTGTCCGCGTTTCGGAACGGGCGAGGCTAAGGGAATCGTCAAGGAGTCCGTGCGCGACCGCGATTTGTACATTCTCGTCGATGTGTGCAATCCGTCCGTCACCTACCTCATGGACGGCGAGAAAAACCGCATGTCTCCCGATGACCATTTTCAGGACTTAAAGCGCGTGATTGCCGCCTGCAACGGAAAGGCTGGGAGAATCACGGTGATTATGCCTTTTTTATACGAAAGCCGCCAGCACCGCCGTGTTTTGCGCGAATCGCTTGACTGCGCGGTTATGCTCCAGGAACTTGTGAACATGGGCGTGCATGAAGTCATCACTTTTGACGCGCACGACCCCCGAATGCAGAGCGCAATTCCCCTGAGCGGCTTTGAGAATGTTTCGCCCTCGCTCCAGTTCACCGAGGCCTTGCTCACCGAGTACGAAAATTTGCAAATCGACAGCGAACACATGATGTTCATATCGCCTGATGAAGGGGCGATGGATCGCGTTGTCTTTATGGCGACGATTTTTGGTGTGAATGTGGGCATGTTCTACAAACGGCGCGATTACACAACAATCGTAAACGGCATGAATCCTATTATCGCGCACGATTTCTGCGGCGAGTCGGTCAAAGGCAAGGACTGTATCGTCGTTGACGACATGATTTCTTCCGGCACAAGCATTATCGATGTGGCAAAACAACTCAAAGAGCGGGGCGCAAAGCGCGTGTTCCTCTTCGCAACTTTCGGTCTCTTCACGAACGGCTTTGAGAAATTCGACACGGCGTTTTCCGAGGGGCTGTTTGACCGCGTTTTCACCACGAACCTCATTCACCAAAAGAGCGAGCTTACCCAAAAAGCATGGTATTTTTCGGTTGGCATGAATCGATATGTGGCGGCAATCATCGACACGCTGAACAAGGGCGAAAGTATGCAGGAGCTTATCCGCCCCGCCCGCCGCATGAAAGAAATGCTTGATTTATACCGAAAAAACGGGGAAAATAACAAGCAATGAGTGACTACATTATCCAAGCCGACCATCTCACAAAACGATTCACGCTCGACGCAGGCTTTTTCGCCAAAAACGACCGCTTTGTCTACGCCGTGAACGATGTCTCATTCGGAATCGAGCGCGGGAAAACCTACGGCTTGGTGGGCGAGTCTGGTTGCGGCAAAACCACTACCGCGCGAATGCTCGTCCGCATGTACAAAGCTGACGGCGGTGCAATCTGGTATAATCCGATGGTTGAGCCTGTCGAAACCACCGATTTTAGGGCGCTCCCGCCGCAGGTTTCAACTACGCTCAACCAACACGGCGGTCGGGCTTTGCGGGGTTCCGCTGACGCTTCATTGCTCCGTTCGCAAGCTCACTCCGCAACGGCTGGCGCCGCCCCTACAATCCCTAGCGCGTTAGCTCAAAACATTCTTCTCTTTAACAAAAAACAACTTCGCTCATACCGAGAAAAAATCAAATATGTCTTTCAAGACCCGTCCCGCTCGCTAAACCCGCGCATGACGGTGTTCAACATTCTCACGGCGAGCTACAAATATTCCTCAATCTGGCCGGGAAAAAAAATCGCCTACAGCGAAGCCGCGCACATCATGGAAGAAGTTGGGCTTGACCCGCTCGACTTGGAAAAACGCCCGAGCGAGTTTTCAGGCGGGCAACGGCAGAGAATCTCAATCGCCCGTGCGCTCATCATGAAGCCCGAAGTCATGTTCTGCGACGAGGTGGTGAGTGCGCTCGATGTAAGCGTTCAAAGCCAAATCCTCAATCTTTTGCAGGACATTCGCGAAAAACGAGGAATTTCGTTCCTTTTTATCGCGCACGACTTACGCGTCTCGTGCTATTTTTGCGACACAATCGGCGTCATGTACCGAGGGCTTCTCGTGGAAGAAGCGAATGCGAGCGACCTCTACAAAACGGCGGCGCACCCGTACACGAAACTGCTCTTTCAAGGAAGTGAAAGCACGCACACCGAAACGAACGGCGAAGTCAAAACGACTTTGGAAACCCTGCACGGCTGCCCTTTTGCGCACCGCTGCCCCCAGGCAAGCAAAATATGCACGGCGCAAATCCCCGAGTGGAAAACAATAGACAGTGGGCATAAAGTTCGCTGTCATAATCTGTAAAAAATTATAGAATAAAAAAAAGGAGAATCGATAAAAATGACAGGAACATTCTGGTCGCTCGTGCCATCGATTGTCGCAATTTCGCTGGCTCTCATCACAAAGGAAGTGTATTCTTCGCTTTTCATTGGAATCTTAATCGGTGGCGCGTTTTTCGCCATCGACGCTCATTCAGGCTTCACGGGCTTTTTCACGCATGTGTTTTCGGACGGCATGATTAAGCAGCTCTCAGACCCGTGGAATGTTGGCATTCTCGTCTTCCTCGTTGTGCTCGGCACAATGGTCGCGCTCATGAACAAGGCGGGCGGCTCATCTGCGTTCGGCGAGTGGGCAAAAAAGCACATCAAAACGAAGGTCGGCGCACAGGTGGCGACAATCTGCCTCGGCATTCTCATCTTCATCGACGACTACTTCAACTGTCTTACGGTTGGCTCGGTCATGCGCCCGATTACCAAAAAATACAAGGTCTCGCGCGAAAAACTTGCCTATCTCATCGACGCAACGGCGGCTCCCATCTGCATTATCGCACCGATTTCTTCATGGGCGGCGGCGGTCGCGGGCTTCGTTTCTGAGGGCGAGAACGGCTTGGCTCTTTTCTGCAAGGCTATTCCGTTCAACTTCTACGCCTTCTTTACGATTGGCATGATGTTCTTGCTCGTGTTTATGAATTATGAATTTGGTCCTATGGCAAAATTCGAAAACAGCCGTGACTACGCACTGCAAGACGAAGAAGAAAAAATTTCTTCTCACGGCACGGTGTTTGACCTCGTGTTCCCGATTGCAAGTCTCATCGTCCTCTGTACCATCGGCATGATTTACACGGGCGGATTTTTTGCGAGCGGCGACGGCCACAAGAATTTCGTTGATGCGTTCGCAAATTCTGACGCTTCGGTGGGGCTTGTGCTCGGTTCGGTTGCCGCGCTCATCCTCACCTTGCTCGTCTATCTCCCCCGAAAAGTGCTTTCTTTCAAGGATTGCATGTCTTGTCTTCCCGACGGTTTTAAGGCGATGGTTCCGGCGATTTTGATTCTCACCCTCGCATGGACGCTCAAAGCCATGACGGACTCGCTTGACGCGTCAAAATATGTCGCGGGCGTGGTGAGCGGAAGCGCACAGGGCTTAAAGAGCTTCCTTCCGGCAATCATCTTTATTATCGCGGGCTTCCTTGCTTTTGCGACGGGTACTTCTTGGGGAACTTTCGGCATTCTCATTCCGATTTGTATCGCCGTCTTCCCCGAAGTTTCCGACCCCTTGCGCATCATCTCGATTTCGGCATGTATGGCTGGTGCGGTTGCAGGCGACCACTGTTCCCCGATTTCTGACACCACGATTATGGCGAGCGCGGGCGCACAGTGCGAGCATGTAAACCATGTCGCAACCCAGCTTCCTTATGTCACGCATGTTGTGGTGGTCTCGTTCGTCACTTACATTATCGCAGGCTTTACGCAGGGTTTGGGAATCGTGGCAAGCGGCATTATCTCATGGATTGTGGGCTGTGTGCTGCTCGTCGGCACATTGATTTTCAGAAAAAAGAAAAGAGCGTAATTTGCGCAGAATCGAAACAGGGCTGTCTTTGGAATTGAAAATTTTTCAACAAAAGACAGCCTTTTTTTATTTTTTTGAAGTGTTTGTGTTTTTAATAATCACACTGTCATTCCATGCAAGTCTCGTGGTATAATATAAGCCCTAATGTCGAGTTTTAACGATAAATGCGAAATTTTGCTTTTAGAAGCATAATTTCGAGTTTTGCGTTCTGCCGATAAAAGCAAAAACAGGCGTAGGCAAGGTTCGGCACGAAATCCGCTTTGTGCGGGCGAGCGTCAGCGAGTCCAAATTCCTATTACGCACAACCGCGGATTTCTAGTGACGGTTCTTGCCGAGAGCCTGTTTTTGTTGTTACGAGTAATTTCGCAAAACTCGAAATTAAGGCTATAAGAAGTACGAAAGCGAGGTGAAAATGGCAGCAAAGGACAAACACAAAAAACGCGAGCCGCAAGTGAATATCTGGTGCGGATTTGAAATCGACAAGCTGATTGCTTCGGGCGTGTATCCTAATGTGCCGTTCTTGATGAAACGATTTGAAGTCTCCGAGGCGTCGATTCTGCGCGACATCGAGCGTCTGCGGAACGACTTTTACGCACCGATTGAGTACGATAATCCCCTACAGGATGTAGGGTAAAAGCAAAGAGAGAAAATTCTGTTTGCCGTTAGGTGAACAGAATTTTCTCGTACAAACAAAAAATCCACGGATGGATTTTTTGTTTGAGGAATCTTTCCACCGAAAAAGAAATTGTCGCCGCAAGGCTTATGTCGAATCTGCTTGAAACGCTGCGCGGAACGCCGATTTACGCTCAGATTTCAAGAGCGTTTTGCCTTTTTCGAGAAATTTATTTCGTGTTTTTCGAATGATTTATTTTGCCTTTTTCGAGTGATTCGTTTCGTGTTTTCGGATTTTAGAAAATTTATTCCGTTTTGTCAAAAACCGCGTTCACGGACTTAACCACGCTTTCAAGCACTTCCGAGCGCAAATCTTCCAAATTCTGAAACTCGAAACCGCCCTTGTCAAACAAATCCAAAGAATCAACATTCAGTGCGCTCGCAATTTGGCGGAGCATCGGGAGCGATGGAAAATATCTGCCGTTTTCAATCATCGCGATGTAATTTGCAGAAGCTTTTGCTTCTTCCGCGAGTTTTTCTTGAGAAAAATGCAGTTGTTTTCGGTAGCGTTTCATATTGCTCGCAAGGCAAGATTGAATTTTATCCATAATTTCATAATTCACAATGATATAAAACATTTTTCTATAAATGGCACTTATTGACTATTAAGCAATGCAAATGTAAAATTAAATACATAAGTAATACTTATATATTTTTACAAAACGAGGCTGAAAATGTTCTCCCAAAAACAAGTGATTTCTTATTTTGAAAAACACAAAGATATATCTTTAAGTTCTGTTAATTCTAGAAGTTCTAAAAATCATTCTTGTTTTCATTATTGTTATAAGAAACTTAGTTTTTTATTTATCTCGCTGATTGTCACACTCCCAATTTTCAGCGTAAATTACGAGACCATAAGAAAAAATGGATTCAATGAGTGGGTCGTGATAGCCCCGAAAGACAAGACGACCTCAAACCTAAAAGAACTCGGCGACCTTTTCAGAGAGCAAAATTTGGAGAATACGACTGCTTTCGTGTATATTTACGATGATATAAAAGCCGCCCGAATGTGGGATAGAATTGACAATCTTTCCGATTCCGAATCTGATTTTTATGACAAGCATTTTATAGCGGTGTTCTGGAAAGGCAACGGAGAAAACACGCGCTATGATTTTACAATCACGCTTGACGGTCTCAACGGAAAACGCGAGACAATCAAATATGACAAGAACGAAGACAGAAAGGAAAACGAAAATAAAATAACAGAAGAAAAACCTGAAACAGTCGAAACGGAATCTGACAAAAAAGATTATATTCCTACTAAAACAGACAAAATTTTGGGAATGTTGCCCTTTGTGTTTATATTCGGAATAATCATAACGCTTGCGGCATGGAAACAGAACAAATATAAAGTCTGGTTTGAATTTTTCGTTGCCTTATTTTTAGGCGGTTTCGGCGTTCAGAAATTCAGAGAAAAGAGATACGCGCTCGGTGTTTTGTATATTTTTACGGGTGGTTGCTGGCTTATCGGTTGGTTAATCGACTGTGTTCGCTATTTTGTTGCAGCCGTCAGAAACAAGCCTATCCTTCCTGTAGGGCTTGTTACGAAAAAAGAAATTGAGCAAGCACTGTTAGATACACAAAAAAAGATGATAGAAATAATACAGTCCACTGGGGAACTTCCTGTCGTGGAAAACGCTCCGATTATCCTTAACTCAAAAGAAATATGTCATTATTCGCAGGAAGCGTATTATCTCGAAACAAAAAATATGGTTCTTGGAAGAAAAACAACGGGCGGCTCGCGGTCAACCACATTCTTGGGTGTCCGCTACAGTCTGGGCGGAGCGCAGTCTCAATCAATAAGGGGCGATGTTACAACACAGACAGCGGGAATCCTAACAATCACGAGCGAAAGGATTATTTTCACCGCAAGAAAAGGCGCGTTCAGCAAAAAAATCACTGAACTCACATCTTTAGTTCCCGAGGGGGAAACGATAGGCTTTCAGTTCGGGGAAAAATATTATGTGCTACAAACAAGAACCGCCGATTTAATTTCGGTAATAATCAAGGCAATATTGCAAAATTGAAAGGACTCGGATTGAAATAAGGGGTGTTTTATGAAAAAGATTGTTTTATGTTTTATTACACTATCATTGCTAATAAGTCCTTTTTTTGCGAAACCAAAAGAACCAAGCAAAAAACAAAGAGAAGAATTCACTGATTATCATTGCTGTCCAATTAACTCGCCAAACAGTCAAATAACCAGAGGGAATCTAACTGAGGACTGGGTTTCGGTCGCTTTTTTTCATAGTCACCAGCGAACCA
>ERZ842401.1598-NODE-1598-length-32072-cov-48.282819_pt1 | contig 32072 bp, 38 predicted proteins | sample MGYA00521270_ERZ842401 | MGnify/ENA primary metagenome ERZ842401 (study PRJEB31892, sample SAMEA3878208) | bioreactor metagenome | biome: Moose rumen | place: Sweden | collected 2011-10 | study: EMG produced TPA metagenomics assembly of the PRJEB12797 data set...
TTCCGCTTCTAAAGAGCGGAAATTGTACCAAGTTATTTTTTAACGATTACTTAATAAAGAAAAAATGACAATGCTAAAGAAAACAGAAATTCTTAAACAGCTGGTTCCAGATGAAGACCCTCAAACCATCCAACTTGCGAGTAGTGCGGAGTGTAGCACATTCAACGCGACTGTATGGCGTTATAATGCTACGAATGGCCGTAAAGAAAACAAGTACATCCACATGTGTATTGACTATGAAAATTATGTAGTGACATTGGTATGCACTACGTTTGAAGATTATGAACGCGAAAGAAGCCACCTGCTTCCGAATAAATGGTGGAAACAGCGGTTAGCAAAAAAAAAGCCCTTATAAGAAACGCTTAATAGAAAGAGTTTCAGCGTTTGAGGGTGACACGATGGATGTATTTGACCTGGCGGAAATACACCATGTGGCTCCTAACTCTATTCGCCAACAAATACGGCGTGGCGTTATTCCTGCTTATCATGTTGGCAGAAATCTCTATATCAACAAACATGAGTATCTTGCAAAATTAAAACAAGGTTATTGAACTATGGAAAGAAAGAATAATGTGGTGAACAAACTAATTGACGTTAACGACACTGTGCTGTCAGTTGAAGATGTAGCAGAGATGTTGAGAATTTCACCATGGGGAGTGCGGAAACGCATCTTGCGTGGTCAGTTGCCAGCGCATAAGCGAGGGAAACGCCTTTACATATTGAAAAGCGAACTGGTAGATAGTATAAGAACTCAGTAACGAGCAAAAAATGAGTTCAAGTCCTTGTGCGCTACCATCCGCGAGGACAGTGTGTGCAAGGCACTTTTAATCCTATAAAACTAGAAACAATGGGTAAGGCAATTATCAAAAAAGAGACCAACGAATATAGTCAAATAGAACTTCACTGGCTCGTTAGGTCAGAAGTTGGAGATACCATCTATTTTGACAACGAGAACCAGTTCAGGGCTTTCGTATTCCTTCTGAAAATGATGGACGAGACAAACGCTGCCTCCGTAGAGGTCGGCTGAGACGATTGGCAAGTAGCAGTTAACAATGGGCTTTTCAGGTCTGGTTGTCAATAGCTACTTTTGTGCCATCTTAATGCAATGAAAGATAATGACAACAGAAACGGACTTACAGACAACGATGAAGAAGTTCTGGCAGACGATGGTAGATGCCAACGATGCACTGAACAACTTCATCAATGCCGGGCTACCCCTGACGGTAGACAAACGACACAGGACTTTCACACGCCGATGGGACGCAATGAAAGAGCAAGCGGAAACGCTTTGTGAAAGTATAGAACAACTAACTGAGAACGACATCGCCCCAGTGGAGGTGACGCTGCCGTGGAAAAGCGAAGCATTTGCCAGGGCATGGCAGAACTGGAAAGAATATCTGGCAGAACAGCACCATCGATACATGAAGAGCCGGATGGAATATGCAGCACTGGCCCACCTGAAGAAACTGTCGGACGGCAAAGAGACCGTTGCCGTTGAGTACCTTCAGTTTGCAATGGCCGGAGGTTACCCGCGTTTCTTCAAGGTAACAGCCAAGAGTTATGAACAACCTACAACGGCAGGAGGACGTGGAGATGGGGACTTCTGACATGGATCGTATCACACTCATGGTAAGCCGTGCCGTTGAGGAACAGCAGCAGTCCTACAAAGAGTCTGCTGCAGAACTGTGGCACTGGCACTGCCCGGAGATGGACAGCAAGAATTTCTGGAGGCTAATGAGTGCCACTGCACAGGCTATCATGGCCAAACGCGGTGTCTATCATCGATATGTGGTAGATGACAACAACCGCGAAATCATACGCCAGATGTGGCTCTATGTGCTTGGCTCTGACCAGTGCCAGTGGAACATTCATAAAGGGCTGTACCTTGGTGGAAAGGTGGGCTGTGGGAAGACTGTATTGATGCAGTCGTTCTGTCATGTTCTGCACCTCGTTTCCGGCTTGAACATAGAGATGATACCAGCCAATGAACTGTATAAGCGCATCATTAAGAACGGCATTGAGAGCCTGGCAAGCCGACCCCTCTTCATCGACGAGTTGGGGCGTGAGCAGTTGGAGATAAACGACTTCGGCAACAAAATAAGGCCGATTAACGACCTCATGGCTTTGCGCTATGAGACTGGTGCCAGGACGTTCTTTACTTCCAACTTTAACATTGCGACCCTGTCAAAGGGCTACAATGAGAAAGGTGAGATGATAGGCTACGGAAACTACATCGGTGAGCGCATTCAGGAAATGGCTAACATGGCTATTCTCCCAGGGGAAAGCCGACGTGAGAAATGGGAAGAGCAGCCATGAGCAAGGAAGGACGCAAGGAACTGGCGGCAACGGCCAGCAGCACCTCGCACAGCCGTCTTGACATCATCAAGGACTGGCTGAATGGCAATTACGAGGTAAAGGTCAACATGCTTGACCGTAGCCGTGTGTATCTCAGTCCAACGGAGAACTGTAGCGTTAAGTATGAGTTCCCCGTCACGGAGGAGGACATTATTTTACACGCCTTTGCTGATGAACTGCCTATTTCTGCAGGACTGTTGCGCAAGCTGCTGACAAGTCCCAACCAGATGAAGGCGTTCAACCCTGTGCGCGAATACCTCGAAGGATTGCGAGGGAAGTACAAAGGCCCCTCGCAAATCGACCTGCTGAGTACTTCGCTGCATCTCGTGGACGAGAAGGCAAGGAAGCGCAGCGGAGAGGTATTGCGCAAGTGGCTGGTGGCCACGGTGGCCTGTGCGCTTGGAGTGCGGCAGAACGACGTGGCCCTGGGACTTGTCGGAGAACGTGCTGGCATCGGTAAGACAACGTTCTTTGAGCAGATTGTGCCGCCATGTCTGAGCGACTACTATCAGGTGGCACAGAAGGATGACCGCACGTTTCAGATGCAGAACGCCTTTGCACACCGTTTCCTGTTGAACTTCGATGAGTTTGCGGCCATCACAACGGCCAACGAGCAGCCGTTTAAGCAGATGATGTCCGCAACGACGGTGACTGTCAGGCGAACAGGATCCTGGTATAACGAGACGGTGCAGCGAGTGGCCTCTTGCTGCTTCACGTCAAACAGGACACAAAATTTGGGTGGCTTTATCAAGGCACCTGATGACGGTCTGTTGCGCCGTCTGGCTGTCATCGAAGTGGAGTCCATCGACGACTACCGACAGAAGTTGGACGTTGACCAGTTGTGGGCCGAGGCCGTGATGCTGCTCGACGGAGGCTTTGACCCGGTGTGGTCGCAACAGGAATACCAGCAGTTCGTCAGGGAGAACCGCCAGTATGTCATTGAGTCGAAGGCCGTCAGCCTGATACGAAGGTATTTCCGTCTGCCGGAGAAAGGCGAAGAGCCGCAGTTTATGACTGCATCTGAAATCGTCCAACTACTGAAGGATCGAAAGATTATCAAGCCTTCTGAGTTGGCTGTTTTCAGCGAAACAAAAGTTGGCATGGCCTTGTCTGTCCTAAGCTTCAGGAGGTATGGCAAATGGGACAAGGCCAAAGGAATTGCCAAATACGGATATGATGTCATATCCCTTTTTGAATAGATTTCTTTTCTGCATATTAGCATTCTTTCCGTTGTGAGCCGTTGGTACTGTGTTATCAACGGCTTGCTTCTTTTACTCCCCTTTGTTTTTATCGCTCATGTACGGGTGTTTATATATAAACAATCCCCCCTATCATGAAATCTCCAAAAGTGGAGATTATAGAGACAAACAACGGGTGAGAAAATTTTGATTTGCTTTCCGATGGTCTTACAAGGTTACAAGAACGGTTGTTCAAATCACCGAAACCGCCTTTATAATAAGGTTGTTCGGCATTGTAACCATGTAAGCATTTGAAGCCTCTTTTTTAGATGTGGCAAGGTTACATAGGTTACAAGGCTTTGAACGGTTTTGACAAGGTTACAAGCAGGGAACGCCGATGTGCAGGGCATTTCCGACGTTCCTTGTAACTTGTAACCTTGCTTGCAAAACTTTTTTTCAAAACTGAAATAGGTATAACGGCTCCCTACAGAGCCGATTGTGCCGTGCTTCATCTTATTGTGGTAGGCCGTCTGTGTAGTGGTAATCCTGACTGTGGTACTGGCGATGCCGTGGTCAAAGAGCCGGATGCCCCGCCGATGAGTCGGTAGCACTCTTTGTTCTGGTGTGGCCTATGTCTGTTCGGAAAGCACTTGCCTGTGATGGTCTTGAACGGTCTGTGTCTCTCGCTGAATATTCATAGCGGTACTGACTCCTGTCATGTTCATCCGGTCCGGCTATAGTCTGTGGTGGGTCAAAGGTGTGCTCGTCGGCTTGTTTATGTACCAGTGGGAAGGTTCTGTAATCCTACAGTGTTGGCCTCATTCATCTGCATGGCAGTGGCGGATTGTCTATGGTCGTAGGTGCTGCAGTCCACCGTCTCACATTCATGCTCCAGCCTTTTGTACTTGATGACCGTTTCTATACAGGAGTGGCCGGGCTGTTGTCAGCTTGAATATAGCGGTACTGACTCTTTGAACCTACGGATGGCTTGCCATTCTTCTCTAACAGCGTCTATACGGCTTTCACTCTGGCTTGTTCGATAGCATAACAGATTTGACGTTTAACGTGCCGCCCTCGGCGAAGCCAGGCTTTTTAGATGCAAAGTTAAGGCGGGCGTACCCTGCAAGTACCAATCTCAGGCTCCTTATGTCGGCGAAAAAATATCGGCAACCTTCCTGATTTATTTTGGGGTATTGCCTCCGCAAGCTCCAGCGATGCCAAAATAAATAAGGTATTCCCATAATTTTTCTGGCCATTCCTTGCAATTTGCGTACTTCTCCCCGCTCACTTTCTGGGGCATCGTAAAAAGTCCTTTAAGGACAGCACTTCAAGTTAAACATCTAAATCTTATAAAGTTATGCAGAACAAGCAATCATCAGAGTTTCAAGCACTCGCAAAGAAAGAGGAGAATTACATCGGCAAGCTCATCCTTCAGAAGATGTCAGTTGAGGATTATATGGCTGACGAAAATCTGGGCCATCCCGCAGTATATGTAGGTACTTATCGGAAGTACAATGACGGGGAGCTTTTCGGAATGTGGGTCGATATGGTGGCCTGCGGCGATTACAACACATTCATGGAAGTTTGCCATAATCTTCATGCTGACGAGGAGGATCCCGAACTGATGTTTCAGGATTACGAGAACTTCCCCTATACATGGTACTCGGAAAGCGGTATCGACGAGGACACGTTTGATAAGATTATGAAATACGCCGAACTGGACGAGGATGATCAGGAGGCCTACGAGGCTTTTGTCAACAGCTTCAGAGAGGATGACTTCGACACGTTCAAGGAGCGCTATATGGGCAAGTGGGATTCCGAAAAGGCATGGGCCGAGCACATCATTTCTGAGTGCTACGACATTGACGGCATGATGGGACACCTGGCTCCATACTTCGACTACGAGGCATACGCCCGCGACTTGTTCATTGATGATTACTACTACACGGACGGCTTCGTGTTCCGCAGATAGCCGAATAAAAACACGGCACAGGCGGCTCCTTCGGGAGCCGTTTTTTGTCTTAGTATAGTCGGTTCCGTGGTGCTATCTTTGCCCTGCGAAACCCGACGTATCGGGAATGTATCAACAAATTAAAACAAGGACATGAAACAATTAACAAGAATCTTCGCCCTGCTTGCCGTGATGCTGCTGGGCGGTATGAAGGCCAGGGCCGGAGAAGCTGTCATCAGACTTGACTTCATGGCAAAACACCCGGCGGCATCCCTGCGTATTGACGAGGGCTTTGCCGTCCGTAAGGGCAACTACAATTTCTGGTCTGGCCAATGGTCTGCGCTCTTTGGCGGGAAAATCGCTTTTGCTACCGACTCCTACCCGGTGCTTCGTAACAATGGCGGTCTTGTTGACTACCACGACGGACGCAAGATGTACGTCCTCGGGCTTAGTGTCGGCGACAAGGTTACTTTCAATTATTCCGGCAGCAATGCCAGGATAGAGTATCATACTGTCGGAACGGCACGGCTTGGCGGGCTTTCCTCCAACTATGAACTGGTGGAGTCGGGCTTCACCTATACAGTGACCCAGGCCGGCGATCTGAGCGTGCAGACAAAATTCACTCAGGACGAGCGTGTTACTGTCATCGAAAGCGTTATCATTGAGCCAGTGTCATCAGTAGAGCGGATAAGTATTACAGAGGGAATGCGCACCTACTGCTCCAACAACCCGCTAAGTTTTTCCGGGAAGCGAGCTATCAAGGCGTATGTCGCTACAGACTTCAAGGACGGTCATTTCATCTTTGAGCAAGTAAGCTATGTTCCTGCCAATACTGGCTTCCTGTTGGTACGCCGTGGCAATACGACCTCCTTTGATGTCAATATAGGCATCAGCAGTGACCCAAAGGAGAACTATATTGAAAGAAATCTCTTTACAGGGGTTATGACAACAACAGCCATACCTTCAGATGACGGAGCAGATCACTATGTCGTTGGCATGACAGACAACGGGCCTGGCATCTTCAAAGTCAATGCAGGTTTCTCATGCAAGGCCAAGTCTGCCTACCTGACCGTGCCGAAATAGTGGACTGTGTTGGACAAATGACCGTCGTACAACAGCTATCGGTCATTTGTCCAACACGTTTTTCCTTATTCTCCCCCGATTTCTGTAATTTTGCAAGCTGTCTGAATAAACGACTGAATATGAGCGAATACTGTATATACTTGAAAATGCCATCCTATCTGCGCCAATGGTTCATTCACCGTCATGGCGGTGGTAACCCTGTTTCCCTGATTCGTGGCTCCATAGAGAGCAAGCTGCTGCAGAAGGCCACGGTGCCACAGCCCGACGGGGTGCTGCCTCCCAGACAGCAGGAGGGCGAGGTGGCCGTGTACATTCCCTACAGCAAGTCACACGACCCACGGACGTACAACTACATCACCGAGACGGGGAAACGTGCGCTGGTTTCACGCATCAAGGACGACTTCGACCTCGACGTGTGGGACTTTCTGCATGACTTCGGCAAGGTGGGAAGTCAGCAGAAAGACTTGATCTTCTTGTTCATGGAACAGCGCGGCATCCATGAGGACGGCACTTGCTGGGACTCCATCGCGAAGATTTACCAAAGGCTTCGCAAGAATTATCTCACAAATAATTCGAAAAAATCTTCACGACTTCAGAAGCGGTTTTGATTTTTCTCGCCAAAGGCAGAAAAGGAAGAAACAGAAGAAATCAAATCATAAAACATGAATAACTGCCAATCTCTACCCGGATTATTGAATGTGTGGTACCTCGCCACAAGCAACCTGCCTGCCGATGTCATCTACAGGGCAGTGGCCGGGATTCCGTTTCAGATTCCTGTGCAGCCAACAAGCATCAACCTGAAGGGTGAAGCGGTCTGCGAGGTGGAAGAGTCGTATGACAACAACTGCCAGATGGAGAAGGCCAAGCTGACCTTCATCACGCTGGACGAGGTGCCGACACGGCAGCACCTGGCTTTTGTCATACGGACTGCTGATGGCGATATGTTCACCATCGGGGCACAGGAAAGGCCATACCCCACCGTCAAAGTCACTCGCTCGACAGGCTCACCAGACGGTGATGCCGCCGCCAGAAAGTACGAGGTTTCCTTCACTGGACGGAAAGCACTCGCACCTTGCACTGCGTGACATTTACCATTTCTGATGCTCCAAAGTGGTGAAGAGACGGCCAAATCTGCCCTAAATGGCTGAATGACCGTCTTTTCACCACTTTTTTATAAGATATACCTTTGTGCCATATTTGATTCGATATGGCAACAAGGAATACCAACTACCAACTTCACCTGAAGGGTTTCGTCGGAGGATATGACTTCGACGCTGACTATGTGGACTACGTTCTCGGCAAAAACACCGGGAAGGAAGTCCACGTGCTCATAGACAGTCTCGGAGGCAAGTCCAATACTGCCCTCTCTATATTCTCGGCCTTCAAGCGTCACGGCAACGTGAACGTGCATTTCGTGGGCATGAACGCTTCTGCTGCAACTATTGCTTCACTCGGTGCCAAGCATATTACCATGGACTCATCGGCCATGTACCTGGTCCATAAGTGCAGCATCGGCTTTTTCGAGTGGGGACAGATGAACAGTGACGACCTGCAGGCCCTCATCAGTGGCATCGAGCAGCAGAAGGCCGACCTTGACAAACTGGACGCGAACATCGCACAGATGTACGCCGCCCGATGCAAAAAGGAGTCGGCAGAACTGCTTGACCTGATGAAGGCCGGAGGATGGCTGACCGCCAAGGAGGCTCTCGCATGGGGATTCGTAGACGAACTGACGGACTACGAGGATGAGACAGCGCCAGTACTGACCGATGCAGTGGCCAACGCCATGGCATCGGCTGGCATCCCCATCCCCAACATGCCGCTAATGGCCACGCCTGAGAAGTCGGCCATTGCGCGGTTCTTCAACTCGCTTGCAGTTTTCTTCACGGGAGCGCAGCACAATTCCATCCCAAACGACCAGACGACTATTTCACCAAACAACCAAACTTCATCTACTCCAATGAAAAAGATTCTTACTTCCATCTGCGCCATCCTCGCCTGTGAGCACCTGCTCAGCAACGATGGCAAGGTTACGCTTGAGGAAGGCCAGCTCGATGAGATCGAGACGGCCATCACCACCGACAAGCAGACCATCTCGCAGCTTCAGGCCCAGGTGCAGACGCTGACCAGCGAAAAGCAGGCCCTCACCAACGAGAAGCAGCAGTTAGAGGCTGACAAGCAGACGCTGACAGCCACTAACCAGCAACTGAGTGCTGAAGTGGCCACGCTGAAGCAGAAGCCGGGCGACACCACGGCTCATGTGGTCAACGACAAACACGATGAACAGCCCGCCGAGAAGTCGGAGGCAGAACAGTACTTCGAGTCTCGCGCCAACGCACAGGCCCTGTTCGATGCGCTTCCCTGAGTTTTTAATCATTCATTCTTAAACCTTAACCTTTAACCAACATTATGGCTGGAAAACTTCAATTTACGCTGGAGGAGTATCAGGACGCGGCACGTAAGTACCGCAAGGACCTCCTTATGCTGCCTATTATCGGTATTCACGATACACTGCAGTACATGACTGGCCGTCCGGGCATCCGATACAAGGAATCGGTGGCTGCAATGAGCGGCGACGCACAGTTCGCACCCTACAAGCCCGCCCGCCGCTCAAACTTCAACCTTGACCTCGACTTCCGCACCTTAGAGACATTCTTCGGTTCGGTGGTGGCTCAGTTTGAGCCTAACAGTGCCATCAGTACGCTCCTCGGTGCCATCGGCGACACCAAGGGCGACGGACAGATGCAGACGCCCACGGCCAAGCATGTGCTGGCACTGATTGCCAAGTCGCTGTCCGAGCATCTTAACAATGCTATCTGGGCTGGCAAGCGCAATGCCGCAGGGGACACCACGCTTGACCTGTTCGACGGCTTCGACACCATCACAGCAGCAGAGGTGACAGCCGGAAAGATTGCTGCCGACCAGGGCAACTACATGAAACTGACGGAGGGCATCACCACCGCCAACGCCGTGGATATTGCCAAGGAGGTGCTGTTCTCCCTTGACCCGCACCTTCGCGCACAGACGTGCTACATGTACTGTTCGCAGGACTTCGTGGACAAGTACAACGAGGGCTATCTGCTCACTCATGCAGGTATCAACTACAACACGCAGTATCAGCAGACTGCCGTGGAAGGCTCCAACGGAAAGCTGATTCTGTGTCCGCTGGCGAACAAGGCCGACTCTAACTTCATCCATGTCTCGCCCAAGATCAACATGCTTGTGGGCTATGACCAGATGGGCGACACGGAGAATGTCATGGTCAAGGAGTATGAGCCGTTTATCCTCTCGTATATCGCCACGATGTTCTTCGGTGTGCAGTTCGAGTCCATCGACAAGCGCCGCCTGAAGGTCATCGAACTGGCTTCTGATTAGAACGTTTCTCTTTCTCTCTTTTTTCATACGGTTTTTAGTTCGGGAGCCGGAACCGTGATGGCTCTGACTCCCCTTTCTGCTAAGACGTATGCGGAAGCAAATTCTTCACTCTTCACTTAAATAACAATGCCAGATTGTTCCAGTATCCAGAAGTCACTCGCATGGTGCCAAGGCCGACCGCAGTATGCGGGAATACGGCGACGATTGTACTTCATAGACAAGAAGAATATCGTGCAGTGGCCCAAGCTTCCACGCGACAGTAACGGCAGACCGCAGGGAGCCACCTACGACGGCATCTTCATCCTTGCCACCGACAAGGAATGGCTGTACATAGACATATTGCCGGAGAAGTCACAGCTGACATCTGAGCCTCAGGGGGAATACCCGGCACAGACGCAGCTCAACAAACTGGTGGCCGTGCATCCGGGCATCGAGGAGGAAGCCACAGAGTTTGCCGCCTTGATGAACCAGGCGGACTGTGTTTTTCTCGTTGAGGACATGCAGGGACTCCTCCGGGTCGTAGGCCATGAGCATTATCCTGTCAAGGTGACTGTCGCACAGGATGCAGGGCAGTGGGGCGGCTCCGCACCGTCCACGACAATAACGGTGGAGGCGGCAGACGATGTGCCAGCACCTGTCTATGGAGGCATTTTCATTGTTGACGGCCATGAAATCACCATGACCCCGGCCGCTTCAACACCATCCTCTTTCACTCAGTTGTAAAATAAATTGTAAATTCTCAAACAGTAATTATTATGCCTGATTGTTCTTCAGTACAGAAGTCGCTCGCATGGTGCCAGGGAAAGCCTGAGCTGCCCGGCGTGAAGCGGCGTATCTATTACATATCCAAGTATGACATCGTAAAGTGGCCGACGCTGTCATATGACAGCAACGGAAGGCTGCAGACAGCTTCATACACGGGTAAGTTCACACTCCGCTCAGATGCGAAGTGGAAGTATATCGACATCATTCCCGACAAGTCTCAGCTGACATCAGAGGCACAGGGTGAGTATCCCTCACAGACACAGCTCAACAAACTGACTGCCGTACATCCGGGAGTCGATGCTGAAGCATCTGCCGCTGCTGCCTATCTCAACAACAATGACAATGTATATCTTGTTGAGGACATGCGTGGTAAATACCGTGTAGTCGGCTCAGAGAAATGGCAGACGAAGACGACAGTTGCCCAGGATCTCGGACAGGGTGCCACTGGTACGGCCAGCACCACCATCAACGTGGAGGCCACGGACGAATGCCCGGCCCCGTTCTATTCCGGGCAGATTGTCACAGAGGACGGCACCATTACACCTGCCTAAAGCCGTTACAGATGCTGCAGCGCGTGCCTCTTGATATGGCTGAGGTGCTTCAGGACATCCAGCCTCCGGAAATCTTAGTGCCAGAAATGGTGTCAGACGCCATAAGGCGTAATGAGAAATCCGACCTGTTTGCCGAGAAGAAGCGCAAGGGCTGGGACAAATCGGTGGAAGCACGGTGTGACTTTACACCGAAACCCAGCCTCCGGCACCGCGCAGGGCTGTACTTCATCAGCCTGTGGCAGAAGTCGGTCTATGGACGCACCCTGACTGACATCAAGGGGGATGATGCCATGGTGGACTTCTTCGCCGACAGTCTCGCACCGCTCATCTCGGACATTCTCGGCCCGGACATGGCGAAGGGCGGCTGGTGTGTCATCACAACGCCCAAACGCCGACATCTGGTGAAGAACTTCGCCACGCGCATCTCTGAAGGGCTTGCAGCGAGACTGCAAATCCCGTTCTATGAAGATGTATGCTCATGCCGCACCAAACAGCGAATGAACGCCGTCTTCACGGTCAATCTCGTGCCGTCAGAGCAGAATATCATCTGCTTTGATGACTTCGTGACAACAGGGAACACGCTGCGCTCAATGGCGAACGCACTGGCCCCGTATGGTAAGAACATCGTTAATCTGGTTGGAATCAACAACAAACTTTAGAAGCAATGGATCATCAATTTACAGAAAAACTCCAGCAATGGATGAACACGCCCGACGGACAGAAAGACTGGGACGAGGGAGCAATTATGCTGCTCCAGTTGTCTGGCAACAAAATCATGTATGCCAACGTCTCGGTCAATCCGAAAGGCAAGGCTGAGTTTATCAAAGGCAAATTGCAGCAATACCTTAACTTCCGTTTGCAACAACTTACGCATGAGCAAGTGAAGGAAATGCAGCAGAAGGTAGATGTTATCGTCAAAGACACCATCAAGCCCGATGGCGACTTTGACGACTTCAAGGCGGGCAAGCGGACCGACCACGACACGCTGCCGGACGACATCAAGGCACTCTATGCAGAAAACCTGGACATCGTACACCGTATGCGCGAACTCCATCTGAAGCTGCGCACACTCTCGCTTGAAGATGCTACCTGCCCGGACAGTGAGCGGTACCCCTTCCTGAAGGAACTCATTGCGCTTGACAAGAAGCTGCATGAGAACTGGGATGCCTATGACCATTTTGTTACTGGCAGCAATCCTACAGATGCCGGGTCCGATTTGTCGCCAGAGGCTCCGACTAAGTCCACCAAGAAAACTGCTGTTAAGAAAGCATGAAGCGTACTGCCACACTAACCGACTTCGTGAAACCACTCTCTGAGTGCAGTTCACAAGCCTACCTTTCCAACGCCATTCAGGTAGCAGACCTGCTCGAATGGATCTTGGAACAAGTAGGCACGGCAAAGGTGTGGCAGACTTCTTTCTCTATCTCAGAGGAGTTCCTGCGCCGACTGTTCTTTATAGAAAAGTCGGGCCGCGTCAGCGAGTTTAACCTGGTTCTTGACCATAAGGCCACGAACAAGACGCTGAAGCTGTGGGCGTTCATCACGCAGGTCATCGAGCGGACTTATCTCACGGACAACCACTCGAAGATTCTGCTGGTGCTGGCCGAGTCGGGCGAGACCGTCTCAGTCATCACATCGCAGAACCTGACACGCGGCAACCGCCATGAGTCGGCGTTTATCTCGACGGACAAGGCCATCTTCGACACGCTGCATGCACAGGTGACCGACCTCATTGATAATCATTCCGTTCCTCTTTACGACCTCTTCCAACAGCGCATCAATGACAAATCTTGAATACTCCGATGAAGTTTTAGAACAGATTGAGCAATATGCTTCAATCTATCTCAAAATCAGCGATATGGCCGTCATTCTTGATGTGCCATGCGAACAGTTGCGTGAGGACATTGCAGACCGCTCCACGGAGGTCAGCAAGCGGTACCATCGTGGCAAGGCGGCATCGAAAGTAAAGCTGCTGCATCAGGAAATGCAACTGGCCTATGTCGGCAGTCCGCTCGCTCTGGAAAACGCCCAGAAGAATCTCATGGATATGGAGGACGATGAGTAGCATAACAGCGGTAGCCGCTCGGCTTTGCCGCTTATATGAGCGTAGCGAGTCTTAAGAAATTCTTCACTCTTCATTCTTCACTCTTCACTTCAAAATGCCCTTACCAAGTATCATAGACATTGCCCGCATTGACCTCTACACTTCCAAGGAAGAGTTGGAGGCCAAGCACTATGCCGTGGCGCAGATTGAACACATTCTGCGCTTGCGCGACATGGTGACATGGTGCATCGCCAACCCGGACAGCAAAGACCGCCAGTTTGTCGAGGAAATCATGCAGCGGTACACCATCAGCAAGGTGACGGCATACGCTGACCTGAAGATTGTCAAGTCGCTGCTGCCTAACCTGGGAGAGGCAACACGCGACTACCACCGTTGGCGGTATAACGAGATGATTCTGGAAACGTACCAGATGGCAAAGAAACGCAAGGACACGAAGACGATGGAGAAAGCGGCCACCTCGTATGCGAAATATAACCGCATCGACGTGGAGGACGAGACGGCGGTGCCTTACCACATGATTGTGGTGCAGCCGTTCTTCCCGACCACTGACCCGCGCGTCGTAGGCATCAACCCTGTGCCAAACATCGACGAGCGCATCCGCAAACTGACCAAAGAATTGGGGGTAAGCCATCCTGACACGCTCAACATCGAGGCGGAAGACGCTGACCTGCAGTTTGACGAAATTTTTGACGAACAGAAAGAGGACACTCCACCCACATAGCCCACCATGCCCACCAAACCCACAAAGCCCAATACGGAACTTTGGGACATCGAAGCCAAACTCCATGAGAAGCGGGTCTATTTCAACAAACCGCAACTCATGGCACAATACATCGCCGCCAAGACGACGGTGATTGTGGCAGGGCGACGAACTGGCAAGACAGACTCCATCGCCTCGCCTTTCGTGCTCCGGAACATGCAGCGGATGCCTGGCTCTACTGGCGGCATCGTGGTACCCACCTTCAAGCACGGCCTGACGAACACCATTCCGGGTCTGTTGGCGGCATGGAAGCGATGGGGATACATCAACGGCATACACTATGTGGTTGGCCGTAAACCGCCAAAGTCCTTCGGAAAGCCGATTACTGAGCCTGCCGACTATGAGCACGTCATTACGTTCTATAACGGCTCCGTTGCAATTATTATCTCACAGGACAGGCCAGGCTCCAGTAACTCGCTGACGCTTTCGTGGCTCCTGGTCGACGAGGCCAAGTTTATTGACTACAACAAACTGAAGGACGAGACACTGCCTGCCAACGGCGGCATCCGCTCGTTCTTCGGGCATCACTCGTTCAATCACTCGATGATGGTCTTGTCGGACATGCCGCAGACGCAAAAGGGGTCGTGGTTCCTGCATTATCGGGAGAAGATGGACCCCGAACTCATTGAGGCCATTCAGGGTACTATCTACAAAATCTGGCAGACAAAGCAGCATATCGCCGAACTGAAGGAGCAGCACAAGGCCATTCCTGAATACCTACGGGGGTATCTGAAATGGCTGGACCAGTCGCTGAACAAGATGCGCAGCGTGGCCGTCTATTACAAGGAGTATTCGACCATCGAGAACTTGCAGTTGCTGGGAGAAGAGTATCTACGCCAGATGAAGCGCGACTTGACACCGAAGACGTTCCAGACTTCGATTCTGTGTCAGCGCATCGGCATTACGCACGACGGCTTCTACTCGTCGATGCAGGAGCACCACAAATACGACGCATCCAACTTCGCCTATCTCGATGAACTTGACTATGACAAGATTATCGGAGAGGTGCAGCGGCAGCAGAACTACGACATCAAGGTAGCATCGCAGTTCAGCACCATCGGCAGCAGTTTGGACTCCCGTGCTGATGAGGACGTCAACCCGCTCGCCCCGATTTGCATTGGCATGGACTACAATGCCAATATCAACTGGATAGTCGCGGGGCAAGTATCTGACTATTGGCCCGCAACTTGTTCACAAGCCGGACAGCCAAGCGGAAACCGCTTGAATGTCCTGAAGTCGTTCTATGTGAAGTTCGAGCGCAAAATCCCTGCACTGGTGGAGGATTTCTGCGCCTACTATGCCTACCACCAGAACAAGACGGTCATCTACTACTACGATGCCACTGCCCTCGGCAGCAACTACGCCGTGAATGACCAGGACTTCCGCTATGTGGTCGTCCATGAGTTTGAACGTCATGGATGGCAGGTGCAAGATGTGTACCTCGGAAATCCCATGCGCCATGATGAGAAGTACCTGCTCATCAACCAAGGCTTCGCCGGAAAGCAGCGTCTCATGCCGTTCTTCAACCGTCAGAACAACGATGACCTTATCCTCGCCATCCAGTCGGCTGGCGTGGAACGAGGGCGCAACGGATTCCGCAAGAACAAGTCGATGGAGAAGCAGCCGGAATCCGAAGAGGATCTGCTGGAACACCGCACCGACGGCACGGATGCCTTCGATACGCTGTATATCGGCTGTGAAAAGTTCCCGCAGCATGAGTTGTTCCCTCTCATATTGGGTGGCGTGATGTAGTGGCTTGCGCGCGCGTTCATAAATATTATTATATAGTGCAGAACGTAAATGAAACAGAACATGGCAACATCATTTAAGGTAAAGTTTCGCCCGTCAACAGTTGAGGGCAAGGAGGGTAGTATCTACTATCAGGTTATTCATCGACGCGTGGTGCGGCAAATCCTTACGCCTTACCATCTGCAGGCGTTAGAATGGGATGCGGAGGCTGAATCAGTCATCGTCCAGTCGGCAACGACGGAGCGCACAGAGATTCTCCAGATGGTCAGGGAAAACATCAGGTGGGACTTGGAGCGACTTCGTCGCGTGACCGAAAGCCTGAGCGCCGCTTCGAAGGACTTTGCTGCCGACGATGTTGTCAGCGCCTATCAGCAGAAGACCTCTGAGGCTTCGCTGCAGAACTTCATGCAGCAGCGCATTGCTGCCCTGCGACGACTCGGGCGTGATGGCACGGCCGATGGTTTCCTGTCCACGTTGAACAGCTTCCTGCGCTTCCGGAGTGGGCAGGACGTGTTGCTCGACAGCATCGACTCTGACCTGATGCAGCTCTACGAGGCTTATCTGCGGCGCACGGGCATCTCGAAGAATTCCAGTTCGTTCTATATGCGCAACCTCCGAACGGTCTATAACCAGGCCGTCGAGCAGCAGCTCATCAGCGACCGCCATCCATTTCGTCATGTCTATGTGGGCATCGATAAAACGGTCAAGCGGGCCATCAGTCTGTGCCAGATACGCCGCCTGAAGGCTCTCGACCTGTCGGACAACCCCAAGTTGGCCTTCGCCCGCGATATGTTCATGTTCAGCTTCTACACCCGTGGCATGTCGTTCATCGACATGGCTTATCTCACCTCGGCCAACCTCCGCAGCGGTTATCTGGTCTACCAGCGGCAGAAGACGCGCCAGCAACTCTCCGTCAAGTGGGAGAAGGAGATGCAGGAGATTGTGGACCGCTATGCCTCGGAGTGTACCTCCTTTCTGTTGCCCATCATCAAGACTGAGGACGGACGGCGAGGCGACTACAAGCGGGCGCAGCACCGGGTCAACTACCACCTGGCTGCGCTCACCGAGATGCTGCAGCTGCCCCATCCGCTCACCATGTATGTGGCGCGTCATTCCTGGGCCAGCATCGCCCGCAGCAAGAATATTTCGACATCTATCATCAGTGAGGGGTTAGGGCACGACAGCGAACAAACCACACAAATCTACCTCGCACAGATAGATACTGCGCAAGTTGACCGCGCCAATAAGAAGATTCTGAGTGACTTGTAACAGGGGCTTGTGAGGATTGAATTTACGGATAATTCGCGGGAATTCGTGTTACAGAAGAAAATGTTTAGCAAAAATCGCAATCTCTTACGTGAGAGATGTTCAATTGGGTGCAAAGTTACGGAAAAAACGTCAATTGGACAAATAATCGGGAGATTTTCTTTGGTTTTGTTTAGCAAATTACAATTTTGTTTAGCAAAAACAAGGCAAAACATCATTGTTTATGCCGCAAAAATGGCCATTTAGCAAAAATCAATATCTCTCACGTAAGAGATGTTGATAATTAACCTTCAAAATGCCCGGTGTTCAGGCTGTAAATGGAGCGCAAAAATAGACATTCAATCATCCCTGTTGTGGCCTCTTCAGAGGCGACAACTCCCCCTCGTACAAACAGCGAACAGGCTCCCAATCTGCATTGGTACCCCTTGCGTGTCTATTATCCTGGACCCAAGAAAATCCTCCGTGTGAAGGCTTTCTTCGACTTGTTGGGCATCAAGAACTTCGTCCCGATGCAGTGGGCTATCATCAAAAATGAGAACGGCAATCCCAGCCGAAAGCTCATACCAGCCATCGTCAACCTCATTGTCATACAAGCCTATGAGGGCCAGCTGACAGAGTTGAAGGAAAAGTATGCCGATGAGTTGTATAATGTGGAGTACCGACGCGATCAGTTGCATAATGGTAAGTGGAGTGCCCCCATCACAGTGCCCGACCGCGAAATGAACAGCTTCATGGGCGTGGTCACCGACAACGAAGACTCCCTGACCTATATCGACTCCAATGTGCTCGAAGGCAAGAAAGGCCGCAACGTCCGTGTCGTGGCCGGCCAGTTCAAGGGTGCCGAAGGTATGCTGATGCGCATAGACAACAACCGTCATGTCGTCGTTCAGCTCCACGGCCTGTGCAGCGTCAAGCTCAACCATATACCTATTGTAAACATCCGTTTCACAGACAGTCAACCTGCCATTGTCAACGTTGTTCAAACAGTCTGAGTAAACATTATGCGTAAGTTCTTGTCATCGTCTGCTGGTGCTTCCTTTCATGAGGAAACGCCCAATCTGACCTTCTGTGTCCGTAAGGAGTGCATTGAAATCATCACCAAGGTACAGCCTGCCGTGTATGTCATCATCTGCATGTTCCACAGCGCAGAGGGTAAGGCCACGCTCCTTGCCAATTGGGACCATTACTTCGACAAGCTGAAGAACCCGCAGGTGCAGATGCCCCAGCTGAAGCGATGCTGTCCCACCGTCTATGCCATGCTCAACAGCGATGACCCGGACGGCGTGCGCGAGTATCAGGTCTTCACCAAGAACTCCTTTGCCCATGGCTTCGCTTTGGAGGTCGATGTCCCCAAAGACCAGCCCCTCTTACGTTGCATCAGCAAGGAAGTCTGCAATGCCGCCCTGCTGCTCGTCAACAAGAATCTCAAAATGTACACCGAACTTCAGAAGAATCCGCCCTTCCCTGCATGGAAGACGGATTTGGATGAAGTGTGGAATTAATATACTTCAATATGACAACAACGAGTTTTGACGAATGGTTAGACACCAATCTGGATGGTGCTGACTATGATGATGTTTGGAATCTTTATCATTCAGTTTGTGAATGTTCTGAAGAGACAACAAACTCTGAGTATGGTATATATAAAACCGTATATAATATGCAGCAAGCCAAATACTTTGTCACGAACACTTGCGGCGAAGGAACTTTGATGCTTGCCTCTGATAAGGCTCGCGACGCTTTCCTCAAAAAAGTGGAGGGCACTTATTGTGAAGAAATGGACATTGAGGGCTGGTATGCTTTCAATAAAGCAATGGAAAAAGACGACTAATCGCTATGGCTTTGAATTACAATACGACATGCCCTGAATGTGGTAAGCCCTTTCATGTGCAGGAATTTCCGATGGGTGTTCCAGGAGGAAAAGATAAAGAAGATATAGACTGCCCTTGGTGTCATTCTACAGTAGGACAAAAGATGACTGATGGGTGGTTTGTCACAACAAAAATTGGGGGTTGAAATTATGAAACTATTATTTTATTGATAAAAGGAACAAATATGGAAGAATGTGTAGTAATAGTTGACAATTCTAATATATGGATTGAAGGAATGAAATACTCTGCAAATGTGAAGGGTATGGTTTCCGTTGATGGAAAAGAACCATGCGATTTCGCATGGCGTATAGATTTTGGCAAACTCCTAAACAAAGTAGCCGAGGGGAAGACCATCAGAAAGGCATTTCTTGTAGGCTCCCGGCCTCCAAAGAACGACAGTTTATGGAATACGGCGAAACGCAGGGGATTTGAAGTAGTCGTACATGACCGAAATTCAGAAAACAAAGAAAAAGCAGTTGACACAGAGTTGGTAGCACAAGGAGTAGCATTGATTTGTACGACACCCCCTGCGGTATTAAAAGTGTTATCTGGAGATGCTGATTTCATCCCTTTGATTAATATTGCTGATAAAATGGGCTGGGAAACTGAGATGTGGGCTTTTGCCAGTGCCTACCATGTAGCAGGGAATATGGCAACGTCTGTAGGTCGAATTCAACCTTTGGATGCCGTTTTCAATGATATTAGTTTGTAATTTGAAATGATAATAAACGAGGCAAAAGCAAAGCTGAGAGAATACTTCGAGGAGGCATGTGAGGTTTTGGGCGTGGATCACACCCAAATACCTTTTGCTTACGAACGAATTGGTGAAAGGTTCAGGACTGCAGGCAATACCTGTGAGACCGATGGGAATATGTTGTATATCAATGAAAATTGGATTGATGAGATTATAAATACAGGTTTCTTCTACGATTTCCAGTACCAGATGTATCACGAAGCCCGGCATTTCTATCAGAGTATGGTGATAGCAGATTTCCACAAAAGGGGAAAGACATCGGAACTGCCTGCTACCATTCGTCGATGGGAAGCAGAAAATCTCAATTATTCCCGCAATGAAGGAACCATTGAGACGCAGAAAGCCAACGCTGCCCAGAGCATAGAAATAGATGCCAACGCATTCGCCATTGCCTTGCTCCAGCTGAAAGGCATCACAGAGGCCAGAGCACCTAAAGAACAATGGAAGGAGACAGAGAAGAGGGCGATAGAAATATATAAAGTTATTGCCCAAAAGCAGATTACATAAATGAACTTATTCTCTTGGTACTTCTCGCGCAATGCTCTGCCTTATTGGTGCATTCTTGCGCTTGATAATATCATTGTTTTCCTCTCTGGACTATTCTGCTACTATTTTGAGTATGGCGGACTGGAGTTCGCACGTCATTTCTGGCCTGTGTGTTTTGGCATGGTTCTGGTATGCGTGGTGTGCACCATTCCGTTCCATTTGTTCCACACCTATCGTGGGGTAATACGCTATTCATCGTTCGTTGATTTGCAGAACATAGCACTGGCCTTGCTGTCTGCTTCTTCCGTAGTCTGTGTGCTGCATCAGTTCCAAGTACATCTTCACTGGACACCTGTTGTCATCATTCCAGGATTCAAATCCACCTTGAGTATACTCTTAGCGTCACTTGTGCTGATATGGGGTGTTCGTGTCATTGTGAAGATATGCTATGACCTGTACCGTGATGACAAGCAATCCAGGCGTGTATTCATATATGGCACATTGCAAGGAGGAATAAGTCTGGGTAAGAGCATACGGAACAGCTGTGATTCGCATTACTCTCTTGTAGGCTTTATCTCCACCGAAAACAAAGCACAACAAACATGGCTGCTGGGCGTGAAAGTATACCCAGACAACGATGAAGTAGTGCAAACTATTCAGAAAAAAGGTGCTGAAGTCCTGCTTGTCTCACCCATGCAGACCGACCATTTCCGTGAGCGTACTACCTTGGTCGACGCACTCGTAGCTGCTGATATCAAAATTCTGATGACACCGCCTGCGGAGGAATGGGATGGTAAATCGGCCATCAGTCACCATCAGCTTCATGAAGTGGACATCGAGGACCTGCTGCCACGCGAGAAAATTGAAGTCAATATGGAAGCCATCGGCTCGCAACTACGCGGCCACAGCATTATGATTACGGGAGCAGCAGGCAGTATAGGCAGTGAGATAGTACGTCAGGTGGCAAAATTCAACCCTTCTGTGATGGTGCTCATTGACCAAGCAGAGACGCCTATGCATGACATTCGGCTTCTGATGGCCCGTCAGTTCCCCGCAGTTAATGCCCTTACCATTGTCACCAGCATCTGTAGGCCAGAACGCATGGAAGAGATATTCGCAGAACATCGTCCTGAATATGTGTTCCATGCTGCTGCCTACAAGCATGTGCCGATGATGGAAGACAACCCCAAGGAGGCCGTACAGAATAATGTATATGGTACGCGCATAATTGCCGACCTCGCCGTAAAGTATGGCACAAAAAAGTTTGTCATGATTTCTACCGACAAGGCTGTCAATCCCACCAATGTCATGGGCTGTTCCAAGCGAATCTGTGAAATCTATTGTCAGGCACTAAACGCCCATCAGCAGACCACGCAGTTTGTGACCACCAGATTCGGCAATGTCCTCGGCAGTAATGGCTCTGTCATTCCATTGTTCAAAGAACAGATAAAGGCCGGAGGCCCCATCACCGTCACCCATCCGGACATCATCCGCTATTTCATGCTCATACCCGAAGCTTGCAAACTTGTCTTGGAGGCTGGCACCATGGGCAAGGGTGGCGAAATCTTTGTCTTCGACATGGGTAAGCCCGTCAAGATTGTAGACCTCGCCAATCGAATGATTCGCCTGTCGGGAGCCAAAGACATTGAAATTAAGTTCACTGGTCTGCGTGATGGCGAAAAGCTCTACGAAGAAGTTCTCTCTGATCAAGAAACCACTAAGCCAACCTGCCACCCCAAGATTATGGTGGCTGCTGTGCGTGAATATGTCTACGAGGACATACTCCGTGCAGAACAAGACCTCTACAAGGCCAGCCTGACAGAGGATGACATGGCCATTGTAAAGCGCATGAAGGACATCGTGCCGGAGTTCAAGAGCAAGCATTCAAAATATGAAGTGTTGGATAAATAGTATATAGTCATGGCAAATAGAAAAGTACTTACAGTCGGCGTCTTCGACCTTTTGCACAAGGGACATGTGGAATTATTCCGCCGGGCCAAAGCATTAGGTGATTATCTAATTGTTGCGGTACAAGACAGCGATTTTATATTAAAATATAAGCCTGAAGCCAAGATGGTGAACTCTACTGAAGACAGGATGTATATGGTGAAAGCCGTCCGTTTTGTTGATGATGCAGTAGTTTATGAAGATGTAGACTCCATTGTTACGAGAGTGGACTTCGATATCTTTGTAACAGGGCCAGACCAGATTCATGCGGGATTTCAGAAAGCCATGCAGTGGTGTAAGGAACATGGAAAAGAACACATCGTCCTAGCACGCACTGATGGGGTTTCGTCAAGCGAGTTAAAAGAGAAAATAGCCAACGAGTAAGCAAACATCACATAGTATATGAACGTAGCAGTTACAGGATATTATAATACCGGTTCTTCAGCTGTCCTCGACTTACTGCAGGAATACCGACATGTGTCTATGGTTCCGGCGATAGGTCGCCAATATGAGCATGTCGTTTTTTACACCTCGGGTGGATTGTTCGACCTTTGTACACTACTTACTCATGGCAACTCACCTCACACGTCGGATATGGTTGTCAATCATTTCGTTCAGGCCATGAAGCGGCTGAATGATTACGATATGGTGTGGTTCGGTTCTATGAAGAAACTGTTTGGTGATGGTTTCTCCCATCTTGTAGATGAATTTGTAAGTGAAATAGCCACAAGCAAAAAGGGCGAAACATCAGAACACATCATTAGTTCCCATTTCTCACCGTTCAAGGCTGTTGCGCAATTCGCCATGAAGATTTTTCAGCACAGGCATGTCGTTCAATACGGACGAGCATACGTCAGAGACGGATGGCCTGTCTATTTTTCCATGCCTGATGAAGAAAGCCTTTTTGCTGCCGTCAGAAAATTCACACATGGTTATTTTGCTTTGTTTGATACCGACGATGCTCCGGCCGTCAAACTCTTCGACCACTTAATATGGCCACAGCAGATTGATGAGTTCTCCCGGTGCTTTAACGACGACATGAAGTTTATTGTTCTTGACAGAGATCCTCGTGATTTGTTTCTGATAAGCAAATATAATTCCTGGAGGCTGAATCATGCGAAACCTCATTATCCTACAGACCCACAGGTCTTTGTGGAGGAATGGAAGCGTACTCATGTGGCTCGTTTCAGCAATCCGAATGCCATGCAGCTGCATTTCGAGGAATTGATTTATGATTATGACAATGCCGTAAGGAAAATAGAGCGGTTCTTAGGTTTGAAAAACGAATGGCACGTTGCGAAGGGGAAACATCTACAACCAGAAAAGTCCATAGAGAACACTCAGTTGTTCAAGCTTAACGACGAATGGCAGCAGGAAGTAAAGCCGATAGAGACACAGTTGGGGGAATTCCTATATGCATACCCCTACGACAGAAAGCCCAACTACAATCTGATGTTTGCCAAATAAACATATACACGCCATGAAGAAAAAGTCTATATTGTTTGTGCTGGCACACCTGAATATCAATGGGGGTGTTGCACGGGTGCTGGTGAACTTGTGCAATCATCTGGACATGGAGCATTATGATGTAACTATTCTGCCACTTTATCGGATAGACAGAGAACTTGTTGACCTTATAAATCCGCAGGTAAAAATCAAACACGGCTTCGGGTGCTATTTCAAAGGCTTCAGCCACTTGTTGCATTTAGTTCCTAAAACGTGGCTGTACAAACTCTTAATAAGAGGCAAGTACGACATAGAAGTAGCTTTCCAGACCGACATTCCCACACTGATGATAGGTGCTTCTACAAACAAGAAGGCCGTACATGTTTTCTGGATGCATGGCTATCACCTTTGGCGCGAAGCCTATCTAACAGGCGACGCCATCTATTGTGTCTCAAAGTGCAATGCCGAACGATGTCGTAACGAAATGAATAGCACAGTTCCTGTTGACTATTGCTATAATCTCATTGATGACGAAAAGATTATCGCGCTATCAAAAGAGGATATAAAGGCTGGGAAACGCGACTGTGTGGAGTTTGTTTCTGTAGGTAGATTCACAGCCGAAAAAGGCTATCCTCGCCTTGTTCGTATACTAAGCGAACTGCGCAATGATGGCTACAAGTTCCATCTAACCATTGTTGGTGATGGCCCTGAAAGAGAAGTTATAGAACAGGCGATAGCCAACACTAACATGTCTGACCAAATCTCTCTGGTGGGTAAACAGCTGAATCCTCATAAGTTCACAGCCAAGTCTGATGTGTTCATCTGCTCGTCGTTCAGCGAAGGGTATAGCACAGCTTGTGCGGAAGCTGCAGTGTTAGGTATACCAATCATTACTACAGATGTTCCCGGCGGGCAGGAAATCATTGATGATTGTGGATGTGGCATTCTGACGCAGAAAGATGATGCTTCTCTAAAGGAGGCTATTAAGTTCATTTTGGAAAATCCACAGACAACAAGTGAGTGGCAAAAGACGATGTCTATAACGAGCGAGAATTTCAAGTTGAGAACCAGACTAAAAAAAATTGTGTCTGTCTTTAAACATCTTTCTGAAATGAGTGACAACAAAATGGAGAGCCACTAAAAATATTCTTATAATTACATGTTAATATATTTATTCTCATTGCTGATATCCTGCATCCTTTTTTATGAGGCACCAACCTCTATGAATAAGGGCTTTATGATAAATTGTTTGACAATTGTTGCCCTAAATATCGCATATTTTATTCTTATGCGATCCAAAAACGGATATTCTGTCAGAAAGATTTATGTCCGACACTCTTTTATCTTTATCATATGCTTTTTTATAGTATTTTTTCAGGCAGACCTTGATTATGTACTTGGTTTTATTGATGGGTCTTTGAAATTGCTATGGATTGACAACAGTATTGTATGTAAATCTATGGCACTTTCAACCATGGCATTAAGCTCAATTCTACTGGGCTATAGTGTTTTTAGGAATAGAGAAACGAGTATTAAAAATTTCTCTCCTGCCTCTTACATCTATTCAACATCGAATAAAAAGGAAATATGTTATGCTGGCTACGGCTTATTAGTTTTTTATTTATTGGTTGTTCCTCGTTCATATTTATATGGAGGTTATAATTCAGGCGCCGATAGGGGTTGGGCAAATGTAATATTAGTTTTGCTTCAGGCTTTGTTTATCGCTGTATTTGCGCTTTATTGTTATGAGTTTAGGCAAAGATCAGTTAGGAAAAACTTCTTTCAAGAGCTTAAAGCACCTATTATTCTTGTGCTGGTTTATATCGGAATTGTGCTAATTACAGGAAGAAGAACAGAGGCGGTTAGAATGGCATTGCTACTACTAATTGCTTACAGCTATGCAATGGGTAGAATGGCAAACAACAAAATGATACTCATTATTACAATATCATCAGCTGTTATTTTCTCAGCAACAAGAGTTTTACGCTCTGGTGACACAAATGAATTCAGAAAGAGTATAGAAATTGTAGCTGATGCATCGTCTATTTCACCCTTTACTCAGGAGTTGTCTTCCAGTGTAAACACTCTGCATGTAGCGGTATCAAATTTTCCAGAAAGATACAATTACACTAACGGTTTAACTTTCTTTCCAAATTTCTTCATTTTAGTTCCTGGATTAGACAGATTTTATCAATCTAACATAAGAGGAGCGGGTGTTATTACAAATTCAGCAGACCTTATTACAAATATTGAAATTGGGAAAGAGGCTGGCTATGGAATGGGAAGTTCAATAGTCGCTGATGTTTATATCGCGTTTGGCCCAATTGGCGTTGTCATAGCATTTATTATTTTAGGAATTTTCATTCGATATTTAGAAGTAGGTACTTTTGCAATGATGAAGTCTCCATATTTTATTGTACTTTCTTTGGGATGTTGCTCTCAATTCATGTTTGCATGTAGGGGAACTGTGGCCAATTTATTCCTAAGTTGGTCATACGCTACACTGATAATCTTTTTCTTTTCAAAAAGGATAAAACGCAGCAATGTCTAACCATTCTCGCACATATAATTCCGTCGCAAACAGCATCTACGGAATAGCAGCCAGCATCATTACGGTGTTGTTGAACTTTGCCGTTCGTGTGGTGCTTGTCCGCCAGCTTGGAGAGGAAATCAATGGCATCAACAGTCTCTTCCAGAGCGTTATCAGTATGATGGCTTTGATGGAAATGGGCATCAGTTCAGCTATGATTATCCATTTGTATGAGCCTGTAAAGAAAGGCGACCAACAAACCATCGCAGCCATCATGGGATTTTATCGAAAGGTGTATCTCTATCTTGCAGGTACATTCGCCTGTGTTGGCATACTGGTGTCGTTATTTCTTATAGGTAGGCTTGTTACCTCCAGCATACCCACTGATAAAGTCCGATTCTATTTTCTGCTGTTTACAGCCACTTTCGTTATTAACTATCTCACGTATTACAAGCGCAGCCTGCTGTTTGCCGAGCAGAAGAACCGTGTCAGCACTACGGTAACCGCTGTGTGCGAAATCGTGTTCCGCACATTACAAATAGCACTGCTCCTTGTCTGGCAGAGTTATGTCTTGTTCCTTTTGCTGATGATGGTAGAGCGTGTGGTGGGAAACTATATCTGCCAAAAGTATGTTGACAAGCATCATCCCTATCTGCGTAAAAATCGTGTGGCTATCTCAAAGGAAAAACGGCAAGCTATCTTCAATTCCGTTAAACCGCTGATGATTAACCAGACTGCTACCACACTACAAGGTACGGCCAGCAGCATCCTTATCAGTCTGCTATTGGGCAATGTGGCGATTGTTGGCTATTTTGGGGTTTATCTCATGGTGGTCAGCGTAGTGCGTCTGCTATATAGCCAGTTAGGGGGAGCGTTCACTACCAGTTTTGGTAGCTTGGCCGTTGAGAACGACCATCAGCACATGGAATGGACCTATCGGCGAACGGCATTCCTGTTCAACTGGATTGCGTGCATCTGTGGTGCCTTGTTTATAGCCTGTGTAGATGATTTCGTTTTCATCTTCTTTGGCAAGAACTTTGTGCTCGACCCGCTTAGTGTGGTTATCATCACTTCGTCAATGCTTGTCGGTCTGATAAACATTCCCGTCATCAGCATTCAGAACGCCATGGGACTGCACCGGTGGGATGCATGGGCAATGGTGCTACAGGCAGTCTTGGCCGTTGCCTTCGGCTATGTGCTTGGCCTTGCTTGGGGAATGGCAGGCATTCTTATTGGCCTGCTCTTGCCGACCATTTGTATATCACTGTTTCGTAAAGGCATTGTCATTTGCCGTGTGGCTTTCTCAATGCCTTGGCAGCGATTCCTCCGTTTCATCCTGCCCGACATTGCCCGCATTTTTGCCGTTACGGGGCTGACCTACTTCATTACAAACAGTTTGAGTCTGCCTCCATCTTTTGGCAGCATAGCCATTAAAGCTTCTGTCGCATTGCTTTTGTCGGTCATCTTGCCAGCACTGACCAGCTTATGGAAACCAGAGTTTAAGGCAACCATTGAACTCGCCAAGAAAATAGACAGTCGCATGGCGCATCGTAAATAGCATACTTACGACTCGCAAACCATATAGTTAGACTCCGTAAACAATATAGTAACAACCCACAAACAGCATACTTATGAACATCAAACGACTGCTTCGCAGAATTGACTCATACAGAATTCCCATTCGGGAAAAGCTCAACCCCGTCTGGGGGGGGTAAGAACCGCTCAACTAAAGAACAAAAGCTTTACGCTGATTTCAAACAACTGCTGGGGCGGCCACGTCTACCGCTATTTCAATATGCCTTACCTGTCACCAACAATAGGTCTCTATTTCTATGCTGACGAATATGTCCGCTTTGTGAGTAATCTGAAATATTACTGTCAGCAGCCCTTACGATTCATACGGCCAGAGGAAAGCAGGCATTATAAAGAGCTAAAGGAGAAAGGAAATACCTATGCTCCCATCGGAGTGTTGGGTGATGATGTGGAAATAGTGTTTCTGCATTATGGAAGTGAGGAAGAGGCCCGCAAGAAATGGACAAGACGCTGCGAACGCATGGATTGGCAGAACGTCATAGTGAAGTTCTCGGAACAGAACGGAGCCACACTACAGCATCTTGAAAAAGTTGACAGTCTTCCTTATGAACGAAAACTAATATTTACTGCCCATGACTACGGGCTGACGTCGCAAGTAATATTCAAGGAATACGAGGGCTACAGTCAGATTCCGGACGAGACCACACATTTCCGAAGATACGTCAATCTGGTGAATCTCGTCAACGGCAGTTCATTCAAGAAACATCAGTAAATACAACTAATCAATGACAGAACCAAGGAAAAGTACCAAGCCATGTGTTACCGTGGGCATTCCCGTGCATAATGCGGAAAAATATCTGAGGCAGGCTATTGTATCGGTATTGCAGCAGACATACGCCGACTTTGAACTGATCATTACCGACGATGGCTCGACAGACAAGAGTGTTGATGTAGTGAAACAGCTTGACGATTCACGCATAATATTGGTGGCTGATGGTTTGAACAAGGGCCTGCCTTACCGACTGAACCAACAGGTGAAGATGGCACGGGGAAAATACTTCTTCCGAATGGATGCCGATGATGTGATGTTTCCGACAAGGATAGAGGAACAGTTAGCCTATCTTGACTCGCACGAGGATATTGATGTCGTCGGGGCTAAATCGGTAATAATCGATGAAAATGGCAACATGACATTCCAAGCAGGGAAAGGTGGTCATGCCCCGCAAACAAGGGAAGAGGTGATGAATGGCAATCTGTTCATACATCCTACGGTAGCGGGAAAGACTGCATGGTTCAGAGAAAACCCTTACGATGAAAAGAAGAAGCGTAGTCAAGACTACTTTTTGTGGTTAGAGACGGTGGAACGCTCAAAGTTCGCATTAATAGACAAACCGCTCATATTCTACCGTGTAATGAAGGCAGATATTATGTCCAAGTTTCTACGTGATAACAAGTTGCAAAGGGAGTTCTTCTGGACGGAATTTTGCAAAGGACGGAAATTTGAATACTTGAGACGATGGCTCGTTCAGGTGCTGCGACTTCCTACATTCTACTCTTTTTACTACGCTGCAGGAGCAGAGGGAATCATGCGACATCGATACCGTGCAGTGAATGACAGAGAGCGGATATTGTACAATGCGATATTAAGCACTATCGTATAAGATAATAGAAAATTACAAGTAATATGAAAAGAAAGAAAATTTGTTTTGTTACTACTATTGGCGGTACTATAAATGCCTTTCTGACGGGGCTTGCACAATACTTGGTGGAGAAGCGTCACTATGATGTGACGTATATCTGTGCTCCAGACAACAAACTGGCAGAATCGCAGAACGAGCATATTCATTTCTTGCCCGTGCCTATGAGCCGAGGCATCAATATGGATGCGTTCAGGGTTATCGGACAACTGACCAGAATATTTCGCGAACAGCAGTTCGACATAGTTCAGTATGCCACGCCCAATGCTGCTCTATATGCATCGATTGCTGCCAAGAGAGCAGGAGTAAAGAACCGTCTCTATACTCAGTGGGGCATTCGCTATATGGGGTATGATGGCGGTGTCAGACGGTGGGTATTCAAGACATTAGAGAAGATGATTTGCTCACGCTCAACCGTTATTGAGTGTGAAAGTTTCTCTCTTCAGGACTTTAGCATCGCAGAAGGCCTCTATCCTGCAAGAAAATCAAGCGTGATAGGAAAAGGCAGTGCATGCGGTGTCAATTTGGAGAAAGCTGAGATTGACCAGCGAGAAACGTGGCGAAAGGAAATCCGCAGTCAGTTGGGTATTGCTGATGATGCTTTTGTGTTTGGGTATATGGGACGCATCACACGTGACAAAGGAATGAACGAACTGATTGCAGCCTTCAGAGAATTCCAGAAGAGTAACAGCCAGGCTATACTATTGCTTGTAGGAGGTCTTGACAACGAAGGAACAATTGAGAAAGACCTGTTCGATTGGGCAAAGGAATCGCCCAAAGTGCTGCTGCCAGGCAGAACATCCACCCCCGAAAAGTTCTATGCCGCAATGGATGTATTCTGTTCGCTTAGCTATCGTGAGGGCTTCGGCCTGGTTGTGATAGAAGCTGCAGCTATGGCACTTCCCGCCATTGTGACCAACGTGCCGGGACAGCGCGACACCATCATCGAACATGAGACGGGCATCTCCGTGAATGCCAAGGAGGTAAAGCCTGTCGTAGAAGCCATGCGTTTCTATGTGAGCCATAAAAGCGAAACAATAGATATGGGGAAGAAGGCGCGTAGAAACGTCGAAGATAATTACGAACAACAAGGGCTGTTCAAACTTCTGGCAGACCATCGTGACATGATTATCGACAGCACAAATTAAACGAAGAAATCTGATGCTGGAGCATAGCTTCTTTGAGCTGATACAGGTGTCGTTGGGCAGAAGGCAACAACTGTCCGCAACGCTATCAGCTGTAGATTGGGAGAGGGTGTATTTAATGGCTCAGAAGCAGGCTCTTGTGGGAATCTGTTTCATTGGGGTGAAGAAATTACGGGATTCTGGAATTGCAATGCCCCAACAACTTTACTACCAGTGGCTGGCCATGACCACGCAAATACAGGATAGGAACAAACTGCTGAATAATTATGTACCCAAGGTGACGGAAATGTTCCGCAAGGAAGGCTTCCCCTGCTATATATTGAAAGGACAAAGTATTGGCAAACTGTATGGCGAACTTTCTTCTTTTCGTCAGTCTGGCGACATTGATGTCTGGACGGCAGGAGGCAGACAGCGAATATGCCAGCTGTCGATGGATTTGTTTGACAAGGTGGAGGGCTTGACCTATCATCATATTCATTTCCCTTATCTGAAAGATGTGGAAATAGAGGCTCATTTCATTCCTGGCTATCTGAATAGTCCGGGGCACAACAAAGACTTGAAGAAACTGTTCTCAGAATATGAGCCTAAAGCAGACAGACCTACTGATGATGCACCGATGGCTTTCAACCAGATTTACATACTCCTCCATTGCTATATGCACTTTCTGGAAAGGGGAATGGGACTGCGCCAACTGATGGACTATTACTTTGTACTGCAAAACAAAGGACATCATGGGCTATCCAACGATGACATAGCCTATTGGCTGAAAAGAACAGGTATGATGCGTTTTGCCCGAGCCGCCGTTTGGGTGCTTATAAACGTGTTTGGCATGGAAGAACAACTCGCAATATGTAAACCTGACGAGAAGGAAGGACGTTTTTTGCTAAAAGAGATGCTACAGACAGGAAACTTTGGCCATCATGACAATCGCTATAATTGGAATATATCATCACCACTACGCCGTTTCTTGGCTAATCAGGCTTGGAACATTCATTTGCTGACACACTATCCGAAGGAAATATTTTGGAGTCCCATTGCAGCACTCTATCGCTTTCTTTCCATAACGAAGTGGAGAAAAACGATGGTTGCAAATAGCCAATGGGACGAGTTGCAAACAACAAACACCGAACTATGAATTTATATAAGCACTTCTTCAAACGCTTTCTTGGCTTTTGTATAAGCCTTATGGCTATCATTTGTATTTCTCCCATCTTGATTGCAGTTGCCATCTGGTTGCACTTTGCCAACAAAGGTGCAGGGGCGTTCTTCACGCAGGAGCGCCCTGGTAAGGATGGCAAGATTTTTAAGGTGATTAAGTTCAAGACTATGACTGATGAGCGTGATGCGGAGGGGAAACTGCTGCCTGACGCTAAACGGCTGACTAAAGTAGGTCGGTTTGTGCGCTCTACTTCGATTGATGAACTTCCGCAGCTGATAAATGTGTTAAAGGGTGATATGGCATTGATTGGCCCTCGTCCTTTACTGGTGCAGTACCTTCCACTATATTCTTCCTAAAATCCGCAGATGATTTTTCGAGTGTCTGATTTAGCCCTTGCTTGGGAAGA
>ERZ842401.1599-NODE-1599-length-32047-cov-29.090210_pt1 | contig 32047 bp, 32 predicted proteins | sample MGYA00521270_ERZ842401 | MGnify/ENA primary metagenome ERZ842401 (study PRJEB31892, sample SAMEA3878208) | bioreactor metagenome | biome: Moose rumen | place: Sweden | collected 2011-10 | study: EMG produced TPA metagenomics assembly of the PRJEB12797 data set...
CGAGAAATAAGCAATTAGACTAATTTTTCAACACAGGGTTTTGCAGGTGACCCGATATTGAGGGAAATATTTATCCCAATTAGTGAGATATATTTATCCCAATTAGTGAAAAACGATTCGTGAAATTCGTGTAATTCGTCAAATTCGTGGTTTTTATCTTTTATTCGTTTAATTCGTTGTAGAAAAATCCGTGTAGTAGGTTTGCGCCGTGCAAACCCGTACTTTGCTCCGTGCAAACTGCCGCTTTGCTCCGTGCAAACTGCCGCTTTGCTCCGTGCAAACTGCCAGTTTGCTCCGTGCACCCTGTAACAGGGGTGTCCGGACTTTTTTAGTTTTTGACCACCTTGACGTTGCTGAGTGTGACCTTGGCTGTGCGGGCATCGATTTGCGTCTCCGTGTTGTGGCAGACGATGGTGCTGTTGCTGATTTGAATGTCGCTGACGCAGTCGAGGCCTTCGATGCCGCTGGCCTTGATGCCCGTGTGGCAACCGAGGCAGGTGACGTTGCTGATGTGGATGTCATGGAAGTGCGGGGCCATGCGGCGCTGTTCATCGGTGAACTGCGGCTGCTTGTCGTCGGCACCCGCTTGCCTGTTGACGTAGTCGCATTGGAAGACGATGGCCTGGTCCTTGATGTCGTTCATCACGATGTCGCTGATGAAGATCTGCTCCGTCTGTCCGCCGCGCCCCACGCCGCTCTTGAAGCGCAGTCCCACGTCGGTGCCGCTGAAGCAGTTCTCGCGCACCACGATGCGTCGCAGTCCGCTGGCCGTCTCGCTGCCCACCACGAATCCGCCGTGTGCGTGGTTCACTGTATTGTGCTGTATCAGTATGTCCTGGCAGCCGCTGATGCGTGGCGGCTTCTGCTGGCTGCCGCTCTTCATGCAGATGCCGTCGTCGCCTGTGCTGACGGTGGTGTTGACGATGAGTGCCTGGTGGCAGTCGCTGAGGTCTATGCCGTCGCCGTTTTGCACGTTCCACTCCGAGCGCACTATGACGCCGTCGATGATGACGTTTTCGCAGTAGCAGGGGTGCAGGTGGAAGCGTGGCGAGTTCTGTATGGTGACGCCCTCCACGAGCACGTTCTTGCAGTCGGTCAGTCGTATCAGGTCGTTGCGCATGGCCTCCTGCTGCTGGGGCGTGTCGGCTATGTCGGGCAGTCCGTTTTTCAGTTGCCAGGGGTACCATAGGTCGCCCTTCTCGTTGACCTGTCCACCCATGGCAAGGTACTGTCGCCACTCCACGTCGCTCATCTTTCCGCGCTTGACGGGTCGCCACAGCTGTCCGCCTCCGTCCAGTATGCCTCTGCCCGTGATGGCTATGTTCTGCCGTTTGGAGGCGCGCACGCAGGGATACACGCGCTTGGCCTGCTGGTTCTTGTCCAGGTAGAGGCGCTTGTCGGGGGCGAAGCTCACGATGGCGTTGCGCTCCAGGTGCAGTTCGATGTTGTCCTTCAGCATGATGGGTCCTGTGAGCCACACGCCTTGGGGCACGACGAGTCGTCCGCCGCCCATCTTCGACAGTCGCGAGATGCCCTTCTCGAAGGCCTCCGTGCAGAGCGTCAGTCCGTCGCCCACGGCTCCGCAGTCGGTCAGCAGCACTTGGTTGTCGGGTATCTGCACGGGCTCCACGGGCTTCACCTGCGTGGGCAGTTGGTTGTAGTACTTCGTGTAGTCGCGTTGTGCGGCTGCCGTCGTAGCGAGGAGGCAGGCCGTCAGTAGCATCATCATCTGTTTCATGTGCATCTGTTGTTTTAGTAATCGGCTGCAAAATTAGGCAAAAAAACTGAATAACGAGCCTCGGTGCCCGGTTTTTTCCATGCTGGCCTGCATTTTTCTGCTGCTTTTGCTTGTGGGCGTCGATTTTTCTTGCTAATTTTGTGCCCTCAAACGCAGTATTATGATGATGACCACAAACCAGTTGGCCGACTACACTAAGGCCGTGTGCGAAATAGCCCGACGGGCAGGCGCCTATATCCGCGACGAACGTCGCAAGTTTTCCCTGGAAAGCGTGGAGCGCAAGCATGCCCACGACTACGTGTCGTATGTCGACAAGGGCTCCGAGCAGATCATCGTCCAGGCTCTGAGCCAGCTCATCCCCGATGCCGGCTTCATCACCGAGGAGGGGCTGGCCGGACATGCCGACGAGCAGCTGCTCTGGGTGGTCGACCCCCTGGACGGCACCACCAACTTCATTCACCAGTATGCCCCCTATGCCGTCAGCATAGCCCTGCTGCAGGGCAGCTGCGTGCTCCTGGGCGTGGTCTACGAGGTCTGCGCCGACGAGTGCTTCTATGCCTGGAAGGACGGGGGCGCCTGGCGCCAGGGGGAGCGCCTGCACGTCAGCCGTCAGCCCCTGTCCGACGCCCTGCTCTGCCTGCAACTGCCCTACAACAGCCAGGCCTACAAGCCCATGGCCAAGCACCTGCTGGACACCTTCTACGGTCAGGCCGCCAGCATCCGCATGAACGGCTCGGCCGCCATGTCGCTCTGCTATGTCGCCTCCGGGCGGCTCGACGGCTATGCCGAGCAGTATCTGGGGCAATGGGACTTCATGGCCGGAGCCCGCATCGTGATGGAGGCCGGCGGGCGCGTCAGCGACTTCGACGGGTCGGCCGTCTTTGCCCACGGCAATAGCGTGGTGGCCACCAACGGACTGGTGCACGACCCCATACTGGAAGCCATCGGACAGCAACGTGCGTCCGAGTGCAGCTCGAAAAGTTCCAAAAGTTCTCCCGCCAGCCATATTCTGACGCTCTTATTAGTGCTGCTGACCGTGGTGCTGGGCGCCTGCAGCAACCGTCCTGCCACTCCCCAGCCGCCGTCGCAGGCCGACAGCCTGATTGACGCTGCCGTGGCCGCCCGCGACTTCAACCGCCTGCAGGTGCTGGCCGACAGCCTGGAGGAGCGCAACGACATCTCGCAGATGGAAGCCGACTACTGGCGCGGGCGAGCTTGCCACAAGAAACGCCTGCTGGACGAGGCCAAAGACTGGTACACGCGCGTGCTCGATGTGGCTCCGCAGACCCCCGACGAGGAGGACACCTACCTGCGCGCGGCAGGCTATCTGGCCGACCTGCTCTACATCAAGCACGACTACGAAGGCGCCTTGCGCGTGGCTGTGCCCATCATCCAGCAGATAGAGCGCCGGGGCGTCACCAATGCCGACGCCATGATCCTGCTGCTCTCGTCAGTAGGCCGCTGCCAGATGAAGCTGGACCGCCAGGAAGAGGCCGCCCAGACCTTCAACAAGCTATACCTCTATAATATGCAACGCATAGACCAGGACTCCACCAGCGCTTCCCTGCGCGATGCCGTGGTGCATACCGGCAACGTGGCCATACGCTACCTGAACGCCCGCCTGCTGGACGATGCCCTGCCCTGGATTGACCGTACCGAGTTGCTGCTCAACCAGTATGCCGCCAACCCCGATGCCGGCCAACGTTTCGTAGAGGAGTACCAGGCACGGCTCTGCATCTACCGCGCCTTCGTGCTCGAACGACTGGGCCGCCGCGACGAGGCCGCCAGCGCCTACAGCCGCTTCATGACCTCGGCATACGCCCAGACCGACGACGGCCGCAGCGACGCCTGCGAATACCTGATTGCCGCACAACGCTACGACGAGGCCGCTGACAACCTGATGGAGCTGGACCGCATGATGGACCAATGGGGCTACAAACTGACCCTAGACAACATACAGAGCTACCTGCTGCCAAAATACCGCGCCAACCTTGGAGCGGGCCGACGCGACTCTGCCCTGGCCACGGCCATGTATATCTGCGAGGCCATCGACTCGGCCCTGGAGTGGCAACGCAGCGACGAGGCCGCCGAGTTGGCCACCGTCTACGACACCCAGCAGAAGGAGATGACCATAGCCCGCCAGCAGGCCGACCTGAGCCAGCAACGCATGGTGGCTGTAGCCGTCGCCCTGGGTCTGCTGGGCCTGTTCTTCATCTTCTACATCGTTAACAGCCGCCGCGTGAACCGCCGTCTGGCTGAGAAAAACCAGCTGCTGGAGACCGCCAACGCCCAGGCCCGCGAGTCGTCAAAGATGAAGACCGACTTCATACAGCAGATATCCCACGAGATACGCACGCCCCTGAACATCCTATCGGGCTTCACTCAGGTGATCACCACCCCCGGCATGACACTCGACGACGATACCCGCGCCGACATCAACCGCCAGATTACGGAAAACACCGACCGCATTACCGGACTGGTGAACAAGATGCTGGAACTGAGCGATGCCAGCAGCACAACAGTTATTGAACGCAACGACCAGGTGCAGGCCGTGCAGGTGGCCCTGCAGGCCGTGGAGGATGCCGGCATAGAGCGCCTGCAGCACGTGGACTTCTGCTTGAAGGTCGACGCCAAGGCCGAGGCCCAGCAGATTAAGACAGGATTGACGGCAGCAACCCGTGCCCTGGCCCTGCTGCTCGATAACGCCGGCAAGTTTACCAAGCCCGCCGAGGCCCTGGAAGTCGTAGCGAAGACCACCCTTGGCACCCCCGACGGCAAGCCCGCCAAGGAGCGCGTCACCCTGACGGTTGATGCCAGCGACGACCTGGTCAGCTTCATCGTAGAGGATACGGGCATAGGCATCCCCGCCAGCGAGGCAGAGCACATCTTCGACGAGTTTGTGCAGCTGGACGAATACTACGACGGCACAGGCATTGGCCTTACTGTGGCCCGCAGCCTGTGCCGCCGTCTGGGGGGCGACATCGTGCTGGATACTACCTACACGCAGGGCGCCCGCTTCGTGATGATGCTGCCCGCCTGAGTAGCGGGCGAAAGCCTTCGACTGGCTAATAGGCGTGGTCGTCGGCCTCTATCTCAGCCCGGTCAATCCGCTTGCTGTCAATCTTTCGCCAGGCATAGACGATGTAGGCCAGGACGAAAGGCACCAGCAGCGACACCCAGAACATGGTGTTGAGCGTGAAGTAGCTGCTGCATGAGTTCTCAAGGGTCAGGGATGACTGCAGGTCGGCTGTAGAGGGGTAGTAGGACGTGTGGTTCCAAGCCGACATGAGCAGCAGAGGCAACACGGTGAGCACGGTGCCGATGCCGGCATACCAGATACCTTTCGGAGTGGAGAGTGGAGAGTTGATAGTGGAGAGTTTGCTGCCGCGCAATATCTCGGAGATGATACCGTAGAGCACGAGGACTACGCCAATGAGCAGCACGGCGGTGAGATACCACATATCGAGGGCGTTGTGCAGGTACTTGTTGGGTTCCATAAAGATGGTGCCGCTCTCATCGTAGGCGAAGCCGTCCTTCAGCAGCAGGTGGACGAGATAGGCCACGAAGAGCACCACGAAGACGAAGGCCGAGCCGGCCAGCTGGTAGGTGCCACGCTGGCGGATGTTCTGGTCGTCGATATTGTTCATCACATAGAGGATGCCCAGTGTGCGAGCCAGGAACAGCACTGCCAGACCAAAGACAAGCACCCAGGGATTGAGCAGGGCGTCGAGGCCGTGCGAGGCGTTGGCCCAATGTGAAATGACAGGCGTCATTTCACTAATTGACAATTGAGAGTTAATCAGGTTGCCCTTCTCTACGATGAAGTTCGAGCCCTCGAAGAAGGTGGCCACGGCGCCACCCAGCAGCAGCGGGCCCACGATGCCGTTGAACACCAGGAAACATTGGAAGGTCTTGGGGCCGAGGAAATTGCCCAGCTTGTTCTGGAACTCATAGCTCACGGCCTGCAGCACAAACGAGAAGAGGATGAGCATCCACAGCCAGTAGGCACCGCCGAACGAGGTGCTGTAGAACAGCGGGAACGAGGCGAAGAAGGCCCCTCCGAAGGTGACCAGCGTGGTGAACGTGAACTCCCACTTGCGGCCTGTGGAGTTGATCAGTATGCGCCGCTCTACATCGGTCTTTCCCAGGGAGAATATGATGGAGTTGGCTCCCTGCACGAACAGCAGGAACACCAGGAGTGCTCCCAGCAGCGATACCACGAAGCACCAGTAATGTTGTAAGAATTCGTAACTCATATTATTATGCTTTTATTTTTTACCACGAATTACACGGATCTCACGAATTGGGTCCTTTCTTGATCTGCTTGAGCAGAATGTTGATCTCGACAGCCAACATCGTGGTGAAGAGGATGAGGAAGAGGATGAATGTAATCAAGACGCTCGACGACTGAAGGTCGCTCACGGCAGCCCACGTGGGCAGCATGTCCTGAATGGTCCACGGCTGACGGCCCATCTCAGCCACCAGCCAGCCACTCTCGGAGGCAATATAGGCCAGGGGCACCAGCGCTATGGCAGCCCAGCAGAGCCAGCGGGGCATGACGGACGGGTCGTGGGCGTCGGACTCGGTCTCGGGCAGGATGCCGAGGGCGGAGAGTAGTCGGCGCGAGAAGAGCGACACGAAGGGTATGTCGAACATGAGCAACAGCAGCAGAGCGAAGAAGGCGATGAAGAGGCAGCCCAGTCCGACCATCGTGCGGAACGCCCAGAAGTTGATGGCGATGGGCGGCACCAGGTCGGCCTTGTCCTTCACGTAACCGTAGCCGAAATACTTCATGTTGGAATTGATAATTGACAATTGATAATTGACAAGGGAATCGGCGGCTCCCTCTTCCTTTAACTTGCGGTACTCGGCAAGGGCCTGGATGGCCAGCTTGCCGCGGGCAATCTTCTCGTCGGCAGAGAGCTCTACCTCGCCCGTCTGCGGGTTTGTCCAACCGCCTTCCAGCAGCTCCTTGACACCCGGCACATGGCCGTCGGGCGTGTTGGTAGCCATCATCGACAGGCCGTAGGGCACGGCCATCTTCAGCGCCGGCTCCTCACCAGCCATTATCTCCTGAATGGTGGGCTGTGCCAGCGGGTTCACCAGGGCTATCATCGTCAGTCCCTGCTCGTTGCCGCCCTGGTACAGGGCTTCCATGGCAGCCAGTTTCATGGGCTGCACCTGACCGACAGTCATGCCCGACTTATGGCCTGTGGCAGCAGCGCCGACGGAGGCAACCAGACCCACGATGACGGCAATCTTCATACTCTGCACGGCCAGACGCACATGGCGCCGCTTCAGCAGATACCAGCCGCAGACGGCACACACGAAGACGGCGCCGATGATCCACGACGAGATGACGGTATGGCAGAACTTGTCGATGGCAAAGGGCGAGAGAGCCACCTCGAAGAACGAGGTCATCTCGTTGCGCATGGTGTCGGGATTGAACTCGCAGCCCACGGGGTACTGCATCCACGCGTTGGCCACGAGAATCCACCAGGCGGAGATGGTGGCACCCAGGCCTGTGAGCCACGTGGATGCCAGGTGGAAACCTGCCGACACCTTCTTCCATCCGAAGAACATGACGGCCACGAACGTGGACTCCATGAAGAAGGCCACGATGCCCTCCACGGCCAGCGGCGCGCCGAAGATGTCGCCCACAAACCAGGAGTAGTTGCTCCAGTTGGTGCCGAACTCGAACTCGAGGATGATGCCCGTGGCCACGCCCATGGCGAAGTTCACACCAAAGAGCCGCTGCCAGAACTGGGCTGTCTGCTTCCAGAAGTCGGTACGCTTCTTGTAGTAGATGGTCTCGGCGATGCCCATGATGACCGCCAGGCCGAGTGTGAGCGGTACGAAGAGCCAATGGTAGATAGCCGTGAGAGCAAACTGCGCCCTCGACCAGTCAATGGTTCCGGCATCAATGTTTAACAGAATGTTTTGCATATTATTTAGGGTTTTAAGTTAGAGCGTTCCAGCAGTTCGGATGCCACAAAGTCGGACTCGCCGCCCTCGTCGGCATGCTGGCTGATGTAGTTGGGGAAGAAAAACAACTTCAAGACGGCAAAGATGACTATCAGCTTAACGATAATGACAATCCATAGCGTCTTCCCCAATGTCATATTGCGGAAGCCATCATAGTAGAGATGAAAGGCTTTATGCCAAAAACCGCTTTTCTCCATAGGCCGTCGGTCGGGTGCATATTGGTTAGCAATTCGAGCACAAAGATAGGAAAAAGTTTTGAAAGTTCCAAACATTTCGGGCAGGGAATGCTAAAAATGTCATATTTTTCGGTAATTATATTAATTATTGTGTAAGTAAGCAGGCAAATTCTTGTCGGTTCGTGCTTTTTTTACTAATTTTGCATCCGATTATAAAAAAAGGAGACAAATGAAGAAAGCATTAATAGCGGTGGCAGCAGCAATCATCGTGGCCCTGGCACTACTGGTGGCCTATCTACTGGTGACCAACTGGAACCTGGAGCAGGACAATATGGAGATGCAGGAGCTGAAAGAGCTGGCCGAGCTGGACAAACAGGAGATGGAGAACGACTATGAGCGCCTGACCTTGCAGTACGGCGAGATGATGACGCAGATAAACAACGACTCAATCATCGAACAGCTCACCCAGGAGCAGCTGCGCACCCAGCAACTGCTGCAGGAACTGAAAAACGTGAAGGCTACCGATGCCCGCGAAATAGCACGACTGAAGAAAGAGCTGGCCACCGTGCGCGAGGTGCTGCGTTCGTATATACGCCAGGTGGACTCGCTGAACCAGGTGAACCAGCAGCTGGTGGCCGAGAACGACCGCGTGAAGGACGAGCTGGAGCAGTCGAACCGGGCCAACGAGGGACTGAAGCAGGAGCGCCGCAACCTGACGGAGAAGGTGGCCATTGCCGCCCAGCTCGATGCCACGGGCATCAACATGGTGCTGCTGAACAAGCGCCAGAAGACCGCCAAGAAGGTGAAGGACTGCAAGACCATTCAGGTGAACTTCACCATCGCTCGCAACGTGACTGCCGAGAACGGCAACCGCACCCTCTACGTGCGCATTCAGACCCCTGCCGGTCAGACCTTGACGGCAGGCACCTTCCCCTACGAGAACCGCGACCTGGAATACTCGATGAAGAAGGTGGTGGAGTATACCGGCGAGGAGGTGGGCGTGCAGACCTACTGGCAGGTGGGCGAATACCTGGAGGCCGGTCAGTATCGGGTCAGCATCTTTGCCGACGGAAATATGATTGGAACGAAAACATTCAACTTTGAGTGATATGAAGAATAGTATAGTTTTAGGCTTTTGGCTTTTGGCTTTTGGCGCCCTGCCTGCAAATGCCCAGCAGATACTCAGTCTGGACAGTTGCCGGGCTATGGCTTTGCGAAACAACAAGCAGATGGGGGTGGCAAAACTGAAGCAGGACGTGGCGGCCAACTTGAAGAAGTCGGCACGCACAAAGTATCTGCCACACGTCAGCGCCATGGGTACCTACGTGCATACCAGCGAGGAGGTGTCGTTGCTGAACAGCGACCAGAAGAGCAGCCTCTCGAACCTGGGCACAAACGCCTTGGGGCAGGCGGGCGGCATGCTGGGCAACCTAGGACTGCCTATGGAAATCCTGCAGCAGAGTCCGGAGCTGATGCAGAGCGTCAGCGACGCTGCCAACGCGCTGAACGCCGGTGGACAGAAGGTGGTGGACGCCTTCAGAACCGATACCCGTAACATCTTTGCAGGTACGGTAATGGTCACACAGCCCGTGTTCCTGGGAGGTAGCCTCGTGGCACTCAACAAACTGGCCGACATCAACGAGGACATGACCCAGAATTCGACCGACGCCAAAAGGCAGGCCCTCCTCTACAATACCGACCAGGCCTACTGGCAGGTGGTGTCGCTCAAGCACAAGAAACGCCTGGCTGAGAGCTATCTGGAACTGGTCAGGAAATTCGACGGCGACGTACAGAAAATGATTGAACAGGGCGTGGCTACCCGTAGCGAGGGGCTCAGCGTGAGCGTCAAGGTGAACGAGGCCGAACTGACCCTGCAGAAGGTGGACAACGGACTGGTGCTGTCGAAGATGCTGCTCTGCCAGCGTATCGGACTGCCTCTGGACGCCGATGTCACCCTGGCCGACGAGGATGCCGACCACCTGACCATCGTGGCCCTGGAGCCGCAAGCCAACGTGTCGCTGGCCGTGGAGAACCGTCCTGAGATGAAGATGCTGGGCAACGCCGTAGACATGTCGAAGCAGGTGACCAACATCCTGAAGGCTGGCAATCTGCCGCAGGTGGCCCTGATGGGCGGCTACATCGTGAGCAACCCGAATGTGCTGAACGGATTCGAGAAAAAATTCCGCGGCATGTGGAACGTGGGCGTGCTGGTACGTGTGCCGCTGTGGAACTGGGGCGATGTGGCCTATAAGGTGCGCGCCTCGAAGGGAGCCACGGCAATAGCCCAGCTGGAGCGCGAAGAGGCCCGAGAGCTGATGGAGCTGCAGGTAAACCAGAACAGCTTCAAGGTGGACGAAGCCAACAAGCGGCTGGTGATGGCGCAGACCGGCATAGAAAAGGCCAACGAGAACCTGCGTACCGCCAACCTGGGATTCAGCGAGGGCGTCATAGCCCCTACCGTGGTCCTTGAGGCGCAGACGGCCTGGCTGCAGGCGCAGTCGCAGCTGATTGATGCCGAGATCGACGTGAAGATGAGCCAGGTGGACCTGAGAAAGGCTATGGGCACGCTGGACAATTAAAAATAGGATAAAGGATAAATAGAAAAAACAAACAATATGTCAACGCAAACGAAAAAGCAGCATCATAACATCCTATGGGCCATCATGGGCTTTGCAGGAGTGGTTATCGTAGTGGCACTCATTGGTTTCTTTGTTCTGGGACGAGACCCGGAGGTGATTCAGGGACAGGTAGAGGTGTCGGAGTATCGCGTATCGAGTAAGGTGCCCGGGCGCATACTGGAAATAAGGGTCAAGGAGGGTGACTTCGTACATGCCGGCGACACGCTGGCCATCATCGACGCACCCGAGGTGAGAGCCAAGATGCAACAGGCACAAGGCGCTCAGCAGGGCGCATCGGCCCTGGACCAGATGGCTCGCAACGGCGCACGCAAGGAGCAGGTGCAGGGAGCCTATCAACTGCTGCAGCAGGCAAAGGCCGGACTGGAGATTGCCGAGAAGTCGTACAACCGCGTGCAGCGCCTCTTTGACGAGGGCGTGGTCAGCGCACAGAAACGCGACGAGGCGATGGCTATGTACAAAGCCTCGCAGGCGCAGGTGAAAGCCGCCCAGAGCCAGTACGACATGGCCGTAAACGGCGCACGCCAGGAAGAGAAGATGGCTGCGCAGGCCCAGCTGGAGCGTGCCAAGGGTGCCGTGCAGGAGGTGAACGCCTATATCAACGAAACGGTACAGGTGGCACAGATGGACGGCGAGGTGAGCAGCATCTATCCGAAGGTTGGTGAGCTAGTGGGTACGGGCAGTCCCATCATGACCATCTCGATGAACAACGACCTATGGGGCACGTTCAACGTGCGCGAAGACCAGCTGAACGGTATGCAGATAGGTACGGAGTTTACCGCCTTCGTGCCGGCTTTCAATCAGGACGTGCGCATGCAGGTGTACTATATGAAGGACCAGGGCTCCTATGCCGTGTGGAAGGCTACCAAGGCCAACGGCGAATACGACCTGAAGACCTTCGAGGTAAAGGCGCGCCTGGTGGACTCGCTGGAGGGTCTGCGTCCCGGCATGTCGCTGATAGTGAAGTGATTGACGAGGGGCTGACAAAGTGAGGACGCTGAAGCAAATATACCAGATTATGATGCGCGAATTGATGATTCTGCGCAGAAACCACATGTACAGGTTCTGTATGGTGGTCTTCCCCCTGTTGGTGATGTTCTTCTTCACCTCGATGATGGACGACGGACTGCCTACGGACATGCCTGTGGGTGTGGTTGATCTGGACAATACATCGACGTCGAGGGCGCTGATGCGACGGCTCGATGCCTTCCAGATGTCGAAGGTGGTGGCCCGCTATCCGAGCGTCACCGAGGCAAGGCGTGCCATTCAGGAAAATAAGATCTACGCCTTCTTCTACATTCCTAAAGGTACTACAGACGACCTGCTGGCCAGCCGTCAGCCCAAGGTGTCGTTCTACTATAGTTATACGACAATCGCCTCGGGAGCCTTGCTGATGAAGGACATGAAGACCATCGCCACGCTGGGCTCCGCCGGCGTGGGGCAGGCCACCATGCGGGCCAAGGGCTATACCGATGCGCAGATAGAGACCTTTCTGCAGCCTATCAAGATTGACCTGCACCAGATAGCCAACCCCTGGTCGAGCTACAACTCGTATCTGTCGACGATGATTGTGCCCGGCATGATTATGCTGTTTATCTTCATGATTTCGGCCTACTCGCTCGGCAACGAGGTGAAGTTCGGCACGTCGAGGCAATGGCTTGAATTGGCTGACAACCGCATCGGCGTGGCGCTGGTGGGAAAGTTCCTGCCACAGACGCTGATATTCCTGGCGCTGGTATACGGATACCAGCTCTACGTGTTCTACGTGCTGCACTTCCCACATCTGGGCAGCCCGTGGATGATGGTCCTGCTGGGACTGATACAGGTGCTGGCGGCTCAGGGATTCGGCATTTTCACCTACGGACTGATGCCATCGCTCCGCATGTCGATGAGCGTCTGTTCGCTGTGGGCCGTGCTGAGCATCTCGATGGCTGGTTCGGCCTTTCCCGTAATGGGCATGGACGGCGCGCTTCAGTCGTTGTCGTGGCTGTTTCCCCTGCGGCACTACTATATGCTGTACCAGATCTGTGTGTTCAACGGCTTCCCGCTGCTCGAGGCCTGGTTCCATTTCGCAGCCCTGGTGGGCTTCATGCTGCTGCCCTGGCCGTTGGTAAGAAAAATAAAGAATGCAATGCTGACTTATGTCTATATACCATAGTTTTAGAAAAAAGATAGAGGATACGCTCTTCATCTGGCGAGAGGAAATGAAGCTGGTCTTCAAGGACGAAGGCGTGCTGATTTTCTTCATCGTGGTGCCGCTGGCATATCCGCTGCTCTACTCGTGGATATACAACAACGAGACGGTACACGAGGTGCCCGTGGCTGTGGTCGACGACTCGCATACGGCCCTATCGAGACAGTTTCTCAGAATGTGCGATGCGTCGCCCGACGTGCAGATAGCGTACTATGCGCAGGACCTGGACGAGGCCAAGTCGCTGGTGAGCCGGCAGCTGGTAAAGGGCATCTACCTGATTCCCAGCGACTTCGAGACGAATGTGTACCGCATGCAGAGGGCTACAATCAGCGTGTATTGTGACATGAGCCTGATGCTGACCTATAAAGCCATCTTCCAGACGGCACAGCTGGTGTCGATGGAGATGGGCAAGGAGATACAGACCAAGTTGGGTAGGCACTACACCACACGCGAAGAGGCTATTGCCGCCCGACCGCTGAACTATGCCGAGGTGCCCATCTTCAATCCGTCGGGAGGCTATGGGTCGTTTATCCTGCCTGGCGTGCTGATGCTGATACTGCAGCAGACGCTGGTGCTGGGCATAGGCCTCTCGGCAGGTACGGCACGCGAGCGCAATCGCTACAAACAGCTGATACCTATCAGCCGTCCGTATCAGAACGCCTTCCGCGTGGTGTTCGGCAAGTCGCTCTGCTATTTCATGATTTATGCCGTGATGGGTGCCTGGCTGGTGATGGTGGTGCCCAAGCTGTTTCATTTCCCGCAGTTGGCACAATGGCAGCCGCTGTTGGAGCTGATGCTTCCCTACACGCTGGCGTGCATCTTCTTCGGCATGGTAGTCTCGTGTATGGTGAAATATCGCGAGAACGTGATGCTGATGATGGTCTTCGTCTCGGTGCCATTGCTTTTCCTTTCTGGAGTCAGTTGGCCGCAGAGCAACATATCGGGCTTCTGGCAAGGAGTGTCGTGGGTGTTCCCCTCAACTTTCGGTATCAAGGCCTACGTGCGGCTGAACTCCATGGGAGCCAGCATCAGTGACGTATCCACCGAGATACATATCCTGTGGCTACATGCGTTCGTCTATTTCTGGCTGGCTTGTGTGGTATACAATTATCAGGTATACCTGACGCGCCAGGATGCCATCTGGCGACTCAAAGAGATAAAGGACAATAAGACCAAGACCGTCAAGAAGTCTTGATGATCTTGGTTTTGGGCTGTTCCTTATTGCGACGGTTGACAACGGTAACGACGGCTTGTGCCAGGTTGATGAAAGCCTGACCAGTCATCGTGTCGACCCGTGTGGCGGCCGGCAGACCGTCGTCGCCGCTCTCGCAGATGCTCTGCACCAACGGGATTTGTGCCAGCAGGGGCACGTTCATCTCTTCCGACAGTCGCTTGCAACCTTCCTTTCCAAAGATGTAGTACTTGTTTTCGGGCAACTCGGCAGGCGTGAACCACGCCATATTCTCGATGAGGCCCAGGATAGGCACGTTCACCTTCTCGTTGCGATACATGTCGATACCCTTGCGCGCATCGGCCAGGGCTACCTGCTGCGGCGTGCTCACGATGACGGCGCCGGTGATGGCGAGTGTCTGGAGTAGCGTCAGATGAATGTCGCTGGTGCCTGGGGGCGTGTCAAGGATGAAGTAGTCGAGTTCGCCCCAGTCGGCATCGGCAATAAGTTGCTTGAGCGCGCTGGTAGCCATGCCGCCTCGCCAGAGCGTAGCGGTGTTGGGGCTGACGAAAAAGCCGATGCTGAGCAGCTTTACGCCATACTGCTCGATGGGGCAGATCAGATCGCGTCCGTCGACGTTGACGGCATAGGGTCGGGCATCCTCCACATGGAACATCTTGGGTACGGAAGGTCCGAAGATGTCAGTATCGAGCAGTCCTACCTTATAGCCCAGACGAGCCAAGGCGATGGCCAGGTTGGCGGCTACGGTCGACTTGCCCACACCTCCCTTGCCGCTGCTGACGGCGATGATGTTCTTCACCTGAGGCAGCAGTTTGTCGGCCTCGGGGCGGGGCTTCGACTTGAATTCGGTCTCGATGGTTACGTCCACATCCTTTCCGCAATGGTATTTGATGGCTGCTTCGGCAGCCTTGACCGTCGACTTGAGAAAGGGGTCTGTGTCGCGCGGAAACAGTAGCGCCACGCGGACTTTCCAGCGTGCATCTTCGCCTTCTGCGGCATCGGGAGCGGTCACAACGGGTGTGTCGGCAATCATCTCGCTCTCAACGAGGTTCTTTTTTGTGCCCGCATAGGTGACTGTGGCGAGCGCGTCCATGATGAGTTTGGGATATAGTGTCATAGTTCTATGATTTTGGACAGTTTGTTCCAGAACTTGTCGTTCTTATAAATGTTTTTGGCGCCTCGGGGAACATAGACGGTACAAGCATTCAGCACCACACCCTTGAATGTGCTGTGGGTGATGCTGGGAGGCGTGGGCGAATTGAGGGTAATGGATTTCAAGGTGACGCACTTGGCAAAGGCGTTGCCGCCCATCTTCTTCAGAGCGGCGGGAAACTCGACATCGGTCAGGCCGCTGCACTCGCGGAAGGCTGAGCTGCCTATCTTCTCGCAGGCGGCAGGAATGACGAGCGACCTGAGCGACGTGCATTGTTCGAAGGCATTGTCGCCAATCTCCTTGACCGAGATGGGCAGGTTGATGCCATGGAGCGACGTGCATTGTTCGAAGGCGTTGTCGCCGATTTCCTTCAGGGTGACGGGCAATACCACAACGCGCAGCGAGTGGCAATAGCGGAAGATGTCGGACTCCAACTCCTCGACAAAGCCTTGGATATAGACGCTGTCAAGCGAGGTGCAGCCTTCGAAGGTGTCGCTGCCCAGACGTTTTGTCATCTTGGGAATGACGAGCGACTTCAGGCTGGTGCATTGCTCGAAAGCGTGGTCGTAGATGCGTGCAAGCGAGCCGGGCAGCTCTATCCAGGGGAGGTTTTTGCAGCCGAAGAAAGCTCGGTTGCCTATCGATTTAATGGTTTCGGGTAGGGTGATGCTGGTCAGGCTTTTGCAGCCGGCAAAGGTCTCGGAACCGATGGTTTGCAGGCTGCCTGCGATGTAAACGCGTTGCAGGTTGGTGCAACCTTTGAAGACCTCGCTGCCAATATGCTCGGCCGCGGCGATGCGGATAGAGTCCAGGCTGACGCAGTCGGCAAAGGCCTCGTTGCCTATCTCCCTGAGCCCCTCTGGCGTCTGTATAGACTGGAGTGCCTGGCAGCTTGCAAAGGCTTCTTCGCCTATCAGGGTGACGGTCTCAGGCAGCACGATGCTGGTAAGTTGTCGGCAGTTGGCGAAGGTGGAATTGCTGATGCGACTGATGGGGCAGGGCAGGGCTATCCTTGTAAGTGCTGTGCAACCGTCGAAGGCATGCTTTTCGAGGGTTGTCAGCTGTTGCGGCAACCGTATCTCTGTCAGGCTTGTGCAGCCGGCAAAGGCATATTCGGCGATAATACTGGTGGTGTCGGGTATGATGACCGCTGTCAGGCTGGTACATCCGCTGAAGCAACTGCGGCCTATCTCCTTTGTGTTGTTGGGCACAACGACCTGCTGCAGGTTCTTGCAGTTGATAAACATGGCGGGGGGCAGCATGCCTTCGTGTGTAGGGAATCCGTCCTTGCTGTCCACGATGCAGGCTTCCGACAGGTCGATGACTGTGAGCAAGTGGTCGCCATGCTTTGTGGTGTTCAGCCGGCCTGATATCTGTTGGATGATTTTCAGGTCGTTGCCGTTCAGTGGACCGCAGACTTTCAGTTCCGACATGCTGTCGCGTAGGCTGTCGGGTAGTTGTCCGGCCAACTGTCCCACGGAGTCAACCTTAACCGTCAGTTGTTTTGCTGTAGTCGCTGAAGGAAGAAGAGTAAGGAGGTAAAACAGCAGAAACGCTCTTAACCATCCCTTCGTTCTGTTCATGTCGTTCGTGTCTTTTGCTGCTTTCATCTGTTTGTTCTCTATTTCGCCGTTTCCAGCGAACTGCGCTTTGTGCGGTGGTAGCTGCGGTAGTCGTCAAGTTCTATCTCTACGTTGGGCTCTTCCAAAATTCCTTCGTGAGGCAGACGCATCTTCAGATACTTAATGCTTAGTCCGCGAGAGAGCCACATCGTCTCGTAGTAGGTTTGGATGGAGGCGGCCGACTGGTAAGCGGGATGCTGGTCAGACGACTCGTGATACAGGTCGCTGGTCTGCAACTCTACGGGCAGGTGGTTGTGGGCTACCATGTGGCAGGTGTAGGTATAGAGAAAATTGGAGTCGGTCTTCAGGTGCACGATGCCATGGTTGGTCAGAAAGCGGCGATAGCGCTCCAGGAAGTAGGTCGACGACAGACGCTTGCGGGGATTCTTCATCTGGGGGTCGCTAAACGTGAGCCATATCTCCTGCACCTCGTCGGCAGCAAAGAAACGATCGATAATCTCGATGTTGGTGCGCAGGAAGGCTACGTTGGTCAGCCCTTCTTGCAGGGCCTGCGTAGCTCCCGTCCACATGCGTGCCCCCTTGATGTCGACGCCGATGAAGTTGATGTGCGGATAGCGCTTGGCCAGCCCTACTGTATACTCTCCCTTACCGCAGCCCAACTCCAGGACAATAGGGTTGCTGTTGTGGAAATATTGCTCGCGCCAAAGTCCACGCATAGCGAAGGGGACGTCGCTTACTACCGAATAGGGGTACTGAAAGACGTTCCTGTAAGTTTCCATGTCGGCAAACTTTGCCAGTTTTCCTTTACTCATCCTTTACCTGTAGGAATGCGTAAGAAGATGTCGCATAGTTAATAAGAAGACATTAGAGACAGGGCCTGGACTATATTCTCCGAGTTCTTCTTCTTGGTGGCACCCATAATCAGGAAGAGATCAACAAGCCACCATATCCAGAACAAGGTGCCGCAGGTAAGAGAGCCTACTATCAGGCAAACAAGCAGTTTTCCAATGCCGATGCCGATGTCGCCAATATAGAACCGGTCGATGCCTAATTCGCCCAAAAGGACCGAGATAATCATGGCGATGGTAGGATCTTTTAAATTGCTGAATACCATTGTAGCCTGCGTGTAGTCTAAGTCTACTAACCTCTCACGGATGACTTCTACATACTCTGGTGCCAGTTTGGAACTGTTCATCATGATGAGTTGGTCTGCTTGTTTTCGTTCCATAATTCTTTTTCATGTTAATGGTTTATAGGCGCAAAGGTAAGAAAAAAAAACAAATTTGCCAAACATTATGTGATTTTTGTTGTCGACAAACAAAAAAGCACCCCAAACGAGGTGCCTTTTTACTATGTTTGCCGGAAATTATATCTGAGACAGAATCTTCTCGGCATTGTACTTCTTGGTACGACCGCCAACGGTGAACAGGTCGATGAGACTCCAGATACCGCAGCCACCGCAGGTCAGCAGTTTGGCAACGCCCAGACCTGTCTCGCCCAACATGAAACGGTCTACTCCGTAGGCGCCAAGGAAGAAGGCGATGAGGAACATCATGGTGCCGCCCTTCAAGTTAGCAAAAGCTGCCTGTGCCACACCTTCATCAGCGTCGAGCAGGCGCTCGCGGATAGACTCAATGTACTCGGGAGCCAGTTTGTCTGCATTTACAGCAATCAGCTGATCAATTTGTTCTTTTGTCATAATTGTAACGTTTTTAAGGGTTAATAAATAAGTTTAAATATGTAATATGTTTCTAATGACGAACCAAGCAGGTGCTATGGCACAGAGCGTATAGGCTACGGGTCGGCCTTCTAACACCTTTTTCCATCTCTTCTGTGTGTCGCCCGTCAGTATCAGTTCCTGAATACCAAAGAGGATGATGTAAGGAATCAGCACAATCAGCATGTAGTTGTATCTGATGGCTTCCAGGAAACGTCCATGCATGAAAGCATGAAGGAATCTCTGCATTCCGCATCCCGGACAACTCCAGCCGGTAAGTGTTCTCAATACACATTTAGGTGCGAACGGGGTCTCTGTGGGGTTGAACCAATAGAGTAGTCCCAGTACAATCAGCACGCCTGCTGTCACCAGTATGGCTGTTTTCCTTCTGTTCATCTGCCTGTCTTTAGAGCATATCCATGATGGCAGAGAATCCGTTGACTATCCAGTAGATGACACCAAGAATAAGCCAGATGACCAAGAAAATATAGGAGATGATGTTGAACAGTTTTGCTTTTTCTGACGCATCTTTGGCCTGCATGATGCCGGCTTCGCCCATCTCGTAGTATTTCTGTACATCAAATGACTTGACTAGCGCCAGGATAGACAGGATGAGTGATACGATGTTGCAGTTGCAGCAGCAGATGACAGACAAAATCAAGCCTATAATCGACCATAGCTTGTAGTCGTTCGGCTTTATGGGCATGCTTCCATAGCTGTTTCCATAGCTGTTGTTGTAACTGTTGCCGTAGTTGCTTCCGTAGCTTGGCTGAAATTGGGTTTCCATAAATAAAAAATAGGTATGAATTAGTAACTACCTGCAATTCCTGCAAGGACAACCACAAAGAAATAAATGACAAGGATGATGAATGTCAGTCCTTCCAGCGCAAAAGCGATGATGCTGAATAACTTGGCGTTCTTCGCTGCTGCCTCTGCTTGATAAGGCATATTCCTTTGCATACACGTCTCTACTTCGTTGGCCTGCATTAGACCATAGATAGAAAGTCCCAGTGCTGCCACGTTGCAGCAGAGAATAGACAATACTAATGCCGCAATCGCCATTGTCTTGTGATTCTCAGGCGCCATTGGCGCGTTGTCGTAGCCTTGCTGATACGGATATTCCATTGCTGTTCTTTATTAGTTGGTTAATAATGTGCTTATTCGATGACCACACTTGTCCAGCCGTGCTTGTCCTCGATTTCGCCGTACTGAATGCCGCGCAAGGTGTCGTAGAGCTTCTTGCTCACGGGGCCCGGCTGAGCGCCAAAATCGTAGCGCTTGCCTGTCTCCAGATCATCTATATATGAAATAGGTGAAATGACAGCGGCTGTTCCGCAGGCACCTGCCTCTTCGAATGTTGACAGTTCCTCCTCCGGAATGGGGCGGCGCTCCACTTTCATGCCCAGGTCTTCGGCCACCTGCATCAGCGAACGGTTGGTGATGGAAGGCAGAATACTGGTCGATTTGGGGGTGATGTAGGTGTTGTCCTTGATGCCGAAGAAATTAGCAGCACCACACTCGTCGATGTATTTCTTTTCCTTGGCATCCAGATAGAACTCGCAGGCGTAGCCCTTCTCGTGAGCCAGGTTGTTGGCAAAGAGGCTGGCAGCATAGTTGCCGCCCACCTTGTATTTACCCGTGCCCAGAGGTGCCGACCGGTCGTATTCGCGTACAATCACGTAGGGATTCGAGGCAAAGCCACCCTTGAAATAGGGTCCTACGGGGGTGACAAAGATCATGAACAGGTATTCCTTGGCGGGGTGTACGCCTACCTGAGCGCTGGTACCTATGAGCAGCGGACGAATATAGAGTGTGGCTCCGCTCTCGTAGGTGGGTATCCACTCTTGGTTCAGGCGTACCACCTTGTTGACCATCTCCGTGAAAAGTTCTGTGGGGACTTCGGGCATCATGATGCCGCGGCATGTCGACTGCAGACGCTCGGCATTGTCCTTTACGCGGAAGGTGCGCACCTTGCCGTCCTTGCAGCGGTAGGCTTTCAGTCCTTCGAAAGCCTCCTGTCCGTAGTGCAGGCAGGTGGCTGCCATGTGCAGTTTCAAATACTCGTCAGAGCATACCTCTATCTCGCCCCATTTTCCGTCGCGATAGTAGCACCTGACATTGTAGTCTGTCGGCCTATAGCCGAAGGAAAGGTTTTTCCAATCCAAGTCTTTCATTGTGCTTATGATTATAATTCCGTGCAAAGGTACACAAAAAAATAAAAATAAGCAACTTTTTCTAACTTTTTTCTAGTATTTTTTTAATTTCCGTGTCAGTTTTGTTCAGTTTGTCAGAACAAAGGCTTATCAGCTGCTGGGCTTCCTTTAGCTGCTCGGCCAGTTCATCGACCGAGTATTCGCCCGATTCCATCTTGTTGACGATGGCTTCCAGTTTCTTCAAGGATTCTTCGTAAGTCATATATATCAAATAGTTTATTTATCAATTGTCGCTAATCATTTTCGAATGAATTATGCCCTGCTCCAGACGGGTTTCCAACAGGTCGCCAGATTTCAGTTGTGAAGGATCGCGTACCGCTTTCCCGTTGTGCAGGGTGATGCTGTAGCCTCGTTTCAGCAGAAGGGCGGGGTCAAGCGACTTGGTGCGCTGGTTAAGCAGTTCCAGGCGGTGATGCTCTTTCTGAAGGACGCCCGAAGTGAGCGGCCGTAGTTTGACAGCGACGTTGTCAAGTCGGGCTCGTTCCCTGTCGATGCGGCGCTGTAGGCAGGCAATGATGATTTGCTGAATTTGTCCGAGGCGGGCTTCCTGTCGGCTTTTCACGATGGTGAAGAGGGCAGGGATGCGTTCTGAGAGTCGTGTCAGTCGCAGGTGTTCTGTTTCTATCTTTGCCTGCACGTAGCGTATGAGCCGCTCCCTGCATTGGTCGATGTGCTGCTGTGTGGTGTCCAGGTGACTGATGAGCAATTGGGCTGCCGCCGTGGGGGTCTTCACTCTGGTGTGGCTCACCATGTCGAGTATCGACTCGTCGCGGTCGTGTCCTATGCCTGTGATGACGGGCAGGGGAAATTGTGCTACGTTTTCTGCCAGGCGGAGTGTGTCGAAGCCTGAGAGGTCGGCTGTGGCACCGCCTCCGCGTATAATGACAACGGCATCGAAGCAATCAACCATCGAAAAGATACGGTCCAAGGCTCCAACCACGCTTTCCTCCACCTGCTCGCCTTGCATGATGGCTGCAAAAAGCTGTGTCTGAAAGGGGTAGGGTGAATCGGCCAACTGGTTGACGAAGTCGCCGTAGCCTGCAGCGGTCTGGCTTGAAATGACGGCTATGCGTAGTGCGAGGGCGGGCAGCCTCAGGTCTTTCTGAAGGTCGAAGACACCCTCTGCCTTCAGTTGTCGGATGATTTCATGGCGCCGGCGTGCCATGTCGCCCATGGTATACGTGGGGTCGATGTCGGTGACTATCCACGAAAAACCATACGCCTCGTGAAACTGTGCGTAGACCTTCAGCCTGGCTTTCAGTCCTGCGTGCAGCGCCTGTCCCGTAGTACGTTCAAAGTATGGGGCTAGCATCTTCCAGGTGCTCTGCCAGCATTTTGCTTGTGCTCGGGCAGCGGGGGTGTTCGAGCGCTCGTCTTTCTGGATCAGCTCCATGAAACAATGGCCTCTGCTCTCGCGGCATTCCGACAGCTCGGCCTCTACCCAGTATTCGCAGTCCAGGCATTGTTCGATGGTCGTGCGCACCAGCGCGTTCAGTTCATATAAAGTCAGCGTTCGTTTTTCCATATACTTCACTTCTCACTCTCTGACATTCTGCCTCCACCATCTGTTGTCCTCTTGCAACTCTTCACGCCTTCCGTGTATGCTTTCCAGAAGTCGGGTACGCCATAGCCCAGGATATTGGTGGGGCTGCTGTAGTGGTTGGCGCTCTGTCGTACCATGTCCATAATCTCAAGGGCGGTTCTATCAGGCAGGGCTTGCCATAAGCAAGCTACGAGTCCGCTGATGATAGGTGTCGAAAATGAAGTGCCCATGTCGTGAATCAGAGTACCGCGTCCGGAGATAAGAGCGGTAGGGGCACCGAGCGCTACCACGTCGGGTTTCGTGCGGCCGTCCTGCGAAGGCCCGATGCTGGAAAATGAGGCAAGACGGCTGCTCCTGTCAACGGCTCCCACGGTCAGTATGTCGCGTGCGTCGGCGGGCACGCCAATCTTTTTCCATTGTCCCATTCCAGAGTTTCCGGCAGAGTTGCAGAGTATGATGCCTTTGCTGGCCAGCATGGAGGCTGTGCGCGATATGAAGGCCGTTTGTCCGTCAAGGTCTTGCAGGCGATAGCTATCGTGGTCGGCATCATAGGCGTGGTAGCCCAGACTCGAGCTGATGATGTCGGCGCCTGCCGAGTCGGCTGCCTCGGCTGCCATTGTCCAGTAGTCCTCTTCTACGGGCTGCTCGGTCTGCGGGTCTTCGCAACGCATCAGCCAGTAGATGGCGTCGGGGGCTGTACCTATGATGACCTCGGGGGCTTGTGCTGCCAGTGCCGAGAACACTTTGGTGCCGTGGTCAATGGCTTGGAATCCAGATGGGGTTACGACGAAGTCGCGTGTGCCGGCGATGCGTGCCTTTTGCAAGGCGGGAATCTGGTTGTAGTTTTGGAAACCGCCGTCCAGGATAGCAATGGTGATACCCTTTCCGCGGTAGCCCTGTTCGTGCAGGCGCTGTCCTTGCAGCATCTCTATTTGCGGGCGTGCCATGCCGTATGGGTCGTTCTTCACCGAGTCCCAGCGGTTGAACTCACGATGCAGCGTCCAGCGTATGTTGTCGTCGCGGTCTATGGAATCTGGGGCAACAAATACGCAGCGGGCTTCGCGCACTATGGGCAGCTGTGCCAGCCGTGCCAGGGCCAGCGAGTCGGACGAGCGCACCACGATGGTCTGCTGCCAGCGGCTGGTGCCCACCACCTGTGTCTGCCGTGTAGTGAACAGCTTTACGTAATGCTTGCTGACGGGCAGGTCGGTAGAGTCGATGGCGAGGCCTTGTCGTTGCCGTCTCTCCAGGCTTTTTTGCGAGAGGAAGTGCTGTGGGACGTCGAGCGAATAGCTTGTAGGGCCTTTGTCGGTTAGGGTGTAGCGGAAGATATAGCACTTGGGACCCGGATATCGGGTCTTTGTGGTTGCGGCGCTGATGCTTAAGGTCAGCAAAGGAATCAGTATTAGCAGTATCGTTCGGTTCATTTAGCAGTTGTTCTCAATATCGACCACAAAGGTACGATTAATTATTGAGATGACAAAATCTTTAGACGTAAAAGTGCTAAATCTTAAGTGCAAATTAATCCTAAATATTTGGAGGTTCCGTTTTTTCTTCGTACCTTTGTGGTCGGAATCAGAACGCAATATGGATAGCAAGCGGCAAGCACTGGAACTGGGGCAAAAGCCCGTGGGGCAGCTTCTGTGGCAATATGCCCTGCCGGCCATGGTGGCCATGGTGGCCAGTTCGTTGTATAACATCATCGACCGCTCGGTCATCGGTCAGGTGGTGGGGCCCGAGGCCATCGCAGGCCTGGGCATCACGTTTCCGTTCATGAACTTGAGCGCAGCTTTTGGTGCTGCCGTTGGTGTGGGGGCCTCGACGTGCATCAGCGTGAAGCTGGGACAGCGCGACTATGCGACGGCGCAGCATCTGCTGGGCAACACGGTGACGCTGAATCTGGTGGTGGGGCTGCTGTTCATGCTGGTCAGCTTGGTGTTTCTCGACCCTATCTTGCTGTTTTTCGGAGCATCGGCTGCCACTTTGCCTTATGCCCGCGAGTTTATGCAGGTGATTTTGCTGGGCAACATGGTGACCCACATGTATTTCGGCATGAACGCCGTGTTGAGGGCTGCCGGAAAGCCTCGCCATGCTATGTATGCTACGCTGTTCACCGTAGGGTGCAATGTCGTGTTGGTGATGGCTTTCGTATGGTGGTTCCGTTGGGGCATACGCGGTGCGGCTTTGGCCACGGTGGTATCACAGTCGCTGGCACTCTGCTGGCAGATGTGGATTTTATGCGACAAGCGCGAGTTGCTGCACCTGAAGCGGGGCATCTTCCGGCTGAAGTCCGACCTGGTGCGCAATATCATTTCCATCGGTATCTCGCCTTTTCTGATGCAGGGCACGTCGTGTGTCATCGTGATTTTCATGAACAACCAGTTTGTTCGATACGGGGGTGATATGGCTGTGGGAGCCTACAGCATAGCCAACTCGATGGTCATGGTGTTCTTCATGTTCGTGATGGGCGTCACACAGGGCATGCAGCCCATCGTGGGCTATAACTACGGTGCACAGAAGTACGACCGCATGATGCGCTGTGTGTGGCTGGCCATTGCCGTGGCTACGTCGATACTGCTGGTGGGCTGGTCGCTGTCTATGCTGTTCCCGCGGCAGATGGCACGCATCTTTACGACCAATCCTGTGCTGCTCGAGATGGCAGCCCGTGGCATCAAGCTCGATATGCTGGTGTTCTTCGTGGTGGGCTCGCAGGCTGTCATCACCAACTTCTTCCAGTGCATAGGTAAGGTGAAGATAAGCATCTTCCTGTCGCTGTCAAGGCAGTTGTTCCTGTTGCTTCCGATGGCGTATGTGTTTCCCATGTTTTGGGACTTGGACGGTGTGTGGTACTCGATGCCTGCCAGCGACTTCGGCTCGTTTGCAATGACCATCCCCATACTGCTGTGGTATATCAGAAAATTCAAGTCTTATGGACAACAAAAAGATAATCATTAATGTCGGCCGGCAGGTGTGTGCCGGCGGACTGGAGATTGGCAGACTGCTGGCTGACGAATTCCAAGCCAAGTACTACGACCGCGAACTGCTGAACTTAGCAGCCCGTGAGAGCGGCTTCTCGGAGGAGTTTTTTAAGCAGAGCGACGAACGGAAGGGATTTCTGCGTTCGTTTTTCCACCTACCCTACAGCAATAACTGGGGGGCTGGCAGCAGTATCTATCAGAACAGATTCTCGCAGGAGGCGCTCTTTAAGTTTCAGAGCGATGCCATCATCAAAGCCGCGCAACAGGGGTCGTGCGTTTTTGTGGGCCGCTGTGCCGACTATGTGCTGCGCGACTTTCCCGACGTGGTCAACGTGTTCATCACCGCTTCGATAGATGCCCGTGCACATCTGTTTATGAAAGAGAAGGGAGTGACGTACGACGAGGCTGTCAAGCGTATCCGGTTTGTGGAGCACCGTCGTGCGTCGTACTACAATTACTATACAGGTAAACATTGGGGGCAGGCCGACAGCTACGACCTGTGCATCGACTCGAGTGCCATCGGCACCGCAGAGGCGGCCCGCCTCGTCGCGCAGTATGTGAGAAAGAAACTGAACATAGCACCGAACCTCTCGACAATCGAACCTGAATGAAACGAATAGGCATCATCAGCGATACCCACAGCTATTGGGACGACAAGTACCTGCACTACTTCGAACCCTGCGACGAGATATGGCACGCGGGTGACATAGGTAGTGTGGAGGTGGCTGAACGCCTGGCTGCATTCCGGCCGCTGCGTGCTGTATGCGGCAACTGTGACGGGGGCGACCTGAGGCTGATGTACCGCGAGATAAACCGATTCAAATGCGAGGAGGCCGATGTGCTCATCAAGCATATCGGCGGCTATCCCGGCAACTACGACCGCTCGGTGGTGCGTATGCTCTATGCCAATCCGCCCCAACTGTTTGTGGCAGGACACTCGCATATACTCAAAGTGAAATATGACAAGACTCTTAACCTGCTGCACATCAATCCAGGAGCGGCGGGTCTGCAGGGATGGCACAGGGAGCGCACGTTGGTACGCCTGACGATAGATGGCTCCGTGTTTAAGGATTTGGAAGTCATCACAATGGGAGAACCTCGTAACTTATGAAAGAATATCTCATAGATTTTGTCACTGGCACAATAGTTGCCGCTGTTCTTACGTTATTATCATATATCGTGGGGCTTGACAAGACCTGGGACGAAGCCGCCAAGACCTATGGTGTCTGTTTCGTGGTCTACATCGCACTCACGCTGTTCAGTAAGCAGAAGAATAAAAACCAACAATAGAATAAAGTATGAGGAACATTGTCATTACCGGTGGCGCAGGCTTTATTGGAAGCCACGTGGTGCGCCTGTTTGTGAACAAATACCCGGATTACCACATTATCAATCTCGACAAACTGACCTATGCCGGCAACCTCGCGAACCTGAAAGACATCGAGGACAAGCCCAACTATGAGTTTGTGAAGATGGACATCTGCGACTTCGACGCTTTCTATCAGCTGATGCAGCAGAAGAAGGTGGATGGTATTATCCATCTGGCTGCTGAGAGTCACGTGGACCGCTCGATCAAGGACCCCTTTACTTTCGCCAAGACGAACGTGATGGGTACGCTGTCGTTGCTGCAGGCTGCGAAGCTCTATTGGGAGTCGCTGCCTGAGCGTTACGAGGGCAAGCGCTTCTATCATATCTCGACGGACGAGGTGTATGGTGCTTTGGAACTGACACACCCTGAGGGTATCGAGCCTCCGTTCACCACGACGGCCTCGAGTGCTGAGCATCATCTGGCCTACGGCGACAAGTTCTTCTTGGAGACCACGAAGTACAATCCCCATTCGCCGTACTCCGCTGCCAAGGCTTCGTCCGACCACTTTGTCCGTGCCTATCACGACACGTATGGTATGCCCGTTATTGTGACCAACTGCTCGAACAACTATGGCCCCTATCAGTTCCCAGAGAAACTGATTCCGCTGTTCATCAACAACATCCGTCATCGCAAGCCGTTGCCTGTGTATGGCAAGGGCGAGAACGTGCGCGACTGGTTGTTCGTCGAGGACCATGCCCGTGCTATCGACCTCATCTTTCACAAGGGAATGATTGCCGAGACCTACAACATCGGCGGTTTCAACGAGTGGAAGAACATTGACATCATCAAGGTGGTCATTAACACCGTCGACCGTCTGCTGGGTCGTAAGGAAGGCGAGGACATGGACCTCATCACCTTCGTCACCGACCGTGCTGGCCACGACCTTCGCTATGCCATCGACTCGTCGAAGCTCCAGAAGGAGCTCGGTTGGGAGCCAAGCCTCCAGTTTGAGGAGGGTATCGAGAAGACCGTCCGCTGGTATCTTGACAATCAGGAGTGGCTCGACAACGTGACCTCCGGCGACTATCAGAAGTATTACGAAAAGATGTATTCAAACAGATGAAAAAGATATTATTGTTAGGCTCAGGAGAGCTGGGCAAGGAGTTTGTGATTGCCGCTATGCGTGCGGGCCAGTACGTCATTGCTTGCGACCGTTACGACAATGCGCCGGCTATGCAGGTGGCCGACGAACGTGAGGTATTCTCCATGCTCGACGGAGACGCTCTCGAGGCTGTGGTGAAGAAGCACCAGCCCGACATCATCGTGCCGGAGATTGAGGCCATCCGTACCGAGCGTCTGTTTAAGTTCGAGGAGCAGGGCATTCAGGTGGTGCCATCGGCCCGTGCCGTCAACTACACCATGAACCGTCGCGCCATCCGCGACCTCGCTGCCAAGGAACTGGGCCTGCGTACGGCGAAATATTTCTATGCCAAGACTTTCGAAGAGTTTAAGGCTGCGGCTGATGAGATTGGTTTCCCCTGTGTGGTGAAGCCCCTGATGTCGTCGAGTGGTCACGGTCAGAGCTATGTACACAACGAGGGCGAGCTCGAGACGGCTTTCAAGGAGGCGATGGAGGGCTCGCGTGGCGACGTGAAGGAGGTGATTATCGAGGAGTTTATCGACTTCGATTCTGAGTTCACGCTGCTCACCGTCACCCAGCAGCATGGTTGGCCGACGCTGTTCTGTCCGCCCATCGGACACGTGCAGAAGTCGGGCGACTATCGTGAGTCGTGGCAACCCTACAAGATTTCTGATGAGGCGCTGAAGCAGGCTCAGACGATGGCCGACAAGGTGACGAAGGCCTTGACGGGCGCCGGTATCTGGGGTGTGGAGTTCTTCCTGACGAAGCAGGGCGAGGTCATCTTCTCTGAGCTCTCTCCCCGTCCGCACGATACGGGTATGGTGACGCTGGGACACACCACCAACCTCTCTGAGTTCGAGCTTCACTTCCGTGCCGTCATGGGCCTGCCCATTGCTGGCATCCATCTGGAGCACGCTGGAGCCTCGGCAGTGATCCTCTCGCCAACAGAGGCCAAGACACCCGTCGACCGTTCGCTGCTCGACTATAACTTCGTTGACGCGCTGAAGGAGGATCGCACCCGCATCCGCATCTTCGGCAAGCCCGAGGCCCACAAGGGCCGCCGCATGGGTGTCGTCCTGTGCTATGGCGAGGTGGGCGATGATATCAATGTCCTCCGTGAAAAAGCAAAACTGCTGGCCAAGACCGTGTTAGGCACCGACCCGTATGATAAATTGAGGTAAATGGAAATCAAAATTTTTGACCTGCCAAAGATTACCGACCCTCGCGGCAACCTGACGTTCGCAGAGGCTGAGGCAATGGTGCCCTTCGACATCAAGCGTGTCTATTGGGTCTATGATGTGCCAGGTGGCGAGAGCCGGGGCGGACATGCCCATAAACGGCTGAAGCAGTTTGTCGTGGCACTCAGTGGTTCGTTTCATGTCACGCTCGATAACGGACACGAGAAACAGACCGTTCTGCTGAACCATCCGTGGCAGGGCCTGCTCATCGACACTAATACGTGGCGTACGCTCGACGACTTCTCTAGCGGCGCCGTCTGCCTCGTGCTGGCGTCGGAGCACTATGAGGAGGATGACTATATTTACGACTACGATGAGTTTCTGAAATACGTAGGATGCAGGTAAATCTTTATCAATGCGGCCATCAGCAGTTTGAGGAATGGAATGCTTTTGTAGCTCAGTCGAAAAACGGCACCTTCCTCTTCGATAGACGATTCATGGACTATCATGCGGATCGTTTTCAAGACCATTCCGTGATGTTTTATGATGAAGATTGTCTGCTGGCCGTCATGCCAGCTCATGTCGATGGTGACTGTCTTGTTACTCACGGAGGACTGACCTATGGCGGCCTGGTGATGAGTCCAAGAATCAGGGCGGCCAAGGTATGTGAAATCTTCCGCGCCCTGAATGATAATCTCAGATGGGATGGGTTCCGTCGCGTGGTATATAAGGCTGTCCCCTGGATTTATCACCAGCAGCCGGCTGAAGAAGATTTGTATGCCCTGACGAGCATCTGCCACGCCCGCCTCACCATCCGCGATATCTCATCAGTCATTTTTGCTGATAGGAAGATGCGCTTCTCCGGGTCTCGAAAGGACGGCATCCGAAAGGCTCGAAAAAGGGGGCTGGAAGTGCGCGAAAGCACGGATTATGCTACGTTCTGGCAGATACTCAACGATAATCTCACTGGCAAATATGGTGTACGCCCTGTTCACACGGCTGCGGAGCTGGAACTCTTGCATGGCCGATTCCTTGATCAGATCAAACTATATATGGTCTTCGATGGCGAGTCGCCTCTTGGGGGGACAATCCTGTTCCTGACGCCGCAAGTGTTGCATACCCAGTATATCTCTGCAAATGCATTGGGAAAGGCCAATGGCGCTATTGACCTGCTCTTTGATTACCTTATTAATAATGTCTATAAGGACTATCCCTACATCGATTTCGGAAAGTCGACAGTAAGTGATAGTGCAAATCTGAATGAGAACCTCATTTTTCAGAAGGAGGGGTTTGGGGCAAGGGCTGTGTGTTACGACACTTATGAGTATGACCTATGATAAAGTATCTTGACCTGCAACGAATCAATGCACTCTGCTTGCCAGAACTGCAGGCAGCCCTGAACAGCGTCGCTGTTAGTGGCTGGTTTCTGAAAGGCGAGGCGACACGAAGTTTCGAGGATGACTTTGCTGAATATATCGGTACACGCTATTGTGTGGGATGCGGTAACGGACTGGATGCGCTGACGCTGATTTTCCGGGCCTATATCGAGATGGGTATCATGCAAGAGGGCGACGAGGTCATTGTGCCTGCCAATACGTATATTGCCTCGGTTCTCGCTATCACCGAGAATCGCTTGAAACCTGTGTTTGTAGAACCTTCGCTCGACACGCTCCAAATTGACGATACACTCATTGAACAGGCCGTCACTCCCCGGACGCGTGCCGTCATGATCGTTCACCTCTATGGTCGTTGCGCCTACACAGACAGGGTAGGGGATATCTGTAGTCGATATCATCTGAAGTTGATAGAGGATAATGCTCAGGCGCATGGATGCGCTTTCCTCTTGTCTCATAAAAAAACAGGATCTCTTGGCGATGCTGCTGGTCATAGCTTCTATCCCACGAAAAATCTCGGGGCCTTGGGGGATGCGGGAGCTGTCACTACCGACGATCCCGACCTTGCGAGTATGGTAGAAGCCTTGGGAAATTATGGTAGCCGACAGAAATACGTGTTTGGACATCAAGGAAGGAATAGCCGGATGGACGAGGTTCAAGCTGCAGTTCTGAAAGTGAAGTTGCGCCTTCTGGATGAATGGAATATGCGTCGCAAGGAGATTGCTGCATTATATATTAAAAAGGTGAAGAATCCGCTAATTCTCATGCCGCAGTCTGACCGTGATACAGTGTGGCATATCTTTCCTGTGTTTTCTGCATTCCGCGATGAATTGCAGCGCTATCTCTTGGAAAACGGCGTTGAAACGCAGATTCATTATCCCATTCCCCCTCATAAGCAGGCGTGTTATAAGGAGTGGAATAACCTCAGTCTGCCCATCACAGAACTTATACATAAACAGGAACTGAGCATCCCATGCCATCAGGCAATGGATACTGACGAGGTCGGACGGATTGTCGGGCTCTTGAATGGTTTCAACCCCAGATAGGCGTTCTTAGCACTTTTTATCTTAAAAAATGTCTCATTATTTCGAGTAGTGGTAAAAACTATGTATCTTTGTCGCGTTTTTAAATTTGTATGACTATGGATTATGAAGAAATGAATTATCGGACATTGTCGCGCGAAGCGCAGATGGAGACCTCTCAGGCCTTTCCTGCACTCATGCGTAAAACTTACTTATGGATGGCTATGGCGTTGATCATCACTGGAATGACAGCTTTCGTGGTTGCAACGAACAATACTGTTAGGGGTGCCTTTGTGGACTATCCCCAGATTATCTGGGTTTTCTTTATTGCAGAACTGTTGCTGGTCATCGGCTTGAGTGCAGCTATTAATAAGATTTCTCTTCCTGTCGCTACGCTGATGTTTGTTGCTTATGCTGTGTTGAACGGTGTCACGCTCTCATCGTTGTTCTATGTATATACAACGGAAAGTCTGGCTGCTGCTTTCTTTGTGACGGCTGGCACTTTCGGGGCTATGTCGCTGATAGGCTTCTTTACTAAGACCGACCTGTCTTCGATAGGAAAGTATCTACTGATGGCCCTTATAGGCTTGATCATTGCCACTATAGTGAATATTTTCGTTGATAGTAAGGCTATGGAAATGATTGTCACCTATGCTGGAGTGCTTATTTTCGTGGGATTGACTGCCTATGATACTCAGAAAATAAAGCAAATGTTTCTGATGGCACCGGATGCGAGTGAGTCAACACAGAAATGTGCTGTATTGGGCGCTCTGACCCTATACCTCGATTTCATAAATCTGTTTCTGTATTTGCTTCGGATTTTTGGGAAAAGAAACTAATTTATATTATATAATAAGGTGTATTAGTCTTATTTGTGTCAATAAAGTGGAAAAGT
>ERZ842401.1600-NODE-1600-length-32043-cov-11.707015_pt1 | contig 32043 bp, 29 predicted proteins | sample MGYA00521270_ERZ842401 | MGnify/ENA primary metagenome ERZ842401 (study PRJEB31892, sample SAMEA3878208) | bioreactor metagenome | biome: Moose rumen | place: Sweden | collected 2011-10 | study: EMG produced TPA metagenomics assembly of the PRJEB12797 data set...
AACTACCAATGCTTGTTACCCCATTCGGAATATTTACAGACGTTAGAGCAGTACATTGGTTGAAAGTATTTTCACCAATCGTTGTTACACCGTCTGGAATAATAACAGAAGTAAGCCCCTTACATTTATTGAATGCACTAGCGGCAATTGTCTTTATACCGGCAGGTACTGTGTAGGCACCTTTGTATGAGGCAGGCAAACAGATAAATACAGAACTGGTATAGATTGGTGTTTTTAAGGCAGGACAATTCTGGAAAATACCTTCGCCGATATTTGCTACATTGTTAGGAAATACAACTGTCTCAAGATATGTACATTTTTCAAACGCTTCATCGCCTATAGTAGTTACGCTGTTCGGTATCGTGACAGAGGTAAGCCCTGTTTTTGCAAAAGCTTCTTCTCCTATGGTCGTGACACTATTAGGAATGGTTACAGCAGTAAGTCCCTCACAACCAGCGAAAGCCCCTCCGGAAATTGTCTTAATGCCTGCCGGAATTGTGTATGCACCGCTATGTGAGTTTTTTAGTATTACGAAGCAGCTGCTGTTATATACCGTTACGGGGAAGTTATCTACATCTTCAAAAATCCAATCACCAACTTCTGTCACGCTGTTAGGCAATGTAAACGATGTCAAGGCATCGCATTTTCCGAAAGCTTCATCTCCGATGCTGGTCACACTGTTAGGTATTGAAACTGAAGTCATGTTTCTACAATAACGGAAAGCCCTGCGACCAATTCGTGTGATGCCATTGGCTATGTTAACAGTCTTGACATATTTATTATAGAGAAACCAAGGTGTAGGATTACTGCTACTTTCATAATCATTCATAGCACCTGTGCCTGTAAGAGAAAAGACTCCTGTGCCAAGGTTAAGGGAAAATCTTGCATTGCTGCCGCATGAACCATCAACAACACCTGTCAATGGATTGTCAGAAATGTCGCTGTTATTTACTGACAATGAAGTATTCTTTGACAAATCAAGAGATGTAAGTTGATTATTATAAGCATTTAGTGTAATAAGGGCAGTACAACTTGAGACGTCAAGCGACGTCAGTTTATTGTTGTAGCAGGAAATATCGGTCAAAGCAGTGCATCCAGATATATTTAGCGTAGTAAGCTGGTTGTCGTAGCAGGACAGCGATGTCAGTGCCGTATTTTTCGACACGTCAAGCGTAGTCAGTTGGTTGTTGGAACAGTTCAGCGATGTCAGTGCCGTGTTTTTCGACACGTCAAGCAAAGTAAGCTGGTTGTTGTAGCAGGACAGATATTTCAGTGCCGTGAAGTACTCTATGCCCTGCAAGGAACTTATATTTTTTTCAGAAACCCATATACTTGTAATGTTTTGTATCTCCGCATCTGTAAATACACCGTCAGAACCGCCACTATATGAATCGTTTATCAGATAGCTGCGGAAATTCGCATCAGGGAAGTTCGTCTCGTTAATGACAACATCTGCCCACGAGACTGCGGTCACAAACATCGTGACCAACGAAAGAAGTAATCGACGTTTCATAATTGTAATTTTTTTAAATAGTGAAATAAAAAGTTTAGGAATTATAAAAAAATGTATTGATATCTTCAGATACACAATAAGGCACGCTACAATCCTTCGTTTTGGACTGTAACGTGCCTTATTGTTACTGCGCCGCGTGGCGCGTAAAGTGTTGATTTTAAATCATTTGCGGGGGGGGGTACTTCTCTCAAAACCCAAAACTCCTACCGCTGCGCGGGCATTCCGAGCAGCAGAAAGTGAAGGTTTGTATGTATAGGTTATGAGCATTTTCGAGGGGAAAGTAAATTTAATCTATTTGAGCAAATAATTCTGAAGGAGTCAGCACAGCAATGGTACTGGCTTTAAAGTCTTTCTTGTTGCGGGTGACGATACAATCAGCCTGTTCATCAACGGCCGAGCGGTACTGAGTGGCATCCTCATAATCTTTCCAGTCACTGCTGAGCATATCAACCACGTTTTGACCACGCAAGTCTGTAACATCTACAAAGTCTGCTATTATGCGGAGTTTCGAACGCACCTCGTCCATTGGAAACTTATATTTCTGACCCAAATAGACAGTATTTATAAAGGATAGGGCAGAAACCATGAGTTGCACCTCTCCTGCATAGCCTAAAGCAAAAATACGTTGCGCATCAGGCAGAAACTCTTGGCGTGAAAGTACCAAGTCAACTAAAATGTTGGTATCAAGGTAAACTCTCATCATTTGTCATATTTCTCATTGACAAGAGCATCAATACCACGTTCATCAGCTGGCACTGCCAAACTGCCACGTACAGAAAGATTTTTTACAAATAGCATGGCTGCCTCACGCTTTTGGGAGGCTGATACGGCTTGTCGCGATGAGCGGGTACGGCGGCTAAGGCGTCTCACATAGTGCGATACACTTTCGAGCATCTCAACGCTCATCTTGTCAAGGTCTGCCATGATAGATGTTCTAAGTTCGATGGTTGTCATGACTATAAGATTTAGAATGTTCTGGGTGCAAAGATATGAATAATAATTGAATAATGCAAAAAAAACAAGATTTTTTTGATTCTTCACTCCCCCCCTAACCGTTAAGGCCCTAACCGTTAACAGCTATTTACCCTCTTCTCCTAAACTCCGATAGGATGATGGCGGTGGCTATCGAGACGTTAAGGCTCTCGGCGGTGGAACATTGACCATTGACCATTGAGCATTGACCATTTTCTTGACCTTTGACCATACTCCCCTCCATTTGGGAGGGGCTGGGGGTGGGGTCACCTTTGACCTCATTTCCGCCTTGCGGTATCAATATTTTGTGCGTCAGCATTTCGCGGACGGGGGCGGAGATGCCGTTGCCTTCGTTGCCCATGATGATGACGCCGTGAGGGGTGAGCGTAGAGGTGTAGATATTCTCACCGTCGAGCACAGCGCCATAGACGGGAATGCCAGGGGGCAGGGTAGAGAGGTAGTCGCATAGCGTGTCGAAATACGTGATGTTTAGACGTGCTATGCTGCCCATCGTAGCTTGTACCACCTTCGGGTTAAAGGCATCGGCAGTGCCTGCGGTGCAGACGATGTTACGGATGCCAAACCAGTCTGCCGTACGTATGATGGTGCCCAGATTGCCCGGGTCTTGCACGCTGTCGAGTGCAAGGACGAGCTCCGTTGCTGGTGCGTCGGAAAGACTCGCTGACGATACCGTCGGTATGTCGAACACACCCAGTACGTGCTGCGGATGCTGAAGCAAAGACACCCTGCGCAGCTCCTCGTCGGTAACAAGGATGTCCTCCACAGCAGCGGAGAGACAGACGGGAGTTTGCCAAGACGCAGTATGCAGCACCATGCGAGGACGGAAACCGGCTCGGAGCAGGTCGTCAACACACTTCGGCCCCTCCGCAAGAAAGGCATTCTCCTTCTTGCGGAACTTCTTCTGCTCAAGAGAGCGGATAAACTTTATCTTCTGTTTGCTAAGCATATTCCGATAGTTCTAACCAACGCATTTCTTTTTCGTCGAGCTGCTGTGTGACAACCTGAAAGCGTTCGGAGAGTTTCGTTATCTCCTCGACAGACAACGTGCCTGACGACAGCGCCTCCTCAGCAGCTGTCTTCTCAAGCGTCAGCGCCTCAATGTCGCGCTCCAACTGCTGAAACTCCAGCTTCTCCTTATATGACAGCCGCCGACGGGTGTCATTGCGATAAGAAGCCTTGGAACTATGACTCCCCTCCATTTGGGAGGGGCTGGGGGTGGGGTTCCCTTCGACCTTTGGCTGCAGTTTCTTCCACTCACGGTACTGCGTATAGTTGCCAGGGAAGTCCTGCACCTCGCCATTGCCGTGGAAGATGAGCAGGTGGTCGACAATCTTGTCCATGAAATATCTGTCGTGGCTCACAACAATGACGCAGCCGGGGAAGTTCTGAAGGTAATCCTCCAGTATCTGCAGCGTCTTGATGTCGAGGTCGTTTGTCGGCTCGTCGAGAACGAGGAAATTTGGATTGCGCATCAGTACCGTGCAGAGATACAGCTTGCGCTTTTCACCACCGGAGAGCTTATAGACGTAGTTATACTGCTGTTCGGGGGTAAAAAGAAAATGTTGCAGCAACTGCGACGCGGAATACTGACGTCCCTGACCAAGGTCGATGTATTCCGCAATGTCGCGGACGATGTCGATGACCTTCTGCTGCTCATCAAACTGCAGGCCGTCTTGCGAGAAATACCCGAACTGCACCGTGTCGCCGATGTCGAACTTGCCGCTGTCGGGAGGAATGATGCCGAGCAGCATCTTCAGGAACGTCGATTTGCCGGAGCCGTTGTTGCCTACGATGCCCATCTTCTCGAAACGGGCGAAGTTATAGTAAAAATCCTTCAGTATCACCTTCTCGCCAAACGCCTTTGAGACATACTGGCTCTCGAAAATTTTGGAACCGATATATACATTCTTCGACTTCAGCGACACCTGGCGCTCCTCTAGGCGTGTCTTGGCAAGTTTCTCGAGTTCATAGAAAGCATCCTCACGGTACTTTGCCTTATGACCGCGTGCCTGCGGCTGGCGACGCATCCATTCCAGCTCGCGACGGTAAAGGTTGTTGGCATGCTGAATACTCGCCACCATAGTATCGATGCGCTGCTGGCGCTTTTCCAGATAGTAGGAATATGAGCCGCGATAGGTGTAGATGGTCTGGTCTTCGAGTTCAAGGATTATGGAGCATACATTATCAAGGAAGAATCTGTCGTGCGTAACCATGAGGATGGTTTTGTTGCCACGCGAGAGGAAATTCTCCAGCCAGATGACCATCTCGAGGTCGAGGTGGTTTGTCGGCTCGTCAAGTATCAGGAAGTCGGGATTGGAAATGAGCACCTGCGCCAATGCTACACGTTTCTGCTGTCCGCCAGACAACTGGTGTATGGGTTGTTCCATGTCGGTGATGCGCAGCTGCGTGAGTATCTGCTTTGCCTTAAGGCGAGTGTCATCGTCAGGGTTAACGCTCGAAAAGCATGCCTCCAGCACGGTGGCATCTTTTGGAAAACGCGGCTCCTGACGCAGGAAACCCGTGCGGATGCCGTTGCGATAGATAATGGTACCGGAATCGGGAGTGTCGTCACCGGTCAGCAGGGAAAGAAGTGTCGATTTACCTGTTCCATTCTGAGCAATCAGTCCGACGCGCTGACCTTCGGCAATGGAAAAAAAGATGTCTTTGAAGAGAATGCGCTCTCCAAAGCGCTTTGAAAGATTCTGGATATCAAGAACAGGTGTTGCCAATAATTTCTTCTATGTAGTTAAGCAAAGGCTCGCGGCCCTGTTTCTTTTCTGACGACGTAACAAAATAAGGCGGAAGTTCTTCCCATGTCTCCAAAAGAGACTTCATGTAGCTGTCAACATTATTCCGCAACTGTGTGGCCGACAACTTATCAGCCTTTGTAAAGACGATGGAGAACGGAATGCCGTTTTCGCCAAGCCATGTCATGAACTCGATGTCAATCTTCTGCGGATCGTGGCGCACATCAATTAGCAGAAAGACATTCACCAACTGCTCGCGCTGCAGGATGTATGAGGAAATCATCTCCTCGATGCTGCGCTGAACGCTCTTGGAACGCTTTGCAAAACCATATCCCGGTAGGTCAACAATATACCACTCATTATTTATAAGAAAATGATTGATGAGCAATGTCTTGCCCGGTGTTGCACTGGTCTTTGCAAGTCCTTTGTGGTCGGTAAGCATATTGATAAGGCTCGACTTGCCGACATTACTCCTGCCGATAAAAGCAAATTCAGCCTTGACATCCTTCGGACATTGGGATATCTTTGCAGAACTGATGGTAAAGGTTGCAGATTTTATTTCCATGATGCAATCAGTTGCTTAGCATTCTCAAGGGCAGCATCGGTAACGTCTGCACCGCTGAGCATCTGTGCTATTTCGCGGATGCGCTCTCCGTCATCGAGCTGGCGCATTACAGACGTTGTAGTGCCTGCCGGTGTCTCGTGCTTCTCCACCTTATAATGATGTGTACCGAGAGCCGCTATCTGTGGCAGGTGGGTGATGCTGATGACCTGACGTTCCTTTTCGCCCATCTCGCGCATAATCTTTGCCATCTGCTCGGCTATGCGTCCGCTGACACCGGTATCTATTTCGTCGAATATAATTGTAGGCAGTTTGACTGCTCCGCCAATCAATGCCTTCAGGGCCAACATAAGACGGGCTATCTCACCGCCGGAAGCTACCTGGCTGACATGACGCAGAGGCATACCCTTGTTTGCAGAGAAAAGAAACGCCACTTTGTCCTTACCATCATGAGAGAGGGGCTTCTCCTCTATGCAGACAGAGAACTCGGCATTAGGCATCCCCAAATCAGAAAGGCGGGAAATAATATTCTTCTCAACGACAGAGACGGTATTCTTACGTGACTTGCTGAGATCCTCGGCCAGCTTCTCTACTTTAGCCATTTGATTGGCAACCTCTTGCTTCAAGGCCTCAATCTCTTCGCCTCTGCCATCGATTGAGTCAATGGCCTGTTGTAATTCTTCTTGCTTATCGAGTAATTCGGAAAGTGTATTTACGCCATGTTTCTTTTGCAGGGTGTATATAAGGTCGAGCCGCTCGTTGATAAAAGCCAGACGCTGCGGATTGAAAGAGATATTGTCGAGTTCCCTTTCAATATCGTTGGCAATATCCTTTATCTCAATATATGATGACTCCAGTCTTTCGGAAAGACTTTCCAATTGTGGAGAAAGTCTGGAGGCATACTCCATATTCTGTGATGCATGGCGCAAGAGATCATTTGCTCCGCTTTCATCATTAGACAATATGGAACTCGTTTCATAAAGGAGAGATTTTATTTCTTCAGCATGTGATGCCGTCTGCTGTTCCTGTTCTAATTCTTCCTGTTCGTCGGCAGAGAAATCGGCATTTGCGAGTTCCTCAAGCTGAAAACGTAGCAGTTCCTCATCCTTATGAGCCTGTGAGTCGGCTTCTATGAGCCTGTTGAGACGCTTTTCTGCATCAATATATGCGTTATAGGTTTGGGTGTATGTTGAAATATCGTTGCCGGCAATGATATCCAGCACACTAAGCTGAAAATCCTCTTTCTGCAAAAGCAGGTTCTGGTGTTGAGAATGAACATCGAGCAATCTCTCGCCATAATCGCGCATCTCCTGAAGCGTAGAAAGCTCATCATCAATAAAACCACGGCTTTTACCTGCGGAGGATAATTCGCGACGGATGATATGCTCTGTTCCGTCAACAATGAACGTTCCTTCTATGACACATTTGCTTTGCTCTGGCTTCACAACCTTTGAATCGGCACGCTGACCGAGAAGGAGATTTATGGCACCGAGGATGATACTCTTTCCCGCTCCCGTTTCGCCAGTTATTACAGAGAAACCGGAAAAGAAATCGATGTCGAGTTCATCAATAAGAGCATAGTTTTTTATATAAAGATGCTTGAGCATATCTATTCTTTTATTTTGTCCCAAGAATTGCTTTGAGAGGGGTTGATAGAGAAAAGTACATCATACACTTGAGACTTTTCTTTGGATGTTCCCTTACCTTTATATATATTAGCCAACTCATCTTTCTTGTAGTCAGTCCATATTTGTGGAAGCATGCTGGAAGACCTGTCTTTATGGGCCTTCTCAAGATTCTCCGTAATAGCAGTGCTGATTTCTGTTCGGCCACGTTCTACATTGTTAGCCATTTCGTCAAGACCCTTGCGATAGTAATTGTATTGCAAAGTGCGGAAGGGCTCCATCGCTCCTTCCATATAATCATTTATGATGGCAAAACGATTCTTTCTGCTGTCATAAGCCTTCCATCCTGGGAAATCCAAATTTTGAGCATTATTGGTAAGGTTAAGACAACGGTTTAGAACATCACTACCTCCTAACGGGGAGAATGAGTCAAGATCCATGCCTATAATGAGATATGAATAATATGCGAAGAGGGCAAGAAGTTGATTGTCTATAATCTCCTCGTTGTAATTCAGATTTTCAAACTGACGATATGTAAAGGTAAAGTCATTATCCTGGAATTGAAAAACAGTCGTGGTATAGGCTGAGTTGTAAACGGGACGGTTGGCCTGAATCATACATGTGCATGACCATAGACCTTCCTCACGTTTATATTCTTTTACAGTAATGTTAAATGAGCAGGATATCCGTTCATGCTCCAAGAATTGCAGGGTTGTCCAATGTTGGGTGTTAAGAAATTCCTCCAGTTTTCCCTTTAATTCTTCGAAAATAGCATTGTCCGTGCCTTGAACCTGCTGATGGTTGATATTAACCTTAGCAGTAAGTTCCTGAGCAGAAACTGTCAGGAAATGGAATAATGTGCAAAGAATAAGGAGTATGCATCTCATTTTGCCTGCTCTCTTAACCTAATACGTGTCAAAGCCTGTTTTGTATCAAGAGAAAAGTCTCCGTTCAACATCCAACTATAATAGCTAGGATCACGTTTCAAGACTTCAACGACGGGTAAGTTCTTGTATTTTCCGAAGTTAAAGACTTCCACACCATCTTCATTGAATTTCATGCGACCAGCAAAGTCAACCTTTTTCTCCTTGTTACAGAAATTATGGAGTTCGTCCATGTCATTATTCAAGACCTTGCTGGAATCTTCATTCGCTCCAGGAGCATATTTGTCAAGTTCGCCCTGAAGGACACGATATGTAGCTTCGGTATCTTCGTTAGCCAAATGAGCTTGGAAGTCGTCCTCCATATTTCTGCCGCAATAGAACTTATAGGCAGCGGCAAGGTTACGCTTCTCCATCTGTTTGAAAATGGTACAGGCATCAATAAGTCGGCATCTGGAAAAATCAAAGCTTATGCCTGCTCTTAAAAACTCCTCTGCCAACATTGGGATATCGTAAAAATTGCTGTTATATCCAGCAAAATCACATCCTTTAAATGTTTGAGCCAATGTAGATGCTATCTGCTTGAACGTTGGAGCATCTGCAACCATATCATTAGTAATATGGGTCAGTTCTGTAATCTCAGGAGGAATGGGGCGTCCAGGATTAATGAAGTAGTTCTTTCGCTCCTCGCTACCATCGAGTCCAACCTTGATGTAGCTAATCTGGATAATACCATCTTTTGAGATATCCAGACCGGTTGTCTCCAAATCGAAAATGATAAGAGGCTTTGTAAGATTCAGTTTCATCCTTTTACATTAAGAAGAATTACTCACTTAATAACATAGGCATGATGAGCATAAGGATATCTTCGTTTTCTGGTTGCTCAGAAGGACGGATGACTCCTGCTCTACTAGGATCTCCAAGCTCAATAGTTACATTGTCGCTGCTGAGATTGTTCAAGATGTCAAAGAGTGCAGAGCCCTTAAAGCCTATGCTCATCTGTGCCCCGTTATAATCACATACTAAATCTTCATGAGCAGATGTTGCGAAATCTATATCCTCAGAAGAAAGCTCCAGATTGTTTGGAGAAAGACGTAACTTTACCAACTGTGTGCTTTCGCTTGCGAATGGCAATACACGACGAAGTGCACTCATCATTCCCTTGCGGTCTATATTTACAACATTAGGATTGTCCGTAGGAATAACACTGCTATAATTAGGATAACGTCCCTCAATAAGACGACATGAGAGAATTCCGTCTGTGAATTTTATTTCTGCATTATTGCTGTTGAAACGAACGGTGATTTCTGTTTCATCATTGAGATCAAGCACAGAACGCAGGAGACCAGCAGGCTTCTTAGGCAATATGAAAGAAGATGGGGTTGCAGTCTTGCATGAGAATATCATATTGCGCACCATCTTGTGGCCATCGCTGGCTACAATATTGAGGCTGTCTTCGCGCAGGTCAAAATACAAACCATTCATGACCATACGGAGTTCGTCGTTAGCTGTAGCAAACATAGTGCGCTGTATGTTTGAAGCCAATGTGCCGGCTGGGATAGAAATCTCGGTAACGTCGTTCTCAATAGGTTGTAAGTTAGGATAATCATCAGCACTCTGACCAGCAACACGGTAAGAACCATTTTGATAGTTCATCTTGATACTGTTGTCTGGTGAAGATACCTCGAAAGTAAGTGGCTGTTCAGGAAGTTCTTTTACAGCTGCCTGAATGATACGATTTGGAATGCAGACCGCCCCTTCACCTTCATAGTCAGAAAGAGTAACATAGCATTTCATCATATTGGCATTGTCAGATGCTGTAATGATAAGCTGTCCACCTCTTATCTCAAAAAGATAACTATCCAAAATGGACAAAGAATTCTTGGTGTTGATTACTTTTGATAGAATGCCCAATTTTGTACTGAGCGCTGAAGAAGATAATGTAAATCTCATAGTTCTATATAGATTATTTTGTGATAGCTTTACTTCTTTTGGAAAAATCAGCGCAAAGGTAAGAAAAATATATGAGTATATGGTATGGTCCGAAAAGAGTTTAAGTTTTTTTAACCATTACGATTTTTTTTATATACATAAAGGACACTAGGTCCGAAAAAAAAAGTACTTTTGCATTCAAGTATTAAAATTTTATATAATAAACATATGGAAATTCAAGGAAAAATTATTAGCGCACTTCCAGAGCGCAGCGGTACAAGTCAGAGGACTGGTAATACATGGAAGGTGCAAGAGTTTGTAGTAGAAACCCATGACCAATATCCAAAGAAGATGGCTTTTGAAGTTTTTGGCGAAGATCGTCTTCAACGTTTTAATATTCAGGTAGGTCAAGAGGTGAACATTGCTTTTGATATTGATGCTCACGAATATAATGGCAGATGGTTTAATAGCATTAGAGCATATGATGTTCGTCTTGTAGATGAGCAGTCGCAGGCGGCATCTCAGCCAAATGCGGGAGAAGGAATGCCAATGCCTGAGGCTCCAGCAGTGAGCAGTGCTGATTTGGCAGGCGATTCAGCAGAGGATTTACCTTTCTAATCATAAGTGGCACTATCACAGAGAAATATTCGTTTTGCTATAATTAAGGAGGCGGATAAACGTTTCCGAAACTATGGTATTAGAGCAGTTACCATGGATGATATCGCACATGGTATTCATGTTTCGAAACGAACAATTTATGAGGCTTTCCCCAATAAAGAGATGATTCTTATGGGTGTTATGAAAAGCCTCGTAGAAGAAAGGGACGAGCATATGCAGGATTTTTCATCACATACGGATAATGTGATGGATATTCTTTGTGAGGTGTTACGATTACAGGTCGAATTTTCAGCAAAAACAACATCTTCCTTCTTTACGGATTTAGTTAAATATCCCAAAGTTGAAAAAATGATGCAAGAGTATAGTAACAAGCAGCGTGAGAATGCTTTCAACTTTTACAAGAAAGGTGTTGCACAAGGGTATTTCCGAAAGGACATAGATTACAAAATCTTTAACCGAATTATGAAAAATGTGGTTCATATGTTGAGAGCTACGAAGGAATTAAATGATCTTACGTATCAGCAAATGTTTGTAAACTGCCACAGTGTAATAATTCGAGGTATTTGTACCAGTAAAGGTATAGAAAGATTTGAACATTTCATGGATGAGAATTTCTAATCTGATTAAATTTTAAGAAATAGTTTTGAGTATGAAAAAACTTATTATTGTATTTGTAGCAGCCTTATCATTGGTAATGTTATCAGGTTGCAAAATGGCAAAAGAGTTGGCATACTTCCAGAATATGGATTCAGTAAGTCTAGAAGGGGTAAAAATGCGTCCGGAGATTCATATAAAGCCTAATGATGAATTGACAATCACGGTAACTTCTACTAATCCAGAGGCAGCAGAGCCTTTTAATATGACATTGCGTGCTTCAAGTTCAGGTTCTTCAACAAGTCTATCAACAGTATCAAAACAACTTTATACATATGTAGTGGATCAGGATGGATATATCACCTTCCCTGTTTTGGGCAAGGTGAAAGTCGGTGGTCTCACTCGTCCACAATGTGAAGATTATCTTTTGGATCAAGTTAAACCATATTTTGCAGAAGAAGAACGCCCGGTTGTAAAGGTGCGTTATTCAAGTTTTACAGTTACAGTCATCGGTGAAGTGTCAGGCTCACGTACACTTAATGTATCAAATGAAAGATTAAGTATTATAGAGGCTTTGGCTCAGGCTGGTGACCTTTCTGTGTATGGTAAGCGTCCGAATGTTCTCTTGATTCGTGAGCTGCCAAATGGAGAAAAAATTACAGCACGATATAATCTGAATGATGCTAATATGCTTAATTCTGATTTCTATTATCTACAGCAGAATGATGTTGTGTATATAGAACCTCATAGGGCAAAAGCACGTTCAGCGGATGTCAATTCTTATATGTTCTGGACACCTATTTCCAGCGTATTATTATCATTGGCAACACTTGTTATCAGTTTAACAAAATAAATAAGGAACAACACAAATCACAAACAAAATTTATGTGCGGAATAGTAGGTTACATAGGAAATAAAGATGCCTATCCGATTCTGATTAAGGGGCTGCAACGGCTTGAATACAGAGGATATGACTCAGCGGGTTGTGCTATGCTTTCTGCCAAGGACCACAAACTCAATGTGTACAAGGCTAAGGGAAAGGTTAGCGACTTGGTTAAATTCGCTGAAGGAAAAGATGTTTCTGGTAGCATTGGCATTGCGCATACACGTTGGGCTACTCATGGAGTACCAAGTGAAGTGAATGCGCACCCTCATGTTTCACAATCAGGAAATCTGACACTTGTTCACAATGGTATAATAGAGAATTATGCTACCTTGCGTGAACAATTAAAGAAGCATGGCTTTAACTTTAAGAGTGAGACTGATACAGAGGTCCTCGTACAACTCATTGAGTATGTGATGGAGAAGAATGCTGTTGATTTACCAACGGCTGTCAGAGTGGCATTAGGAAAAGTGTATGGCGCATATGCCATTGCTGTAATAGATTCCAGAAATCCGAATGTTCTGGTAGCGGCAAGAAAGTCTTCTCCATTAGCTGTTGGCGTCGTTGCTGATAATTCAGAGTTCTTCCTTGCTTCAGATGCTTCTCCTATTGCAGAATATACAAATCACATAGTATATCTCAAAGATGAAGAAGTTGCTGTAATAGAAAGAGGTGAGCAACTGCGAGTTTATAACCTCAGCGGGGAAAAGTCAGAAACGGAAATTAGGGAGGTAGATGTTGATCTATCCATGCTCGATCACGAAGGATTTCCACATTTCATGCTCAAAGAAATCTTTGATCAGCCTAATGTATTGAAAGATTGTATGAGTGGACGTGTGATAGAATCTCCTTTTACTCATCATCCTGATGTGCTTTTGTCTGCTGTCAGAGGACATCGCAGAGAGTTGCTACAAGCTAAACGTATCGTAATAGTATCATGCGGAACATCATGGCATGCAGGATTAATAGGAAAACAACTGATAGAACATTTCTGTCGTATCCCTGTTGAGGTGGCATACGCTTCAGAATTTCGCTATTCCAATCCAGTCATAGAGCCCAATGACGTTGTGATGGCAATTTCACAATCAGGGGAAACTGCAGATACCTTAGCTGCCATACAAATGGCAAAAGAGAAGGGTGCCTTGATATTTGGTATAGTAAATGGTGTTGGTTCGAGCATTGCCAGGGAATCTGATACTGGTACATATATCCATGTTGGACCTGAAATAGGTGTGGCTTCTACAAAAGCTTTCACAGGTCAGGTCGTTGTATTGACAATGATAGCCTTAGCTCTTGGAATGGCAAAAGGCACTATAGAAGAAGATGAGTTTGAAGAAACAATAAAAGAGTTACAACTTATTCCAGACAAAATAAAGAAGGTATTAGAACAGAACGATAAGATACAAAAATTGGCTGTGAAGTTTACCTTCGCTCACAATTTCCTGTATTTAGGTCGTGGTTGGAACTATCCTGTGGCGTTGGAGGGCGCATTGAAACTGAAGGAAATCAGTTATATTCATGCAGAAGGTTACCCTGCTGCGGAAATGAAACATGGTCCGATTGCTCTTGTTGATGAAGAAATGCCTGTGGTATTTATAGCAACCCATCATAAACTCTACAGGAAAATTATTTCTAACATGCAGGAAGTAATATCACGAAAGGGACATATAATCGCAATTGTTACGGAAGGTGACGAAGAAATAAAGAAAATGGTTGATGAGGTGATAGAAGTGCCTCAAACATTAGCTTGTCTTGCTCCGTTACTTAGTGTTATTCCTCTCCAACTTCTGTCATATCATGTTGCTGTTGCAAAAGGATTGAATGTTGATCAACCACGCAATTTGGCAAAATCAGTGACTGTAGAATAAAATATAAAAATTAGAAATTTAAGGTTTAAAAGATAAATAAACAATGAAAAAAGTTCTCGTTTTGGGTTCTGGCGCCCTTAAAATTGGTCAGGCAGGTGAATTCGACTATTCTGGTTCACAAGCACTTAAAGCTTTGCGCGAAGAAGGTATTAGCAGTGTTCTTATTAATCCAAACATTGCAACGATCCAGACTAGTGAAGGAATCGCAGATAAAGTATACTTCCTTCCTGTTAACACACATTTTGTAACAGAGGTGATTAAGAAGGAACGTCCTGACGGAATTCTTCTGGCTTTTGGCGGACAGACAGCATTGAACTGTGGTACAGAACTTTATAAGACAGGTGTCCTGAAAGAATATGGTGTTCAGGTATTAGGAACATCAGTACAGGCAATCATGAACACAGAGGATAGGGACCTCTTTGTTAAAGAATTAAATAAGATAGACCTTAAGGTACCTGTATCACAGGCATGTGAGACATTGGAAGATGCTGTTGCAACAGCACGTCGTATAGGATATCCTATTATGATACGTTCTGCATATGCGTTAGGTGGTTTAGGTTCTGGTGTGTGCCCAGATGAAAAGACCTTTATGGAAATTGCAGAAAGTGCATTTACTTTCGCTCCACAGGTATTGGTAGAGGAAAGTTTGAAAGGCTGGAAAGAAATAGAATTTGAGTGCATTCGTGACGCAAATGACCATTGCTTTACTGTAGCATCAATGGAGAACTTTGATCCATTGGGAATACATACTGGTGAGTCAATTGTTGTTGCTCCAACATGTTCTCTTACAGAAGAGCAGGTGAAGATGTTGCAGGATATTACTATCAAGTGTGTCCGCCATCTGAATATTGTAGGTGAATGTAACATCCAGTTTGCTTTCAATGCAGAGAATAATGACTATCGTATCATTGAGATAAATGCTCGTTTGAGCCGTTCTTCTGCTTTGGCATCAAAGGCTACAGGTTATCCTCTTGCTTTCGTTGCTGCAAAGATAGCCCTCGGATATACTCTTGATCAGATTGGTGAGATGGGAACTCCAAACTCTGCGTATGTAGCTCCATCTCTTGACTATATGATTTGTAAGATACCTCGTTGGGATCTTACCAAGTTCACAGGAGTAAGCCGTAAAATTGGTTCTTCAATGAAGTCTGTGGGCGAAATCATGTCAATCGGTCGTTCTTTCGAAGAAATGCTCCAGAAGGGATTGCGTATGATTGGTCAGGGTATGCACGGCTTTGTTGGCAATGATCATATTAAGTTTGATGATCTTGATGAAGAACTGTCAAATCCTACAGATATGCGTATATTCGCTATCGCACAGGCTTTAGAGGAAGGTTATACTATCGAACGTCTATATGAACTCACCAAGATTGACCCTTGGTTTATAGAGCGAATGAAGAATATTGTGGACTTCAAGCATAAGTTACAGACATATAATGAGGTAACAGAAATTCCTGCTGACGTGATGCGTCAAGCAAAAGTGCTTGGCTTCTCAGATTTCCAGATTGCACGTTTTGTCCTCAAGACAGAAGGAACAAACATGGAGAAGGAAAATCTTGCTGTAAGGCAGTATCGTAAGAAGTTGGGAATTCTTCCAGCAGTAAAACGTATCGAGACTGTTGCATCTGAACATCCTGAACTCACAAACTATCTGTATATGACATATGCAGTAGAGGGTTATGATGTTAACTATTATAAAAATGAGAAGAGTGTTATCGTTCTCGGCTCTGGTGCATATCGTATCGGTTCCTCAGTAGAATTCGACTGGTGTTCAGTAAATGCTATTCAGACAGCACGTAAGTTGGGTTATAAATCAATTATGATTAACTATAACCCTGAGACAGTTTCTACTGACTACGATATGTGTGACAGACTTTACTTTGATGAACTCTCATTCGAACGTGTTCTGGATGTATTTGACTTGGAGCAGTCTCGTGGTGTGATTGTTTCTGTAGGTGGACAGATACCAAATAACCTTGCAATGAAACTTCATCGCCAGAGTGTGCCTATTTTGGGTACAAGCCCTGTGTCTATTGATAGAGCTGAGAATAGAGGCAAGTTCTCATCAATGCTTGATCAGTTGGGAATAGACCAGCCTAAGTGGAGCGCATTGACATCAATGGATGATATCAACAAGTTTATTGAGGAAGTAGGCTACCCGGTTTTGGTAAGACCTTCATACGTTTTGTCTGGAGCAGCAATGAATGTTTGCTATGATGACGAAGAATTGAAGCGCTTCCTGGCTGCAGCTTCAGAAGTAAGTAAGGAGTATCCTGTTGTCGTTTCTCAATTTATGCAGGAGACGAACGAGATAGAGTTTGATGGCGTTGCACAAAACGGTGAAGTGGTAGAATATGGTATCTCTGAGCACATTGAGTATGCAGGTGTTCACTCTGGTGATGCTACTATGGTATTCCCTGCACAGGATATTACTTTCGCAACTATACGTCAGATTAAGAAGATGTCTCGTGCTATTGCAAAAGAACTGAATATCTCTGGTCCTTTCAATATACAGTATCTGGCAAAGGGTAGGGATGTAAAGGTTATTGAGTGTAACCTCCGTGCATCACGTTCTTTCCCATTCGTGTCAAAGGTCCTCAAACGTAACTTTATTGAAACAGCAACAAGAATAATGCTTGATGCTCCTTATCAGAAGCCTGACAAATCAGAATTTGATATTGACAGAATGGGTGTTAAGTCAAGTCAGTTCTCTTTTGCCCGTTTGCAGAATGCTGACCCTGTTCTTGGTGTTGATATGTCATCAACAGGTGAGGTGGGATGTCTTGGTGACTCTTACGAAGAGGCTCTCCTTAACTCTATGATAGCAACAGGATATAAGATTCCTTCAAAGGATAAGGGCATCATGTTGTCATCAGGTGGTACTAAGGAAAAGGCCTCTCTATTGGATGCTGCAATGGCATTGCAGAAAGCTGGATATACTATCTATGCAACAGAAGGTACTGCAACATACCTTAATGATAATAAGATTAAGGCATATGCTGTAGGATGGCCTGACGAGACACATAAAGATGCTCCAAACGTAATGGATATGATTCATGACCATAAGTTTGACCTTATTGTGAATATTCCTAAGAACCATACAAAGCGCGAGCTGACAAATGGTTACAAGATTCGTCGTGGTGCAATAGATCATAACATCCCTCTTATTACAAATGCTCGTCTGGCATCAGCATTTATCCATGCATTCACAACACTTTCAGTTGATGATTTAGGAATCAAATCTTGGCAAGATTATAAATAAACTATGAATAATATATTTCGTGGCTTAGGAATAGCCCTTGTTACACCTTTTACAGATGATGGTAAGATAGACTATGAGAGTTTATCATCCATTATAGAATACCAATTAGGCAATGATGCAGACTTCCTCTGCATCCTTGCCACTACTGGAGAGACCCCTTGTCTTTCAAAAGATGAGTATTGGGCTGTAAAAGAGTTTATTGTCAAGCAGGTAAATGGCAGGGTACCACTTCTTATGGGATGTGGTGGTAATAATACTGCTGCCATAGTGGAAACTCTCAAGACTGGTAACTTCAGCGGCATAGATGGTATACTTAGTATATGTCCTTATTATAATAAGCCTTCTCAGGAGGGACTGTATCAGCACTTCAAAGCAATATCAGAGGCTACTAAGTTACCTATAGTAATGTATAATGTACCTGGCCGTACGGGGGTAAACATGAAACCAGAGACAACCTGTCGTCTTGCAAATGATTGTGATAATATAGTTGCTATCAAGGAAGCAAGTGGCTCCATAGAACAAGTTGACGAAATAATAAAGTATAAGCCAAAAGACTTTGAAGTACTTTCTGGTGATGACGCTATTACTTTCCATATGATAGCAACTGGCGCTGTCGGAGTTATTTCTGTAATAGGAAATGCTCTTCCAAAGGAGTTCTCTCGAATGATACGTTTGGAATTCCGTGGACAGTTTGAGGCAGCTCAGAAGATACATCACAAGTTTACAGACCTCTATAGCCTCCTCTTTGTAGATGGAAATCCTGCAGGTGTGAAGGCCTTGATGTCTGAAATGGGACTGTTGAAGAACAATCTTCGTCTTCCACTCGTTCCAACACGACTGACAACACGTCAGAAGATTGCAGAAGTACTGAAGGGTTTAAAGTTATAGTTTTAAGAATCTATATTTTTCCGATAAGTATTGGTTAATTTAGAAATCATGGCATTCATCGAACGTGACATCCTACCAAGGTATGCTGCGTTCGATGTTGCACATAATATGGAGCATGTTACCCGTGTAATACGTTCTTCAGTATCTATTGCGCAGAAAATGGGTGCTGATGAAGATATGGCATATGTTATTGCTGCATACCATGATTTGGGTCTTGAGGGACCACGAGCCATACATCATATCACGTCAGGAAAAATCCTTCAAGCAGATCAGCGACTGAAGAAATGGTTTTCTGAAATGCAGATAAGGATAATGAAGGAAGCAGTCGAGGACCATCGTGCTTCAGCTTCCAGGGCTCCACGCTCTATTTATGGAAAGATTGTCGCAGAGGCTGATAGAGACCTTAATCCTACGTCTGTTTTTAAACGTACTATACAATATGGTATGTCCCATTATCCGGAAATGACAAAGGAGGAACACTGGAAACGTTTTTGTGAACACATGCAAGAGAAATATTCCACAGCAGGATATATAAAGTTGTGGATAGAAGGTTCGCAAAATGAGAAAGACCTTTCCACTCTTCGTAACATTATAAATAATAAGACGCTTCTTAGAGAGAAATTTGAAGAATTATGGTCATTGACATAAAGACAGGTAAGGCAAACAATTCGGATAACATTCGTCAGAATTCTTTCAAGGCATGGATACTTGCAGCTCGTCCTAAAACGCTTTCGGGTGCTATGGTGCCTGTTATGCTGGGTTCTGCTTTCGCATGGAAGACACTATATGACACAAATCTTTTCGGGATGTCGAATGATGAACTTGCTATACGTATTGTTGCAAATGTACTGTGTTTTCTCTTTGCTATGATAATGCAGATAGATGCTAATTTTGTGAATGACTATTTCGATTGTATTCATGGCAACGATAATGAGACCCGTTTAGGTCCAGAGCGAGCATGTGCTATGGGATGGGTGTCTCTGAAGGCTATGCGGTGGGCTATGGCTATAACAACAGCTGTTGCTGGTCTTGTCGGATTGCCATTAATTCTTGTCGGAGGCTGGGAAATGATATTGGTAGGAGCTTTCTGTATACTATTCTGTTTCCTTTATACTACATGTCTTGCAGGATTAGGAATGGGCGATTTATTGGTATTGGTATTCTTTGGCATAGTGCCAGTATGCTTTACCTCTTATCTTGTGTGTGGCACAATGCCTTGGATATTAGGTATCGCTTGTGGCCTTGTCGTGGATACCCTGCTTATCGTCAACAACTATCGTGATTTTGATAACGACAGAAATGCAGGCAAACGTACTCTTGTCGTAATGATTGGTAAGAAATATACCGAATGGCTTTACATCACGTTGCCAACATTAGCCCTAGTCGCTATCCTCTTTCAATATGGATGGAGCGAGAAGAATATGCTACTCTGTTTTTGCGTATATTTCCTATTCGTTCAGAGCTGGAATCAGATGCGAATGATTAAATCGGGTAGGGCATTGAATAAAATACTCGGAAAGACCGCAAGAAACATATTTCTGTTTGGCATATTGATAAGTTTGCTTATCATTTTCTCATAAAAGTGTTCATTTATTGCTCAAAAAATAAAAACTGCGCAATTAAATTTGCTTTTTTCGTATAAAATGTGTAACTTTGCGGTCTAATTGATAGAAATTATATTTTATATAAAATAAAAAAGATTATGAAGAAGTACAATTTTAATGCAGGTCCATCAATTCTCCCACGTGAAGTAATTGAACAGACAGCAGCTGCTTGTCTTGATTTTGATAATTCAGGACTTTCTCTTATGGAGATTTCACATCGTGCTAAGAATTTCCAGCCTATCGTTGATGAGGCAGAGGCTCTTATGAAGGAGCTTCTCGACATTCCAGAGGGTTACAAGGTGTTGTTCCTCGGTGGTGGCGCATCACTGGAGTTCTGCATGATTCCTTACAACTTCCTTGAGAAGAAGGCAGCATATCTTAATACTGGTGTTTGGGCTACAAAGGCTGAGAAGGAAGCAAAACTCTTTGGTGAGGTTGTAGAGGTAGCATCTTCTGCTGACAAGAACTTTACTTATATCCCAAAGAATTTCACTATTCCTACAGATGCTGACTATTTCCACATCACAAGCAACAATACCATCTATGGTACAGAGATGCGTTATGATTTGGATTCTCCAGTTCCTATGATTGCAGATATGTCATCTGACATTCTCTCTCGTCCTGTTGATGTTAGCAAGTACGCTATGATTTATGGTGGCGCACAGAAGAACCTCTCTATGGCAGGTGTTACATTCGTTATTGTTAAGGAAGACGCTTTGGGCAAGGTTTCTCGTCCTATTCCTACAATGCTCGACTATCGTACACACGTTAAGAAGGGTTCTATGTTCAATACTCCTCCTGTAGTGCCTATCTATGCTGCACTCATGAACCTCCGCTATATCAAGGCTCAGGGTGGTGTTGTAGCAATGGATAAGCTTGCTAAGCAGCGTGCAGAAATCGTTTATGGTGAGATTGATCGTAACAAGCTCTTTGTTGGTACAGCAGAAGAAGATTCTCGTTCACTCATGAACATCACATTCGTTCTTAAGCCAGAGTATCAGGAGTTGCAGGATGAGTTTATGGCATTCGCTACTTCTAAGGGTATGGTAGGTGTTAAGGGACATCGTGATGTAGGTGGTTTCCGCGCTTCTTGCTACAATGCTATGTCTATCGAAGGCTGCCAGGCTCTCGTAGCATGCATGAAGGAATTTGAAGCACAGCACTAATTGATAATTCATAATTCAAAATTCATAATTCATAATTAGATTATGGCAAAAGTTTTGATTGCAACAGAGAAGCCATTCGCTGCTCCTGCTGTTGCCGGAATAAAAGAGATTATTGAGAAGGCTGGTTTTGAACTTGCTCTCCTCGAAAAATATACAGAGAAGGCACAGCTCCTTGCTGCTGTAGCAGACGTTGATGCTATCATCATCCGTTCTGACAAGATTGATGCAGAGGTAATGGATGCTGCAAAGAATCTCAAGATTGTTGTTCGTGCCGGTGCAGGATATGACAATGTAGATCTCGCAGCAGCAACTGCACACAATGTAGTTGTTATGAACACTCCAGGTCAGAATGCTAATGCTGTAGCAGAGTTGGTACTCGGACTTCTCGTATATTGCGTTCGTAACTTCTATAACGGTAAGTCTGGTTCTGAGCTGATGGGTAAGAAGCTTGGTATCCTTGCTTTCGGTAATGTAGGTCGCAACGTAGCTCGTATAGCAAAAGGCTTCGGAATGGAGGTTTGCGCTTATGATGCTTACTGCCCAGCAGACGTTATCGAGGCAGCAGGTGTAAAGGCTTGCGCTTCTCAGGCAGAACTCTTCAAGGAGGCTGACATCGTTTCTCTCCACATCCCTGCAACAGCAGAGACAAAGCAGAGCATCAACTACGACCTCTGTTCTACAATGAAGAAGGGTGCTATCCTCATCAACAGTGCTCGTAAGGAAGTTATCGATGAGGCTGGCCTGCTGAAACTCATGGCAGAGCGCGAAGACCTGAAGTATATCACAGACATCATGCCTGATGCTGATGCTGACTTCAAGAAATTCGAAGGCCGCTACTTCTCTACACCAAAGAAGATGGGTGCACAGACAGCTGAGGCTAACACTAATGCCGGTCTCGCTGCAGCAAACCAGATTGTAGGCTTCATAAAGGAAGGTATTACAAAGTTCCAGGTGAACAAGTAATATATCCTTCTACGATAAATAAATAAAAAATCCCCTTTCTGTTAGTCAGAAGGGGGATTTTTATTTCACCTTTCACCTTTCAATCTACTCCCATAACGTACTTTACGAGAAGCATCAGAACAGGTATTGTAACCAGGAAAATTCCTATGAGGTCGATGATGAAGCCGGACTTAATCATCTTTGTGATAGGAACGTACCCGGAGGCATAAACTATTGCGTTAGGAGGTGTTGATACAGGCATCATGAATCCGAGTGATGATGCCAGCGCGATGCCTATGGCAACAGGTATTGGGCTGAAGCCTAACGACAGGGCAGCACCTATGGCGATTGGTGCCATGAGATTGGTAGATGCCGTATGAGAGGTGAGCTCAGACATTATCAAAGCTGCCACACAGAATACTCCTACGAAGAGCCATTCTGACGGATTGTTTCCTAATGCCTCCTTGAGTCCATTACCTATCCATGCAGACAGTCCTGTGTCGTACATCATGGAGCCCATTGCCAAACCGCCACCAAAGAGGAGTAGGGTACCCCATTCTATTCCTTCTATACCATCTTTCCAAGTCATTGTCATCTCGCCTGTCTTCACGTTTACTGGCAGGAAGAAGAGCAACAGTCCGCCTATCATTGCTGCTATTGCCTCAGGGAAGTGACTGTCGTAGAATTTCATCACATCAGAGTCCACATCATACATAATGCCCAATACGCTTGGGGCTACCCAAAGTACGAAAGCTGTAGAAAAAGCTATCATGGTATTCTTCTGGGCACGAGTCCATTCGCCTAAAGAATCGACAGACTTCTGTATAAATTCCTTGGCCCCCTTAATATGGTCCACATCAGCAGGGAATAAACGCCACAGTACGACACTTGCAATAATAAAATAGAGTATCATGGCAACTGTTCCCCATATCATCCATTGGAAGAATGAAATCTCAGGAGCCTGTGGTGCCAGTTCTTGAAGGAAACCAATCATGATGATGTTTGGAGGCGTTCCGATAGGCGTCATCACACCACCAATGCTGCAGGCATAGGCCGTCATCAGCATCAGTCCTGTGGCATATTTGTAGTTCTTGAGGTCGATAGTCTTGCCGTTTTCTGCCATCATTTCGCGAATAGCCTCCAGCAGTCCTAAGGAAATAGGAAACATCATGGCCGCTGTAGCAGTATTGCTTACCCATCCGGAACAAAGGATACACGCAAGTCCGATAGCTAAGAAGATGCGCCTTGGGGAGTCGCCAACCCATTTCATAGACATGATGCCATAGGCAATACGTTTGTCAAGACCGTTTACCATCATACCCTTTGCCAGCAAGAAGCCACCCATGAAAAGAAATATCATAGGATTGGCAAACTGTTCATAGGCATCCTTTATAGGTACAATACCCAGTATAACACATAGCGTCGGACCTAATACTGATGTTAGAGGAATTGCTATTGGTTCTGTAATCCACCAGATAGCTATCAGTGACATTACGGCTAACAGATGGTGAGCCTGTTCCGACAAACCATCAATAGGCATCAGCCATAATACGATGGCACACAAAGGGCCTAATACGGCACCCGTCATTTTACGAATCTGTTCAGTAGAATAATTCATAGTATTTAAACTGTATTTAGTTTCAAGTTTCTGGTTTCAGGTTTCAAGTTTCAGGTTTCAGGTTTCAGGTTTCTGGTTTCAGGTTTCAAGTTTCAAGTTTCAAGTTTCTAACTTCTTACATCTTACATCTTACATCTTACATCTTACATCTTACCCTCTCACCACAATTTCTCTTACCACTTTCATTATGTTGTCAGCTGTTGTGAGGGAAACTTTTTCGTTAGGGCTGTGAGGATACATTATGCGAGGGCCTATTGAGGCGATATGTATTCCTGGAAATTTCTCTACGAGATATCCTGCTTCCAAAGCAAAGTGCATTGAGACTGGGGTGGGCTTAAATCCCAGCACATCCTGAAAGACATCCTCTACAGACGACAGCCAAGGATGATGCAGGTCTTCCTCCCAAGGAGATACGTGCATGATGGTATCAACGGTAGCACCTGTGAGAGTAAAAATCTTTGAGATATTGTCAGCAAGCTCGTCCATAGCCTGAGTGGAGAAACTCCTCGTGTGGGAAGAGATGAGACACTCCTCATTCTTTTCAGTATTAATAATCCCAATGTTATTGCTCGTCTCAACATTTCCGTCTTCCCGTAGTTTGATAGGCCCAACAGGAATGCCGTTGACGCTTGCCAGTATCAGGTGTGTTCCTTCTTCGTTTATTACGGAAGAATGCCATACGGCAGGCTCTACAGTAACTTTGACATCAGGGTCAGAACCTTTCTCCTCCCCTTGGGGAGGTTGGGAGGGGGTCCAATACTGCGCCTTTATGGCATCGTTACATTGTTCTATGAGGGTATTGAAGGCATCGAGGTCTCCCTTCGGAATACAAATCTTTGCCTGTGCCTCACCAGGGATGGCAGAATAAGCCTGTCCACCTTTTATATTTATAATATATAGCTTTATGTTTGCCTGACGTATAGCGACCAACAACAGGTTGCACAATATCTTTATGGCGTTAGCACGTCCTTTTCCGATATCTACACCACTGTGTCCACCTCTTCCGCCAGCAACAGCAACAGAAAGTGTTACATATCCTTCAGGCATGGCAATGCGTTTATAAGGCAGATGGGCCACCTGTATGTGTGCTCCTGCTGATGCTACAGTTATTTCGTCGTAGGCTTCGGAATCGATGTTAAGAATACGTTTTCCTTTGAAGAAGTCTTGCGCTAGACCTGCGGCTCCCGACATATCTGTTTCCTCACAAGTCGTAGTGAGGACTTCGAGTTTAGGGTGGGGTAGAGTGTCGTCAGAAAGTATGCTGAGAGCAATCGAGAGCCCTATGCCGTTGTCAGCACCTAAAGAGGTGTGGTCGGCACGCATCCAGCGTTCTCCGTTCTCTTCGTATTCTATAGGCGTCACAGGGCCGGGGACAGCATATCCCTCTTCTGCCACACAAACCATATCCATGTGATTGAGTATCACGATGGGCTCCTTGTCTTCATAGCCGGGAGTCGCAGGACTTTCTATCACCACGCAGTTGTTTTCGTTACGCCTGTAAGAAAGATGATGTTCCTCAGCAAACTGACACAGGAAGTCTGCCACAGCCTTCTCCTTATGCGACGGACGAGGGATGGTGCATAGATGTTTGAATATGTCGAGATATGACTGCATTCTATTTCTTTCTTGCCCAGGTATTGGCTAGTATAACGACAAATATTATTGCAACAAATAATACTGCTACGGCACCAAGTTGCGCTTGGATATTATTTCCTATAATGTGTAAGGTGACGCAGAAAGCAGCTGTGATGACTGATATGCAGGACATCAGAATACGCAGACGTTGTATATTGACTTTCTTACGTTCCTCCTCACTGGCTGTGTTGTATCCGGCAATGAGTTTGTCACCCTTGCCAAGATAAAATACAATGGCAAGAAAAATGAAAAAGAGAGAGAAGATGATTGCTGGTATCATATTCTTTCGAGTACTAATTCTATTAAGTCAGTAATTGAAGATTTATATTCCGTATTCATCTCTTTGTTGTAGCGGTTGGCAACAACGATGCAGCATGTCATCGCCTTATGTCCCAGCAAAGAAGCCAGTCCGGCAAGAGCAGAAGATTCCATTTCGAAGTTACAAATCCTCAGACCGTCATATTCGAAGGCCTCTATCTTCTTGTTCTGGTCAGGGTCTTGTATTGCCAGGCGCACCTCTCGTCCCTGTGGGCCGTAGAATCCTCCGCAAGCACATGTGATACCCTTCACCATTTCTGTTCCTGCAATACGCTCTATTAGCCCTTTGTCAGCAACTGCAACATATGGAGCAGGCTTCTTTGGGGACCAGCTCATGTATTTGACGAAAGCATCCTCAAGGGCTGTGTCGCAAACCTCATCTCGCCCTGCGTAATAGTTCAGCAGACCATCGAAGCCAATGCTTTTGACAGAGGCTATGTATGAGCCTAACGGAGTGAAAGGTTGCAGACCGCCACACGTGCCCAGGCGCACCAGTTCCAGAGTCTTATGCTTCTGCTTTACCTCACGTTTTTCGAGGTTTATATTCACAAGGGCGTCGAGTTCAGTCATCACGATATCGATGTTGTCGCAGCCGATTCCTGTGGATACACAGCTGATGCGCTTACCCTTGTAAGAGCCTGTGATTGTATGAAATTCGCGACTCTGTACCTCGCACTCTATGGTGTCAAAATACTTTGCTACCATAGTGACCCTGTCCTGATCGCCAACAAGGATTATCTTGTCAGCAATCTGCTCAGGACGCAAATGCAGATGGAAAACACTTCCATCTGCATTTATCGGTAATTCTGATGCTTGAATCATATTATTATATTGAACATTGAACATTGAAGAGGTGTTAATTCTCAATTTTCAATTCTCAATTTTCAATTATTTTTCAGCATTTCGTCCATATTCTTTGCAGCATTTCTGCCATCACCCATAGCGAGGATAACAGTAGCACCACCACGCACGATGTCACCACCGGCATAGATGTTAGAACGGCTTGACTGCATACCTTCGTTTACGGCAATGGTGTTCTTGCGACCCAGTTCCAGACCCTGTATAGACTTTGGAACGAGTGGGTTTGGAGATACGCCGATGGCTACGACTACCTGATCTACATCGATGGTAATCTTCTCGCCTGTTGGTTCTGGAGAACGACGACCAGAAGCATCTGGCTCGCCCAGTTTCATAACCTCGAGGACAGCCTGCTGTACAGCACCCTTCTCGTCGCCGAGATATTCTACAGGGTTATGCAGGGTGAGGAATGTGATACCCTCTTCCTTAGCATGCTTTACCTCCTCAAGACGTGCTGGCATCTCCTGCTCAGAACGACGATATACCAATGTCACATTTGCACCAAGACGCTTTGCTGTACGGCAAGAGTCCATAGCAGTATTACCACCACCAACGACGAGTACATTCTTACCAAGGTTGATAGGAGTATCAGTCTTTGGGTTGGCAGCATCCATGAGGTTCACACGAGTGAGGTACTCATTAGATGACATTATGTTGATGAGGTTTTCACCAGGGATATTCATGAAGTTTGGCAATCCAGCACCAGAAGCGACGAAGATGCCCTTGAAGCCCTGTGCCTCGAGTTCGTCAGTAGTGATTGACTTACCTACGATAACGTCAGTCTGGAAGTGAACACCCATCTTGCGGAGGTTCTCTATCTCAACGTCCACGATAGCGTTAGGCAGACGGAACTCTGGAATACCATATTTCAGCACACCGCCGATTTCATGAAGAGCTTCGAAGACATAAACGTCATAACCCTTCTTCACCATATCACCAGCGAATGAGAGTCCTGCAGGACCAGAACCTACTACAGCCACCTTTATGCCGTTAGAAGGTGCTACGTCAGGCAGAGAGATGTTTCCGCTCTGTCTCTCGTAGTCAGCAGCAAAGCGCTCCAGATAGCCTATTGCCACAGCAGGCTCGTTCATCTTCAGGTGGATACACTTGCTCTCACACTGCTTCTCCTGAGGACATACACGTCCGCATACAGCAGGCAGGGCAGAGGTGTTCTTCAGCACCTTGGCAGCAGCCAGGAACTGACCACGCTCGATATTCTTGATGAATGAAGGAATATTGATGTTTACAGGACAGCCTTCTACGCAAGAAGGATTAGCGCAGTCGAGACAACGCTTAGCCTCAGTAAGAGCCATCTCCTTTGTCAGACCCTGGTTAACCTCTTCTGTACGTGTTGTAGCACGATATACTGGGTCCAGCTCAGGCATTACGACACGTGGAATAGCAGTACGCTCTTTTGGCTTCATGCTCTTGCGGAGCTCTTCACGCCAAGGAGCCTTGCGGTCTGTGAGCACCTCGATAGAGTCGTCAACAGGAGCATTGTCCATCTTGACGTCAGTATGTTCGTTATAAGCTGTCTCAACATCCTGGTAAACGTGGTCAGCATAGTGCTCCATCTCTTCCTGCTCTTCATGCTTGAAGGTTCCCATGCGCTTGAACATCTCGTCCCAGTCAACGAGAGCACCGTCAAACTCTGGGCCGTCGATGCAGACAAACTTTGTCTTGCCACCGATTGTCAGACGGCAGGCACCACACATACCAGTTCCGTCAACCATGATGGTATTCAGGGAAACGTCTGTTGAGATGCCATACTTCTGTGTCATGAGGCAAGAGAACTTCATCATTATTGGAGGTCCGATAGCGAATGCCTTATCGATGTGCTCCTGCTGGCAGAACTTCTCGATGCCGACAGTTACGACACCCTTTTCGCCCTTAGAGCCGTCGTCAGTCATGATGATAACCTCATCAGAAGAAGCGCGAATCTCGTCCTCCATGATTACGAGGTCAGCAGTACGTCCTGCAATGACAGAGAGTACTCTGTTGCCAGCAGCCTTCAGGCCACGGATGATAGGGAGCATAGGAGCAGCACCCAGACCACCACAGGCACAGATAACAGTACCAAACTTCTCGATGTGTGTAGGGTTGCCGAGAGGTCCTACGATGTCTGCAACAGAATCACCTACATTCAGGTTGCAGAGTTTTGTTGATGACATACCAACCTCTTGTATCACCAGCATGATGCATCCTCTTTCGATGTCAGCATCAGCGATAGTAAGTGGCATACGTTCAGAGTGCTTGTCAACACGCACAATAACGAAGTTTCCTGGCTTGCGACTCTTCGCAATCAAGGGAGCCTCAATCTCCATACAGAATACCTTCTCGGAGAATTGCTTTTTTGATAAAATCTTAAACATTTTAATTTATTGAGAATTGAAAATTGAACATTGAAGATTTTGGTTGAACATTGAAGATTGAATATTGATTAACTTAAAGATTCTTTTGTCGTTTTGATTATTTTTACTAACGTAGCTACTATGCGATTACAGTCATCATATATAGATTTAAATTCTGTTTCGTTCATGAATCCGGATTCGTAAAGTAGTTCAAGCCAATACTGCGTTTCGTTAGCCTCTTTAAGTGCTATATTCATCTTATTGATAAAGTCCATTGAACTTTGAGCATTAATACTTTCACGTGCATTAGCACCTATACTCGTTCCGCTTCTTAGCACCTGCTTCGACAAAACATATTCTTGTTTGTTATCTTTTAAATAAATGTATAGTTTGATGATGCGAAGTGCAAATTCTTTGCAGATTATTTGTATCGTGTTATCTTCACGCATGAAAAATAATTCTCAATGTTCAATGTTCAATGTTCAATGAATTAAGTCTACCCCCATATATGGAACCAACGCTTTTGGCACCTTGATGCCGTCTTCTGTCTGGTTGTTTTCGAGGATAGCAGCGACGATGCGAGGGAGGGCGAGGGCAGAACCGTTCAAGGTGTGGCAGAGCTCTGTCTTCTTTGTCTCGCTGTTGCGATAGCGGCACTTCAGGCGGTTTGCCTGGTAAGTATCGAAGTTTGATACAGAAGATACCTCAAGCCAACGACCCTGTGCCTCAGAATAAACCTCGAAGTCGTAGCAGATAGAAGATGTGAAACTCTGGTCACCACCACACAGCAACAAGATTCTGTAAGGCAGTTCCAGTTTCTTCAGCAGTCCCTCTACATGCTCCAGCATCTCCTTGTGAGACTCCTTTGAGTGCTCAGGCTTGTCGATGCGTACTATCTCTATCTTTGAGAATTCATGCAGGCGGTTCAGACCACGCACGTCCTTACCATAGCTGCCAGCCTCTCTGCGGAAACACTGTGTGTAGGCACAGTTCTTGATAGGCAGGTCCTTCTCGTCGAGGATTACATCGCGATAGATGTTTGTCACAGGCACCTCAGCAGTTGGGATGAGATAAAGGTCGTCCACCTCACAGTGATACATCTGTCCCTCCTTGTCAGGCAGCTGTCCTGTGCCGTAGCCGGAAGCCTGGTTAACAACTGTTGGAGGCATAATCTCTGTATATCCTGCTGCACGAGCCTGGTCGAGGAAGAAGTTGATGAGAGCCCTTTGCAGACGTGCTCCCAAGCCGATATAGACAGGGAATCCAGCACCAGTAATCTTTACGCCCAAGTCGAAGTCGATGAGATTATATTTCTTTGCCAGCTCCCAGTGGGGCAGGGGATTAGCAATACCCAGTGAAGGATTAACATCCCAGTTGCCTACAGTATCAGTGCCGTCACACTCCTTCAGGTTGCTCTTTACCACATGGTTGTCTTCAGCAGTGCTTCCTTCTGGTACTTCGTCGTAAGGAATGTTAGGAATCTGACACAGCAATGTTACGAGCTGCTGCTCAGCCTTAGCCTTTTCCTCTTCAAATACCTTGCTCTTTTCCTTCAAGGCAGCAACGTCAGCCTTAGCCTTTTCTGCAGCCTCTTTGTCGCCTTGTTTCATGAGCATGCCGATGCGGCTGGCTTCCTTCTTCTGTTCTGAGAGGCAGTTGTCCAGTTCTTGTTGTGATTCACGACGTTTTTTGTCAACAGCAATAACCTCCTCTATAGCCTGCTCAGCATTAGGAAAGTGTTTCTTATTCAGTCCCGCAATAACGCGAGCCTTCTCTTCTGTAATAAGTTTTAATGTAAGCATTTTTAGTTTATAATGTTTTTAATTTTTTAATCCTAGATTAATTCCGCGCAAAGTTACGAATTTTTTTTCATACCAACAAATAAATGTTATTTTTTTCTTGTGTGTTCAGATACTTTTATATAATTTTGCAGCGGAAACCTCGATATGCCATCATGGATAAGATAGAAGAAGCAGTCAAGAACGGCCTCATAGGCAACGAAGACGATAATTGGTAAGGCCGTAAAAGTTGTATCAATAAGTAAAGAACGTTTTCGTTAAGCCAGATGAGCAATGCCAAGCTTGTTTGAGCATTGCCATGGCGAGAAAAGGTCGGAAAAATCCAGCGCTTTTTTTGTTTTATGCGCCTAAAAATTTTTTTTATGCGCCTGTAGCAAATTTTTGTTACCATTAAGGGTTGCAATTATTACCTTTAATGGTAAAAATTTTTTTCCTTAATGCTTGCAATTTTTTCTCTTTAGTTTTACATTGCAAAGGTACAAAAAAAACATCACTTTTGCAAGGCTTTTTCAATTTCATTTTCAAGTTATGTTTTCGTTAACAATTGACAAATTAGGCGCGTCGACGCGTCGACGCGCCTATTCTATTCATATACAGTGTTTTTATACGTCTTTATGTAGTTATGTAGGATTCCCACGGCGGGAGTGTTTTTTAGGATTAATCAGCCTCTGCTAGACGATAAGGCACGTTTATTTTTCCTTAAAGGCAGGTTATTGCGCAATAAGGGCCGCTTATTTACGAAACGCCGTTTCGTGGCCTTTGATACGCCGTCTCACTGTCATTGAAACGCCGTTTGTCTTTTTTTAAATAAGGTTGACACCCAAAGTATTAAAAACAATGAGTGACAACAAAAAAATGTTTCGTTCATCAATGGAACGAATTCGTCTTCAAAAGGAAGTTTATGATCTGTATCGTGTTCAAAACCTACCATTGCAGTTGGTAAAGAAAAAAACAGGCTTAGGTCAGACTACTATTTACAAATTTCTTAGTACCTTTGAGGCCGAAAACCCAGAAACGGCATTACAGATGAAGAAACGCAAGGATGTAACCCCCGAGGATTACAAACGGTTGCAGACAGAAGTAGCCCGTCTGCAGAGTGAATTGAAACGTGAGAAGCTGCGTGCAGACTTCTATGAGGAGATGGTAGACTTTGGCAAAGAAGTATACGGCATAGACTTAAAAAAAGCTGGCACCAAGTAGTGAGTAGGCTTTACACTCGCGACGTGAAGGCTTATCCCGTCACGTCGCAGTGTGAGCTGCTTGGTGTATCAACTCAGGCCTACTACCAGCATGGTGACAGTCAGATGCGCAAGCTTGCAGAAGAGGCGTTCGTTGTGGAGTTTATCAGGAATATCCGCAAGAAAGACCGCGGCATGGGCGGTGGTC
>ERZ842401.1601-NODE-1601-length-32033-cov-6.110639_pt1 | contig 32033 bp, 44 predicted proteins | sample MGYA00521270_ERZ842401 | MGnify/ENA primary metagenome ERZ842401 (study PRJEB31892, sample SAMEA3878208) | bioreactor metagenome | biome: Moose rumen | place: Sweden | collected 2011-10 | study: EMG produced TPA metagenomics assembly of the PRJEB12797 data set...
CAGGTTCAACCAAAGTTTCAGTTTCAGCAGGCTTAATTTCTTTTACTTCAACATCAGCACTTGTTTTACCGAGTGCCTTTGCCTCTGCTTTCATTCTTGCCCGCATTGCATTAAAAGCACTTAAACCCATATTTTACCACCTTGTTAGAGTGTATGCACAAGTTTGACCATTCCGATTTTCTTGATGTCTGAAACACGATTCCAGTTTGTGCCAGTTGCAAGTTCAGTATCAGAAGGTGTTGGTCCGGTGATATTAGCACCACCAATCCAAGAAATTCCCTTTGGATGAAGAACCTTAGCCTGACGGTTAATCAGATAATCAGTTGAACCAAGTGAATCGCGGTCTGTTTCAACACTTGTAAGTGTTGCAGGTGTTCCAATACCACGCTGAATGGCACCACGAGCAAGCAAGTAAGTTGTATATTTTGGAGTAGTTCCGCTTGTATCAACTGGAGCTGAATCATCACATACAACACGATAGCCAAGATATGTCGGAATCTGAATCTTGCTTTCTGCAACGGGAATAAACTGAATAACATTCTGCTTCTGCAATTCAGTAAAGGTTGCCGAGTGCATATAAATCATTGTAAGCAAATCGCTTGCATCACCCATCAACTGCTTTGCGTCAAGAACCGCATTAGCAGAAATCTTCGGGTCTGTTGCACTTGTAATATCAGAAACAAGTCCTGACATACTTGCTGAAGCAAATACACCATTAAGGATTGCCATGATGTTAGATTTTTCATCACGAACCCACCAATCAGCAACACGCTCTGCAATTGCTTTCATTGGGTCATCACCTGCAAGAGCACCTGCAAGTTCATGAGCACCCCAAGCATTTGCACGAATAAGCAAAGTTGCCAATTCAGATTTACTTGTGATGTTGTTTACAGTGATAGGGTTTGTATCATCAAGAACCTGAGATTTTCCACCCAAATCATTCCATTTTGGCATTGTCAAAATTGTACCACCACCGGTAATAAGGCGGTTAAGTTCAGCATTGTTTTCAACAACACCTGCATTCATAATTTCACTTTTCTCAGTTGTTTTATCAATAACATACTGAGCAAACAGTTCAGGCTGAATTACATCAGCAATTTTAGTTGCACCCATTTTATACTCCTTTCATAATAAAATGCAAATTACCAAGATGGTGCTTTACCATTCACTGCCATATACATTGCCCTTGCCTTTTCCCTATCTGATTTAATCAGTTCACCCTGCTTTGTAAGGTTTCCCGTTTCAAAAGGATTCTCATCCTTTTTATCACCTGAAGGTTCAGTTAAAGGCTCGCTTTTTGGTGTTGCAGGCTTTTCATCATCTTTTTTCATAAAACCAAGCACTTGTTCAAGTGCTGATTCAATTGTTGTATTCTCATCAACAAGACCTTTTGCCATGCGAACATATTTGTCTACATCAGTCGAGTTCTTGCCCGTCAATTTGCTCAATGCAAGAATTACTGCATCTTTTTCTGCAAGTTGACTTTTCAAAACACTAACTTCATTAGTAAGGTTTTCAAGATTTTGTGCCTGCTTTTCTGATTCTGAAAGTGTATTGTCATAAGCCTCTTTGAACTTAGCCAATTTATCTTTTTCATCAGGTTTCAGACCAAGCATTGCCAACAATTCTTTTTCTGCCTTGTTTTTGGCTGAATTAAGAATGCCTGCACTATGCTTATCAAAATCTTCTTTTGACGCAAATGTTTTATAAGGTGCAGGATTTTCATTTTCCACACCACCATTTCCACCATTGTTTACAGTTTCAGGTGTTTCAACTTTTGTTTCCACCGGTTTTTCAGTTTCAGGTGTTTCAACTTCCTGATTAGGTTCAGTTGCCATAATTTACCCCTTTAGAGTTTGATATAAATAAAAAAAGGTCAACGGCTATAAACCATTGACCTTTTAGATTCCAAGTTTATTTTATTTCATCATTTTTTATTACAGTGCCTTGCCGTATCTCAACTTGAAAAGATGTTTTACAATGCCTGCAATATATTTCATTTATCACCACTGATTTATCAGTAAGTTTTAGTAATGGCTTATTACACTTCTTACATCTAAACCAATTAATGCCTTCATTTGTATTCATATTCATATAATATAACATAAGTACATAAATTGTAAAGTATTTATTTTACAACTGTATTTATCCATTGTGCATAACTCATACTAGCAGGCACTTCAAACCATTCACCAACCCCATCTTCCCTTGCTATTCTTTCAGATTCTTCAAACATTTCATCAATTTCATCAGGCTCAAAATAGGCAATTGTGGTACAGCGACACTGTGGGTGAAGTGGCGGATAATTCACGCCCGTCATCGCCTCCTTCCTGCTGAAAACCTGATTATCCATACCACCGCAAATAGGGCAAGTATGTGCATCAAGTGTTGCTATAAACTGTATTTCATCAACACCATGCTCCTTATAACTTTCCATTGTTGCTGATTCTGTAATATGTGCTGATTCTGTAATACATAATCTTTCAGCGTTATAAAAAGATGTGCCATACTTCTTTGCAATTTCACGAGCGATAACTACAGAGTTCTGCCCTCTTGCAATTCCCTGCAAGAAAACATTATTGATGTTATCAAGCAGTTTATCTTTATCTTTCCAAATACGGTCTGAATAGTTTTCACCCAACCATCTTTCATTTACAAGATATTCAACCTTTTTTGCAGGAATTTGGTCATAACCTGCACTAAATCCTAGTGTTTTATCAATATCAAAACTTGTATAGGAATGTATATTTTCACACAATTTTGATAATTCATTATTAAACTTTATTTCCTGCCTGAATCCCAAATCAATTAGATTGTATCTAAGTGAATTCTTTAATCCTTCCAACCTTGACATATAGGCTCTTGCTGATTGCAACCTTAATTCTTCCTTGTATTTACGCAACAATTCAACATTGATTTTTCCTTTATTATCTTTTGCGAGTTTATTTACAAGATTATAATAATTAGCGATTTCAATTTTGGCTGATTTTAATTCATCAGGATTTAATCTTTTCTGTACATCAGCAATTGAAAGACCATTCATTCCTGCATATCTGCCATAAAAAGCATCAATTTCTTTCTGAATGTTTTTATATGAAATTTCATATAATCTTTTACATTCACTTTTAAGAGTTGCAATGGATTTATCACCCATTCTTTCTTTTGTTTTACCGCGGGTTTCCCAATAAGTTTTACTATCCATGATTCAATAATAACACCGTTTCAAAATAAAAAAAAGACTCGGTTTTTAATGCCGAGCCTTTATTAATTTCAATTACATCAGGTTATTTATTCTTATTTGCGACCGCTGATATAATCAAACCTGCGATAATTGCAACAAAACCGAATACACTTGAGATGATTGTTGCAACCATTGATTCAGCAATAACACCGCCAAATCCAACGATAAAAGCACCAACACCCACAAGAACAAGTGATAGAACTGCTATCCAAGTTTTAACAGTTTTATCACGCTTATCCCAAAGATTAGCAGTTACAAGTCCTGCACCAAACATCGTTGAGGCAAATCCCAACAAATCAGAAAGTTCCCATTTAGTGAAGTAAGAAATTACAACACCAACCACGATAAAAAGAATTCCAATTACTGTAAGCCAATTCTTTTTCATCTTAATCCTCCTTATTTTTTACCTGCTTTTTTAGCAGGTTTCTTTGCTTTTTTGACATTTCCATTATTAGCCTTTGAAATTGACTCCTGCAATGCTTTTGCCATATCTTTTTCATTTGCTTTTGCCATAATATCCTCCTACTTTAATTATAGATTTCAGCATTAAAATTATTTACGATTTCCTGCACGAACAACCAATGCTGAACGGTCAATAATATTATAATATTCACCATAACCCTTTAATGAACCATTACTCTGAGAAGTTATAACATTATAACCCATCAGCAAGGCTTTAATAGCATGGGTTCTGCTTGATGGTAAATTATCAACTGCACTTGCAGTTTTAGCATGAGTTTTGCTAAATGTTGACCATTCTGAACGAATATCACTCATGTTTATCGCCCTTGCTTTTGATTTATCAAAAACTGCAACCATAGTCTTATGCCCAACACCATCTGCACCTGAACCATAACCCGTTATATAGTTAAAGTCACCTTGTGCAAAATATGTTCCTGCACCATAAACCTGACCACCATGTTTACCACCAATGTAATTAATATCTGAAGTCTTAAACATATCAGTAACATCATCAGCACTGTATGTGAATTGTACACCATTAGAACTAAATCTAATAGGGTCAACTTCACGGAGTAAATATTCATTAGCACCAATTTTATTCTGTTTAACATAATTATCAAAATCAGAATCACTTAATACAGTTGGCTTTGCATTCAATCCATTAGCATAAGTGAAGTTTTGTGTTATATCAGAAACATCTGCAATATGATTAGGCATATCAACATTTCTTGAACTATTGACTGCCTTAGCCATTTGGTCGTCTGACATACCGTTAAACATACTTGCCGTATTATTACCATAAATTGAAGCAACCTTTGATGCATCAACCAACGCATCTTGTGGTGTTGGAACTGATTGTGGATTTGGCTGATTAGCGTTTACCTGCTGAGGTTGAGGCATTCCCTGAGTCGCCAATGTAGATGCTCCCGCACTCGCACCACCTGCTCCGCCTCCTGCACTGATTCCCGCTCCTCCGCCTGAACCACCAACTATTCCACCGCCAATTCCTATGCCTGAACTTGTTTTAGATAAAGGTGAAGTTCTTGATTTTCCCATTTTTATTTCCCCTTTTTCTTATTAATTTCCGCAATTGCTTTTTTATTAGCACTAGGAACTTTTACATTTTTAGTTGAATTACTGTAAGTTGCCCATCTGCCTCTTTCATCTTCCTTTTTCTTATTATTTTTTGTTGTTGCCATATAATCCTCCTTTAGTCAACATCAACATATAAGGTAACACCCTTAGCACCATAAGATTGTGTACCCTTGTGTCTTGCACTTCTACCATCAAACTTTACATCTGAAATTTTGAATGTGTTTTTTGCACCTGAAAGAATAATTTCACCCAATTTACCACCTGGACCATTTCCTGGCATCATTGCTTGTGCCTTTGCCTTTGCACTATAAACAACTTTTACTGCACGACTAGTAAACGGATTTGAAGCAGGAGCATTCTTAAAATCATTATATGAAGTTGAAACAAAAGATTTCTGTTGGAATGAAACACCCTTTAATGCACTTTGTAATTGGCTTTCTGAAAGTTGTGCATAATTTTGATTTATACCAACTGATTGTAATAATCCATTAATTGCTCCTTCATGGTCATATCTTGTTAAAGTAAGATTATAGCCAAGATTGTGCATACTTGCCTCAAGATTATTGTAAACATATTGCTGATTTGCAGTAAGTTTATTACCGTTATTCAACGCATAATTAAGATTTTGTGACATTGAATACAACGAACCGTTTTCAGGAACATCAGAAATGTAATTCATTGTTGCAACCCTACCATCAATAGAAAGTGCCTGATTCTGATAATACTGTCTGCCATTATACAATTGATGGAAACCTTGTGTATCTGTATCACTGAAATTGTTATTATTAATTGCATTTGCCTGAGATTGCAGTGCAACTTGCTGAGGCTGAGCACCATCAACATTTAATTGTGTTACTACCTGCCCATTTGGATTTGCTTGTGAAAAACTTGCAGTATTTCCACTGCCACCCATTACACCAACTCTACCGCCTGAACCTCCACCGCCAATACTGCCACCAACACCAATTGATGAACCCGTTTTCTGCAATGGACTTGTTCTACTTTTACCCACGATTTACCTCCGCTATGTAACAATCTACAACGGTCACTCGGTTTTGTCAACATTCTTAAATCTAAGAACACCTAACATATTTTTCTTACTGCGAATATTTAATTTTGCCCCATCTTGCTTGAATCCGTCTTGTTCAAACACAATTAAACTATCTGAAAGTTCACCAAGTACAATTGCAACATGACCATATTTATTTGTTTCGGTTGAATTCCAAATAGCAGTATCACCGATTAAAATCTTTTTGGATGCAGGAATCTTCTTAAAATATTTTTTCTCAAGTGGCATTTTATCATAATCAAGATATAAATCTTTTGCACCACCCGTTGTTAAGCAAGCACCCGTATGTTCAGGAATTCCCAATCCTTCTTTCCAATATTGCCTTGCTAAATCAACGCATTGAGCACCGTACACACCATCAAAATCAACTTTTGTATTAATATATTTGTTTATGAATTCTATCAGGGTCATTTTAATTCCTTTGTTTATGATTTTTTTCTGTCCATGAATCTTTAATAATGTTCAAATCCATAGTACCAAGTGAAATAGCATAGGCAAATCCTGCAACTTGCCATATTTCATCAATACTAGCATTTCCCATAATTCCAAACCATTTTAGAACTGAAGCAATTACTGCAAGAACAGCAATAATTAATTTAAGCCATTTTGAATAGTCCTTGTTTTTCATACGCTATTGCTCCTTATGCTATACTCGGATACTTGACCCCGATTATCTGTGTGCAATTCAAATTGTTCTCGCCTAGTCCGCCGCGATGTAACTGAACGAACCGTAGAATTCACCCTCGTGTGATATTCCGCCGTTCGCCATAATTTTTCCGTTCGTAGCAACGGCGAAGAGTTGGGGAGAGCCAGTGCCGTTAAGTGGTCCGATGCTTCCGTAGGAATGAACCATCGGCTTTGGTCCTGCATTGGTCGAAAGAGTCTTGTCACCGTCCGTCCATGAAGCCAACTTCACAGCGTTCAAAGTGACGATGACAAGTCTCCCGTATTTTCGCCATGAGAAAGTGCCGCTGGTCGCATAGGTGGTGTTTCTAGTCCATGTCCCAGATGTAACGGTCAGACTGTCCTGCTTGCCCGACTGCAATGCCGCGATGTCGCTTGCGTTCTGCGCTATAGCCTTTGCCACCGCGTCGCTCGTGACCGCGTTCTCGTTGCCCTCTTCCACAACGCCCGTAAGCATTGAACCCGCGCCTGCCATATCGTCAATAGCGGCACTGTCGTATTGACTTTTTTCTTCATCGGTTAAAGCGTTCCATTCGGAGAGAGTGCCCTTGAATACGAGCTCTCCTGCTACAAGTATATTGTACGCCGCGCTGTCTCCTGTACCGGTCACCCTCGCGATGCTCCGCTCGTCCTTCAAAAAGAACAGCTGGTTAGCTGAGAGAACCCCCGCCTTTATAAGCGCGACGGCAGAAACTCCGTCCGCCACGACGGGAATCTGCATGCTCTCTGCCTCTGCAAGCGATGCGGAAGCCCCTGTACCGCTCTGAGTATACGCCTTTGCCATACCTTCCCCCTCCTTACATCAGGTATTTTATTTCGCCGAGGCAGAAATGAAACTGCCCGTACTCGTCTGTCAGGCTGGTCACGCCTATGCCGCTCATATCCTCTTTTCCGCCGCTCGTCTCGTAGTCGTCGGCTATGAAGCCCCACCCAGAGACTCTCGAGTCGTACCATATCGCCCTCCGCGTGTAGCCGTTCACCCTGCTCGCGATGGGGCTTGGCTCGTGGCTCTTCTCGCTCCAGACAGCCCCGCCAGGCGCGGATGCTTCAATCAAGGAAGTCCCGTCTGCCGGTTTGTAGTAGTATTTCCCATTCTCGACCCTGTACCAGAGGTCAGAAATTACATGCAGTTCATAAGCGTCGGGCGCGGAAACTCCCCCGGAAGAGTCGCCGATGATGACGAGGGCGTTGTCAGGTATGTGCCCGCGCGCGCCTTTCGGAATCAGTCTCGCCGTCTCCCAGTCGGACATAGTGTCGAACCTGAGCACCGTGCCGTTCCCCCCGGCTCCGCCAGCCACCTCCCACGAGTAGGTCTGGCTTTCCTCGTCGTAGGCGCACCTGTAGGCTGAGCCGCAGGTCAGGCTGTCGGTGTCGGGGCCGGTGTAGAAGTAGACCTTGCCCAGATAATCCCTGCCAGCCGCCGGGAGCGAGTCGGCGTTCTTGACCGTCGCCCCGGCGAGCGCGCCTATCGCCCCCTCGACTGTGGTTTCCTCCGTCCTGTCTACGGTGACAGAAGAGGACATGTTTTTTTTCTGATACGGAGTTAAATCCAAGTTAAATCCGAGCAAGTCCCACTTCTTCGTTCCACCGACATCCGCGACCACGATGTTCGTTCCGGCGGGCACTTCAATTCCTGCGCCTTCCTTGAAATCGGAAGTGGTGGTAAATGCGTCAGTCACATCATAGACATAACCAATTTTAACAGAATCAGAAGAAAGTTGTGGAAGGTTTGCAAATGTGCTCGAACCTTGCGGCGTGTAAACGGTAGCACTTACCTCTTTCGCAACCTCACGCATTGATTTTCCTGTATCATTGCCTATGATTGTACTGATGTTACCTGCGTTCGTGTCTGCGTGCGAATCTACCTCATTTATTGCAGACACTAAATCATTATTCGAATCTGTAGTAAGGCTTGCCATTATACCGATGTTAGCCGTATTCGCATCTGAATTGCTGTCTATCTCGTTTATTGAGGCGACAAGGTTTGTTTTTGAATCTGTCGCAAGGGCTGACTTGTCGCCAATATCCGAATCTAGTTCATTGACGGCAGAAACCAAGTCGCTTTTTGCTGTAGTCGTAAGATTTGTGAGCGTGCCGATTTCATTCTGTAAGTCCTCCTCTGCACTCTCAGCCCGTGTCTTTTCTATGCTTATTACCGTTTCTACAGTCGCTTTCTTCTCTTCTTCTGCGGACACATCGCGCACAAGAAGCATATCAGAGTCCGTTATCCCTGCGCCTGTCAGTTCGTTAAGTTCAAGCAGTTTAGCCATTTACGCTTCCTTTTTTTTTCGTATATTTGAATTATAAAACATGAAAGCAAATCATTCAACAAAATGTGCGAAATTCTGATACTGATTTTCTGTATATCTTGTTGAATCTCAATAAGGTGATAGAATGAAAATATGAAAAAGATTCTTTTTGCCTTTGTTTTATCTCTCGTAACTCCATTATTCGCATCTGTTTTTCCAAACGCAGAAAAAATCGTCGAGGATTTTTGGAACAGGGGGAACTACATCAAAATAATCAAGGACACAGACAACATCTGCTATTTTTACAAGGTTTCTGTCGCAGGAATTAACATAGACGAGGACGATATGGAAATTGCCTCTATGGGCTACAATGTCTGGAGCGGCAAAAACGGGGACACGACAAGTTACAACATAAAGAAATGGAAGTTCTCAAGCGACGAGAACGGAAACATCATCATAGAGAAAAACTGATATGAGAAAACCTATATTTATTTTACTTCTTTTTTCAGCTATAATGTTTATAGGAGCTTGTAACGAAATAGACGATGAGTCTGATGATTTTTCTATACTAAGCTATTTTTCGATAACAGGTTATTTTGATTCTTCTGGTACAATAAACAAATTTAATTCTATACATGGATTATGTAGACAATCAGGAAATTCGGTTGTTGATTTCTTTTACGCATCAGAAAGAAATTATGAATCAGATGATTCTATATTAAAATCAATTACGTTCTCAGCAGCAAGGGTGGGAACAACCCAAATAATTACAACTGATATAAACGGTAATCAAAGTGGAATTCTCACTATAACGGTGATTTCAAATGGCTTATGTAAAGTATATTACAATAACTATGAATGCATTTGCAGTAAAATTTGATGATGTTTTTTATTCTTTAATCGAGAAATAAAAATCTTTATAATATATAGGGCCAGTACTGCCAGTTCCATAAATATTTAATTCTATAACAGTGTTTGAAATATCACATGAAATCTTTTTAACTTCCGATAAGCTAGCTAAACTAGAAGCAAATCCTACAGAAATAGATTTTGAAGCACTCCCTCTCTCAACAACAAGATCAAAATCATCACAACAATAATCACCAGAAGAATGTATAAAATGCAAGCTAAATTTAAGTCCAAGAATTTGAGCGCCAACAGAAACGGTTAGTATTCCAACTTCACCTACTCGGCTAATCTGTGTGCATCGCAATGAACAATTTATTTGTAAATTTTCATATAAATTTTCATTTCTTGTTATAAAATAATACAATGCACTATAATGATAGAGACAAAATGACTTAGGGAACCCAACATATTTCTGTTTTGTTGCTGGAAGATAAAGAAGCCGCCCATTTATATAAACGGCAAAACATAAGTCATCTGAAAAATATTTTAGTGTATTTAATAATGGAATTCTTTTTAATTCGCCGTTTATAACGGTCGCAAGAGAATATTTTGTCATTATTCCACTCATGATAATAAAAACATATCTCCTTCTGCTAAGTCAGTTGGTATATTTGATTGTGTGTAAGTTTTCAGTCGAATACGTCCATTAACATAAATATTGTTAAAATTTCCGCCAGTTGCCGTTATATCATTAAACGTACCGCCAGTTGCGTTCATATTAGCAAAGTCTGCTGTTCCGTCGTGGTCAATCGCCCAGCCTAGAGTTCCAAAGTTCGTGATTTTTCCGTTTGAATCAACAGTACCGTTGTAGTTCTGCGATTTAATCAGCCCTCCTTTTCCGCTTGAGTCCTTATACATCGTTATCATGCTTGCCGCAAGAGAATCAATGAAAGCCTTATTTGAAACCAGCACTTTGGCAAAAAGGTTCGCGTAATAATTGTCATTTGCTCCCGCCGCATTTAGCGCGAGGATATCTTTTAATGCGGACATAATTTCTTTCTGATTTTCGCCGTCATCGAGTTCAAGCTCCACCCATATACCGCCATCAGAGGTGGTCTTGAACTTATAGATTGCGCCGTACTTCCAGTCAGCCGTTGTCTCCCCGCTCCAGCAGAACCAGTCGCCCTCATGGAACTCGGCTGGTATATGGTCAAGAGCGCCCTTGTATGTCGGCGTGTATGTCGCAACGGAGTAACGGGCAGTGCTCTCGACATAGGTCTTATAGTTGGTCGGCAAGTCAAATCCATACGCATACAAGTCATTGAACGCTATGATGTAGCGGTAATCGTTCCTGTCTTCTATGCGCTCCCAGCCGTTCTCGGTGCATGCGTAGATGTACCCCTCTTCTGCTTGCTCATCGAGTTCAAGCGGAGTACCGTCGAACAAGTCAAGATTGCTTTCGTCAAAAAGTACGAGCAGCGCATCGATGTGCATATTGCTCGTGGCGAGAAAGAACGCGCCAATCACAGCCTGCGCGGGGGCAGAATCCAGCGCGCCTAAATACGACTTGTTGTCAAGGCGAATCCACGCGGACTGTGAGGCAGAATACCTGAAGAACGCTCCGTTGTAAATTGCGACCTCTCCGTCAGTTCCGACATCTAGGAGCGAGGAGAGGACGCGAAGCTGCGAAGCCTCGTTGTGCGCGATTACCTTGACCTGCTCTATCGTCGGGTATACCGCTTTTACTTCGTTGGGAACAGAGCCATACGGCTGTGAAATCTCGCTAACCTTCGAGTCGAAAACCAAGCCATCGACTGAGACATCATCACGGTCAGCCGTATAAATTCCGGGCTGATACGGTACGAGCGTCAGGTCGAAAGTGCCGTCGCCGTTGTCTTTCTTGCCGAAACAAAGCGCCTCGGTAGTTTCCCGCTGAAATTCCCCGAACGACAGGATATTTCCGACGAACGGTTTGTAAGTCTCAGAAACAAAGATAGGTTCGGTGAATTCAAAGTCGGAGTGCATGCCAGCGCTCGTTACATTAACCTTCCACGCCATTACCTTCGGCTCATGGATTCCATCGGCACATGTGACCCTAACGCCGTACTCCCCGCTTATTGTCTCAAGGAAAAAATGACCGTCCGTCTTTATTCCTGTGATATATGAGCCGTCAAGCACGACCTCGGTTATCTCCGCCCCCTCGCCGATTCCGACAGAAATCGTGTCGTCCTGTATCTCGACCTTGCTTCCTATGTCAAGAAGATTCCCGTCAACCGAGACTTTCCGAGACCATGTTTCAGGTCTGAGTTTCCTGCAAGCGAGCTGGTACTTGCCGTTCTGAAAAATCTGCTTCGCGTCGGTCTGGAACAGCATCTCCATGTTCTCAAAAATAAGGTTTGGCTCATCAGACCTTGACTGGTTGTAAAGCACTTTCAGCTCGTCAGTCTGCCATGACACTTTGTTCACGAACTTGATTTTGTAGCCGTCGGGCAAATCCTGAAAGCTCTTTGCGTTGCTTGCGGAAAGCACATTCTGTCCGTTCAGAATCATCACGGAATTCTGCCTCGGCTTGTCTATCCATACGCCGTACTTCTTCTCGTTCAGTATGAGTTTCCCGCGGCCACAGGCAAGAATGGCGTCAACAATTTCCCTTGTTTTTTTCGCGCTCGTGAGTATTCCGTCGCATTTGAATTTCGGCGTGCTGTCGGTCTCGCTCCTATGCTGCTCGCACCACTCATAGAACTCACCGAACGAGTCATAGTCAATCCTGTTAAGCCCGTCAATCCCGTAAGCGTACCGCCCTCGGCTCTTATGCTCAAGGATTCTGAGAGCCATTGACGCCGGATTTGAGTTCGCGGTATGGGAGTCAACCCACCGTATTCCGTCCCATGTTTTCCCCTTCGCGGTGATTATGCAGTTAAGCGAGTCAAGCTGGTTCTTAAAGTCGGTCTCGTTGGCGACAATGCTCAGACCGATTCTCGCGGTCATGTTTCTCCTTGACTCAATAAGCGGTGCCTGCGGAATGAGGTTATGACCATCGGCAAGACTCTTCGTGTAGTCAAAGCACCATGTCCTAATCATCGAGAGATAGGCATCGTCAGACGTGTTGTCATCGCTTGATTTTGCGTTCGACCTGCAAATATACAGCTCCGCCCGCCTGTTCGTGCAGTTCATCGCCTCCCCGTAGGTAAGGGTTCTTCTTGCGACAAACCGCATGGCCTTGTTCTTTTGCCTTGTAATCGTAGAGATTCCCGTAAAGGCATCATAGGAATTCGAGCCTTCAATCCGGGCGAACGGCTGGTAGGTAAGCCCGCCGTCAAGGCTCATCTTTATCTGTATGCTGACCGAGCGGTCCTGCTTGGTTCCGTTGGAGTCATAGCCGATAAGCCCGTTCAGCAGGAATTCAATCTCTATTGTCTGCGGATTCTTTTCGCTGAACCTGTCAAGCTCAAGTTTCTCTTTTCCGTCGGATGTGTGGATAAGCTCGATTCCAAGCTCCTCTTCCTTGACTTTCTGAGAGTAAAGCGACACCTCTTCCTCGCCCTGCCGCAGCTCCAGCTGGATTCCGTACTTTACCCCGTCCCACCTTCCGTTGATGTCAAGGAAACCGTTGTCCACAGTCTCGACATGAACTGCCTCGCCGTTTTTCGCATAATCCTTGTTGTGCGCAAGGTCAACGACACCGAGCTTGACATCAGTGACTTTGACATCATTGTACCCGAGCATATAGAGGGCGTGGTATGTCTGCTTATCGCCGTCGTCTCCGCCGATTGTATGATACGGGTTTCCGCAGAAACAGGGGGTGAAAACATGGCTTCCGAACTGGAGCGGAACAGCCTTGTTGTATCCGCTCTGGTTCTTCGCGCCTGAAAGCGTCGGTATACTTTGCAAAGAAGCCTGGCTCTTGTTGCTCGTACTGTCCTCGTCGGGCTTGAGCCAGTTGAACAAGCGTTCCTTGCACCCGTCGATGAACTTGTTGAACTGCATCCACGGGTGAGTCACCCAGTTCTTTACCCCGTTGGCAAATTTCTTGCCTTTATCGACGATCCACTTACCAGGGTTGCTGCCATTGCCGGGGAACACGCGGATTGTACAGACATCATTTTCTTTAAGGATATAATCGGAATCCTTCTGATAGCCGTTCACAAAGACAATCGAGTTCTCGAAGTCGGTGTCAATCAAATCACGGATTTTTTTCTCCTCATCGAACACCAGCTCTTCGGCTTCGTTTGAGAAAATGCTTCTGAAAATGTTAATCCTTGACACGGTAATATCCCCTTATTTTCCCTTCGTAGTGCCTTACCTGCTCTATGCAGACTCCCTTCCAAGTCGTCGAGTGAATCATAAGCCCCTCGCCTATGTACACGCCGAGATGACCTGGCTGGCCATAGCTCATCATCTCAATCAGGCAGTTTTCCTCGGGTTTCCCGATTCTCTCAGTGTGAAGGTCAAATTCCCTGACAAAATCCTCGCCGACTTTCAGTGACTTGTAGTACAAATCAGGAAACTCTATGCCGTTCCGCCTCAGCACCTCAATGACGATTCCGTAGCAGTCGAACCCCTCTTCCTTGCTCCGCCCGTGCGGCCTGTACCTTACCCCGACCAAATCACCGTATTTCATCAGGCGACCCCCGGGCATATAATCTCGTCCAGCGTGTCGCACGGCATGTTTATGTCCATGCCCTCGTCGAACTTGAACACTATCTTTATCTCACGTGATTCAGCGTCCCATGACGCGTCAGAAAGAATAAAGTCAGTGTCATAAATCGGCTCTATCCCGTCCACGATGTTTCCGTCGGTGTATATAATGGCGGCGACTATCCTTACTGTCCCCCTCTTGCAGGTTGACCTTATCTTGCGAATCCATTCACCGCTGTTGTAAATCCCTGAGAATGTGAGCGTTCCGTCGCCGACTTTAGTCTCGGTTTTATCGGGAGGCTGTATCGAGAAAAAACACGCTTCGTATGTATTGCCGTTCCACTCCATGTCATTGTCGGCATTCACATAGCGGAATGTCCCCAAATCCTCGTTCTCAATCTCGATGAAATACGGGAACATGGCGTGCATTCGCTGACGCAGAATCTGCTGCTTCGCTTTGTTTGAAAGGCTCATACTTCCTCCCACTGCATCGTGCACTCGATGTTTTTGCCGCTCGGGTTAGAATACTGCGGGGCAGAGCCGGCGGCGAACTGGTATTCCTTGTTGGACTTCACTCCGAATCTGTCAACCGTCGGAAATGAGAAAGAATAAAGCCCTTTGTAGCACGTGTTGTTGTACCAGTCGGTGAAAATAAGGTACTCGTCATAGGTGAAGAGCATTTTGACTAAAAACGGGCGTTTCGTCATGCTCGCGCACATTATTCGCTTGGGCTTGCCTGAGAGGGTCTTGTCTTCCTTGAACCCGCTCACCTCACCCCATGAGCTTCCGTTTCTGAGAATTCTTTTCCTTATGCCGTTCGGGAACTGTACCATCTTGGCCTCGCTTTATTCGTACATTCGTATTATACGACAATAAAGGAAATTCATCAACTAAATGCTGATTCTTCTTCCGCCAACGCGACTCTGCTGCGACTCATACGCGGAATCCCAGCCGTTCGCGCCGCTCGCGAAGTCAGCCGCGACTGCACGGCTTATGTTCACGATAAGCTCGGAGTCACCGCCGTCAGTCGTGCGCTCCTCGGTGGTCACCTCTACCCCCGCGTTGTTGTTTATGGTGACATATATTCGTGAGCCGCCGCCTCCGAGCAAATCCCCGGGTCGCTTCATCGCCATAATCGTGTCCTTCGGGTCTGTGGAGAACACGCCCTTGTCGGTGAGAATCATGTCATGGACGGGGGTTGCGCTCAGTTTGTACTGCTCGGCGTTTATCTCGTTCTTCTTATTGATGTAATACTCTTCCTGTTCCTTCATTGCATCGTAGAGGGCTGAATACTCATCTTTAAGTTTTTGAAGTCGAGCAATCTCATCCTCTTCCTGCTCTGCTTTCTCGTCGCCAATGTCAATCCACCAGAAAATCTTGCTTACCAATGACTCAAACCCGTCGGCAAGCCATTCGACAAAATTGCCGACCGCACTAATCAACCTTTCAACCAATTTCGTAATCGGGCTAAAGATTTTAAGAAAAGTGTTGATTATTTTTGCGACACTTTTTATTACCTTTACGACAGTCGAGATTATCGTCATAAGGAAGTAAATCACTTCGCTCAAATTCTCGAAAAGCGTAGTGACGGGATTCATCGCCTCGTCAAACCCATCCATACCCTTACATACGTTCGTCAGTGCTTCAACGACCACCGCGATAATACCACCAATGATACCACCGCTTTGGAATTCCTGTGCAAACGCCTGTAAGTCTCCGCTTGCAGACACAACGCTTGACGCGAAACTCAGCGCAATCCCCTGCAATGTATCTATGACAACGCTTCCTACATCCGAGAAAGCACTGCCCAATGAAGAGAACGTCCCAGCGAGGTCTAGCTCTTTCACGGCATTGAAAGCATCTACGAATCCTTGCTTCGCTGACTCCAGCTCTGCGCTTCCGTGGACAGCATCGGACTGGCTCCTGTCTCCGAGCCAGCCGCTCATATACCCGACCAAATCCTGCCGTTTTTTGATTTCATTCTCTTTGTCTATAATCTGCTCGGTCTGCTCCGGGGTAAATTTCTTGCCAAGCTCTTCCCTTCTCAAATCCTCCGCCGACTTGTTGAAGTTCGCGAGTTCTTTGTCGTAAGCCTCAATTTGGGCGTTGAACACATCTGCGATTGCCTGAGCCTGCAAATTCTGGAGCAGCTTAATCGAATTGTCGTCAACAAGGTTCTGCTCGGATTTATAATACTCCTCGACGAGCTTGTTTATTCGTTCAAGTTTTTGCTCGGCTAAAGTGAGATTGTCCGTGTTTATCAGTCCGGCTTCGCGGAATTTATTCAGCTTTGAATTCTGCTTGTCGTTCTTCGCGTTGTACACAGACAGTGCGTTTGACTCGTTCACCTTCGGCATTTTGTAGACTTCCTCATTGGTAAGACCGTACGCTTCTTTGAGGAACTTCTGCCAGTCCGTAAGGTTTTCGTTGGCGATTTTGATTTTTATCTCGCGCTCTTTTTTAAGGGACTTGTCAAGCGCGTCGTCGAGTTTCTGCGTGACGGTATCATACTCGCTCTGCTTGATTAAGCCTGTTGAGAGAGCCTTGTCGCTGACAGCCTTTATATTGTTGAGCTTTTCAAGCGTCTCCTGAATATCTTTCAACGATTTCTCGTTCGACGACATCTGCCCGGTAATGATTTTGTCAAGTTCATTCTTGTTCCTGTCGAACTGCGCTGACAGAGAGATGTTGTCTTCAAGAAGTTTTTTCCGTCTCTCATACTCGGCGTTCTCTTCTTCAAGCAACGCTATATATTGAGAAAGCGGTGAATTCTTAATCTGCTCAACTTTTTGTTTGTAAACTTCATCAAAATTACCGCTTGCGGCAGCATCAATATATGCATTGTTAAAAGCATCTTCCTGTTGTTGCTTTAAATTTTTTATGACCTCAATATTTGCCTTAATCTGGTTGTCATAGGCAGACACCTGACCTTTTGCTATGCCTACAGGCGAGCTGTCGAATTTGTCGAGGGCTTCCTTCAAGTCCTCCGCGCTCCTCTTCGCTTTGTCCATGGCGGAAGAAAGCCCTATTGTCGTACCAACTACGGCGGCAATCCCAAGCCCCACGGCTGCCATGGCAGGGTTGATTATCGCTTTGAGCGTGGCGGTGATAGCAAGCTGCGCGTTGAGCCGTATGACAGCATTGACAAGCCCGACGCCGATGGTGGTAACAATCATTCCGAGCGCGGCGGCAAGGACACCGCTGAGAATCGCCTTTCCTAACGGACTCTCGCTTATTTTGGCAAACCAGCCCGCAAGCGTCTCCAATACAGAAGAAAGAATATCCATGATACCCTTATAGACATCGACAAGACCGCTCGCCTCGGCGAAATTCCTTGTCATCTCGTCGAACCAGTCCGAAACGAACCCCTGCTTTCCCTCAACGGTGTCAATGAGGCTGTCCATTGCGCCTTCAAGCATACCGCCTGCAGAGGTCAGTTTCTCAATCTGAGCCGTTACTTCTTCAGCACTTGCATTAGTTTTACCAAGTGCATTTACAAAAGAAGTTCCTGTTATCGTTGAGAGTTGCTGTAATTGCATTGCTCCAGCCTTACCAGTAGCAAGAATGTTAGTGTAAACTTGTGAAAGTCGGTTAAACTTTTCTGTTGAACCACCTGCGGCATTTCCTAACTGAATTAGTCGCTTTTTAACTTCATCAGAGGAAACACCAACAGTAAGCATTTGAGAGGCAGCATCTGCAAGCGTATTATAGCCAAATGTAGTCTCGTTAGATAAAGTTTTGAGCGATTTGAGGAAATCATCGCTGGCTCTCTTCGTCTCGCCGAGATTCTTCATTACGCCGGAAAGACCGACCTCAATCTTCTCGAACCCTGCGTAAGTGTTGACAGCCCCCATGAGGCTTGAACCGATTTTATTCAGCGCGCCGACAAGGGCGGTAACACCAGCAACGGCGGCGAGCGAGGACAGGTTCATTCGTGAGAAAATATCGTCGAAGTGGCCAGCCGACTGTTCAGCAGCTTTTGAAGCCCTTGCAAATTCATTTAAATTTCCAGTGGCCTTGATAACACCGCTTGAATCGACTTCGAGAACTAAGCGTGAAACATTACTCATCGTTTTCATCCTTGCGCATAGCGCCCCTTGAATCTTCCCTCATCTCGGATATTTGCGAGTCAGCCCATAACCGAATCTTGATTATATAGTCAATCTCAAACTGGGTTAAAGCCAGCCGCCTCACATGACAGTAGCTCTCTATCTCCTGCCATGTTATTCCGTCCTCTCCCGAGAACGAATAAAGCTCCATGAACATCTCGAATAGATACTCAAAACATTCTGGAACTGGAAGGTCTTTGTATTCCTCGTTCGCCCCATTAGCAAAAAAGCTCTCATACCCGAGAGCTTCAACCATCTCATCCCTGTCCTGAATGTTGCTTCTCGTCACATATCCGTCCGCAGTCTTCCGGTTCGTGGGGTATCTGAGGAAGAAAAACCGCCTCACGGCTTTCTCTAGTTCTTCTTCCCTGCCGCTAAAAAATCGCTCCGCTCCTTTGACATCTGCAAGACGAAATCAGCGATGTCGGGCGAGCCTTCAAGCAGCGCTCTGTACAAATCCTCGTTTCCGTCGTCTTTAAGAACAGGAAATTCCTTGCCATTCATTTTGAGCGGCGTTCCGTCAGAGTGTTTTTTGATGCCGCCGAACCTGACGAGCGTGCTGTCCGCCTGCTCGTCAAAAACAGAGTCTACGGTATTATCGTCAAACTCGATGTTGTTCCGGCGCTTTGTGTTCACATTGATTCGCTTCATGCGCTCCTTCATCTTCGCGCGCTCGTACAGCTGCACCTTGTCTGAATCATTACCATAAACTAATACATCAATATCCCATTTCAGTCCGTCATTAGTTTCCATCTGAAACCAAACGCCCTCATCTTGCTTTGCCTTTGAGCAAAGTTCAGAGAGGTCTAAAACCTCAATACCATTGTCTTTCTTCATCTTTATTACTCCTATAAAGAAAATTAGTGTCGTCTGTCCGACTGCCAAGCGTCTTTCCGCTTTGCCATTCTTCAAAAGGAGGTCTTTTCATGCCAAGAAAAGATATAGCAGGTACCGGACTTGAACCGGCAATAAAGGGGAAAGAACCCTCCGTGATACCGATTTCACTAACCTGCGTCGTTGCGGCCCTTTAAGGCGAGCCGCTAAGCCTTTTATTCCGTTACGGTCACTTTCACTGTCTGACTTACGCTTGCACTTGATGTCCCGAGCGTGTTCGTAGCAGTTACGGTGTAAGATTTTTCTCCAGCCTCAGAGATGTCGGGAGTATAAGTTGCGGTTGTCGCAAGCTCTGTTTCTTCCTCATCTTTCCATGAGTAGGTGATTGTACCGCCGTCAGTAACGGTAGCCGTTCCGTCAAGCGAGGCCGCAGTGTCGCTTGTCGTATAAGTGACATCTTCAAGAGTGTTCTCAAACACAGGCTCAGACGCAGACACGACACTGATTGTGCATGACATCTCTGCCGTTGCGGTTTTAGCGCCAGTCGCACTTTCATTCGTGTTCGTTGCGATAACCTTGTATGTCGTGCTTCCGCCCTCAGAAATATCAGGTGTATATGTCGCACCAGTCTCACCGCTGATTGCGATTCCGTCCTTATACCACTGATAAGAGACAGTGCCTGAATCTGATACTGTCGCAGTTCCGTCAAGTTCTGATGCTGTGCCGCCAACAGGATAGGTTGCGTCTTCAATCTCGCCTCCGAATACAGGGGTAACGGCATCTACGGGCACAGTCACTACCTTTTCGAGGAGAAGGTCAGTCACATCGTTCACCTTGAACGGAATTGAGAACTGAAATTTGTTCCCGTTCCTGCTCTGCGTGGGCGAGCTGAAATGAACATTCAGCGTGAGCACATATCTTGTGTTTGTCGTTCCGACCTGTCGGCTCACGGCTACCTGAATAACCTTGTCCTTTCCGTCAACGGCATCATTGTAGAGGTTGTGCCCCTTGTCATCGACATCATAGACATCCATGCTTCCTTCGATTACGAAATCACCGAGAGAGTTCTCAATGCTCTCGTCCTCGCCAAGGGCAGGAGTTCGCTCAAGGTTATTATTGATTGTGATGTTCAGCGACGGTGACTGCCGCAACGCTTCGAGCGTTTCTTTAGTGTCGCCCACTTTGAGCCACATGTCGCCTTTCGTGAGGAACGACTTCGTTGTGAGCGCGGGCTTGAATGTCGGTGTCACATTCGCAATCGGGAAATCCGAGACTTTCTTCGGGTTATTCGCCCCCATTATGTAATATGGTGATTTTTCGTATGTGCGATAATATAAGATATGCTATTTCATTGTATTATATCACTTTTAACGATATTTGACGATATTTATTTCTGTTATTTTTCGTTTAATCTAGTTACAATGCTAGATACAAAAAAAGTAGTGGGTATTCGTACTACCCACTACTCAAAAAAGTATCTCTGCAATAGATTTCTTTTTTTCTCACTCTTAAAGGGCTTCAATTCTCAAAAGTCTATTTCAAGTTACCCTGCCATAGAGTGATAGAAAAGCAAGGTAACTTGAACCTATTTTTTTTCTAAAATCCTGCTGATTGTCTCTAGCTTGTCTTTTGCAAGTTTACAAAAGATATAGCAATCATTTATCAAATTTTCATTGTTATAGTTTACCAAAGTGTTTAAACTACTGACAAGAAATTTTAAATCCTCTATATTCTCTTCAATGTCTAACATTGTTTATCCCCCTTGCCATTGTGATTTTTTCTCACAATGGCAATTTTTTTTTATTGTTTCTTTGGTTTCAAAATCTGTGAAAAAATCTGAATGTCATTTTCATTCAAAAGTGTTTCCACTGCTTTAATTGTCTGTGTGTCTGTCTGCTTATTCATAGATTACCTCCAAATCTGCTATTACTTCTCTTATGCTATCCCCAAGAGTTAAAAAAACTTGTGATTCTTTTTTCTGCTGATTCTCTTTTCTGACTTTCTCTAAAAAGTCTTTTGCTTTTGGAAAGTCTTTTTTTTCTGACTGTATGAAGTCAAAAAAGGTTTCTTTTTCATTTTGCATTTTCTACCCTCTCCAATATGCTTTTAAGTGTCTCAATCTCACTTTCAGAAAGATTGACTGTGATTTTTCCATTGCTGATTTTTTGTGTGAAATTGCCACTTGCAAGCAATGAAAGAATATTGAATTGTGGAAAGTCTAAAACAAGTTTCATAATGTCTCCCTTGTACCCTTGCACAAGGCAAGGGATTTTTATTTAGTATCTGACTGTATAAAAACTTGCTACTCTGATTACTGCTTCTTTTGGTGACTGAACATCACAAGGCAAGACATGACCAAAAAGTTTTTTGCTCTCTTCTGCTACCTGCAAAAGATTTTTTACTTTTTCAGTGAAAAAAGCCTTAACCTCTTCCATGGTGTCAAAGCCTTTCACAAGCCCTTTAAAGTCATAGACTTTAAATTTTTTGTCTGTAAAAGTCTCTCTTTCAGAAAGATTCTTTCTTACTCTTTCCACTGTGTTTTTTGTGTTTGTCAAGGTTGCTTCAAAAATATTCATAGATTCCCCCTTGTCTAGTGCAATAACTAGAGCAATAAAAAAGTAATAAATACAAGTTATTTTGTATTTATACCTTAATTATACAAGATAAATAGTATTAGTCAATAGATTTATACATTTTTTTTTGTATTTTTTATTGATTTTTCCTTACAAATTACAGATAATAATAGTATGAATGATATTATTTTTAATGTTTCTGACTTTTGGCAAAGAGTAAAAAAACTTTGTAAAGAAAATAGACTTACTCAAAAAGAATTATCTGTAAAAATAGGAAATGACCCTAGATTTATTGAAAGTCAAATCTATACAAAAGTTATCCCAAATGTAGAGGAAGTTTTAAATATTGCAAATGTTTTAAATGTTTCTCTTAATTTTTTAGTAATTGGTAAAGAAATTAAATCTACAGAAACACAAGATTTAATTTTAGAAGTGTCTGCAATTTTAGAAAAATATAAGGAATATGTATGACAGAAAAGGAAATACAAGATTTTGCGAAGTCACTTGTAAATGACTGCGTAAGGTATCTTAATACTGGAAAAGGCGGAGCAGCACTTGCGGAAGTGCTTCTGCCTGTATGCGATTTCTTAGACTAAGCGAAAGGGAAACATGAACGAATTACAGACTCTACAAACACACTCTGAAATACAGATACCCGAAAACACGCTCACAAGCGCAACGAAAGATTTGCTCATGCAAACGGCAAAAAACTTTACATCTAAATGCGGAATTAAGCCGGAAAACCTGCCCGAAGGATTCTTTGAAGATGTCAGCAACAAATTACTGACAAATGAAAAAGTACATGAAGAATTGCAGAAACCAAAAGTAAGGGCGAATGTTTTTAGCTTACTCATGGATAAGGCACTGCATGACGATAGCACAATGAATGAAATACTTCCCTATTTTAATAAGATCGATGTACAGGCTCCCGACATAAACAAAGAATTCCGAAATGCGCTCAACAAATCTCAGACAGATTTCAACTCAACATATTCTGTCCGTAAATCCTCAAAAGATTCAGAAATGCAAAATATGAATCGAATGAGGATAAAATCACGCTATGCGGGTTTACAAGAGATTCTTGAAATGCTTGGTAAAAACGGTTGTTACTTTCTCAATCTCTGCACGATTATCGAGGAGGTAAACGGAATACCTCTTGATTTGATAGAAATTACAAGGGATTGCATTGATAACGGCTGGATAGATTCTGAATGGCAAATCGGCTATGAGGAAACAATAAAAATACTGAATAAATACACTGGGAAAAATTGGAAAGGTTTCACGGCAGTTAATTTGCCACAAAACATCGCTGTCCATGACAATGTGTTTTTTATTGAGTGTCATATGCTTGCTGACCCCCGCTTTTACAAGACGATTCATACAACGAGGTATTATGTAGATGTATCAGACAAGGGCGAGCAAAAAGATATTGGAATTCATTTGTATTATTTCGTGTTTAAGTACGAATGATGATAAAAAATGGTGCATGCGTTTCTGAGCCGATTCGTAGAGGGCGCATAATTGACATCAAGACGCTTTTACGAGTTATAACCTGTGGGAACAGCGATGAACTCGAGTATAAGGTGACAGCCACCGTCCGGGTCAACGAAACTGTCGTTATTGTTGTCGGTAAAATCAAACTCCACAGCCATAGAACTGATACCGTTGGGCGATGTCTCATACATAAGGCCGTCGTTCCAGAAACCGTCGCTCCAGCCGAATACCGCAATCTCATTCGATGAATATGTATTTGAGATACGAACGCACAGGGGGTTCTTTTTGTAGTAGTTGTGCTGCGTATTGTTGTTTTGGTCGCTCCCGGTATTACTAGCAACTATTACAATAGGATTGATAATATAAGAATACCTGCCACTACTGAAAGGATATTTTTGAATAACTTTTCTGACAGGCGAAGAATTCTCAAGCCAGTTCCTGTGAAAATAGAAAATGTAGCGCCCGGTTGAAATGCGCTTTATCTCAATGTTGCTCAAACTGAATGTCGAATGACGAAAATTCACCGAAACATCTCCTTCGACGGGAAAAACGGGCCGTGCCGGAGACGAAGCGCTGCTTGATGAAGTCCAGAAACTGAATGAGCCGAGTATTGCCCTCGGAAAAACTTGGTTTATATACCCCTCGATAGAGACATCTTCCTTTATCGTTCCAGACTGCATTGTGACATTGTTAAAAATTCCGCTCGTTGCATTTACAGTTCCAGTAAAACTTCCCTCTCTCGCATACACTTTTCCTCGAACTGTAGCATTATTAAAATAAGCGTTTCCCATTTCTTTTCCTCCAAATCATTCATAAGAAAAAACAACATAAACTTTAGCAGCTGAAACATCATCAAGCAAGTTATCAGACCGTGAAGGGTCAAGCTTTGTACCATTACTAAAAATCCGTCTTGCATGAAAACTTTGTTCAATCTTATAGAAATGCGTGTCGTCAATCGGCTTTATTTGCTCAGGCACGAAATGACACTCAATCAAAAAGTCCTTTTCACAAAGACGCTCTGGCGATTTAGGAAGTATACGAAACGACCATTTTTTATCCGTATACATTTCAAGTATCTTCGTATAGTCCATATTCTTTACACCATGCTCGCAAATCAGCCCTTTGCTCCTGACTTCACGGATAATCCTTAACAAGTCGTCAATCGGCTTGCCGTTCACCTCCTCGATTATAGAGCAGATGCACAGAAAACCACAGCTGTGATTTAACAGAAACGACAGGTCTTCTTGCAGCCCCCCATAGCGTGATTTTATCTCGTCTATATATCCGCTGTTCTTCTCGATGCCTGTGTAATCTATCTGCCAGCCGGTGAGATTTTGACTCGAGAAGTTTGCGCTCTGAATCGAGCCATTCTTTTGTGCGCCTTCGTACATAGTTTGGTGCAAAGTGATTGATGAAGCTCCTAACATTTCAGTCCCCCCCCTATCCCTCAATTTGTCCGCCATTCAAGCAAAAATCCATTGCTTTCTGCGGACTGTTCTTTTCTAGTGCGTCAAACTGCTCTCTATTCAGTTTCTTCGGCATTGGTGTATTTTCTGCTTCGTTTTTCAGTCGGTCATAAGTCGTTCTGTCCTCTCTGTATAATCTCATCTGTGCAGTGAGATTCTCATTTCCAAAAGCAAACGGATTGTTAGATTTCGGACTGTCGGTTGAAACCACTGTATTTTTTTCAGCGTCCGCAATTTCCTTTTCCATTGCCTTTCGTGATTGCTCCGCTTCCTGAGTGTCATATTTCCAAAAAGACTTTTTCTTTTCGGGTGCAAGTCCTTTGAACCAATCGCACAAATCCTTGTTCATTCTCTGTTTCCTGTTCCAATCGTCAATTTCTTTCTGTGTAGCCATAATGCCACCTCCCTTGTTATTCTGATTTAATTTATTCTTCGTCATCATCAACGCTTGTTTTCGGCATTGACTTTGACATCTGCTCTTCGTCAATCTCTGCGTTCATCTCGTCAAAATCCCTTTCGGAAGCGATAATCTCACCGTCCTTCAGGTTTCTGAACAAGTCCCGCTTTGCGATTCCACCGCTCTGCCACAATGACACCAAAGCCGTAAGCTCTGACGGATTCATTGTAGCGACATCATAATCAGTGTTTATCTGAACATCAATCTCTTCTTGCGGAATATCCTGCCCTGTAGTCCAATCAAGGTAGATTTTCAGAAGTTTCTTAAACACGATAGAAAGGTTAATAGCGATTTCTGCAAGAACGCTATTCTCGCCCGCCCTGTGGATTTTTGCGGTTTCAGCGGCTTCCACTCCGTTCCTCTCCTGTGAGATTATTCTTGCACCGAGTATCGCCATTCTGTCCTCATCGGCTCGCATTGCCGTAGACAACTGACCGCAACCGCTGCCCGAAAATTCTAGGTAGTGCATACTCGCCCCGGACGGCAAATATACGGCAGTACAACCGCCAAGTTTCAAGGTTTCCTTTGAGATTTCATTTCCGTTGCTGTCGTATTTTACTTCGGGTTCAACTCCCTGCACCCACGGTGTCGGAACTCCCGTCCAATGCAAGCCGTTCTCGTAATCAGCGGATTTCCGATAGTGAGAAAGATTAACATTGATAAGGTCATTCAGAAGCGGAGTATCGGGAACACCCGATGACGACAGAAAATAAAACGGAATCTGTGTATACTTGCCGTTTCTGTTCTGTGGATAGACTACCGACAAGATTTCGTCTTTATCGTTAAAGAGTGTCTGTCTGTAATATCCGTCCTCGTCAATCTCGCATACCCTGTGATACTCTTTTGTCTCAGTGGAATAGTTTGAAGTCCGTTCCTCTACAATCTCTCTGAAAATCACATAGTCGATGTACTGTTGCCGTCCGTCCGTGTTGAAGTGCCAGTTGATGATGTTCTCTGCGGCATAGTAGATAAGATAAGCCTGCAAGTTTTTTCTTTCAAACTCGGCTTGTGATACAGACTGCTCTATTTTCGGGGCATCTACAAGCACACCGCCCCAATTCGTAATCAGATTTTCCCTTGTGCAGAAGCTGACGAACTGATTGAGTGAATGTCCTTTGCCGTCCACATTATCAAGATATTTTTCAAGTCCTTTCGGCACTATAACCATAGGCGGTTTCCGGTTCATCATTCCCGATAAGCCGTCCAAAGTCCTCCCCGTAGCGTTGAAAAACTGTGCCCTCGTGATGTACCCTTTGTAATCCTCATCGTCCATTCCGCTGGGTCTTGGAAGATAGGCTTTTCCTTTTCCCTTTACACTTTCCTCGCCTTTCACGGCATCACGGCACTTCTGCCACAATGGAGAAAAACGGAAGTAAGTTGAATTGCAATCAAACAATGACATATTCACCTCGCTTTTATATTCCTAAAACTTTTGCCTGCACGATATGACCGACACCATTGCTGATTAGCTCATATCCTGCTGATATATTATCAACTTGGTCGTCATGCTTTCCGCTTGGGAACTCCTTGACCTCATTAAGCCAATCAAGATTCCACTCCCCACGCAAAATATGAACATGACCTGCTTCAAAAATCGGCTCTACATAAGACATTCGGGCAACCTTGTCGCCTTTTGTCTGTATGCTTCTTACAGTCCGCCGTCCGTTGAAAATTGTCTGCATTGTAAGAAAAGCGTCTCTTGAATCAATGCTCGCTTCAACGGCAATCGTGACACCGCCACCGTCTTTCTCTGACACTGCCCTTATGAAGTTGTCTCTTTCGGGAGCGTTTGCCCTTATCCTTGCCACATCTTTTATCCAAAGCTCCCAAACATCGCCTTTCTTTATGTATGTCAGAAGCGTTCCGCTCGTCCAGTCGGGGTCATCTTTCATTCTCTGCCTTTCTGAATGTGCCAAATCCCATACACGGCAGTATTTGGTCATAGGGAAGTCTTTCAAGTCATTGTGAAAGACAATCTTCGAGCAATCTATGAGGTTTCCGCCCCTAATCTGAGGATTGCACTGCAATAATCCGCTCGAAGCATAAACTCCAAGAGAAGCGAATTGAGACTTATACCATTCCTCATTGAATCTTTCGGGGAAAAGGTATTTGTATCTGACTGTCTCCAAGTGATACTTGTTGTCTCCGTATTTCTTCTTATCTCTTTTTCCAATCTCGACCTCACCGTCCATTGCAGGAAATGAGATTACCTTGAACTTCGGGAAGTCGGGGTCATAATCTTCTGATGTCTCATCAATCTTCCTCTCAATCCGTCCGATAATGTCATCTACATGCCACGGCGTAGCAAGTACGATTACAATGCTTGTCGGCGCCCTTCGTGTCAGAAAGTCATTCGTGAAATGCTCCCAAAGAGAAGCCCTTATCACCTCAGATTCAGCGTCAGCCCTTGAAGCACAATAATCATCACAAATCAAAAGATGTCCGCCCTTACCTGTGATTGAGGAAGTAAGACCGCTTTCAGTGACTACTCCGATATGGTTTCTGAATCCCCATGACTGAACGCCGCCGTTAAGCTCTGAATCGGGATAGAGTTCCTTGAATCTCTGACTGCATACGAGACTTCTTGAAAACTTTGAGAAAGTCTCTGAAAGTGACTGTCCGTAAGAGACCACCATTACATCTTTGTCGGGAAACTCACCCAAGAAATGCGGCGGAAGGAATCTTGATACTATGTCGCTCTTGCCCGCCCTAAAATGAACTTTGATTACAAGGAATGTCGATTTTCCGTTTCTGAAATCCTTGACGGCTTCATCAATCAATCGGCAAATCTCCCTTGTGTGCATACCGACATACAACGGCTCTGCTTTCTGCCAGCACCACTGCATGAAGCGTAAGTGAGATTTCTGAGCAAGTGCGATAGCGACCTCATCTTTCGTTAGGGCGTTTAGTAATTCGTTCTTCGTTTGATTTCCCCTCTGTCGTTTTTCCTAGACCGTCTTTCTATTCCTCTGTCTTTTCTACAGTCTCTTCCGACTGGTCAATCTCGTTAAGAATCTCTTCCAAATCTTCCAAAGTCTCAGCAGAAACATTTTTCAGCTTGTCGCTTCTGTTTCCGCCTACATTGTTCTGAATAGTGTTGTTCACGATGATTGGTTCGGGATTGTCTTTCCAACCAAGCTGTTTGAGCGAGAAGATTATTCCCGTGTTGTTTACACCTGTATAAAGTGCCTTTTCGAGCTTCACTTCTTTATGGGCGAGCAAGCGTCTTGTCTCACGGCACAAATCCTCGTTTTCCCTCTGCAATTTGATTACATAGTCATAATCCCAATCGTTGAGATTGCAGCACTCTTTGAGAATCGGAAGCTCTGTTTCTTCCGTGTACTTGCGGATTATCTTTATCATTTTGGGAATCTGATATTTGTTATGCTTTCCCTTTGCACCTACAGTCCGTGCCATGTTATATCCTCAAAAAGACAGTCTTTCCTGTCAGCCATGCTTTAATGCAGCAAAATAACCGTCCTTCCGATTTGCCAATGCCAAAAACCAATCACTGAGCGCAAAATTGCTCTCAGTTATTTCCCTACGAACAAGACTTTGTTTTTCATGTATTCCTCAGCGTCTTTTTTGTCAGCAAACTGAAAACCGTCTTTCAATGCCTGCTCGATACATTCGGGCGAGGCGTTGATGTCAGCGTTTACCGTTTTGATTCCGCCGGTATGTCCTGTGTTGACTTTGCCGACCATTTTAACTGTTGCCATATATTCCTCCGTTTACTCTGCGTTCTCTTCGTAAGAGTTGTACAACTGCTCCAAGAACTCATGGGCATTTGCAAACCGTCCGTTGTCAAGCTCAATCCCCAAGTTGTCTATGAGCGTTGCCTTGTCGCCTTTATTCTTGAACACAAGCACGATGTAATTAGCGTCTACCTCATTGCTCGTGCTTTCGTGCATTTTCTTGAACTTCTTCGTGGTCTCTTCGACCTGCTCCGCAATCTTTGAGTATTCCTCATCAGTGAGCGAGCTTTCGGCAAACAAGGAAATCTGCTGTTTCTTTGAGAATCCCGTCATCTCCGAAAAATCGACCTCTTTCATAATCTGATGAAGTTTATCCTCGTCAAAGAAGCCCATTGCGGCCTGATTGTTGAAAAAGATGTTCTGCTCTTTTTCCTGCTTCTCGTCCAAGTCCACCTTAGTCACAAAAACATCATAATCATTTTCATGAGTCTTTGTGTCATACTTGTTGTCAGCGTCCAAGAGTGAGATTCTCTGATGCCCCGAAACAAGGTTTCCTGTCCGCTCGTTCCATACAAGCCCGCCCATAAGCCCCATTTCGTCAAGGTTCGCTTTCAGCTTCCTTTTCGCTTCGGGCGTAATCCTGCGTGGGTTATATCCTGCAAGGTTGATTTGGGAGCGTCTGATTTTCACAGGCTCATTCTGCTTTATCATATCTCTTCTTCAGCTCCAAATACTCGGCGTGTTCCTTGTTGTACTGTTTGGTACGAGCCATGAACACGGCACGGTTAATCTTTGACAGTTTCTTGTATGTGCCGACAAGGGAGATACCCAAAGATTCCTCGGCGGTTTCAAGCTCTTCAAGCTCTGCCTTTGAGATTCTGTTTCTGAAAAATCTGAACAACCTAATCATATAACCCTCATAGTCCGTTTCAAGTCAAAGTATTGGTATTTAAGGAGTGCCGCCCTCACGAACGGAAACACCCTCTCAATCCTCTCAAAGTCATCGGGATAGTTCTCCAAGATGAAAAACAAATCGTTGTCATCTGCGATTCCTATTCCCCGACAGCCTTTTTTCGTGAGCGGCGGAATGTCAATCTGACGAAGTTTCATAAACATCAAAACATCTTTCAAATCCCAATCCGCAATCGGGTAAAGGCAGATACCCTTGTTCTGATTTACCATTCGGCTCATCATCATAGAATCAGCCTTTTTTACGCCTGTAACAATCGTTCCCTTGTGTTCCCGTGCTATGGTCTTGAAAACATCAGTTCTCGACACATTCGGAAAGTCCTTCTTTGCCCGCTCTGAATACCAAGTATAAGCCGACCAGTGCATACAAGTCATAAAATGCTCGGAAGGCACTTTGATAATCTGCTCATACGGAATGTTGAACCTGTGGCAAGCGTAATTCAGCAAATCCCTCTGAATACGCAAATCCGGCAGAAACTCCATGTTGAAATATCCGACATTGGTAATCTCTGCCATTTTTACAAGCTCGCATAGGCACAACGAATCTTTTCCGCCCGAAAGTCCTATCAAAAGCCTGCTGATAGCTGAACGCTTTTTCAGAATATCAACAGACTTTTGGACTTTAGCTTCCAACCGCTCCAGCTCCATGCCTAGTGTCCGCTACGCATATTTTGGCTTGGAATGGCGAGATTCTGCCGACCCGTAACACGGTTTCTCACACGGTTGCCAATAGCTACGGCACGGTCACGAACACGGCTCGCAAATCTTGCAAATGGATTCATAGCGTTTCCTCCTGTTTAATTTATTTATCACCATTCAGTGACATTCAGATTAAACTTCTCATTCAAGATTTTTGCAAGGATTGTCCGATGGCAAGTCTTGAATGTTCCTGCTACACAATCAGAATTTTTCTTCTCATCTTTTTCTGTGTACTTTGTGTTTAAATCCTCAAAACAAAGAATGAAAAAGTTAAATGTTAGTTGTGGATTCCAAGTAGAAATATTTTTCAGTGTTTCCTCTGTCAGTCCATACAGATAATAATTTTCTTTTTCTTCTTGTGTCAGTTCAGAAAAAAACTTTTCTATCTGCTCTTGTGGTTGGTTCTTTGCTTTTTCTTTGATTTTCTCTAGTTCTTTTCTTGCTTCTTCTGATTCTCTGATTTCCTCTTCTGTCATGTCAGCAAGTAAAAATTCACTTGAAAAAGTTTGTGCAAGTTCTTCAAGAATTTCTTTGTACTCTTCCCCTCTGATTCTGCTTTCATACTCTTCAAGGGTGCTTTCATACATTCCTAGATTCTTGCCATAACTCAAATCAATCATAGACATCATGCTTTTATTGTCTATTCCTTTTTTTGGGAGAAAAAGACTTCTTGAAACTTGAATGTAAATGTCATTTGGGTTTTTATGCCTTGTCAGCATTTTAGAATAACAAGATGTGTAGATGTTTGTTTTAATTTCCATGTTTTACCTCACTAATCTAATTTTACACTATTTATTTAAAAATTTCTATCTTTTTTCATACATTTTTTTTAGTTTTTCCTAATTATATTTCACACATATGAAATATAATCCAAGCATTAACATTAAAGTTATATATAGTCCGTCAATGTAAAAAAAAATGCGGCGTGAGCTTTTATACTGGCGAACACGCTCACACCGCAATCTTATCTAACAATATCCGAATGATACACACCTTTACCTCAGCAGTAAAGGTCTTCGGAAGTGGTATTAAATATCACCCCACAGCACTACTGCGGAAGGTGGTATTTAATAAAAACCCCCTTATTGTTTGTAGGGGCGGAAACTACTTTCCGCACCTTTTTCTTTTCCGTCTTTCCCTGCGTCTTTGCAACATCTCCTCGTACCTTTCGGGATTCTCCTGCTTTATCCGTAGCCTGTATGCCCTCGCACTGTCCGCCCTGTATTTCTTATATTCGGGATTGTCCTTTCTCGCTAAATAACGCTGATGTGTTTCGACTGCTATTATTCCCTTTGCATTGCACATTCCCTGCTCTTTCGCCTTTCCGTAAACCTTTAGCCGATATTTCAGAAGTGCTATGTAGTGTCTGCTGAAAAAGTGTTTTTTGCAGGCACTAAGTAATTTTGTATGTGCCGCGGGGCTAAACGCCCCGCGGATTATTTGATACGCT
>ERZ842401.1602-NODE-1602-length-32030-cov-8.284722_pt1 | contig 32030 bp, 24 predicted proteins | sample MGYA00521270_ERZ842401 | MGnify/ENA primary metagenome ERZ842401 (study PRJEB31892, sample SAMEA3878208) | bioreactor metagenome | biome: Moose rumen | place: Sweden | collected 2011-10 | study: EMG produced TPA metagenomics assembly of the PRJEB12797 data set...
GATTGTCGATATCCACGCCGATCCCCTTTGCATATACCGGATCGAGCGCATGCTCCGCGTCGATGAACGCGGCGACGCCGCCGCGCTTGAGGGTGAGCGCCATGCAGCCTTTCTCGGGATAGCCCGAGGCGAGCTTCCAGGCGGCGGTCTCGCGGTCCATCGGGACGTTCACGACCCACGCGCCCTTCTCCTTCGTGACGGAGTTCTCCCAGACGATCTGCATCGCCTGCGGCGCGGTGCCGCAGCAGCAGCCGGCGATCGAGCGGAACTTGCTCAGCGAGATCGTGTTCGGCATCGAGCCGCCCGTGAAGCCGCCGATCATGCGCTTGTCGATGTCGTGGTAGGTGATCGAGCCGTCGGGCGTGTCGGGCCTGGCGTTGTCGCACACGACGTAGGTCGCGCTGTCGATCTGGTTCTCGACGAGCTGGTTGCGCGAGAAGAGGTTCAGGTCGTTCCAGTATTCGGGCAGGCCCGCCTGGATCAGCTGCCAGGAGCAGCAGAGCATGTCCTTGATGCAGCAGGTCTCGCAGTGCTCCTCCTCCATCGGGTGCCACTGCGCGTATTCGGGGACCCAGCCGAAGGACGAGGAGAGCGAGCGGGCGTAGTCGTAGACGCCCTTGGCGGCGGCGAGGTAGTCCTTGTCGCCGGTGGCGCGGGCGAGCTTCGCGAGACCCGTCGCGAACCACACGGCGGAGTGGACGTGGCCCATGAACTCCTTCCTGTAGTTGAAGTAGCGGGCGGGTCCGAGGACGCCGTTGGCGAGGCCCGTCGCGAGGTCGAGCGCGACCTCGTCCTTCGCGACGAACCAGCGGTCGACGAGCGCCTCGAGCATCACGCCGTTGCGGATGCACTGCTCGCCGCGGCCGGTGTGGCGCGTGAGGTCGAAGCCGCCTTCGAGGAGGTAGACGTCGTTGGGCGGCAAGGCGGCATTCATCGGCAAGATCGGTAATGACGAAGTCGGTGATTTCTACCGCGAGGACATGCTGAAGAACGGCGTGAAGCCGATCTTGCTGCTCTCGCAGGACGCCATGTCCGGTTTCTCTATCGTGCTGGTCACTCCGGATGGCGAACGCACTTTCGCTACCTATCTGGGTGCCGCGGCGGAACTGTGCGCAGACGATATCTCCAAGGATGCCTTCAACGGGTTCGATATATTCCATCTGGAGGGCTATCTGGTGCAGAACCATGAACTGCTGGAGAAATCCGTCCGTCTGGCGAAAGAAGCCGGATGTATGGTCTCGCTCGATCTGGCGTCCTATAATGTGATAAACGAGAACCATGCTTTCCTCAAGAATCTGGTGAAGCAGTATGTGGATATTGTCTTTGCCAATGAGGACGAGTCGTTCGCCTATACGCATCTCAATCCGGAAGAGTCCGTCCAGATGATCGCGGAGCAATGCGATATAGCGGTTGTGAAAGTAGGCAAGAACGGTTCGTATATACAGCAGGGCAGCAAGCGTCACCATATTGGCGCGATCACCACATCCTGTACGGACTCCACCGGCGCCGGAGACTATTTCGCGGGCGGCTTCCTGCATGCTCTGGCGGACGGTTTCGATATCCGCCGGTGCGCCGAGATAGGTACTATCGCTGCCGGACGTGTAGTGGAGGTGGTAGGCACCAAACTGCCGGACGAGCAATGGGAGGAGATACGCCGTATATGTGCGCTCTACCGCGGATTTATGCAGAAATATGACAAGGAATGAAAGGAGTAGAAAATGAAAAGCATACTAAAACCGTTTTATATCATTTACCAGTATCTGATCGCTTGGCCGATACTGTGTGTGCTGACGGTCTTCACGGCTGTTTTCACAGTCTGTACCGTTCATTGGCGGAATGCGGAGTTTGTGCATAAAGTGCAGCAGTTCTGGTCCCGCTCGTTCCTGTGGCTGATGTTTCTGCCGGTGACGGTAGAGGGCGCGGAGCATATCCGGCCGGGTCAGAGTTATGTGTTTGTGTCGAACCACCAGTCGATGTTCGACGTATGGCTGATCTACGGTTGGCTGCCGGTGATCTTCAAATGGCTGATGAAAGCGGAGTTGCGCAAGGTGCCTTTTGTAGGGACGGGGTGCAAAGCCGCCGGACATATCTTTATCGACCGCCGCAATGCCAAAGCCGCGATGGAGAGCCTCAAAGAGGTGGAGAAACAACTGGTAGGCGGTATATGCACCGTGATCTTCCCGGAGGGCACCCGTTCGCTGAACGGCGAAGTAGGACGGTTCAAACGCGGTGCTTTCCAGATAGCCATCGATTTGGGACTGCCGGTCATACCGCTCTCGCTGGACGGATGTTTCGAGGCGTTGCCCAAAGGTAAACCTTTTGTCCACCGCGTGCCTTGCCGTATGTATATCGGCGAACCGATAGACCTGAAGCAGTTCCGCGATGCCGAAGGAAACATGGATTCCAATGCCGCTATCGAGGCGGTCCGCAATGCCGTTATAGCCGGTAGAATCAAACAGCAAAACAAGTAACAAAACAAACTACAAACTATAAATTTCAAATATTATGTATTCCGATCCGAAAGACTGTCTCTATTGTCAGAACAATGAGACTTTGCACAATTTGATGATAGAGATCGCGCACCTGCGCGTGTCGCGCGCGTTTTTATTTAAGGAGCAGACCTATCACGGCCGCTGTCTGGTGGCATATGACGGGCATGTCAATGACCTGAACGAGCTGTCCGACGAGCAGCGCAATCTCTTCATGGCGGACGTAGCCGATGTCACACGCGCGATGCAGAAATTATTCCATCCCGAGAAGATCAACTATGGCGCTTTCTCCGATAAATTAAGCCATCTGCATTTCCATCTGGCTCCCAAATATGTGGACGGTCCGGATTACGGAGGCACATTCCAGATGAACCCGGGTAAAGTCTATCTCTCCGATGCCGAGTACGCCGAGATGGTAGAGGCACTCCGGAAAGAGCTGAAAAACTGAATTCCGATAACTGAATGCTCTTCAAGGAGATCATAGGACAGGAGGCGACGAAGGCGCAGTTGCGCCAGGCGGTGCGTGAGGGCAGAATACCCCACGCGCAGTTGTTTACCGGCATATCGGGGATCGGCAAACTGCAGCTGGCTCTGGCTTATGCCCAGTATCTGAACTGTCCCAACAGGACGGACGAGGACAGTTGCGGCAGTTGTCCGACTTGTCTTCAATACCAGCATCTGCAGCACCCCGATCTGCATTTCGTCTTTCCGATCGTCAAGACGGATTCCGCCGACACATGCAATGATTTTCTGGAGCCGTGGCGTAAGATCATCCTGGAGAAACATTATTTCGACCTGGATGACTGGCATGCCGCTTTGGGCGTGGAGACGAAGCAGAGCATGATCTATGAGAAAGAGAGCGGGGAGATCCTGCGCAAACTCAGCCTCAAGGCCTATGGCGACGGCTACAAGATCATGATCATATGGCAACCGGAGAAGATGAATGCAGCCACGGCGAACAAACTGCTGAAGATACTGGAGGAGCCGGCTCCGAAGACCGTTTTTCTTCTGGTCTCCGAACATCCGGAGCAGATGCTGGCTACCATCCTGTCGCGCGTACAGACGGTCCGGATTCCGAGGCTGGAGACGGAGACTATCGCTGAGGCTTTGGTCCGCAGAGGTATAGCTGCTTCCAGAACGACCGACATAGCCCGGATAGCGAACGGCAGTTTTCTCGCTGCCCTGAAAAAAGCCGGTGAATCCGAGGAAAATCAGCAGGAACTGCGTGATTTCGTTGCTCTCTTCCGCGATGCTTATACGGTAGGAGTTCTCCGCGACCCGCAGAAGAAATACGAGTCGCTCAAACATCTGCGCCAGTGGTCGCTGGACATGGCTGCGACAGGCAGGGAGAAGCAGAAGCATTTTCTGCAGTACGCCCAGCAGCAGGTGCGCGAGAATTTTATCCGTAATATAGGTCAGCCCGAACTGAATTACCAGATGGAGGAAGAGCGGAATTTCTCCGTTAAGTTCGCGCCTTTTATCCATTCCGGCAACGTAGAGGCGATCATGAACCAACTCGACTTGGCGGAACGGCAAATAGAGCAGAACGGCAATGCAAAGATGATCTTCTTCGACCTGTGTCTGCAAATGATAATATTGATTAAAAAACCAAGAAAATGAAGAAATATACAGTAGGAAACGAGCCGCAAGAACTGGCAGCGGCGGCAACCAAACGCAATTCAGCGCATATGTTGCCCGTATGCGACTGGTTGAGCGACCTGCCGGAGAATACCCAACTGACAGACCTGATAGAGGTGCAGTTCAAGAACACACGCAAGGGCTATTTCCATAACAGCGCGCACCTCCCGTTGGAGAAAGGCGTGAAAGTGGTGGTAGAGGCCAATCCGGGGTACGACCTGGGCGAGGTGGTGCTGACCGGCAAGCTGGTAGAGCTGCAGATCAAGAAAAACAAGATAGACGCTTCCCGTTACGAGATCCGTCAGGTGATCCGTATAGCGACGGAGGAAGATCTCGCCCGTGCCGAGCAAGCGCACGCGCGCGAACAGGAGACGATGATCAAAGCCCGCCAACTGGCCAAATCGCTCGGGCTGGAGATGAAGATAGGCGATGTGGAATATCAGGGCGACGGATCGAAAGCGATTTTCTTCTATATCGCAGACGGGCGGGTTGACTTCCGCCAGTTGATCAAGGTCTATGCAGAAACGTTCCGCATCCGCGTGGAGATGAAGCAGATCGGAGCGCGTCAGGAGGCGGGACGTATCGGCGGAACAGGACCATGCGGGCGTGAGTTATGCTGCTCCACATGGATGATCAACTTCTCGTCGGTAGGTACCGGCGCCGCAAGGTTGCAGAACATATCCCCCAACCCGCAGAAACTGGCAGGCATGTGCGCCAAACTCAAATGCTGTCTGAACTACGAAGTGCCGGTCTATGAGGATGCTTCCAAGGCATTGCCGCCGCGCCATCAGACTCTGGAGACGAAGGACGCTACCTATTATGTCTTCTCGACCGATCCGCTGGCAGGCACCATTACGTATTCCACCGACCAGCATATACCGGCTAATCTGGTGACTCTGACGGCTGCGCGCGCCCATGAGGTGATCGCGATGAACCGCCGCGGAGAGAAACCCGTCTCTTTGGAAGCCAACCGTGCCGCGGAAGCGGAGATCGGATACCAGACGGGCCATGGCGAGCTGACGAGGTTTGATAGAAAAAAGAAAAAACACCCCAGACGATGAAGCCATTTACGATGAACAATTTACGGCTCGCGATTGGTTTGCTGATAGGGGGTATATGCCTTCTGACATCCTGCAGGCACGATATCGTGTATAGCGAATTTGTCGCGATTCCATCGGGTGAATGGGACGAAAACCAACTGCCGGAATTTGCCTTCAACATAGCGGACCGGGAGGCGGCTTATGATATCCTGCTCTACGTCCGTCATACGGAGCGCTATCCGTATCAGAATATGTGGCTTTTTGTGCGCGGCAACAGACAGTACATGGATACGGTCGAGTTTTATCTGGCGGATGACAGAGGCCGATGGCTCGGAGACAAACACCATGGCTTTATAGAAATGCCCGTTCTGCTGGAGGAGAATTATCATTTCCCCGATACCGGGCGGTATTATTTCGCCGTTCAGCACGGAATGAGGGATTCGCTCCTGCGCGGCGTGACCGATGTGGGGATAGAGGTGATAAGGGTGAAAAATGAAAGGTAGAAGGAAATGGGCAAGAACAAACTAAAGAAATTTGCGGAGATGGAGACGTTCCACAATGTCTTCCAGCCGCCGTATGACCCGGAGTTGGCGGGACACTGGCGCGACCGCTATTTCCATAATGAGAACCCCGTTGTGCTGGAGCTGGGATGCGGCAGAGGCGAATATACGGTAGGACTGGCGGAACGGTATCCGGAGAAGAATTTTATCGGAGTGGATATCAAAGGCGCGCGTATGTGGGCGGGAGCCAAAGAGGCGGAGATCAAGGAATTGAAGAATGTAGCGTTCCTGCGCACCAATATAGAGTTTATCACGGAGTTTTTTGCTGCCGGTGAAGTGGATGAGATATGGATTACTTTCTGCGACCCGCAGATGAAGAAAGCCACCAAGCGTCTTACATCCACTTATTTCATGCAGCGCTATCACCGGATCGTGAAACCCGGCGGTCTGATTCATCTGAAGACCGACAGCCCGTTCCTATATACCTATACGACCGAGATGCTGCGGCTGAACCCCTATCCGGTAGTGGCGCAGACGGATGATTTATATGCCGATTCGCTCGATTCCATCGGTGTTTTCAAGGATGCGCGTGCGCTACAGACGCACTACGAGAAGCAGTGGCTCGACAGAGGAATGAAGATCAAATATATCGAGTGGCGGTTGGATCCTCTTGACCGGTGGGAAGAGCCTGTTATCGAGATAGAAAAAGACACATACCGTTCCTACGGACGCAATTATCAAGCATAGATTAAAATCACAAACAACATATATGAAACATTTTAACGAATACAAACAGTTGAACTTGCCCGCGTTGAGCCGCGAGGTGCTGGCGCAATGGGAGCAAGAGGGGTTATTTGAGAAAAGTATCACTACCCGTGAGGGACATCCGCAGTTCCTCTTTTTCGAAGGTCCTCCTTCTGCCAACGGCATGCCGGGTATCCACCATGTCATGGCGAGGACCATCAAAGACACGTTCTGCCGTTTCAAGACGATGCAGGGCTATCAGGTGCGCCGTAAGGCCGGTTGGGACACCCACGGTCTGCCGGTGGAGTTAGGCGTGGAGAAGATGTTAGGTATCACCAAAGAGGATATCGGCAAGAAGATCAGCGTGGATGAATACAACGCTGCATGCCGCCGCGAGGTGATGAAATACACCAAAGAATGGACCAACCTCACCAAGCAGATGGGCTACTGGGTGGACCTCGACAACCCTTATATCACCTACGATAACAAGTATATCGAGACGCTGTGGTACCTGCTCAAGGAGCTGTACAAGAAAGGCTATCTCTATAAGGGTTATACCATCCAGCCGTACTCGCCTGCCGCCGGAACGGGTCTCTCGTCACACGAGCTCAACCAGCCCGGTTGCTACCGCGACGTCAAGGACCTCACCTGCACCGCGAGGTTCAAACTCAAACCCAATGACCAAATGGTAAATGGTCAAATGGTAAATAGATTTATCATCGCCTGGACGACGACGCCTTGGACGCTGCCTTCCAACACGGCTCTCTGTGTGGGACCGAAGATTGACTACGTGGAGGTGGAGACGCCTGCCGGCGACCATATCATCCTTGCCGAAGCACGTCTGGATGCTTATCGCAAAGAACTCTGCGGAACGGACGAAGAAAGCAAACCGCTGGAGCCTAAGATCGTCGCCCGCTATAAAGGAAAGGACCTCGTTGGCCTCGAATACGAGCCGCTCTTCCCGTGGGTCAATCCGGGCGAGGGAGCATTTCGCGTCATTCCGGGTGATTATGTCACTACCGAGGACGGTACGGGTATCGTGCATATCGCGCCTACGTTCGGTGCCGACGATAAGAAAGTAGCCGATGCAGCCGGCGTGCCGGGGCTGTATATGCAGACCAAGAACAACGGACCCCGTCCGATGGTCGATTTCACCGGTAAATACTGGAACGTAGAGGACCTCGACGAGGAGTGGTACAAAGCCAACGTCAACGACGAACTCTACCGCAGATATGCAGGCCGTTGGGTGAAGAACGCCTATGACCCGCAGTTCACCGTGGACGGCAAGTACGACGAGGCGGCTGCCGCGAAAGCCGAGACACTCGACCTGCACCTCTGTCTGGAGATGAAAGCGGACGGACGGCTCCTGCGAAGCGAGAAACATGTGCATACTTATCCGCACTGCTGGCGTACCGACAAACCGGTGCTTTATTACCCGCTGGACAGTTGGTTTATCAAGTCCACCAAGGCGCGCGAGGAGATGATTGCCCTCAACAAGACCATCAACTGGCAGCCGGAATCAACCGGCACAGGACGTTTCGGCCAGTGGCTCAATAACCTGAATGACTGGAACCTCAGCCGTTCCCGTTATTGGGGAACACCGCTGCCTATCTGGCGCACCGAGGACGGAAGCGAAGAAATATGTATCGGTTCGATCGCGGAATTATTCGATGAAATCGACAAATCTGTCAAGGCGGGCTTCATGAAATCCAACCCTTGGCCGAACCATAAACCGGGCGATTACAGCAAGGCGAACTATGACCCCTCTGTGATTGACCTTCACCGTCCGTACGTGGATTCAATCATCCTTGTCTCCCCGTCCGGCAAGCCGATGAAACGCGAACTCGACCTCATTGATGTATGGTTCGATTCGGGCGCTATGCCGTATGCCCAGAACCACTATCCGTTCGAGAACGCCGACCTGCCGCGCACGGCGGACTTCATCTCCGAGGGCGTGGATCAGACCCGAGGATGGTTCTTCACGCTCCATGCCATCCACACGATGATAGAAGGTACGGTGGCGTACAAGAACGTCATCTCCAACGGTCTGGTGCTCGATAAGAACGGCAACAAGATGTCCAAACGTCTCGGCAACGCCGTGGATCCGTTCGGAGCTCTCGACAAGTACGGAGCCGATCCGGTAAGGTGGTATATGCTGACCAACTCCAGCCCGTGGGAGAACCTGAAGTTCGATCCCGAAGGAGTGGATGAAGTGCGCCGTAAGTTCTTCGGAACTCTCTATAACACCTATGGTTTCTTTGCCCTCTACGCGAACGTGGATGGCTGGGGTAATACGCCAAATCAGACTAACGAGACACTAACGAGAGAGAATCGGAACGGGAGAGATACGGGAGAAAAAGCAGAGTATGCCGAGATCGACCGCTGGATCCTATCCAAACTGAACTCTCTCATCAAAGAGGTGACGGAAGCCTACGAGGCATACGAACCTACCAAAGCAGGACGTGCTATCTCGGATTTCGTACAGGACGACCTCTCTAACTGGTACGTGCGTCTGAACCGCAAGCGTTTCTGGGGCGGAGAGATGAACGCCGACAAAGAAGCGGCTTACGAAACCCTCTACACCTGTCTCAAGACCGTGGCTCAACTCATGGCGCCGAACGCACCGTTCTACGCCGACCGTCTCTACCGCGATTTGACCGATGAAACCGTGCATTTAAGCACTTGGCCCAAGGCTGACGAGACGCTTATTGACACTACGCTGGAGCGCCAGATGTACCTCGCGCAGCAGGCTACCTCGATGATCCTCTCGCTCCGCAAACGCGCGGAGAAGAACGTCCGCCAGCCGCTGCAGAAAGCCGTCATACCGACACCCGACCAGGAGACGACAGACGCGCTCCTCCATGTGGCGGACCTCATCAAATCCGAGGTGAACGTCAAAGAACTTGTCATCGTTCCTGCAGAGCAATCGGAGATACGCCTTGTCAAGAAGATCAAACCGAACTTCAAGGTCCTGGGCAAGAAAGTCGGCGCGAACATGAAAGCCCTTGCTGCGGCTATCAACGCCATGTCCCAGGACGACATCGCGAAGATGGAAACCGAAGGTTCTTTCAACTTTCAACTTTCAACTTTCAACTGCACGATAGTGCCCGAAGATGTGGAAATTCTGACGGAAGACATGCCCGGTTGGCTTGTTGCCAACAACGGCATCCTGACGATAGCCCTTGATATCGAACTGACCGACGAACTGATTGAAGAAGGCATTGCGCGCGAACTCATCAACCGCATCCAGAACCTCCGTAAGTCCTCCGGTCTGGAGATCACCGACCGCATTGCTATCGTGCTGGAAGACCGTCCGGAGATCCATAACGCCGTCCTCCATTGCGGCGAGTATATCGCTTCGCAGGTGCTGGCTACTTCGCTCATTCTCAATTCTCAATTTTCAATTCTCAATTGTCAATTGATTGAGATGGACGGATATAACGTGAATATTAAAATTGAAAAAGCATAGTTATGAATGTCAGATTTATGATTTCAAATTTCAGATTCCTGCTTCTCGCCGTAGTAGGAATGGCTTTGGCGAGTTGCGACATGTTCAACAAGACTACGCCGTCGTACCAGTTGAGTGATCTGCAGGGGCTGTGGCAGGAAAACAACACCGAACATTATGTACGTTTCACCACCGAGCAGTCGGACGAGACAGGTTATCTCTACGGCCGCGAATGGGACGAGGCGGAGGATATTTTCGAGGCGGACCTCAAGCCAAAAGGCAACGGCTGGTTCAAGTACCTCTTCGAGACCTCAGGCAGCCTCACGGAGATTCATCTGATGGACAACGGAGGAGCGGAGATTCCCAAGGTCTATGTGGTCACCAAACTGAACGATACGGCGTTGGAGTACTACGAGAAAGAGCAGAAATCAGTCAAGTTCTATTTCACCAAAATGGTTGAGAAGCAATGAAACGCGCACTCAAAATCATAGGTTGGACGTTTCTGGGTATCGTGGTAGCCGTAGTGGCGGTAGCCTCTATCGCTATGTACGTGATCTTCACGCCGGAGCGTCTGACACCTATTGCCCGCCAGGCAGCGGACAAATTCATCACTTGCGAGCATGAGATAGGAGAGGTCGATCTGACTTTCTTCTCCACCTTCCCGCGCTTCGGCCTGCGGGCGGACGGGTTGCTGCTGATCAATCCGATGACCGGCAGCCGGAACGACACGGTCGTTGAAGCGAAACATCTGGTAGCTACAGTGGATGTGATGGAGTTCCTGAATCATAAGAATCTCCATGTCCATGAGGCGGTGCTGGATGATGCGCGGGTCAATTTCTATATCGCGCCGGACGGTACAACTAATCTCACCGGTGCTTTCGTCACTTCGCCGGATACGACAGAGGAGGACACCGCCGCTTTCTCGCTGCCTTTCGATGCACTCAAAGTGGACGGCTTGCGCATCAAAGCCAATTATATCACTTTCGTGGACGACAAGGATACTATCAATGCTTCTTTAGGAGAGACCGAGTTGAGTGCTAAAGCGGAGAGCTGGGATGACATGCTCATAGGGTTGGATGCGCAAGATGTATGCGCTTTGCTCAAAGGAGACAAATATGCCGATTCCCTGCATGTGGAGTTGGTCGCTCCGATGGCAATGAACCTCGACTCCATGCATTTTGCTTTCGATGGAGCACGACTGGCGGTCAATGATTTTAACCTACGCCTTGAAGGGGAAGTTACCATTCAGGATAGTATAGCCGTTGATGCCAAGGTCGAGACCGGCAAATGGCAACTCAAACCTCTCATGGCGCTTATTCCGGAGAAATTCGCCAAGTCGCTCAGCGACCTGGATGTGGACGGCGAGGCGGAGTTGGAAGCAACGATACAAGGTTATGTCTCTGACCATCAGATGCCGCGTGTGCAGGCGCATCTTACGCTCGACGACGGCGAAGGCAGTTACAAACCGCTGCCTTATACGCTGCGGGACGTAGAGATGGATGCTACTGCCGATATCCGCCTGACGGAAGGGCAGATCAGCAATGTGGAGATCCATAAACTGCATGCCGCTACGCGCAATTCTCAATTCTCAATTCTCAATTCTCAATTGTCCGACCTGATGGGGGACATGCTGCTTGATTTGGCGTTGAACCTCGACGCCAACCTGCCGGACTTTGCCTATTTCCTGCCGGAGGCAATGACCCTCAACGGCAAAGCCAAAGGAACCGCGAAAGCGAAGATCCGTCTGGATGACCTGACGGAGATGCGGCTGGAGAAGGGCAGGATCAGTGCGGACCTCGACCTCAAAGACATTCATTATGCGATGGATTCGATGGTAGCCGATCTGCCGAATACCCATGCTACGATACAGATGCCTAACCCCAAACCATCCAAACCGAAGGTTAACTGGGCGCGGATAGACCTGACGACGGACAAAGTGGATTTCGAGATGGCTACACCGCTGAAAGCGGCTCTCAAAGCCTCGTCCATCCAACTGGAGGCAGGTAACGTGCTCTCGAAAGATCCGGTGCTGTATGCAGCCGTAGGCTTGGATTCAGAGCGACCGGTAGAGGTAGAGATGGACTCGATGGGTGGCACGATTGATGCGCCTAAAATGAAACTGTACGCGGAGTATAACACCAAGGACACGACCGTCATGCCGGTGGCGCAGGCTGTGATAGACTGCGATGCCTTGGACGGGTTCTTCAAAGATATCAAAGCCGACTTGGCTGCTTCCCATCTGGAGGCTGCGCTATCCGGCGGACGAAAAGACAAGTCCGCTCCGCGCCTGCAAGCCAAACTGAAGACGCAGGCGCTGAATGCGCGTATGGGAGACGAACTGTCCGCCAAGACCGGCAAACTGGATCTGGAAGCCGCTGCGAGGTACAAAGCCGGAGAAGAAAATATCCTCCTCCAATGGAACCCGAGGCTGAAGGTGAACCTCAAGAACGGAGAGGTGAACCTGCCGGAGCGGTTGCCGGAAGCGGTGGTCATCCCGTCTATCGAGTTCAGTTATTCCAACCGCGAGATGGCGATAGACAACTCCAGTATCGAGTTAGGCAACTCCGATCTGAACCTGAAAGGCAATGTACGCAATATAGGCAAATGGTTCCGCCATGAGGCGGTTCTGGAGGGCGAGTTGGATGTCGTCTCCGACCATTGCGATGCCAACCAGCTGCTTGCCTGGTTCTCCGCCGACGAAGGGAGTGAAGAAGAAACTCCGTCAGCCAAAGAGGATAAAAATGACCAAATGGTAAATGACCAAATGGTAAATGAGACCGATCCCTTCCTTGTTCCTACCGACGTGGATCTGGCGCTCAATACCCATATGCGTCAGGTGGAGATCTTCAACCAGGTGGCTTCGGACCTCAAGGGAGGTATCTTCGTCAAGGACGGTACGCTGATCCTGGATGAGGTGGGATTTGTATGCCGCGCCGCCAAACTGCAGTTGACTGCTATGTACCGCACGCCGCGCCGGAACCATCTCTATCTGGGATTTGACTACCACATGATTGATGTGGACATCGACGAACTGCTGACGATGATTCCTAACTTGGAGCAGATGGTGCCGATGCTCTCTTCGTTCAAGGGCGCAGCGCAGTTCCATCTGGCGGCGGAGACCTATCTCAACAGTCAGTATCAGCCTAAGATGTCCACCCTCCGCGGCGCGGCTTCGCTTACAGGAAAAGACCTCGTGGTGCTGGACGGAGAGACCTTCTCCAAGATCAGCAAACTGCTGATGTTCAAGAAGAAGACGGAGAACAGGATCGACTCTATCAACGCCGAACTGACGGTCTATAAGAACGAGATAGACGTCTATCCGCTCTGCGTGCAGATGGACAACTACATGGTCGCCCTCGGCGGACGGCATAACACCGACATGACCTTCAATTACGATATCAACGTCCTCAGCCCTATCTATCTGGGCGTGAACGTGAGCGGGAACATAGACGATCTGAAGATCAAACTCGCCAAATGCAAGTTCGCCCAGGATTTCAAACCGCACTGGTATCAGAAAGCGGACAACCAGTCCCGCGAACTCCGTGAACGGATCAAGAAATCAATGGAGAAAAACGTCCGAATAAAGTGACAAAGGGACAAAGGACAAAGTGACAAAGGAAATTAATTACAGGATAATATGAAAAAAACAATTCTTTTAGGAGCGCTAGCTATGAGTTTATTAGCATGCAACCACGCCAACCCGTTGTTGGAGCAGCCGAACACCCCTTACGGCGTACCGGCATTTGACCAAGTGAAGAACGAGCATTATCTGCCTGCTTTCGAAGAGGCTATCCGTCAGGACAAGGCGGAGATAGAGGCGATAGCGAATAACGCAGCCGAACCGACGTTTGAGAATACGATTGTGGCTTTAGATCGCGCAGGCATGCTGCTGGACCGCGTGTCGGGCGTGTTCTTTAATGTCCTGGAGGCGGACGGCAACGACGAGATGAACGCGATTGCCGAGCAGGTGAGTCCGATGCTGAGTGAACTGAGCGACGGCATCATCCTCAACGAGGCACTCTTCCGCCGTGTAAAGGCTGTGTATGACCAGCGTGAGCAACTCGGGCTCAATCCCGAGCAGATGCGTCTGGTGACCGAGACCTACAAGTCGTTCGCCGACAACGGCGCCAACCTGCCGGAGGAAAAGAAAGAGCGGCTCAAAGAGATCAACAAGGAGCTGGGTCTGCTCTCCCTCAAGTTCGGCAATAACGTCGTAGCGGAGACCAATGCCTGCCAGTTCTTTGTGAAGGACGAGGCGCAACTGGCGGGTCTGCCTGAGTCCGCCAAGGCTGCGGCTGCGGAGGAAGCTGCGGCGGCGGGACATCCGGGAGAATGGCTCTTCACCCCGAAACGTACGTCTTTCACTCCGGTGCTCCAATACTGCGAGAACCGCGAACTGCGCAAGCAACTGCTGATGGACTACACCACCCGCGGAAACCACGATAACGAGAACGACAACAAGGCTGTCATCGTCCGTGAGATGGAGTTGCGTATAGAGAAAGCCAAACTCTTCGGCTATGACAACCCTGCGGACTATATCCTCGCGGACTGCATGGCGAAGAACCATCAGACGGTGGACGCTTTCCTCGCCTCCGTCTGGACACCCTCGCTGGAGGCTGCCAAACGCGAAGCTGCTGCGCTCCAGCAACTCCTGGATGAGGACCTGAAAAATAATTCTCAATTATCAATTGTCAATTCTCAATTAGCCCCTTGGGATTGGTGGTACTACGCCGAGAAACTGCGTAAGGAGAAGTATGCGCTGGACGAGGAGGAACTGAAGCCTTATTTCGAACTGAACAACGTCCGCAAGGGTGCGTTCGGCGTGGCTACCAAGCTGTACGGCCTGCAGTTCGAACCGCTGAAGGACATGCCGGTTTATAATCCCGAGGTGGAGGTCTTCAAGGTGACCGATGCGGCAGGCGAACTCATCGGCATTCTCTATACCGACTATTTCCCGCGTGCGGGCAAGCGTCCTGGCGCATGGATGAATAATATAATGTCCCAGTATGTCGATGCAGAGGGAGTGGACCATCGTCCGGTGATCATCAATGTAGGTAACTTCAACAAACCTACCGCCGGCAACCCGTCTCTGCTCTCGATGGACGACGTAGAGACGCTCTTCCATGAGTTCGGCCACGCGCTGCACGGCTTGCTCAGCAAGGCGCATTACAAATCCCTCTCCGGCACCAACACCCCGCGTGATTTCGTCGAACTGCCGTCCCAGTTCATGGAGAACTATGCCTACGAACCGGAGGTGCTCAAGACCTATGCCTTCCATTATCAGACGGGCGAAGTGATCCCGGACAGCCTAATTGCTAAGATCAACGCCGCAGGCAAGTTCAACCAAGGTTTTGTACAGACAGAACTGCTATCGGCTTCTATCCTCGATATGGATTTCCATGAGTTGACAACCGCCGAAGGGCTGGATGTCAATGCCTTTGAGCAGGCGAGCATGGAGAAGATGGGTATGATACCGGAGATCATTGTCCGCTATCGTCCTACGTTCTACAACCATATCTTCACTACGGGCTACGAGGCAGGCTATTACAGCTATACCTGGGCAGCGGTATTGGATGCAGACGCTTTTGCGGCGTTCAAGGAGACCGGCAACCTGTTTGATGCCGAGACCGCTGCACGGTTCCGTCATCTGCTTGAGCAGGGCGGCACACGCGATGCGCAGGAACTCTATCTGGAGTTCCGGGGCAAAGAGGCGGACCCGCAGCACCTCCTCCGCCGCAATGGATTTATCGAATAAATAAATCGTACATCGTACATCGTTAAATCGTACATCCTTTGACTCGTCAGACTCAGACCATATTGTACCATCTGTTGCCGATAGCCTTCTGGCTGTTGGCGGCAGGTGGTGCGTTGCTGCCTGTTTTCTTGCTCCCACTCTCAACTTTCAACTCTCAACTTTCAACTCTCAACTATTTCCTCCCTGCCGTTTTGGTTCTCATTGCCGTTCTACTGCTTACTCATATCAAACGCCACGCTTCTGCCGTAGAACCGGCTTTTCTGGTGGCGGTGTTGTTAGGTGTCGCTTCCTGTTGGTTGCCCACCGTTGTTTTTCTGATTCTTCCTGCCTGGATATACTTGGCGTACCGTCATCTGATAGAGTGGCGGGTCATATGGGCGACCCTCATCGGTCTTGCGCTGGTAGCAATATGGGTAGCCGTCTTCGTTTACTTTGGATTAATAGAAACGCCCTCCCTTGAGGGGAGGGCTGGGGTAGGGTTCTTTGCTTGGATCCCCGTAGGCGCCTTCCTTGTAGCCTATATCGCTTCCGCCGTCGTGCGGCATAACCTGCGTGTACGATAGAATATGCCATATAGTCTTGCTGTTCACGGCTGTAGTCTTCTCATCATGCAGCCGCGGTGGAACAGGAATATCCCTCCGCGAGGTGCAGGAGGTTGTGGCGCAGGCGGACAGCCTGTGGCATGAGGGTAAGATATACGGCGTGGATGGCGGCGACAGTGCCACCCTCGCGCAAGCGTATGAAAGATTGAAGGAGCTTTCAGCCGTCAGCCGTCAGCTATCAGATGTCAGTTATCAGCTGTCAGAAGTTTGTCCCTTCGTACATCGTACATCGCTCCTTTGTACATACGCTCATGCGTGCTATCATTACGGCAAGTTGCTCCGGGCGAAGGACGACCCTGTTGCAGCCATGCAGGCCTTCATCGCCGCCACCCATTCCCATACAAAAGACTACCATATCTTAGGAAGAGTATATAGTAATATGAGAGACATTTGCCATCTGGCAGGTGAGTTTCAACTCTCGTATGACATGTTTGAGCGTTCAGCAGAAATGTTCCTCAGAAACGGTGACACCTTACTATATTATTATCTACTAAATGATATGGCTTTCGAATTGGCTGAGCAGGGTAAGAAAGAAGAAACATTCATTTTACTTGATTCAATAGCGCATAATTGCAATGATAGGAATGTTAAAATCAAGACATTAGAAACGAAAACCAAGTTATATTTTCAATTACAATTATATGATTCAGTCATCTATATGACAAATGTTCTTCTGTTGAGAAGAGATTGCGTTCCAACCAGTTGCGGATTAAAGGCGCGTGCCTTTTGGCATATGGGGCAAGTTGATTCCGCATTGTATTATGCGAATCAAGTGCTCAGTATGCCTACTGCCTCAGAACAGAACAAATATAATATGCTTTATATTATTGCAAATGCAGATTCAACATTAAGTAATGAAGATGTACTTGCTCTCTCCGCACAACGTTCTGACATAGAGACAGATATATTGATACCCCTGCATAGCAAATGGGGGTTGGCGGTGCAATTATTAGAGCAGGACTTGAACCGCAAGCCGGATTGGCGGTGGTTCTGGGGAGTAGTAGCAACACTGCTGGTTGTTGGTTTGTGCTTATGGTTGTATATATTCAGAAAACATAAACAGCGCGCATTGCTTTCGCAACAAGTGGAGTATTGGGCTATACAAAATAAGGAAGCAGAAGAAAGGCACGCAATCCTGACGAAAGATATAGACAATCTCTCGCAACTAAAAGATAGTCATTATAAAGAGATTGTAGAAGATATTGAACAGTTTTGCGCATTGATACAATGCAATCAGGATCTACGAGAGCATCTTCATTGGAATAATTTTGCAGAGATGTGCACTCTTTCCAATAGATACCTGTACAATATTGTAACTCAGTTACAACCATATAATTTGTCTCAAAAAGAATTGCGTCTTTGTATTCTCGTTCTACTAAAAGCACCCACCAATCAGATGGTAGATATGATACCTTATTCGCATAGCGGTTTGGGGAAGTTCAAAAACACAACGGCACGCAAAATAGGAACAACAACTACCAATTTTCGATTATTTTTACTAAATTTGTTAGGATAAATAGGTTCTCTATTAAACTTTCCCAATTGCAAAAATCGCAAAGCGCTTATAATCAGCATTTTGCGATTTTTTGTTTCCCAATCAAAATTTTGGTTACCTCCGTAAAAAGCAGTAATTTTGTGCCGTCAAACGAAAACCGTTTGGCGGTATTTTATTGTTTAACAAAATCTCTAATTAACATGAAAGTAAAAATTATCACTTTGGTACTGAGCATTCTCTTCGCAATGCCTGTATTTCTTTGTGCAGAAGAAATGGAAATTCCTTTGATGGAAGTGGTCGGAATGGAGGTTATCGAAGGAGACAATCCATTAGATGGTCCAGATCAATCTCCAAGTGTTCCTACTCGCCCTAGAGACTTCCGTGCAACGATCAATGGTAACTCGCTGACTATTCTAAAACAAGAAGAGGCCATCCCGTCAGCGCAGGCGGTGGTTGTCAATGCTTCTACGGGAAGCGTAGTCGTTAACGAGCAGTTCACCAACTCTCTCTCCCGCCCGATTACCAACGCAGGCATGTATGTCCTCCGCATAGAAACCGCAGGTGGTGACTTAGTAGGACAATTTATTGTTGAATAATTTAATTAAGTACACGTACATGCGCAGGAATCGTCATATATTCGCCTTATTTATGTGGATAGGTATTCTCTTTGTCGTACCTTCCTATGCACAGATACTGACGGCGGAACGCCATACACCGGTTTCTACAGACAGCTTGCAAGTCTATAAACTGTCCTATATACAAGTTACTGACAGCGGCACAAATTGTATTTGGGATTTCTCTGGGCTTCCTATTGATAGTGCAGAGATAATTGATGTGGATTATTATGCTCCTGATGCTGCATCTATCGGTCTTCATCGGGAACACAGCAATCTCTATTATCATTTAGCGCAGGATACGTTATGGCAGACCGGTTACGAAACCTCTCGTGCGCATGTGCGGTACTTGATTCCTGTACCGGTAATGAAGTTTCCGTTTGAGTATGGGGATTCATTGGGCGGCGCAGCAATAGGCAAAGGACAATATTGCCATATATTGCCGATTAGTACGGAGGGGACGTATTCTGTATCTGCCGATGCTACCGGGCGGTTGATATTGCCGGAATTGACTTTGGACTCAGCCTTGCGGCTACATTCGGTTTTTCAGTATCAAGATAGTAAAAGGCGCACCGCAGTCAAAGAAGAGCGATATATCTGGTATTCCTCCTATTGCCGTTACCCTTTGCTTGAGAGCACTCGGGTATGCGCCGTCCATGGCACGGATACCGCTATTGCCGCTGCTACCTATTATAATCCTCAAGAGCCGGAAAACATGCCGTTGCCAAGAGAGGAAGAACAGGATATTGACGAAGTACTTACAGACAGTCTTGTAACAAATATCGCCTTTATGCCTAGTCCTGTTTATTCGGATTTGCATGTAAACTACTCATTGACCCGTGCTGCCGGTGTATATATATCAATTCACTATAATGGAGGTACAACCACCTATCAGACACCGCTTCGTCAGGAGGATGAAGGGGAACATACAACCACTATTCACATGTCAGGTCTTCCCATTGGTTCGTATGTGGTATATATCCACGCAGATGACACCATTGTTTCCGGAAATATAATAAAATTATAGTTAGTGTTATGAAACATTATTTTCGTAAATTATTATTGGTTATAGCATCAAGTTCTATAATAATGAATGTGCATCCAAATAATACGAGAAATTTAGAAGGTGTTGATTATAATGCAGGAGCCTTTTATAATGTTAACTCCGTGTCTCCGAATGTTGCTGATATGTTTCGGTATGGAGAGTTTCAAACTTCTCTATTTACAGGGCGTATGCATCAATCTATTCCTATTTATACATTGGATGATCCCGATTTTAGAATGGACATAGCTTTGCATTACAATGCAGAAGGTTTTAAGCCCCGCAAACATTCCGGATATGTGGGGTATAATTGGTTTCTTGAAGCCGGAGGCTGTATAACCCGAGAGGTTAATGGTGCTCCCGATGAAATAAAAGGTATAGAAGCAGGTGCTTCTTATCATGTAGGTGTTGAAGGAATGTATCATTTTATTACTCAAAATACCAATGCAAATAATCTGAATTTAAGTGATGTTTTTGAACTTCCACTCGCCTCAAATTCGCAAGCATGTGTACTGAATGGTAAACTTTGGCATAATGTAGGAGATGGTTGTGATTACGTAGTGGATTACATGCCCGATATTTTCCATTTTAATTTCTTAGGTCATAGAGGTTCATTTATGATTAATAATGCAGGGAAAGTACAGATTATTAGCGGAGACTTCGTCGATGTTGATTTATCAGGAATTCTATGCGAGTGGGACCCGATAATGTTTTCTTCCGCCTCTTTTAATCCATCAAATCCTTCACAAGCGCCTAATAATCCTGGAGTTTTACCGTATCCCAAAGAGAATTCGAGTATTACCATCAAAACTAATGATGGCTATACTTATATTTTTGGAGGGGATATATCAAAATTAGAATATACTGTCAGTGCGATAAATCGTGGGATGTTTGTATATTCTGGATCTGAATACGAAGCAAATCCAGCTATTGTCAGTACATGGCATCTTTCTAAGATTATTGCTCCTAACGGACGTGAAGTGACTTTCTATTATAAACCAGCCAGAGAAGGACATCGTCCGGGGGTACCAGGCGGAGGTGACCCTTTATGGGAATTTAATGAGTATTTTGACCGATTTGGACCCTATTTTAATATGATGGCAGGAATTTATCTGCAAATTTTCGCCAATAATGCTTCATATGTTTTCAGTTCTCCTTATGAAGAAGAAGAATACCTTTGCCTTCTCACATTCTATGCTCCACCTTATACTCATAATAACTCCTACTACTTATATTCCGCGACGAAATCGTGCTGTCTGGATTCTATTCTGGTTTCAGGTGAACAGCCTTTGAGAATAGTTTTTTGTAATTCTCAAGAAACTACGAAAATGTACAATTCTACTGACTATGGTATTTGTTCGCATAATTATCAATTAGATTCCGTGCTCATATATGCATCTGATGAAATAATCAAAAATGCTACTATGACATATGAATACCAAGGTCGTTCATATTCCTCGAAGTCTTATAAGTGGCGTTTTTTGAGTTCCTTGAAGATTAGTGGTGTAGGCATGTACCAAATGAATTATAATAATGGTACGTATCCTGATTTATCAAATACAAACCCCAATTATGATCCATTAACAGGCTTATCTACAGAATCGGATGATTATGGATATTATGTAGGCTATTCCAGTATAGCGTTGCTTCAGAAATTAACCTATCCGACAGGCGGGTATCAAACTTACTCATATCAACCATATAGTTATGATAAAAAGAGAAAATATACTGTGTTAGAAGATTCAAATATCTCAATGAATACGACCAATGAAAGTGGGAATAAAAAGGGCGTACGTATACATGAGGTGAAAACATATGACAGGTATAACCATCTCGTAGAGACAAAATCATATACATATTCGGATGGAATATATTATGATAATTTGAGAGTGTATAATCTTGCAGAAAACTTGTATCCCGAAACTGGATGGCCGATACGATATGACGCCAATTATAATTTGTTGGAAACTCATATTGGATATGGCAAAGTAGTCGAAAACGTAACTAATGCCTCTAATAGCAGTTTTAATAAAACAATATACCAATTCGATACAGGAGATGACTCATACACATCTTTAAATGATGAAAACATAAACGAAAGATACTATTGTGAAAATCGCAAATTCGGAATACTGGAAGGCCAACTTTTGTATGGTAATCAATTAAAAAAGTGGGGAAAAGTAACATCAATTGAGTACAATAAATCTGGAGACACATCACTAAAGTCGATTCATTATAAATATAATGATATCACTTCCGAGTTGGAAGATCCCATTGGAAACCATGTGATTTCACCAGAGCAAATATGTACTGACACAATAGTTATTTTTGATTGTGATTATGGAGTAGAAATGTCAAAAAAACTATATATATATCCAGATGTTTTGACTCAAAAAATCACGAAAGATTTTAATCAAGGAGATTCATTAACTACTACTAAGACATATTCGTACGACCGCAAATTAAGAGTGAAAAAAGAAACTATAGATGATAGTCAAGGAATACGTCATTTTACGAAGTATACATATCCGGATGATATACATCTAAATTTTAATCCTCTTCCAATTTCAGGATGGCCGGCTCTACAATTTCTAAAACAAAGACACCAAATCAATCAACCCATCGAAATCGTGTCTGGATATATGAATGGGGAGGATGAGTATGTTACTGGTGGAAAAATTCATCTCTATAATGTCGGATGTGAATTTGTCCCCATATCGGGACCTATTCCAGGGTTGCTACCTCATTATTATCCCTATTTACATAAAACTTTATCATTGTCATTATTAGCACCGATAGGCGACTATCTTCCAATGGGTTCAGGGGGCGCATATGTCGTATATGACCCATATTATCAGCTTGATGCCGAATATTCATTCGATAAAATGGGCAGATTGCGTTCCTACAAACCATTTGGGAAGATCGAGACCAAATATACATGGAATGGAATATATCCAGCAACCAAGACGATTGGCAATCAGACATGGACTTATACCTACAAACCCCATGTCGGCTTGGAAACAGTTACAGACCCGCGTGGAATAATCACCTATTATAATTATGATTCAGCGGGGCGTCTCATCGAAGAATATCAACTGGTAAATGGACAAAAGCGAGTTATCAATGTCTATCAATATCACGTTAAAACTGAATAATCATGAATATACGCAATTTATTTCTTATATTGTTGGCATTAGTATATCCGGCAATTCTGGAGGCGAATGATTACATCATTATTAACCAAGTGATGTACGATTCTCCTTTGAATGAACAAACCAACCACCCGCCTTTTAGCAACGGTGAATATATAGAACTATATAACGGAGGCGAGAATAGTGTTTCTCTGTTTAATTGGCATCTTACAGGAGACGCGTCGTCCGAGTGGTACGATTTTCCGGCTATTTCCATTCCTCCCAAGAGTTTTCTAATAATCGCTTTCAGACATTTGGATACGCCGTCTTTTAATCTGGGTAGCGTATTTGATCTCCCTAATACGACAGAGTTTCAAATCATTTACCAGAATAAAATCATATTGGCGAACCATGGAGAAACCATTACACTTTATAATCCTATAGATGATATAGTTGATCAAGTTACGTATGACGGAACATCACACCTCACCAAACCGGATCGTCTCAGTGCAGATAATGAAGGTGTAACATCAGGGGATCAGTGTGTTAGCCTGCACCGTACATGGGTGGAGTTTGATGAGTCAGGAATAGCTGTAGTAGAAAACTCCCAATGGAAAACCGGTCCTGCTTCTTTTGGAGAATGCCAACTTGCAGAGCCGTCGTTTGGAGAGCATTATATCACTGGAAGTCAGCCATTACCCGATGGAGAAAACTATATTATATCTGTTTCTCCTTTAGATCAGGCAAGCCGCGTTTCTATCACTGATAACGGAATCTCTGTCAGCAACGGCATCCGTACGCGAACGACCATACAATATTATGATGGTCTGGGGCGTCCGGTGGAATCTATAGATGTAGGAACAAGTCCGAATAAGAATGACTTGGTGCGAGTTACAGATTATTCGGGACTGCATCTTGCTACAAAGAGTTGGTTGCCGGTACCAACACAAACAGAAGGACAATTTATCGAGGTATCTAATATCAAAACGCAAACGCAGAATTACTATTCGGATACTCGCCCGTTTACAGAGACACTATATGAGAACTCTGCATTAGAACGCGTAGTGGGGCAAAAACGGCAAGGAGCATCATATGAGTCTCATCCCTCTGCTATCACATACGCTCTAAATGATGAATCGGACAATGTGCGTATATATGAGGTAGCTAATAACTATACTTTGAAAACAACAGGAACCCACTATCCGCCTTATTCTCTGCATAAAATGGTAACTGCAGACGAGGACGGCAAATCGCTCACTACATATACGGATAAACTCGGACGCAAAATAATGGAAGAGCGCGCGGGTAATCGGACATATTATGTATATAACAAGTTGGGATATATGTGTTTTGTCTTGCCTCATATTTCTCCTTCTAAACTTAATAATGGGGAATACCCGTTAACGGATGCTACGCTGAAGGCAGCTGCATACTGTTATAAGTATGATGGTCGGGGAAATATGATATATAAGCGTTTACCCGGGTGCGAAGAACAACTAATGGTATATGATCAGTTAGGACAATTAGTGCTTTTGCAGGATGGAAACCAGCGTCTCGCCAATAAATGGACAATGTGCGCCTATGACTCCATCGGTCGTAACCTTTATACGGCAGAAATTGAATTGACACAAACACACGAAGAATTGAGGGAGTTTTTTGCCGACAAGTGGCAAGTGGAACACTATGGGCATAATTATTCTTATCCGATAGCAGGAACAGGATACGCTTCTAGACTACTAAAGAATAAAAATCTTCGTATGCTTACCATTAACTATTATGACAATTACGATTATTTGAATATATTGCCCACACCGCAACGTCAGGCTATTCGGTTTGAACAAGTATCGGGTTATGGCTTGCAACATGATAATGCTACAGGGTTATTAACCGGAACCCGTGTCTATAATCTGTCGGAAGATAATACTTATACGGCTACTGCTTATTATTACGACACCCAGGGAAGGGTAGTTCAAAGTCGTAGCATATGCACCAATAACGACTATAAAACCGCTATCAGTACCGAATATCTGTTTGACGGCTCTGTTGCACAGCAATTGACGGAACAAGGCGTTGAAAATGATATGGCGAGGGAACATTATCGCTATACTTACGACCATGCAGGGCGGCTCATAAATACCTTCTATAAGCTCAATAATAATGCAGAAATTACTTTATCGTCATTTTCTTATGATGCGTCAGGGCATTTGGTACAAAATTTGTTGCATAATTCAATAGATACTATTAGGTATTCCTACGATATGCGCAATATGCTGACAAAAACGAAGCATCGGCATTATTCCGAATACCTGACCTATGCTGACGAAGTCGGCTTGAGTGGTGCTACCCCATGTTATAACGGTAATATCTCTGTCAAGAATGAAGGTGGTAGCCCTATGGGATATGAATATGATGACATGAATCGACTTACAACGGTATTTAACTATATGAATAAATTCGCCTTGGGAATGGTTAGAATAAACCTTGAAGAATTTTCATATGATGAGGTTGGCAATATTCTTTCTCTTAGACGAAAGGGGTATGACGACTTGGCGTTCGATTATGGTACTGAAGGTAATCAGTTGCTGTCTATTACAGATAGTGGAGTAGATGCAGACATGTATGATATAATAGAATTTTCTAATAGGGCATTAGAAACCGATAGTCCCTTGCTTTATGATGCCAATGGCAATCTGGCTAAGGATGCATATCGGTATATAAGCCGAATAAAATATAATATCCTCAATCTCCCCGATACCATTCAGTTTAGCAATGGTCATCAGATAGTAAACCTATACGATGCCGTTGGTAGAAAATACAAAACAGTAAACTACACCAATATGCGGATAGTGAATACGGATTATAACGACATCGCCTATTATACGTACGATACAGATTCGGTAGAATACCAAGTGACAGAATACTTAGGCAACATAATAAACATCAGGACAAAAGAAGACTCTGTGATTACTGGCAAACAGAAGATTTTCAATGCAACAGGGTATTACACAGACGGAAGGTATTACCACTATGTCAAGAACCATCTGGGCAGTATATGTCTGGTTATTGATTCTGAAACAGGTAGTGCAGTGCAAAACATCAGTTATTCCGCCAGTGGTGTGCCTTCTAATATAGATCTTGAGATACAGCCGTATCTGTATAATGGTAAGGAGTTTATTTCACAATTCGGTTTGAATGAGTATGACAGCCAAGCAAGATATTACTATCCAGTAATAGGTCGTACTACAACGATGGATCCATTAGCGGAGAACTACTATCATATCTCTCCATATGCATGGTGTGGAAATAATCCTGCGAATGCGGTCGACCCGGATGGGAGATTTATTTGGAAGTTTGATGCAAAAGGTTTTCTTGAACACAAACTAGATGACAACACACAAGATGTGCTTCGCATAAATGGTATGCAAATTGCATTTGAGTTTGGTTCAATTAAGAATGTGGAGCAGGATGGTGATCTAACAACTTTTACTTTTGGGGATGCAAATGTTGCAGCTGAAGCATTCAAATTTATGGCTGATAATTCTGAAGTTGAATACGCCTTTCTTCCCGCCGAAACTGAAGATTCCAAGTTTATTACTCAACATGTCTCTGGCAAGGTAAATGTAGCTTTCAATCTCTTTGAAGATGCATCTTCTATATTTGCGTTTATACATAATCATCCTAACAATACGCAACCCTCAGGATTTATTGGCGAGGAGGCTTATGGAGATAGGAAGGCAGCTCAACAATTAGTCTCAAAACTTAAGAGAGAGATTCCACAATATGTATATCGACCAATGTACTATGGTCAACTTACCCCATACGATACCGACTGTATATATTCTAATATAAACTGGGGCGAATTGTTCTCTCCTTCTGGAAAGATACTTACATCTCCGCTATATTTGCGACCAACGGTGAAGTCTTTAACGACTACTGTTCCTACTTATCCAACGATACATATCCATTAAACATATAAATAAATTACAACTATGCGAAATTATATATTTAAGTCAATATTATTGATTATGCTATCATTATTCTGTAAAACCACGTCTGCGATTGGGCTAACAGAATTCACAAAACAGTTGATTGATTTGTATACTGGAACATACAAAATACCCAATAACGAAGATATAGTAGTTCATACAAATACAGACACACTGTGCTACAAAGCCTTTTTATATTCAATAGATCCAGACGTCCCGTTGAGTGGGGCTGAGTATATTGGAAAAGTGAAATATAATGATAGATTCGTCTATTTATTCGGGAAACAAAACGGCATATTCCACACTGGGAAAAAAGTAGGGAAGTCAGAATTGAAATCCTCTAAAAAAAATGATGATATGATTGTTCTTTTTGATCCTATTGAATGGGGAATTTTTATTGACAAGAAGGATCTCAAATTGAATAAGCAACTTACGAATTCTAATATAGTGGTATGCCTTCAAGAGGGGAAATTTGTAACTGATATGGATAGTGCAACACTCGTTCAACTAGAAAGAATTGTAAATGCGTACTGCGGAAAGTAAAAAATGCCATTTTCATACATTCAACACTAACATCAAGTAATCGTGTCGGAACTAAAACATCTAAACATTTAGGTTCCGCCAATTGGATAACGGATTAGGATGAACGCTATAACCGCATCCTCGGCGGCGAGTAAGAGTCAAACAAGACGTAAGTAAGAGGCAAGCAAGAGGCAAGTAAGGGGCAATACCTGTTCTTTGCTTCGCGGCGAACGATTTACTCTACAGGAAAAGAAAGAGATTGGGCAGCAGGTGGAATAAGACTTGAATAAGAGTCGAACAAGACGTAAGTAAGAGGCAAGTAAGGGGCAACTCGTGGTCATTTTCGATTTGAGCATTAAAAATGCACTTTTCTCTTGCGAGATTCAAAAAATCTTTGTACCTTTGCAGCGTGAAATACTAAATGAAGATGCCTATGGCAGATGTAGAGAAAAACAAACAGAGCCACTCCTCGCAGATTGCGGTTATTGCGGAACCGCTGATGCAGCAGTTGCGGGAACTCATAGAGAACACCCGTAAGCGCGTTGCGTCTGTGGTAAGCGATGAGACGACGCAACTATATTGGAATGTCGGTAATGCTGTCAATACGTTTGTGCTGCAGGGCAGCCGTGCAGAGTACGGAAAACAAATTGTCGTTTCAGTGTCACGACAATTGGCAGTAGAGTATGGAAATAGTTTTGAGGAGAAGAATTTGCGTCGGATGATGCAGTTTGCGACTGAGTATCAAGACTTTGAAATTGTCGTTACACTGTCACGACAATTGCCGTGGTCCCATATCATCACCCTTATCCCCATCCGCGAACCGCTCAAACGCTCGTTCTATGAGCAAATGGCGATAACTGAACATTGGAGCGTGCGCACGTTGCGCGAGAAAATCAGTTCGCAACTCTACGAGCGCACAGCCATCAGTCGCAAGCCGGAGGAGACCATCAAACATGATATTGCCCTTTTGCGGGACGAGAACAAAATGACACCGGACATGGTGTTCCGCGACCCGTATCTATTGCATCTTTTCGGTCTTAAAGACACGTATTCCGAGAAAGATCTGGAGAGTGCTATCGTGGCAGAGATGCAGCGGTTCATTGAAGAACTCGGTTCTGATTTCGCTTTCCTTGCCCGGCAAAAACGGATTACGATTGACAACGAGGATTATTATATTGACCTCTTATTCTATCACCGCCGTTTGCATTGTTTGGTGGCTATTGATTTGAAGATTGATTCGTTCAAGGCGGCATACAAAGGTCAGATGGAACTGTATCTGCGTTGGCTGGAGAAATACGAGCGAGTGGAAGGAGAAAATGCCCCGATTGGTTTGATTCTCTGTGCCGGTAAGAATGACGAACATGTGGAACTCATGCATTTGGAGGAAAGCAATATCCGTGTAGCTGAATATATGACGATGTTGCCGGACAAGAAAGTGTTGGAACAGAAACTACAGAAAGCTATTGCGTATGCCCGTGAGCGAATCGCCATCCAAGAGCAAAGCAATAAGTGATCTTTGATTTTACCTGCCGTACGGGCAACTGCTGGCGAACCAGCAAGTTACAGGAAGTACTTACGACGAGCGGTATAAATTTACTGGCAAAGAACGTGATGAGGAGACGGGATATGACTATTTCGGAGCGAGGTACTATTGGTCAATTGGAGGCATTTTTACAAGTGTAGACCAATGTGCTGACGATTATCCGTGGATTACACCATATGCGTATTGTGCTAACAATCCGATTAAGTATGTTGACCCCGATGGTAAATTTCCAGTATTACCTGTTGGTCTATCTTACTACATAACAGCTAAAGTTTTAGAAAATACCCCAAGTCACGGATATGTTAGAATGGCAGGATACACTATGCAGCATCCACTAAATGCATTGATTGTTGGCCCGTACATTGACGGTTGGAGTTACAATATCTCGAGTATTGCAGGAAACTTTGAAATTAATCTCATGAGAGCAGCGGGCTTATCATATTTAGAGGAAGGTGATGAAGGCAATGCCTATCGACATACTTTATGGCAAGCCATGATTACGAATATCTTAGGAGAAGAGTCCGCAACTAGAATAGGAAATGCACACGAATATAATTCATCTTATGATGTAGGGAAAACATCAGGTCTTACAGAAAGTGAATTCGATACTGCAATTGACCTGAGAAATAACGAAATAGGAAGATGTATCGGTGCGAAGAATAAGGGTGCAAGTAATAAAAAATTGGCGCTATTGGTATTAAAGGAATTTCGCAAAAATGGTTTATGGGTAGGCACCAAACAGGCTGATGGAACATATAGTATCCAAAAGAAACGTATTACCCAAGAGCAATATGATTCTGCTCTAAAAGAACTTAATAAAAAAGGGGAAAATGGGAAAGATGTTGGCGTGGAATAAATTATATGATACTGCAATGAAAAAGGTTTTATATTTTTTTACAATATGTATATGCATGGTCAGTTGTGCAGATTTTTCATCGAAAGTTGAGAGGTATGTATCTGAGAAACATGCTGAAACTGACACTATGTCTTTCTATGAGATAGATTTACAAGACGTATTAGATAAAAGAATTAGCGAGGTTTATGTATTTGGAGAGGTTACTTCGAATGAAGAAATATCTGAGATTATAGGTATAGAACTTCCACATAGGAAAACGACCATGTCATGGGATACAAAATATCATATTGTTTGTGTTTATGATAAGTTGGTTACTTATGAAGAACTATATACAAAAAAGAATGTGTCTATTGACGGGAACGATACAACTTGGTATTTTTCAAAGAAATGTCAAGATCTCTATTCGCAATTTCATCCTGGGATGACACCTCCTGCATGGTGTCAATATAAAGTATTCCATTCTCCTAAAATGAGAGTTAATATAGAACCTCTTAATAAAAATGAGAGAAATGAATATTGGCATAAGAGGTATTGGTATGAGTTATCTGCAGTAAAATAACAACTGAAAACTGAGCCACATTTTGAGATATATGGGCATAGTTAATTCTCTATATTTAGGTTCTGCCAACTGGATAACGGATTAGGATGAACGCTATAACCGCATCCTCGGCGGCGAGCAAGGGGCAACCCGTGGTCATTTTCGATTTGAGCATTAAAAATGCACTTTTCTCTTGCGCATTTCAGAAAAAAGTAGTACTTTTGCGGCGGATTTGAATGAATGATAAAGTTATGGCTAATGAAATAGTTTTATATCAACCCAACGAAACCATTCAACTCGAGGTTCGCTTGCAAGATGAAACTGTATGGTTGACACAGCAACAAATGGCAATGTTGTTTAATACTTCGCGTAACAACATCACACTACACATCGGCAATATTTTCAAAGAGCACGAATTAGATCCAAATTCAGTATGTAAGGAATCCTTACTAACTGCCGCAGACGGAAAAACTTATAGAACAAAATACTATAATCTGGATGTTATTATTTCCGTCGGATACCGGGTAAAATCAATAGCAGGTACACGATTCCGCCAATGGGCGACACGGGTATTAAATGATTATGTACTCCGCGGTTATGCCATAAACAAACGTTTTGAGCAGTTGGAGCAACGCGTTAGCCAAACAGAAGAGAAAATAGAATTCTTTGTACGTACCAGTTTGCCGCCTGTTGAGGGAATTTTTTATGACGGACAGATTTTCGATGCCTACACATTCATTAGTGATCGGGTACGCGAGGCTAAAAAGCGCATTATTCTGATAGATAATTACGTGGATGATAGTGTACTAACGATATTAGATAAGCGTGATAAGGGCGTAAGTGCGAAGATATACACCAAGAATATCTCCCGCCAACTGACATTGGATTTTGAGAAACACAATGCACAATATCCACCGATAGAAATAGAGCAGTTCGACCGCTCACACGATCGCTGGCTGTGTATTGACGACACCGTGTATCATATAGGAGCCTCGCTCAAAGACTTAGGCAAAAAGTGGTTCGGTTTAAGCCGCATGGAATGGACTACGGACGAGTTGTTAAGCAAGATATAAGTACCCTTTGCCCCAAAAATAAATGGTACATGGTAAATGCCTAAATGGTAAATGGTAAAACGGTAAATTGTTAAAACAGACCTGCGAACAAACATCGCAGGTCTGTTTTTTTGTGAATAACCCAATCAAAAATCCCAACAGTATGAAAAAAAAGAATTCTTCTATCTCTTAGAATCCACGGCGGAGCGTCGTGCCCGCCGTAACCGTGACATCAAAGCTCTCTTCCTGCATCTGACAGTCGAAGAGGGCTTTTCGTTTATGGACGCCTACGAAGCCGTCGGGTATCAATTCTACGAATCAGCAGACCATATACGCAAAATTTTGCGTTCCATGAATAAAAGTGGGCAAAATGCCCACAATCATTTCACCAATTAGCAGTAATTTTGTCGCGTCTTTCCGGAAAAAAGAAAGCCGATAAAAGCATACGGCGAAGCAGATCGTTAGAGGCTTGCTTTGAAAAAAGAAAGCCGATAAAAGAAAAGAAGCAAAAGAAAATTAAAAAAGAAAAGGTGTTACGTAAAGGTGTTACGTAACACGTACCACCACCTTATGTACCACCAATAATATTAAATTTTAAGTTTATGAGTTTATTTGACGATTTATGGCAGCTGCTCCGGGCGCACGGATCAAGTGCCAAACGCGAAACGGAATGCGCCGCATTATGGTCCACCTATCCGCCGGAAACGCAGCAACGGATTTACAACACCATCCGTACCAAATTGGAGCAGAACAAGTTTGTGCACTATGATCCCTTGCGGGCCATAGAGGAGAACGCCCGACCTCCCAGACAGCAAACCCTCTCCTATGCGGACTATTACGCCCGTTACCACACTACAGAACCCCGCGACGGTTGGCAAATGGCCAATCCGACGGGAAACAAAGTTATTTACGTTAAAAACTAATTGATTATGGCACTCAAATTCACATTGGAAGCCCCGTTTAGGACGATGTCCGGGGTTATCAGCCGAAAGCGTTTCGAGGACGGACGCGTAGAATCACTCATCGCCACCAAAC
>ERZ842401.1604-NODE-1604-length-31985-cov-32.149702_pt1 | contig 31985 bp, 27 predicted proteins | sample MGYA00521270_ERZ842401 | MGnify/ENA primary metagenome ERZ842401 (study PRJEB31892, sample SAMEA3878208) | bioreactor metagenome | biome: Moose rumen | place: Sweden | collected 2011-10 | study: EMG produced TPA metagenomics assembly of the PRJEB12797 data set...
GAGGTTGCGAAGAAGGCGGAGGCCAAGGGCGAGGCCAAGGGCATTGCCAAAGGCCGTGCTGAGGCGGAGGCAAAAATGGTGCAACAAAAGTTGGATTCAGCCCGACGGATGAAGGCCGATGGCATGCCGGCTGAGCTCATAGCCAAGTACACCGGTCTGACGACAGACGAGGTGGCGCAGCTGTAGCCTTCACCTTATTGTATTATAGCAGCTTACGGCGGGAAAATTGCAGGGGGACGCAATTTTCCCGCCGATTTTTTTGTCAGTTCGGAAAAAGTTCGTATCTTTGCCGCAGAGTTTTTCTGCTTAGGCAGGCGGACACTGCTCAAGGCACGGTGGTGTGGGGTGGCGGACGACTCCAAGACATTGTGGCTAACACTTTAGGAGCAAGTTGTGCTTCATCTTGTGATTTGAAACCTTGCAAACTTCAAAATATAGACAGGATGAGAACAGTGAGCCCCACGCGTATAGGCGTGGGATTGCTGTATCCGATTCTTTTCTATATAGGTTTTGCAAGGGCCTCAAATCAGAAGATGTAAGATACGTGCAGTCTTACGCTTCTTTTGTGTGCATACTTGTCAGCTGAAACCGACTACTATAACGAGTATATTAATTTTTATAACTAACAAAACAACAACAAAATGAAAAGAAAACAACTACTAACAAAAGTGCTCCTTGCCGTGGCTTTGCTGGGTGCGGGAGTGAGTAATGTGTGGGCAGAGACCGTAGGTAATGCCGACAACTCCAGCACAGGTGTTGCATCTACTCCTCTCACCTTGAACAATGGTGGTACAATCCACTATGTTTTCACAACCACAAAGAACACAGGTGATAACGGATACGGATGGATTCTGGTGGCAAATAATGGCATCAGTGATATTATTCGCCTTCGCAATGACAATTGGGAGAAAGCTTCGGAATCAAACACTGGCTGTTTCTCTAATTTTAACTGGACTACATACAATGCCGATATGAATGGCTCATCAGTGGATGTGACAGTTACCTTGGTTAATTCGGTGTTCATGGTTTCGTCAACCATTACTGCAAGTGACGGTGAAACAACATATACATACAATTTTATCAGATATCTAGACACAACTCCTGCCTCTTTGAGTATCAAGTTAGAGGTTGATAAGGCATACTTGAACATTACAACTGCCGACAACCAGGATAGCCAGATGGAGATTAAAAACGTTGTGTTTGGTACCCAATCAGGCAATGCTGTTTCCGTCGAGGATTTCAGCGAAGCTACAGCCGAATCTGCCACAATTACGGGATGGACAGGCTCTAGTGCTAGTGCCGTAGTTGCATTAGGTGACATTACGGAAGTTGCAAAGGTTGCAATTGGTTCAACATATTCTGAAACAAGACCTACTTATGTTTCGGGAAATTGTATGGAATTAAGTACTACTTCAGGCAACAAAGATTATACTGTCCATAATGCAAAATACAGTTTTTCTGCTGTTTCTTCAGGGTTGTTAGTATTTAATGCAGATACATATCGTTCTTCTGCTACCAACCAAAACCATCCGCAGGAAATTTGCTTCTTCGACTCTGATGGCAATCAGGTCCTGAAGATTTGCTATGGCAATGGCGCTGATACTAGCAATTCTGGCACAGGTATGCCACTTTCCGTATACAATTCTGCTGGAACGTCTATCTATTCTGGCTGCAATAGTAAGATGCGAACCTATACTGCTTTTGGTATTCAAGGTCTTGTGATAGATTTAGCAACAGGTAATTGCATAATGGCCGTGGATTATACTGCTGGCAGTACGGCAACAAGAACTGTTACTAAGGTTGCATTTAATATTGGTACTGGTAAAAATATTGCTGCTGTAGATCTTGGAAGACAGAATCAAAATGGTGCTAAGGGTACTTTCAAGACTTATCTCGATAATGTTTCACTCTATAGCATTGGCACAACTGCCGCTGAATATGACTGGACTATAAACTATAAGGTAAATGGTGAGGGCGATAACGTGAAGACATCTTCAGGTAAGTCCACAACGCTTGGTGAGACCATCAATGCTGAAACCGTTTTCTGGGTAGGAGCCGTAAAGTATGTGCTGAACGGCAGCCAGACCACCAGCATGAATATTGTCAATGGCGAAAATGTGCTTAACATTAATGTTAAAGAATGCGATACATACACACGCAATTACTATGCTGTCAATGGAAGTGATGTCAAGTTACAGGATGACCCAATCGCATCTGCCTCGACATACGAAGATGAGTCAACTACAGCGACATGGGCCAAATACCTAAATATTGGAGGTACGTGGTACAGCACTTCAACGGTTGGTGATGGCAATGTTACTGAGGGCGGTTCTCAGAATGTGACCTTCACGGCATCCAGTGTAGCGTACTTCTATGAGATAGAAACTCTTTCGAGATCTGGTGGTTCTGCAACCGTAACAGAAACTTCCTATTCTTATTCAAGTGGTTCGAGAGGACGTATTTCTCAAAGTGCAACTTTGTATACTCCTGCATTGGCAGAGGGGGTATATACAATCTCGATTCCTTGGGAGAATGGTAACGATGGTTCTAATGAAGTTTATGTTCATACACGTACATCCGGTGGCGATCTGTCGGCTGCATTATTAACTTTTACTGCCTCTAAGGGATCTGGCACATTCTCCGGAGTAATAACTGTTCCTGATGGTTATTCTATTGCGTTAACTGGTGATGAAGGTAGTAACAATAATAAGGCACGTATGGACTATATGACGCTGACTCCTGTAACAGTTTCTGCCACCCTCGACGACTACGGCTATGCCACATTTGCTTCAACATATGCTCTTGACGTGACCAGCATGACGGCAACCTCCGGTACCGCTACAGCCTATAAGGCATCGGTTTCTGGAAATAAAGTGATCTTCACGGCTCTCGACCAGACCATCCCTGCCAATACGGGTATTCTGCTGGCAGGAGAGGCTAATGCTACTGTGACTATCCCTGTAGTAGCCAGCGGAACAGATGTTGATGACAACGACTTCCAGGTGAACACCGCAGGCACGTCTTTCGTTCCCGAAGATGACTATACCTATTTCGCCATGAAGAAGAACCAGCCAACTCTGACATTTGCCACCTTTATCCCCAGCAGCACACTGGTTATCCCCGCCACGAAGGCATATCTGAAGGTGTTGACTACCAATCTGACCAGCCGCTCGCTGAGCGTCTCGTTCGGTGACGAGTCTACAGGCATAAATTCAATTGACAATGGACAAAGGACAATTGATAATGGCGGAATCTACAACCTGCAGGGTCAGCGTGTGGAGAAGGCTAAGAAGGGCCTGTACATTGTGAACGGCAAGAAGGTGCTGGTAAAGTGAGCAGCGCCCGAGTGATTATTAAAGGAAATTAATGCGTAATTTCTGGTAATTAATGTCAAAACAAAAAAGAAGAACGTATGAAAAAGAAATATATAAAGCCGGAACTGGCTATTGTAGAAGTGGAGTTGCAGGCGATGATGACCTTCTCAACCGAAATGGATCAAAATCAGACAATCACCAGCGTAGATGACTTTGGTTGATGTTATGCCAACTCTAATCAAAACAGCAAATTAGGCTTCGATTTTTGACCGATGTCGATTTAGAAAAATATTAATTCATTTTGTGCTGCCCATTCCGTGCCCGTGAGGGTTCAGGCAGCGAGTAGTTATTAAATAGTATTGTTATAAATGTAAGATGGCAGCCGTCCGTGAGGGATAGCTGCTATTTTTTATTAGGAACAAAAAACGTCTGATTAACATGGGGAAAGCCCTGCCTGATTGTGAAATAAAGTTCCGGAAGTTACAAGATAGCGCTCCGATTTTTGCCAAATAATGTTCCGATTCTTGCCATATAGCTTTCGCGTTCTTGCCATATAGCTTTCGCGCTTTTGTAATTTAAATTAAATTACAGGATGATTTAAATTAAATTGTCGAGTAAAATAAATTAAATTGCTCGTTAATTTAAATTAAATTACAACTGCGTGAGAGCTATTTGTCAACTGCGCCGCTTGTATATGTCAAAAGAATTGTGTATCTTTGCCAAGTCAAACAAAGCTAAAACTAATTATTATGGCACTTCGATTTACATTACGACAGAACAAGATTAAGAGTAATAAGGCCTATGGCAAGTGGTATGCACGTACCGTTAAGGTAGGCGAGTTGACCATGGACGACATTGAGCGTCGCATTCAGAGCCGCTGCACGGTGACGCGTGCCGATGTGCGTGCGGTGCTGTCGGCACTGAACGACGTGGTGGAAGATGGACTGAAGAATGGTCGGGTGGTGAACCTCGACGAACTGGGCAAGTTCTATCTGAGCATCCGCAGTGAGAGTGTGGACAATCCCGATGAGTTCAGCGTGAAACTGCATGTGAAGGACGTGGTGTGCAAGTATACGCCTGCCGGGCATCGCATCAGCCAGCGTGACCGTCGCATTAGACGTTCATTCACCGACGGTGTTCAGTTGGAGCAGTTGTCGCTCTACGACAATACGGGTCATCTGGCAAAGCGCATCCGCCGCGGCGGTAAGTTCAAGAAAAGCTGAAAGCGATGATAAACGAATACCAACTTCGCGTGTTGCCGCAAGTGGCGGCGAGCGCCGATGCATTAAGGAAATACGTTGCAGAGGAGAAGGGAGTGGCCCTGAGTGCGCTGAAGGGCGTGCGCATACTGAAGCGCTCCATAGACGCCCGCCAGCGTACCATCTATGTGAATCTGAAGGTGAGGGCCTACGTGAACGAAGAGCCTGCCGACGATGCGTATGTGCATACCGACTATCCCTACGTGGGCGACCGCCGGCAGGTCATCGTGGTGGGTGCCGGTCCCGGCGGCCTGTTTGCTGCCCTGCGGCTCATTGAGCTGGGCTACAGGCCCATCGTGCTGGAGCGCGGCAAGGATGTGCACGCACGCAAGAAAGACCTGGCCAACATAGCGCGCACGCAGCAGGTGGACGGCGAGAGCAACTACTGCTTTGGCGAGGGTGGAGCAGGTGCCTACAGCGACGGCAAACTGTACACCCGCTCGAAGAAGCGCGGCAATACGGAGAAGATCCTGAACGTGTTTTGCCAGCACGGGGCTTCGACCAATATCCTGGCCGATGCCCATCCCCACATCGGCACCGACCGTCTGCCGCAGGTCATCGAGGCTATGCGCAACACTATTATAAGATGTGGCGGCGAGGTGCATTTTCAAACACGAATGACACGATTCTTAATTGGTGAAGGGTCCTTGATAAAAGGTGAAGGGTCCTTGATAAAAGGTGAAGGGTCCTTGGTGAAGGGTGAAGGGAGAATAGTCGGAGTGGTTGCTGAGAGCCAGCAAAACTGCCCTCCTGTCACCCTTCACCCTTCACCTGTCACCAAAGAGTATCGTGGTCCCGTCATCCTGGCCACGGGTCACAGCGCCCGCGACGTCTACCGCTATCTGGCTGAGTCGCAGATACATATCGAAGCAAAAGGCATTGCCGTGGGCGTGCGTCTGGAACACCCGTCGCAGCTCATTGACCAGATACAGTATCACCGCAAGGAGGGTAGGGGACGATGGCTGCCAGCCGCCGAATATGCCTTTGTGACCCAGGCCGACGGACGCGGCGTGTACTCGTTCTGCATGTGTCCCGGCGGCTTTGTGATTCCCGCAGCCACGGGGCCTGAGCAGATTGTGGTCAACGGCATGAGTCCGGCTAACAGAGGCACCCAGTGGAGCAACAGCGGCATGGTGGTGGAGGTGAGGCCAGAGGACTTGGAAAGTGAAGAGTTAAGAATGAACAGTGAAGAATTTGCTTCCGTCACTCCACAACTTCGCATGATGGCCTTCCAGGAGCAGCTGGAGCGCACCTGCTGGCAGCAGGGCAACATGAAGCAGACGGCGCCCGCACAGCGTATGGCCGACTTCGTGAACGGGCGGTTGAGCTACGACCTGCCCCGCAGCTCGTATGCTCCGGGACTCATCTCCTCGCCCCTGCATTTCTGGTTGCCCAAGCCCATCGTGACGCGTCTGCAACAGGGTTTCAAGACCTTTGGCAGACAGGCTCACGGCTTCCTGACCAACGAGGCGGTGATGATAGCCGTGGAGACGCGCACCTCGTCGCCTGTACGCATCGTCCGCGATGCCGAGACGCTGCAGCATGTGCAGATAGAGGGTTTGTTCCCCTGCGGCGAGGGTGCCGGCTATGCCGGCGGCATCGTCTCTGCCGGCGTCGACGGCGAGCGTTGTGCAGAGATGTGTGCACTGTATATGGAAAAAAATGGCTGATTGCTTGCTTATTTCAGTTTTTTTCTGTATCTTTGCACCAAAACAGTTACAAACCAACAATTCTTTATGCTTATGAATAAGGAAGAGAAATTTGTCATCACCATCAGCCGACAGTTCGGCACGGGTGGACATGAGATTGGAGCCGAGCTGGCCCGCAGGCTGCAGGTGAAGCTGCTGGACAAGCAGATACTGAACGAGGTGGCCAGGAAGTTTGGCGTGGTGGAAGAGGCGATGGAGAACATCGAGGCCCGCAACCCGCTGTGGCGCGACGACTTCACCCAGTTCTACCGTTCCTATATGGCAGGGGCAGAGTATAACGGCCAGGAGCACGACCAGACGTCGCGCCGGCTGTTTGAGGCGCAGGCCCAGGTCATCCGTAAGATTGCCGCCCAGGAGTCGTGTGTCATCATCGGCCGCTGCGGATTCCATATCTTCCGCGACCACCCCAATGCGCTGAAGATATTCATCCATGCCGACGATGACTGCCGCAAGAAGCGCATAGGCCGCAAGTATGACATCTCGGAGGTCGATGCCGCCGCGATGATTGTAGACAACGACTACAGCCGCGAGCTCTACACCAAGACGTTCACCGGCAGCGACTGGCAGGATGCCCGCAACTACGACGTCTCGCTCAACGTGAAGCAGTTTGGCGTGAACGGTGCCGTGGACTTCCTGATGAATGTCGTCGGCTAATTGTCAATTATCAATTTTCAATTATCAATTAAACAGAAGTGTCTTTTGGTAAGTGGATAGGCGGCTATTTGGGATGGAGCGCCTTTGGTCCCATGGGGGGCCTGATAGGATTTTTGTTGGGAGCAGCCTTCGATGCCGTGTCGTCTGGTGTCGGCGACCGTGCTGAGCAGATGCGGCTGGGAGACGGTAACTCTCAGGAAGGCAACAGGAACAGCTTCTTCATCTCGATGCTGGTGCTGGCGGCCTATATTGTGAAGGCCGACGGCAAGGTGATGCATTCGGAGATGGAGCTGATAAGGGGCATGCTGCGCCAGAACTTCGGCGAACAGGCAGCCCGCGAGGGCGACAACGTGATGCGCCAGCTGTTTGAGGAGCAAGACCGTCTGGGTACTGCTGCCTACAAGGAGAACATTCGTCTGGCATGCCAGCAGATAGCCTACAACGTAGATTATTCCGGACGCCTGCAACTGCTGAACTTCCTGGTGATGATAGCCCAGGCCGACGGCCGTGTGGATCAGGTGGAGGTCAGCGCCTTGAAGGAGGTGGCCCAGTGGATGCAGATGTCACCGCAGGAGGTCGATGCCATGCTCCATCTGCAGGGCGACTCGCTTGAGGATGCCTACAAGGTGCTGGGCGTCAGTCCCGATGCCACTGATGCCGAACTGAAGAAGGCCTATCGCCGTCTGGCCCTGGAGCACCATCCCGACCGCGTGGCCAAGCTGGGCGACGACGTGCGCCGTGCCGCAGAAAAGAAATTCCAGGAGATCAATGCCGCAAAAGAACGTATTTGGAAAGCCCGAGGACTGTAGCGAGGTCCTGCTGCATGCCTGTTGCGCCCCGTGCTCTTCAGCCATTGTCGAGTGGCTGTTGGCCAATGGCGTGCGCCCCACCATCTTCTACTTCAATCCGAATATCTGGCCGCGCGAGGAGTACGAGATTCGCAAACAGGAGAGCAAACGTCATGCTGAGTCGTTGGGCATCCGATGGATTGACGGCGACTACGATCATAAGGGCTGGTGCCGGCACATGACAGGCTTGGAAGACGAACCGGAGCGAGGCGCTCGCTGTGAGCTGTGCTTCACCCTCCGGCTCACAGCGTCGGCCCGGAAGGCTCAGGAATTAGGCATCCCCTATTTCGCCACCACGCTGGCCTCCAGCCGCTGGAAGAGCCTGGAGCAGATAAACCGTGCCGGCTTAGCAGCCCAGGAAACAATCAAATCAGAAAGTAACCTCTCACCTCTTACCTCTCACCTCCCACCTCTATTTTGGCCTCAGAACTGGCGCAAGGGTGGTCTGCAGGAGCGTCGCAATCAACTGCTCAAGGAGTATAATTTCTATAACCAGCAGTACTGCGGCTGCGAGTTCTCGGCAAGAAATGCCGCGCCAACAAAACCCCTGCTGCGTGCACAGATGCGTGAGGCCAAACGCCAGCATCAGGCACAGCTGCCCAAGATGTCAGCCGACATCGTCGACCGACTCAAGACATTTTTCACCCTTCACCCTTCACCTTTCACCATAATGGCCTACTGGCCCCTGCCCGATGAGGTGGACATCCGTCCGCTCTTAGAATGGCTGGTGACCGAAGGTAAGACCGTCCTTCTGCCAAAAGTGACAGGCAGCGAAACGATGGAGCTCCGTCGCTACACCTCGTCTGCCGACCTACAGGAAGGAGCCTTCCACATCATGGAGCCCATTGGCGAGCCCTTTACCGACTACGAAAAGATTGATGTGGCCCTCATCCCTGGCATGGCTTTCGACGCTGCCGGCCATCGCTTAGGTCGTGGCCGCGGCTATTACGACCGTTTCCTTACCGCTCATTTCTCACCTCTTACCTCTCACCTCTCACCTCTCTTGATAGGCGTCTGCTTCCCCTTCCAGCGTGTGCCTGCAGTTCCCGTTGAAGACCACGATGTGGTGATTAAGGATTGGTTGGCAGTGTAAAAATAATGGGGAGGATATATCTCACACGAACCTTGATTCCATTTTGGGTTCCAGGCCTCCACTTGGGCATACGTTGCAAGAGGTTGAGAGCCTCCATGTCCAGTGAAGGATGAACAGACCTGACGACTTTGGGAGTGGAAATCGAACCATCGCGTTCCACGATGAACTGTACGATGACGCGCCCTTTGATGTTTTTTTGTCGTGCGTCCTCAGGATACCGCAGGTTTTTCTGTATCCACTCATAATTGTCAGGAAAATAGGGCATGTTCTCAACAACGTCATAAACGAAATTGGGGTCATTGATTTTTTCCTCCCAGGTCCTATCGTTATCGCTCCCTAAAGCAGGGGGACCATAGACGATGACTATGTTGTCTAAATTAGGCTTGGCGATGGTGTCGGAATCCTGGGCAGCCTTGACTATGGTGTTGGAACCGGATATTGCAGACTCGTCTATAGCGGAGTCATCCAGATGAGATGTTTTTTTCTGAACATAACAGGAATTGAAGCCCAGGGCTGTGATGAGAGAGGTCAGTAGCAGGTTGGATACCTTCCAGAATCTTTTCTTCATATTTCTTCTATCTTTTTCATGTGACATAACATCAGTGTTCCTTCATTGGTGCGCAGATGCAGGCCATTGCCCTCGCAATAGCGCCAATGCTTGCAATCCTTACATTCACCGGACTTCATCCATTCGCGATGACGGTGCTGCGAGAAGCAGTTTTCCCATACCTCCATAAAGTCATCCTTGTAGATGTTGCCCTGCGAGAAATCAGAGCGTATGCTGGTGCAAGCCCCGATGGATCCGTCAATCAGCACCGACCCTACCGTGATGCCTGCAGCACAACGAAACATCCAGTCGCGGATGTCCCCCTCGTAGTCACCCACATAGCCTTCACAACTATAATTGGCGTGTATCCGTCCTTGCTTTCGCGTTTCGCGGATAAAGTCCAGCAGTCCGCGGAACTGTTCATTGGAGAGTCTAAGCAGTGGCTCGTCTGCTGCGCGGCCAGATGGAAAAATAGGGAATAGCCGCCAGTTGCCTACGCCTTTCTGGATGAGATAGTCGCGCAAGGCAGGCAGTTGACCGAAGTTGCGTTGATGTACGCAGGTTACCACATCGTAGCCAATCTTTCCGTCGCATGCCAGCAGGTCGATGGCCTGGTCGGCCATTTCGAAACTCTTTGGGTGGCATCGGAGCCAGTTGTGACTGTCTTCCAGTCCGTCAAGGCTGATTGCTACAGACTGCAATCCTGCACTACGCAGGGTATGAAACCGCTGAGGTGTTAAGTAGAGGCCATTGGTCACCATGCCCCAAGGAAATCCTCGATGCTGTATGCCTCTTGCACATTCTTCTATGTCTTCCCGCATCAAGGGCTCACCTCCGCTTAAGATGACAAACACTTTGTTGGGATTTCGTTTCCTGGCTATGCTGTCAAGTACACGGAAAAAGTCTTCTTTGGGCATGTCGGCGATGTCTGGAGAATACTTGCAGTCACTGCCGCAATGGCGACAGTGCACATTGCATCGCAAAGTGCATTCCCAGAATAGTTGTCGCAAGGGGTGTTCTCGCCTTAGATTCTGGGTCAGCAGCCGGTTTGCCTCCAGTGCAAGTCGTCTACGCCATTCCATTTGATTCCCTTCTTTTGTCTATAATTTGCATACTACGATGCTGGTCACTCCCGGATTTTGGTTGCAAAGTTACACAATTAATTCTAAAAACGACTGTTCCGTCACAAAAATGTAAGTAAAAAAAGGGACCTTTTCTTGCACGTTTCAGGAAAAAGGAGTATCTTTGCGCCCAAAAGACGACGATTATGGAAGTAGCAAACCCGATTTACGATGTGGTATTCAAGTACCTGATGGAGGATGTGCGCGTGGCGCGCACCATCCTGTCGGCACTGTTGAAGGAGGAGGTGCTGAGCGTGGAGCCCCGTGCCCATGAGTACACGGGCAAGAGACGTCACGACCTCTCGATGTACCGTGTGGACTTTGCCGCACGGGTGCGTCAGCAGGACGGCTCGGAGCAGCAGGTGCTGATAGAAATCCAGAAGTCGTGGGTGCCTACGGAGACGCTTCGCTTCCGTCAGTATCTGGGCGTGCAGTACGAGGACAAGCGCAATATCGACGCCGGCGGCTACGGCCTGCCGATGATTGCGGTCTATATCCTTGGTCACAAGGTGGGCGACATAGAGGAGCCGGTGCTCTACGTGAAGCACGATGCGAAGGACTACGACGGCAACATCGTGACGCGCGGCCTGCCCGACCCGTTTGTGAGCAGCCTGACGCACGACAGCATCATCGTTCAGGTGCCGCGCCTGCATGGCCGTATCAACAACCGTCTTGACGAGGTGCTCTCGGTGTTCGACCAGACGCATGCCAACGAGACGAACCAGCACACGCTGCTGCTCGACGAGCGCCGCTACGACGAGGACGACCGCGACATGCAGCTGATACTGCGCCGTCTGCTGGAGGCCGCCGCAAGCAGTGATATGCGCTATGAGATGAACGTGGAGGACGAGTACTTCTCGCAGTTGGAGAAGAACGAGACCGACCTGCTCATCAAGGACAAGGAGTTGGCTGAGCAGAGAGTACAGCTGGCCGAGAAGAATGCCGAGCTGACGGCGCAGAAGACGCAGCTGGCCGAGAAGAATGCCGAGCTGGCAGCCCAGGATGCTAAACTGAAGAAGATGGTTCAGATGTTGCTACAGTCTGGCCACTCTACCGAGGCTATAGCAGAAAGTCTTGGTGAGGATGTGGAAACAGTCAGATGCCTGACTGCTTCCTAAATGTTTTTCATGGCTTTGTTGTCGCAAATTCTTCTACGAAGGATATGGTGAACAAATAATTGAAAAAACGAGACGCAATATTTGCGAGTCTCGTTTTTTTGTTGTACCTTTGCGCCCTAAATTAAATAAGGTATTATGTTTGAAAACTTGTCAGAGAGACTTGAACGGTCGTTCAAGATACTGAAGGGTGAAGGAAAGATCACCGAGATTAATGTTGCCGAGACACTGAAGGATGTGCGGCGCGCCCTGCTTGATGCCGACGTCAACTACAAAGTGGCCAAGCAGTTCACCGACACTGTGAAGCAGAAGGCCTTAGGCATGAACGTGCTGACAGCCATCAAGCCCTCGCAGCTGATGGTGAAGATAGTGCACGACGAGCTGACTGAGCTGATGGGCGGCAAGGCTGCCGAACTGAAACTGGAGAGCCGTCCCGCCATCATACTCATGTCGGGCTTGCAGGGCTCGGGTAAGACCACCTTCTCGGGTAAGCTGGCCAAGCTGCTCAAGGAGCGTCAGCACAAGAAGCCGCTGCTGGTGGCCTGCGACGTGTATCGTCCTGCCGCCATCGAGCAGCTGAAGGTGGTGGGCCAGACCGTAGGCGTGGATGTCTACACCGAGGAAGGCAACAAGAACGTCGTTGAGATTGCCCAGAACGCTATCCGCAAAGCAAAGCAGGAGAGTTATACCGTGGTCATCGTCGATACCGCTGGTCGTCTGGCCGTCGACGAGGAGATGATGAACGAAATCTCCAACCTGAAGCAGGCCATCAATCCTGATGAGACACTGTTCGTGGTTGACTCCATGACGGGTCAGGATGCCGTGAATACCGCCAAGGAGTTCAACGACCGCCTCGATTTCGACGGCGTAGTGCTCACCAAACTCGATGGTGATACCCGTGGTGGTGCAGCCCTTTCTATCCGTACTGTGGTTACCAAGCCCATCAAGTTTGTGGGTACTGGCGAGAAGATGGAGGCCATTGATGTGTTCCACCCCGAGCGTATGGCCGACCGAATCCTTGGTATGGGTGATGTTGTCTCGCTGGTGGAGCGTGCCCAGCAGCAGTTTGACGAGAAGCAGGCCCGCGAGTTGGAGAAGAAAATCCGCAAAAATAAGTTCGACTTCAACGACTTCATGAACCAGATTCAGCAGATCAAGAAGATGGGTAACATCAAGGAACTGGCTGGCATGATTCCTGGTGTCGGTAAGCAGATAAAGGACCTTGACATTGATGACAATGCCTTCAAGGGCATCGAGGCTATCATCAACTCGATGACACCTAAGGAGCGTGCCAACCCCGATATCATCAACCAGAGTCGCAAGCTCCGCATTGCCAAGGGCTCTGGTACCAAGCTCGAAGAGGTGAATCGCCTGCTGAAGCAGTTCGACCAGACCAAGAAGATGATGAAGATGGTATCTGGTATGGATAAAGGAAAAATGGCGCAGATGGCTGCCGCGATGAAGAATATGAAGAAATAATATGCAGTTAATTGACGGAAAAGCAACGGCAACGGCCATCAAGGCCGAGATTGCCGAAAAGGTGAAAAAGATTGTAGAGAATGGTGGCAAACAGCCCCATCTGGCTGCTGTGTTGGTGGGCCATGATGGTGGTTCTGAGACCTATGTGAAGAACAAGGTGCTGGCATGTGAGGCCTGCGGTTTCAAATCGACCCTCATCCGCTATGAGGACGATATCACCGAGGAAGAGCTCCTCGAGTGCGTGTCGCGATTGAATCGCGACGAAGACGTGGATGGCTTCATCGTACAGCTCCCCCTTCCCAAGCACATCGACGAGCAGAAGATTATCGAGGCTATCGACTATCGTAAGGATGTCGACGGTTTCCACCCCATCAATGTGGGACGCATGGCTATCGGTTTGCCCTGCTTCATCTCGGCTACTCCTCTGGGCATCATCACCCTGCTGAAGCGCTACGGCATCGAGACCAGCGGTAAGAAGTGCGTCATCCTCGGTCGCTCGAACATCGTGGGCAAGCCCATGGCCCAGCTCATGATGCAAAAGCAGTATGGCGACTCTACGGTGACCGTGTGCCACTCGCGCTCGAAGACCCTCAAGGAGGAATGTCGTGCAGCCGACATCATTATCGCTGCCATCGGTAGTCCTGAGTTTGTCACCGCCGACATGGTGAAGGAAGGTGCCGTCATCATCGATGTTGGTACCACCCGCGTGCCCGATGCCACTCGCAAGAGCGGTTTCCGTCTGACGGGCGATGTGAAGTTCGACGAGGTGGCTCCCAAATGTTCGTTCATCACCCCCGTTCCTGGTGGCGTTGGTCCAATGACCATCTGCTCGCTGATGAAGAACACCCTCGCAGCTGGAAAAAAAGAATATTATAAGTAAAAAGTGTAGAGTGGAGAGTGTAGAGTTTGCTACCGCTCAGGAGTGGTACGAAAAGGGTAATGCCTTTCGTAAAGAATCCAAATGGCACGAAGCCATCAACTGTTACATCAAGGCCATTGAGCTTGACCCCGACAGTCCTGCTGTCGAGGCCAAGCGTATGCTTGATGATATCATGGCCTTTTATTGTAAGGATATGTACAATCCCTAAGCTTTTGGGTCATTAGTCCCCAAAAGCTTAACGCATGAATTTCACGGAATGGCGACCTTGATGGTTCCAGGTGACGATATAGAGTCCCTTGGGCAGATGGGCTACGCTGCAAGCCTGACTGGCAGGGAAGCGCAGTACGGGACGTCCGGCCTGATCATAGACACTCACCATGAACGTAAGGCTTGTCAGGTCATCGCAACCAAAGTGCAGACGTTGCTGCTGCGGGTCGTAGGCCAGGGCATATTCAATCTGAGTGTTGTCAATGCCGGTATCCTCTGAGTCGATGCTGTCGGCGGGCGTAATGGCCCACAGACGGTTCTTGCTGGTGGCATTGCGGCTGTCGTTGGTATAGCTGAGAACGGACGTTCCGTCCTTGGCATTGCCGCCATTGAGGTTGGCCGTGTGACGGGTCTTGCGGTTGTTTAGGTTGAAGCAGCTGTCAGGCTGACTGACGATGTGCCATTGCTGTGCCTTGCTGGTGGAGTCGGCCTTTTCGACAGCCAGTTGTATGCCGAGGTTCGTGGTCTCGGTCGACTCTCCCTCAGTGGGGTCTGTCAGGGCCAGTCCGCTCATGCGGTTGATAAGTTGCTGGTATCCGTTATGCAGGGTCACTATCTGCCATTGCTGACTATGACTGTCTTCTCGGCGTCCGTTGCCGACAATCTTGCCGTCATCATTGACGTCGAAGACGGTGGATGTGCTGACATTGGCCAGGGTGTAATAGCAGTTGGGCTCAGGGATGAAGTCGGGCGTCACCTGATCAAGAATGTCATCGGGGTCCACGTAGTCGGACTGTCTGTTGGCAAATTCCTTGAGCAGGGCGGGCAGTCGTTCGGTGATGAATTCCCGCAGGTCTTCCACATATTCGTCATAGGTCGAGTAGAGCACAATCTCGCGCAGGGTGCGTGTGTTGATGTTCCACTTCTCGTAGTTCAGTGCCTGCGATTCCTGCAGGAGTATGTTCAGACTGTCAATCTTATTGAGCAGTTTGCCCTCCAGGTCTTGTGCGTAGAGGCGGGAGTAGTTCCTGTACACCAGGCGCTGGAACCATTCGTCGCTCCAGAAGCGGTTTATCCACCGCTCCAGACCGTTGTTCGAGAAGGCCACATCGGCCATCAGGTGGTGTGTCGGGTCTTTACTGGTCAGGCGATTGTCGTTGTTGAAGGCGATGTCGTAGTCCCATAGAGGACCGAAGTAGAGATGGTCGTCCTCGCGTTCCTTATAATAATACATACTCCAGATGTAGTCGGGGTTCGCCGTAATCTCCGAGGCCAGATACCAACTGACCAGCGAGGCGCTGTCTACGTATGCTCTGTAGCCATTCTCTTCATCCAGATAGTCTTTGGAAAAGAGGAGGCTCTCGAAATTATTCACAAACTGACGAATGTAGTTCAGCTGACTGGCGTCAATTTCCTCATCGTCAGGATAGTGGACGGTCATGGGCACGCCCCTCTTGGTGTTCCAGCCGTTGACTCCGTTGGTAAAGTCCTTGAAACCGTCAGCCTCTACGAGATAACCGCCCGTGATGTTGCTGTTTTCTGTCAGCGGATAGTCCTGCTCGGCAATGTTCACGCGCTTCTTCCTCACGTCAATCTGGTCGGAGATCTGGTAGCTCCCCACGTATTTGCCGTTGAGGGTCAGGTCTACGAACTTGGCGGCAGGCGTGAAGGTTTGGCCGCACAGGTCACCGATATACGATGCCAAGGCATTGCGAAACAGGGTCTTGTCAGCGTGATTGGCCAGCAGCGTCCATTTCTTGGCATTGGCACGATCGCTGCCAAGGAACTTTGTCTTCTTTGGAAACTTGATGCGATAGGGCTTCTTGGCCAGTCCCCACGTGGAGTTGCCGCGTCCACGGATAAGGATGGAGTCATGGTAGCTGACGGCATCGTTCTCGTCAACCAGCCACAGTCGTGCCAACACCTGTTCTGTCCTGCTGGTCACACTGTTTCCCGTAAAGGTGTCGATATAGAGATGCGGCAGGTTGGTCAGGCGCTCATGCGTCTGCTCCTGTGCTTCGGTGTTCAATGTGAACAGTAAGACGGTTGTAATAATTAGTAGTAGTCGTTTCATCGGTGCAAAGGTACGTATAATAATTAAGACAGCAAAGCATTAGGCATACTTTTTTCCTGATTTGTTTTGCCAGTTCGGAAATAATGTGTAACTTTGCCGACCAAAATCAGCAAGAAGTGTAAATAAACAAATACAATCTATGGCAAAAATGAAAGGCGCCATCGTGGTGGATACTGAGAGGTGCAAGGGATGCCAGTTGTGCATCATTGCTTGTCCTCAGAAGGTCATCGCTCTGGCCAACAAAGTGAATTTGCACGGTTACCCCTATGTGGAGGCTGTCAACGAAGAGGCCTGTGTAGGCTGTGCTTCGTGTGGTATCGTCTGCCCCGACGGATGTATCACCGTGTATCGTAAAAAAGTGGAGGAATAAGCTATGGCAGAAAACAAGGAAGTTGTGTTGATGAAAGGCAATGAGGCTATCGCCCATGCTGCTATTCGTTGCGGATGCGACGGCTATTTCGGCTATCCTATTACTCCGCAGAGTGAAGTGATTGAGACGCTGGCTGAGCTGAAGCCCTGGGAGACCACCGGTATGAAGGTGGTGCAGGCCGAGAGCGAGCTGGCTTCTATCTACATGGTCTATGGTGCTGCCGGTGCCGGCAAGCGTGCCATGACCTCATCTTCGTCTCCTGGTATTGCCCTGATGCAGGAGGGTATCACTTATATGGCTGGTGCCGAGGTGCCTGGTGTGTTTGTGAACGTACAGCGTGGCGGTCCCGGTCTGGGTACCATCCAGCCCTCGCAGGGTGACTATTTCCAGGCTACCCGTGGTGGCGGTAATGGCGACTACAAGGTGATTGTTTTGGCTCCGTCGTCTGTGCAGGAGATGGCCGATTTCGTGGACCTCGCCTTTGAACTGGCTTTCAAGTATCGCAACCCCGCTATGATTCTGAGCGATGGTGTCATCGGTCAGATGATGGAGAAGGTGGTGCTGCCGCCGTTCAAGCCCCGTCGTACCGACGAGGAGGTCATCAAACAGTGCCCCTGGGCTTCGACTGGTAAGCCCAAGAACCGTGAGCGTGTGGTGATCACTTCTTTGGAGCTGAAGCCTGAAATCATGGAGCAGCGCAACATCGCTCTCCAGGAGAAGTATGCAAAGATTCAAGAGAACGAGGTGCGCTTCGAGGAGCAGCAGATGGACGATGCTGAGTATGCTATCGTTGCCTTCGGCAGTGCCGCCCGTATCGCTGAGAAGTCTGTTGAGATTGCCCGCGAGCAGGGCATCAAGGTCGGATTGTTCCGTCCCATCACCCTGTTCCCGTTCCCCGAGAAGCAGATTGCCGCTTTGTCGAAGAAGGTGAAGGGCATCCTCGTGGCCGAGATCAACGCCGGACAGATGGTGCAGGATGTGCGCCTCGCCGTCAATGGTGCTGTACCCGTCGAGCAGTTCGGTCGCTTAGGTGGTATCGTGCCCGATCCCGAAGAAATCGTTAATGCTTTGAAAGAAAAGATAATGTGATGGATTAAGAAACAAATTGGAACGAATTAGAACAAATTTATTCCACAAATTGAAATAAATAATTTGTTATAATTAGTGGATATAATTGGTGGTCATTAGTGATAATTTGTTTCTGAAAAGAGAAAGAATTATGGATAGAAATCAGATAGTTCAACCCGAGAATATCGTCTGCAAGAAGCCGACGCTGATGAACGACAACAATATGCACTACTGCCCAGGCTGTAGTCACGGTGTGGTGCACAAACTGATTGCCGAGGTCATCGAAGAGATGGGTATGGAAGACAAGGCCGTGGGTGTATCGCCCGTAGGCTGCGCCGTCTTCGCGTACAATTATATTGATATCGACTGGCAGGAGGCTGCCCATGGTCGTGCTCCCGCACTGGCTACGGGTATCAAGCGCTGCTGGCCCGACCGTCTGGTATTCACCTATCAGGGTGATGGTGACCTGGCTTGTATCGGTACCTGTGAGACCATCCACGCCCTGAACCGTGGTGAGAACATCGTAATCATCTTCGTCAATAATGCCATCTATGGTATGACGGGCGGTCAGATGGCGCCCACGACGCTCATTGGCCAGAAGACCTCTACTTGTCCTTATGGCCGTGATCCGCAGCTGCATGGTTATCCCCTGAAGATGGCTGATATTGCTGCTGGTCTGGAGGGCACTTGCTACGTCACTCGTCAGAGTGTCGAGAGCGTGGCCTCGATCCTCAAGGCCAAGAAGGCGCTGCGCAAGGCTTTCGAGGCTTCGATGGCCGGCAAGGGCTCTTCTCTCGTTGAGTTCGTCTCAACCTGTAACAGCGGTTGGAAGCTGACTCCCGCTAAAGCTAACGAATGGATGAAGGAGAATATGTTCCCCTTCTATCCCAAAGGGGACCTGAAAGATACTACAAATCTTTAATTAAGAGTTAAGAATTAAGAATTAAGAAAAGATGAAAAAAGAGATAATTATTTCAGGTTTCGGAGGTCAGGGCGTGCTCTCGATGGGTAAGATTCTGGCCTACAGTGGACTGATGGAGGACAAGGAGGTTACATGGATGCCTGCCTACGGTCCCGAGCAGCGTGGCGGTACCGCCAATGTCACCGTCATCGTCAGCGACGAGCGCATCTCTTCGCCCATCCTCAGTAAGTACGACATTGCCGTGGTGCTCAACCAGCCTTCGCTCGAGAAGTTCGAGCCGAAGATCAAGCCCGGCGGCATCCTCATCTACGACGGCTTCGGCATCATCAACAAGCCCACACGTAAGGACATCACCGTCTACGAAATCAACGCCATGGACAAGGCTGCTGAGATGAAGAACAGCAAGGTCTTTAATATGATCATCCTCGGTGGACTGCTGAAGGTGGCTCCCGTAGTCAGTGACAAGGGTGTGGAGAAAGCCCTGAAGAAGACGCTGCCCGAACGTCACCACAGCTTGATTCCTCTGAATATGGAAGCTCTGAAGGAGGGCGCAAAGATTATAAACGAGGTAAAATAACGCCAACGTTTGTGTCGGGACATGAGATATAAACTGATATTGTTCGACCTCGACGGCACCCTGCTCGACACCCTCGATGACCTCAGCCAGGCCGTGGATCATGCTCTGCGGCTTCGTGGTTTACCGTTGCACACCCGCGACGAGTATCAGTTGATGGTAGGCGACGGCGTGCGCAATCTGGTGAAGAGGGCTCTGCCTGTTTCACTGCAGGGCGACGAGGCCGTGATAGACGCTGCCCTGGCCGATTTCAAGACTTACTACACCGCCCATATCGATGTCTATTCACGTCCCTATCCCGGTGTTTCGGAGTTGCTGCACCAGCTGCACGTTCACGGCGTGCAGCTGGCTGTTGCATCCAATAAGTTTCAGGAGGGCACAGCGCATCTGATCAGTCATTTTTTCCCCGACATCCCTTTCGTGGCTGTGCTGGGCCAGCGGCCTGGCTTCCCTCTCAAGCCCGACCCTGAGATTGTAGGCGAGGTACTGCGGCGCGCCCATGTCGCGCTGACCGAAGTCTTGATGGTGGGCGATTCGCCTACCGACATGAAGACGGCTGCCAATGGCGGTATCGATGGTATGGCTGTCAGTTGGGGATATAGGCCTATGACTGCGGTCCAGGGACTCCGTGTGGCAGACTCTGTCGAAGATATTCTGAACACCGTCGGGATATCTGCGAATAATTTGTAACCTTGCAGGCTGAAAGTAAAATGCAGAAAGAGATGATGAACGAAACGACTAATCAGGAGAACGGGACGACAAGAACGAATCCGTTTTTTGAACCCTACAGCACGCCGCACGACACGGCCCCCTTCGACCGTATACGCCTGGAGGATTATGAGGAGGCCTTCATGGAGGGCATACGCCGCGACAACGAGCAGATAGACAAGACCATCAACAACCCCGAGAAGCCCACTTTCGACAATACCATTATCAATAAGGAGGAGGACACCGAGGGCTACTACGACCTGCTGGACCGTGTGTCGACGGTGTTCTTCAACCTGCTTTCGGCCGAAACCAACGACGAGATGGATGCGCTGGCACAGAAGATGCAGCCCATCCTGACGCAGCACGCCAACGATGTACGCCTAAACGAGAAGCTCTTTGAACGTGTGAAGTACGTGCATCGCCACCACCGCAAGCTGACCCCGGAAGAGAAGATGTTGCTGGACAACTGCTACGATGGTTTTGTGCGTAGTGGTGCCCTTCTCGATAAGGAGGGAAAAGACAAACTGCGTCAGTTGACGGAGGAGGCAGGACTGCTGAGTCTGCAGTTCTCGCAGAACCTGCTGAAGGAGAACAAGGCCTACACCCTGCACATCACCGACAAGAAACAGTTGGACGGCCTGCCCCAGACATCCATTGACGCTGCCGCTGAAGAAGCTCGCCAGAGGGAGATGGAGGGTTGGGTGTTTACACTTGACTTCCCCTCGTACTCGCCGTTTATGACCTACAGCACTCAGCGCGAACTGCGTCGTGAGATGTATATGGCCAAGAACACCGAGTGCATCCACGACAACGACTGCAACAACCTGGAAATCTGCAAACGGCTTATCAACCTGCGGCGCGAGATAGCCCAGTTGGTGGGCTTCAAGACCTATGCCGACTACGTGCTGAAAAACCGCATGGCAGGCAACGTAAGGAGTGTGTATAAGTTGCTGAACGACCTTATTGATGCCTATAAGCCTGTGGCGAAGGAGGAAATGAAAGATTTGAAGGCGGAAGCAAACTCTCAACTCTCAATTCTCAACTCTCAACAGAATGTTGAGCCCTGGGACATGTCTTTCTATTCCCACAAGCTGCAACTGAAGAAATACAAGATTGATGGTGAGATGCTGCGTCCGTACTTCCAGTTGGACAAGGTCATCGACGGCATCTTCGGCCTGGCTAATAAGCTCTATGGCATCACGTTCAAGGAGAACAAGGACATCCCCGTCTATCATCCTGATGTGAAGGCCTACGAGGTATTCGACAAAGACGGTTCCTATCTGGCTGTGTTCTATGCCGACTTTCATCCGCGCAAAGGCAAGCAGGGTGGGGCATGGATGACGCAGTATCAGGGACAGTTTATAGATAAGAAAGGTGAGAACGTGCGTCCGCATGTTTCAGTGGTGATGAACCTCACGAAGCCCACACCCGAGAAGCCCGCCCTGCTGACGCTGGGCGAGGTGGAGACCTTCCTCCATGAGTTTGGACACTCGTTGCATGGTATGTTTGCCAACACCCGCTTCGAGAGCCTCAGCGGCACCAATGTGTGGTGGGACTTCGTGGAGCTTCCCTCGCAGTTCATGGAGAACTACGCCGTGGAGAAAGAGTTTCTGCGCACCTTCGCCTTCCACTATGAGACGGGCGAGCCCCTGCCCGACGAGCTGATACGCCGCATTGTGAAAAGTCGCAACTTCATGGCGGCTACGGCCTGTTTGCGTCAGGTGTCGTTCGGTCTGCTCGATATGGCCTACTACACCAAGAAGGATGCCTTTACCGACGATATTATCCCCTTCGAGAAGAAGGCCTGGAAGAAAGCCATCCTGGGTAAGCAGTTGCCCGATACCTGTATGACGGTGCAGTTCTCGCACATCATGGCAGGCGGTTATGCGGCTGGCTACTACAGTTACAAGTGGGCCGAGGTGCTCGATGCCGATGCCTTCTCGGTATTCAAGAAGCACGGCATCTTCGACCAGAAGACAGCTCAGTCGTTCCGCGATAATATCCTGTCGAAGGGCGGCACGGAGAATCCGATGGTGCTTTATAAGAGATTTAGAGGCGGTGAGCCAACGATAGACGCATTATTGAAGAGAAACGGCATTAAGAGAGGGAAAAAGTAATGAGTGAGAAACAGGCTAACTTGGATTCGCGCTATCTGCGCATGGCCCGCATCTGGGCAGAAAACTCGTACTGCGTGCGACGCCAGGTAGGTGCGCTGGTGGTGAAGGACAAGATGATTATCAGCGACGGCTACAATGGTACGCCCACTGGCTTTGAAAACGTGTGCGAGGACGAGAACAACGTGTCGAAACCCTACGTGCTTCATGCCGAGGCCAATGCCATCACCAAGCTGGCACGTTCGAGCAACAACAGCGACGGATCGACCATCTACATCACCGCTTCGCCCTGCATTGAATGCGCCAAACTCATCATACAGGCAGGCATCAAGCGTGTGGTCTATGGCGAAAAGTACCGGCTGGACGACGGTATCCGTCTGCTGGAGCGTGCTGGCATTGAGGTTGTCTATTTAGAGGTCTGACAATTAAGCATTAAGAATTAAGCATTGAACGGATGAATACCAAGAATAGATTTTCGCCCCTGTGGCTGGCACTGGCAGCGGTGATAGGCATTGCTATCGGCACGTTTTATGCCAATCATTTTTCAGGCAACCGCCTGAGCATCATTAATTCAGGCAGTAACAAACTGAACAACCTGCTCTATATCATCGACGACCAGTATGTGGACACCGTTGACATGACCGACCTGGTGGAGCAGGCCATGCCGCAGATACTGTCGGAGCTGGACCCGCACTCGACCTATATCTCTGCCAGCGATGTGCAGGCAGCCAACGACGACCTGAGAGGGTCTTTCTCTGGCGTGGGCATTGAGTTTGTGATACGCAACGACACCCTGCGTGTGCAGAACGTCATCAGTGAAGGTCCCGCAGAGCAGGCCGGAATGCTGGCAGGCGACAAGATTGTGACTGTGGATGACTCGGTTTTTACGGGAAAGATATTGACCAACGAGATGGCCATGCACCGTCTGAAAGGTCCTCAGGGCACGAAAGTGAAGTTGGGCATCCTGCGCTATGGCGAGCAGGACCTGCGCTACATCACCGTGACCCGCGGCGAGATACCCATGAAGAGTGTCACGGCCGCCTATATGCTTGATGAGACGACGGGTTATATCAAGTTCAAGAACTTCGGTGAGAATACCTACTATGAGATGCTGGTGGCGCTGGCGCAGCTGGCGCAGGAGGGATTCCAGCAACTGACCATCGACCTGCGCGGCAATACCGGAGGCTACTTGCAGTCGGCGGTGCAGATTGCCAACGAATTTCTGCCCAAGAACAAACTGATAGTCTATACCGAAGGACGGCGCTCGCCGCGCGAGGATTATCACAGCGATGGACGAGGCAGCTATCAGCGCATGCCGCTGGTGGTACTGATCGACGAGGGCTCGGCCTCGGCCAGCGAGATCCTGGCAGGAGCTATTCAGGACAATGACCGCGGCACCATCATCGGGCGCCGTTCGTTTGGCAAGGGACTGGTGCAAAAACCCGTGGAGTTTGGCGACGGCTCCATGATGCGGCTTACCATAGCCCGCTACTACACGCCATCGGGACGCTGCATACAGAAACCCTACGTCAATGGCATGGACAAGAACTATGAGGAAGACTTGCTGACCCGCTATCAGCGCGGAGAATTCTTCTCGCAAGACAGCATCAGGCACGAAGGCCCGGAGTATCACACTGCCAACGGACGCGTGGTCTACGGCGGCGGCGGCATCACCCCCGACATCTTTGTGCCAGAGGATACCACCGACTATACCTCTTATTATAAGGAGGCATCCTATTCCGGACTTATCCTGCAGTTTGGCTACGACTATACCGACCAAAACCGCAGCAAACTGACGGAGTACGGCGATGAGGCATCGCTGCTGCGATATATCAAGAAGCAAAATCTGGTGGAGCAGTTTGTGCAGTATGCTGAGAAGCACGGATTAAAGCGCCGCAACCTGATGATACAGAAATCGCGCCGACTGTTGGAGCAATACATCTATAGTAGGGTCATCTACAATATGCTCAGCGAAGAGGCGTGGCTGCAATATCTGAACAGCGACGACCCTGCCATCCGTGAGACACTGCGCCTGTTTGAGGCTGGCGAGGCTTTCCCAAAAGCGCCTGAGACAGAGCCTGAAAATAAAAAAGTGGCTTTGGCTTAGCAGAATCGTATGTCGGCAATCACTTGACTGCCGACATATTCGTTTAGCAGTTTGACATACTCCTGACGGCGCATACTGAGGTCGGCACGCAGGGCTGGCACGCTCAGATGCACAAAGAGCGTCTGGTTGCGAATGCTCACGTCGGTGGTGTATCGGGCAATGGCTTCGCCGGCCACCACAGGCCATGCCTCCACCAGCCGCTTCTGCAGGAGCGGCGTCTCCAACCCCTGGCTGCGCAGGTTGCGCAGTATCAGGTCGCGTATCAGTTGTTCTCTTCTTTTAAACATGAATCTCTCCGTTTTCTACCTCAAACAGATGATAGTTGAAGTCGCCCTTTGACAATATCTGGTCTATGTGGTCGCGATTGGTGTCGGTGATGAAAATCTGTCCAAACAAGTTGCCCGCCACCAACTCCACAATCTTCTCTACACGTTGGGCATCAAGCTTGTCGAATATATCGTCGAGCAGCAATATCGGCGTACGCTCATCATCACCACCCGCCGCCTGATTGCCTTTCAGCAGGAGATACTCGGCTAGCTTTAACGCGATGACGAAGGTCTTCTGTTGTCCTTGGCTGCCCTCGCGACGCATGGGATGCCCGTCGAGCAGTATCTCCAGATCGTCACGGTGAATGCCGTGAAGCGAGTAGCCAACGGCGCGGTCCTTGAAGCGGTCACGCTGGATGACCTCAAGCAGCGGTCCGCGCTGACAGTGCGATGTATAGCTGAGCGACACCTGCTCGTGGCCGTCGGCAATCGTTGAGTAGAACTGCTGGAACAGGGGCGTTAGGCATTGCACAAAGTCGGAACGCTTGCGGTAGATCTGCTCCCCCTCACGAGCCATCTGCTCTTCCCACAGACTAAGAATCTCGGGGTCGGGCTCGGTGCCTTCCTGTTTCAGCATGGCATTGCGCTGCTGAAGGGCCTTGTTGTAGCGGTTCAGCGACTCGATATAGGGACGGTCGAGTTGCGATATAACAACATCCATAAGGCGCCTGCGCTCCTCACTACTACCTTCAATAAGCAGGATGTCGGCAGGCGACACAAGCACGATGGGAATCAGTCCGATATGCTCCGACAGTCGCTGGTAGGCCTTCTTGTCGCGCTTGAATACCTTCTTCGCTCCACGTTTCATGCCGCAGTGTACGGTGAACGCTTTGGCATAAGTGCCCTCAAGCATGAAGAACTCTTCTCCGTGGCGCATCACCAACGAGTCTTGCGTTGTTTGTGCCGAATGACAGAATGACAGGAAATAGACGGCATCGAGCACGTTGGTCTTGCCTGCTCCATTGTGACCTATGAAACAGTTGATTTTTGGTGAAAACAGCAGGGTGGCTTCCCTGATGTTCTTGTAGTTTATGATGGAAAGACGTTCTAAAATCAAAGATTAAATATTAAATATTAAACAATAAACTTCTAATTTTCGTGCAAAATTACAGCTTTTAAGGCTTAAAAACAAAAAAAGTGGGAAATAAATTTCAGTATCTGCAATATTTTCAGTAATTTTGCGCCGCAATTTATAAGCGATTCTAAAATATCAGTAAATAATGGCAGATACAAAAAAAACAAATGACGCTCCCGAGGCACTCGAGGTGCGTGGTCTGGGTGAGGCAGCTGTCCTCAAGTACAGAAATGTTATCATCGGCGTCATAGCCGCAATCGTAGTTTGTGTGGGTGTAGGTTTCTTCGTGAAGAACTGCACTCAGGAACAGTTTAATACATCGAGCACTGAAATGGCAAAAGCTCAGGAACTCTTTATGCGTGCCGTTGCCGACGAGGACTCGCTGCTCTATGAGAAAGCACTCAAGGGCGACAGTATCAACTCGGGTTTCCTTGCTATTGCTGAAAGTGCCAGCTCGGGCAAGGTGGCCAATCTGGCAAAGCTCTATGCTGGTCTCTGCTATGCTCACCTGGGCAATATGCAGGAGGCTGCCACCTATCTGGAGCAGTTTGATACTGCCGACGATGCTATGGTGTCGCCCGCTGCTATTGGCGCCCTTGGCGATGTGAAGGCATCTATGGATCAGCTTGACGAGGCCGCTGCTCTCTTTGTGAAGGCAGCTGAGAAGGCCGACAACAATTCGCTGTCGCCCCTGTTCCTCATCAAGGCTGGCGAGATTCTGGAGAGTCAGGGCAAAAAGGCTGAAGCCTTGAAACTTTACGAGCAGATCAAGTCAAAATACGCTAACTCGCCTCAGTATCGCTCTATTGATGCCTACATTGAGCGTGCAAAGGAATAATGCATTAGTGATTATGCATAATTCATAACTGTCATGGCTACAAAGAACTTGTCAGAATACAACGTTGAGAGAGTGCCCGATGCCTCGAATATGATATTCGGTATCGTGGTGGCTGAGTGGAACCCAGAGATTACGGGCGCGCTGCTCGATGGTTGTGTCTCGACACTGGAGAAACACGGTGCGCTGCCCGAGAATATCCACGTGAAGACGGTGCCCGGTTCGTTTGAATTGATTTATGGTGCACATCAGATGACACTCAACGACGGCTACGATGCCGTCATCATTCTGGGAAGCGTCATCCGGGGCGAGACCCCACATTTCGACTATATATGTCAGGGGGTCACGGCAGGAATAGCACGCCTGAATGCTACCAGCAACATACCGGTGGTGTTCGGACTGCTTACGACCAACGACCTGCAGCAGGCCAAGGACCGCTGTGGTGGCCGTTTGGGAAACAAGGGTGATGAGTGTGCTGTCGTAGCCATCAAGATGGCTAAGTTCTAGCCTTTTCCAGTTGCTCTATCCGGTCGCGACACTGTTCCATTAGCCATTTTGGCGTAGAGGTGGCACCGCAGATGCCTACCGTTTGGATATCTTTCAGCCACTCTGGAGCAATTTCTTCTGGACCTTCTATCTGTCGGGTGTTTGCGTTGACGCGCAAACACTCGCTGTATAATACCTTTCCGTTGCTGCTCTTTCTGCCGCACACGAAGAGTATCAAGTCGTGGCGGGTGGCAAACTGCAAGATGCTGGGCATGCGGTTGGCAACCGACCGGCAGATGGTGTCGAAACTCTTGAAGACGGCACTGGGGGCAATGTGAGCCTGTATGTAGTCAATAATACGGTGAAACTCGTCGAGTGACTTGGTGGTCTGACTATACAGGTAAATGTCGCGGGAGAAGTCAAGCTTCTCCACCTCGCTGAAGTTCTCAATGACAATGGCGTGACTCTGTGTCTGTCCCACCAGCCCCAGAACCTCGGCATGGCCTTTCTTGCCGAAGATGACTATCTGGGCAGCGGTGGGGGCGAGCGGAGTGCTAAGTGAGCACTCGTCATACTGTTTCTTGATACGCTTTTGCAACTGTAGCACCACAGGACAGGTGGCGTCGATGATCTCTATATTGTTGCGCTGCGCCAGTGCGTAGGTCTCTGGTGGCTCGCCATGAGCCCGCAGGAGCACCTTCACGTGGTGCAGCCGGCTCATTTCCTCGTGGTTGATGGTGATGAGTCCCATCTGCCGCAGCCTGTCGCATTCCATGCCGTTGTGCACAATGTCGCCGAGGCAGTAGAGCGTGTGCCCCCCTGCCAGTTCCTCTTCGGCCTTCTTGATGGCAGTGGTCACTCCGAAGCAGAATCCGCTGCCGCTGTCTATTTCTATCTGCATCACTCTCTTTTCGTCGCTTTATGATGTTGCAAAGATACAAATTTAATACCAACTATCAAACTTTTCGAATGTTTTTCTTGTTTGTATTAGAAAAAAGCATTAAATTTGCAGCGACAATACACCAGAAATGTTTAACTCTTATTAATTGAGGCATGATGATATAGCAAAGTAATACGGAGATGGCGTGCTGCACCAGGTGCGGCCCATCCAAGGGGAAATCAAAACTATTTAACTAATAAATAGAATTGTGCGTTGCCCCATCCGCAGTCTTTTTAGATATTGAGCGTTCTGCTCTTGACTCTCTCGATTCAGAATACCGCCAAAATATTCAACAACATGAGAGCAAGCAGTTCAGAATGTTCACGCCGAAGAGGTGTGAACTGTTCTTGCTTGTTTATGTTGTATGGTCACTTGGCGGTAACCTGGAATCGAGGATAAGCAATCGGATGGTTTACGCCTTTTCTTATTCTTAAAAACTAAAAGCCAAGTGACAATGAAAAAACTAACTACTTTAATGCATCTGTGCATAATGCTGTTGATGGCGATGCTGTCAACGACAGTGTGGGCCGAAGTGGTACCGTTTACGGAGAACTACAGTGAAAAGAGCACCACCGCCGGTTGGACCTCGAGCGTGTCAGGCCGCTTCACACCCATTATCTACAATGAGGCCGAACTTGCGCCAGGAGGTGGATTTGAAAACAACTATTTCCTCTCCGTTAACCAGAAAGAGCGCAGCAATAACGGCTGCATCGTGACGGGTAGCATACTCAGCGGCAAAGCCGCAGCCGGTGACGATTTCGTGCTGGAATTTGACATGATGCTCAGCAACTCAAGCAACAATAGCAACAGCCAGTCGCCGGTATCGCTACAGATTAAGGATGCCGCCAACCAGGGGGATATCTTCTCGCTGTCGGCACCTAAGAAATACGATCCTGTATGGAATGTCAACAACACCGACCTGCAAGTGACGCTGCCAAGGTTTGCCTTTATTGCAAAAGACGATGGTAACAGTTTCCTTTGGTGCCATTATGTCATTGCACGCTCCGGCAACCTGACTTTTCTGACAATCACCAACAATGCCACAGACGAAATCATCTTGGAACGCACGCTGATAGAAGGCAGCAGCGAGACTGGCGGCTTGGGCAACATCGTGTTTACCACCAAGCGCTATAGTGCTAACTTTGCCATCGACAATATCGTGGTGCGAGAATTGCAAGAGGGCGATGTGCCTTCGACCGAGATGTCTTCTTACACTATCAAATATCGCAACGAAAGCGGTGAGGAAATCAAGTCCGATATAGTGAAAGCCTACGTCGTGGGTGGCGAAGCAACGGCCACGGCCGAACAGATGACACCTATTTATTATAATGACAAGAAGTATCTCTACAAAGAGGGCAACACCACCATCACGCTGGTGGCTGATGCAGCGCAAAACGTGATAACGCTTGTCTATCGCGAGGCCAAGCAGTGCAGGCTTACCGTGAGGGCTGTGTATGGCACCAAGGATAAGCTCCTCTTGGATAGCGTAGGCCTCGAACAGGATGTCATCACCTACAACTACCCGAAGTATATGCTCGACGGCACCACCCTCTATCTGAAAAAGCAGAGCGCCACTAATCCTTATTTCGGCAAGACCATTACACTGAGTGAGGAGAACATCACCGAGACGGTTGAATACACCGACGGCGCGGCCTCTGATGTGGTGTTCTACAAGGAGGCCGAGCAGATGGAAGGCTTTACCTCTCTGGCCACCAACAATGCCGACATACGCTGCTCTGACGGCAAAGGCGGTGTCATTGACGGCGATGCTCCTGTAGTACTGACCACGCTGCCTGCCGGCAAATATGTTATCTATGGCCAGGTATGGGGAACGACGGGCTATACTGCCACCATCACTGCCGACGACAAGACGGTGTGGGAACTATCTACCGTAGGCTATCTTTTTGAAGGCACTTCCGAAGAGATAACCCTGACTAAAGAGACCACGCTATATATTAAGGATAGCGGTGACGCTAATGGCTTAAAAATGCTTGACTTGATATATATCCAAGAGGCAAAAGATCACTACATTGCAGAATTCAACCGTGATGAATCTACCCTTACATTTAAGAAAGGCATAATACCTTTAGGATCGTCTGTCGTCTGGGATGCCGAGAATACGGGTGAAGAACCTGGCTGGTACAGTCAGCTGTCAAAAGTCAGCACGGTGGTGTTTGAACCCTCGTTTGCCGATGCGCGGCCCACGTCGTGTGACGCATGGTTTATGGGTGCCACTGAACTTACCACTATTACCGGTCTAGAGTATCTGAACACCAGTGAGGTGACGAGCATGGCATACATGTTCCGTAGTTGCACATCGCTGACATCGCTTGATCTGAGCACGTTCAATACAGAGAAGGTGACCGATATGAGTTTTATGTTCTACTATACCAGCAATCTCGCATCGCTCAATATGAGCACTTTCAATACGTCGAAAGTAACAGACATGAGCTATATGTTCAGCGAATGTTATGCCTTGACGGAATTTAATCTGTCTAATTTCGACACTCGTGCAGTGAAAAACATGTCGATGATGTTTCGCTATAATAGGATGACGGAACTCGACTTGAGTAGTTTCAACACCGATGCCGTGCAAAACATCCAAGCCATGTTCTACAACTGTGCAAACCTTACGACCATCTATGTCAATGAGTCTTGGACTCTGCCAAGCTTGGTGATAAATGATAACATGTTCTTAGGATGCCAGAGCCTCGTTGGTGGCAACGGCACAGCGTATGATGCAGAACACACGGCTGCCGAGTATGCCCGTATAGACGGCGGCACCGATGCACCGGGCTATTTCACGGACAAGAATACTCCACAGGCTTATGCCGCGTTGAGCGATGACGGTAAGACCGTAACATTCTATTACGACACTCAAAAATTCGACCGCACAGGGGTGGTGGAGATAAACCAAATTTTTAGAGAGACTAACAACTATGGAACTGCCACAACAGCAGTCATAGATGCTTCGTTCGCCGACTATCGGCCTACAAGTACGGCGTTTTGGTTCTATCAGTGTAAACAACTCACGTCAATCTCCGGTATTGAGAAACTGAATACCAGCGAAGTCACTGACATGAGTTGGATGTTCAACGAATGTATAGCCCTGCAGAGCCTTGATGTGAGCCACTTTGACACGAAGAACGCCACGAGTATGTACTGTATGTTTCGCAATTGTTCTTCACTGACTAGTCTTGATGTGAGCCACTTTGATACGAGAAAGGTGACCGATATGGGATGGATGTTCTGTGCCGACTCGTTGCTTACCGCTCTTGATGTCAGCCACTTCAATACGGAGAACGTAAGACGCATGACCAGTATGTTCTGGTGGTGCAAGTCGCTCACCACGCTTGATGTGAGCCACTTTGATACGAGAAAAGTGACCGATATGGGATGGATGTTCAATGGCTGTGAAATGTTAGAAAACTTGGATGTTAGCAATTTCAATACGGCTAATGTTACAGACATGGAAAATATGTTCTGGGGCTGTCGAAAATTGAAAACCCTTGACACAGGTGGCTTTGATACAAAAAATGTCACTAATATGGGATGGATGTTCTGTGCCTGTAACAGTTTGAAAAATGTTAATGTCAGCAAGTTTAATACAGAAAACGTAACTGACATGCAAGGTATGTTTGCTGAGTGTTACTCACTGGAAAGCCTTGATGTAAGTGGTTTTGTTACCGATAAGGTAACCAATATGTATGGAATGTTCGGATGGACAATTTTGAGAAGTCTTGACCTAAGCAGTTTCAACACATCTAATGTTGAAAACATGGCGGATATGTTCTGCTGGGACGATTGGCTTGAAACAATTTATGTTAGTGACAAATGGAATACCAACAGTGTTGAAAACGGCGCGGGGATGTTCCATGAATGCATCAAGTTGAAAGGCGGAAACGGCACGGTATATGATGCCGACCACACTGGTGTAGAGTATGCCCGCATCGACGGTGGAGCAGACGCACCGGGCTATTTCACCAAGGATACTACCACAGACATCAAAGTCCTGCCTGTTTCAAAGGCTGCCGCCGATGTCATCTACACACTGTCCGGCCAACGTTTTGCACAGCCTCGCAAGGGAATCAACATCATTGGAGGCCGAAAGGTTATTGTAAAGTAATTATTGTCTAAAACGAAAAGGTGTGCCGCAATTA
>ERZ842401.1605-NODE-1605-length-31981-cov-5.635626_pt1 | contig 31981 bp, 23 predicted proteins | sample MGYA00521270_ERZ842401 | MGnify/ENA primary metagenome ERZ842401 (study PRJEB31892, sample SAMEA3878208) | bioreactor metagenome | biome: Moose rumen | place: Sweden | collected 2011-10 | study: EMG produced TPA metagenomics assembly of the PRJEB12797 data set...
ACAGGGCAGCGGATTATGAGACTGAAGTGATGCTGCGCACACTGCCCTCACTTCGCAAACAGGGCATGGATATTCCGAAAATTGATGCGGAAACTATTTCTACGATGATGCGACAGCAATACCGTTCCTATGCAGAGTTTATCAGAAAGGATTATACAAAAGAGCGTGCGGGGGCATATCAAAAAGATGTGGATACTTTTTTTACTGCCGGTTGGCGTGCACTTCTTCGTTTTTGATGTATGAACCATGATATTGAAGTGAGGCATTATTTATGAAAGATCAATCTTTTTTTAAGAGTGTGATACGAATAGCAATACCCGTGGCATTGCAATCCATGCTCCAATCGTCCTTTTCCATGATCGATCAGGTCATGGTGGGACAGCTTGGCAGTACTGGGATTGCTGCGGTTGGAATTGCGGGCAAGTTCGCATTTTTGTATTCCGTAGTAATCGGCGCAGTTACGGCAATTACAGGGATACAGATTTCACAATACATCGGACAAAAGAACGAGAAGCTCTCTGACAGGAGCCTCTGCGTCAATCTTCTCTTAAGCTGTACCATCGGATCTCTGTTTACGCTGGTAAGCCTGCTGTTTCCAGTCGGGATTATGCGTTTGTATTCTGAGGACCCGGATACGGTTTCTATCGCTGCAGAATATCTTCAGATCATTGCAGGAACCTATCTGCCTATGGGACTTGCTTCTACGCTGTCTGTTATGCTTCGCTGTTACGATCACGCCAGGGCGCCGCTTGTAGCAACGACCATGTCTGCCGTTATCAATACGACACTGAACTTTGTATTGATCTTTGGACACTTCGGTTTTCCGGCAATGGGTGTCCGAGGTGCTGCTACTGCAAGTGCAATCAGCGGATGGATCAATATGCTGATAATCATATGGTTTATGGTCAGGCTCATTAGAAACCGGAAGGATCGCTTTGCCTGGTCTGTCAAAATGAACGCGGTAGAAAGGAAGCAGTACCTTTTTATGCTTATTCCGGTTGTGGTCAATGAGTTTCTCTGGGGATTGGGGCAAAATGTATTTACTTCTATTTACGGTCACATCGGCACACAGGAGGCAGCGGCTGTTGCTTTGATCTCGCCTGTGGAATCGTTACTTATCGGGGCACTTTCCGGATTGGCACAGGCCGCAGGTATTCTGATTGGGAAGCGCCTGGGAGAAGAACAAAAAGAAGAAGCCTATTTGGAATCAAAGGCTCTTATGTGGTATGGATTTATCGGGTCTGCGGTATTGTCACTTATTCTTCTTGCGTTGAAAGGTTATTATGTCCGTATCTATCATGTGGAGGATTATGTACAGCGTACTGCCGGGCTGCTGCTGATTGCTTTTGCAGTACTTGTACCGTTTAAGGTACAGAATATGATTCTCGGTGGAGGTATTATCCGAAGCGGGGGCAAGACGAAGTATATCATGTGGATTGATTTGCTTGGTACTTGGGCTTTGGGGGTGCCGCTGGGACTTATCACCGGAAGATGGATTGGACTTCCTGTGACATGGGTGTACTTTGTGATCGGACTGGAGGAGATCGTCCGCTGGGGCATATCCGTTAGGCTATTTGCGAGCAAAAAATGGATGGTAAAGATTGTATGAATGTTGCCTATGTGATTTTGAAAATCCTTATGTGGGTGCTGATTGTCACATCGATCTGTTGTTTTTCTGTAATTGCGGAATTACTTTCTTCTGCAGTACCGGTACTTCCGCAGGCTGTAAGCGTAAGCAAAAGTACTACTGATAAAAATATTGGAATGATTTTCTTCATCCTCGGTTCCTCTTACAACTTTCCGCCAAATACCGGGAAGAACCCATGCTCGCCATAGTCCTTGATATGCTCCACGTTCTTGAGAATCTCCATATCCTCATCCGAAATAACAAAGTCCACATCCGCATTGCTCTTCATATGCTCCGGATTTGCCGTCTTCGGAAGTACGATCATTCCAAGCTGGATATCATAGCGAATGCAGATCTGAGGAACAGATACCCCATATTTTTCAGCCAACTTTGCTATTGAATATTATCACGCTTGGGAGCACCTCTTCTCAGGCTTGAGAGCACCCTGAAATCATGACAGATTCTCATGCTTGGGAGCACCTCACAGCCACTAGATATAGTGTCTATCAAAAAGGACAGTTCTGAAGGAATATCATCAAAACTGCCCTCTTTTTTTATTTGTTACTTCTGTATCTGGCTTATCACAGCTTTAGCCTTCTTGGTGTCATATATTTTTCGCAGATTCTTATCTGTTGTTGGAATCGTATATGAATTATGTATTATTCTATCCATGATGGAATCAGCCTGAGTTCCGCCTCCAAGTCTTTCGTGCCAATCAGCAACTTCATACTGCCCAACAAAGATTGTCGGATTATTGCCGCATCTCTGTTCAATGAGCTCATAAATAAACTTTGATTCTCTTTCATTGACTTTATAATTAAGCCACTCGTCTATTATGAGCACTTTATAGTTTCCCAGCCTCTTTCTATATCTGACCTGCTCACGGAGATTGTCTTTATGGTTTTGAAAATGAGCAAGCATATCAGGCATTCTTATATAACAAGTTCTGAGAGTATGCTTACATGCCTCAACACCTATTACACAAGACAAATATGTCTTACCTGCACCGGTTGCTCCTGTGATGATCAGATTAGTTGCGGCTACAACAAACCCCATTGAACATATATTTGTTATGGTTTCTTTGTGCATTCCTCTTGCCTCACAATCAAGCATATCTATACTGGCGTTTGGGTATTTGAGTTCAGCATTTTTCGTAAGTCTTGCGATAAGTCTGTTCTGCCTTTCTGTTATCAGATCCTCTAATAAATGTTCAAGTCTCTCATTATAATTAAGGCTGGATAGAGATAGATCCTTTTCCTGATTTTCTATAACATCTACCAGATCTCCGAGTTCTAGTACTGAAAGTTTTTTCTTAAGTTCTATATTCATACTTCATTCCCTCCATTTTTATAATAATCGGCACCACGAACTATACCTTTAGGTGTCTTATCAATCATATTTTCTTTTGTAAGCTTTTTGTTTTTTGATATATCTTTAACATAGGGCATAAGGGTGTTATAGGTTATCTTATGAAAGTCTTTAAGAGCCGATTTACAGGCTGACTCGAGTATATCCCCACTATAAAGACCTGCTATATCCAGAATACTTCTAACATCCATTAAAGCCTGCTCCTGCACCTTTGCTTCTCTATATAGACGACACACTACAGTATGCGTATTTACACCTATTTCCTTAGCTTTTTCTATTGTTGAATCTACTGTTTCGGGGGTGTATATTGGATAGGGCAGATGAGAAGGTTCAGTTCTCTTTCCATTCTTAGTTCCGGGAGTAAGACGTTTGTGCTCAGCTATGAGCTTATGTAATGAGTAGATATAAACCATTGCCGTACTATATCTTACATCTACACGGCTCCCTATGTAGTCGCTCGGAACAGAATACTGCCCTTTATCGAACCATATATGAGAGTTAGGATGAACCTTATGTTCGTATGACCATTCACATATTTCATATGGTATAAAAGGAAGCGGTCTGAGTAATGGTTTTTCCTCAACCTCATATATAGTTTTCCTTGAACCTATTCTCTTCTGAAATGCTTTTTCATTAAGCTTATCAAGAGCTTTTCTGATTTCACGATTTATACCATCTAGAGAATAGAAAGTTTCATTGCGAAGCATTCCTATAATCTTTCTGGCTATCTTTCCAACTGACCCTTCCACACTAGGTTTCTGCTTAGGTTTCTTAACAGCCGCCGGAATGATCGCTACCTGATAATGCTCAGCAAACGAAAGATACGCATCGTTTAGAATGATTTCGCCATGCTTCGGATGAGCATTTACTCCGGTTTTAAGATTATCACAAACGATTCTTACCGGCACTCCTTCAAAGAATTCAAGCATATGAATGTTGCAGCTTATCCAATCGACTTCGAGCATGGTTGCAGTAGCTTCTACATATGTATACTGGCTATATGGCAGGGTAGCTACGAAAAGGTAAGCTGCGTGTTCTGAACCGGTATCTGCATCTATGTAGCTCATCGTCGGACCGGACCAGTCTACCTCCACAGTGATACCAGGTTTATGTTCTACATGGCTTGTATAGTTTTTATCCACGGTATACTGTTTGTATCCTCTTGCAAATGTTGGGTAAGAACAAGGTTTAGTCCCTTCATTCTTACATTTTTCAACATACTCCTCCCATAGAAGCGTTTCGGTAACTCCTACTTTGCTAAGTTCGCTATGTACATAAGCATAGTTTACTGGTGCATAACAACTCTTTGACTTGAACTTTTCGGGATAGAATAGCTGATATAACTCATCATCGGTCATGGATAAAAGTTCATCCCATTCAAGCTTTCTTTCATCAGATTTATTTCTGATGCGTGCAACTGAATTTCTGGAAACGCTGAGAATTTCAGAAATCGTATTGTTGCTAAGATCCTTTTGAAGCAGTTCTATAATCTGCCTCACTCTTGTCTTCTTAAACATAAGACAACCTCCTATAAATTATATTTTTGAAGGAAAACCTTCAGCCATAAAGTTTATAGGAGGCTGATACCTAATATCAATATTCTATTACTAACCACTATATATAGTGGGCGCTCTCAAGTGCGAGAATAGACCTATCGCAGGGTGCTCTCAAGCCTGAGAAGAGGTGCTCCCAAGCGTGATAATATTCACCTTCTGAACGATGAGGAGAAGAAGCGGTATTTCATCCGCTTTAACGTGGACGGTCTGCTGCGCGGCGACTACAAGAGCCGCATGGAGGGATACAGCATCGGCATCAACAACGGGTTCCTGTCGCCCAATGACGTAAGGGCTTTAGAGGGTCTTGACATGATCCCGGCAGAGCTTGGCGGCGATCGCTTTCTCGTCCAGGGTTCCATGATTCCGCTGGATAAGGTCGGAGCGCCTTATGTGAAACAGGACTGCAGTAAGGCCGCGGATAAGAACGATGACAAGCCGGTTGACCCGGCAGAAGGGAGCAAGAATGAATAAGAGATTCTGGAACTGGAAGAACGACGGCGGTGAGCGTCAGCTGTATCTCTACGGCACAATCGCTGAGGAGAGCTGGGCTGACGATGACATTACGCCTGAGATGTTCCGCAAGGAGCTGATGGCCGGAAACGGCCCGATCACCATCTGGCTGTCCAGTCCCGGCGGCGACTGTGTAGCGGCAAGCCAGATATACACCATGCTGATGGACTATACGGGTCCGGTCACAGTCAAGATTGACGGTGTTGCCGCGTCTGCCGCCTCTGTGATTGCCATGGCCGGGACGCAGGTGCTCATGGCTCCCACGGCGCTCATGATGCTCCATAACCCGGCGACCATCGCGTTCGGCGATCACAACGATATGGAGAAGGCCATTGATGTGCTGGCGGCTGTGAAGGACAGCATTATCACCGCCTATGAGATTAAGACCGGCCTTGACCGGAAGACCCTGGCGGAGATGATGGAAGAGGAGACTTGGCTGGACGCCGGGAAAGCGATAGAGCTTGGCTTTGCGGATGGGATGCTGGAGAAAGCGGCTGCCCCGGTGCAGAACAGCTCCACGCTCTTCTCCCAGCGGAAGGTTGACGCCGCGCTGGTAAACAAGCTTACTGTATCCGCCGGTGTTCCCGTGCAGCCTCTCTATGATCGCTTGGAGAAGCTGAAAAACCATCTTACGGAACAGAGAAATCAGACGGCTTAATCCGGGATAGGCAACTAAACCCACAGAGCCGTTGCCGTTCAAATCCTCTGCTCGTAAGCAGAGAAAAATCGCACAGAAGCGAAATCTGCAAGCACCAGATAAAGCCCGGCAGTTGGTGAAGCCCCACCCGCTGCCGTTCTTTATAGGCGGCTCAGGTATGAAGCAGTCATGCTCCACATTGAGCCACCAACCCTGCGGCTCCGTTCAATACGGAGTCATTTTTCATGCCCGGCATCAGCGATCAGCCGTATGACCGGAGCAATCTTTTTTACGGCCAGACAAAGATTCTGGCAGAAAGGACTTTTTATGAGCAAGAATTTCTCCATCAACGAACTGCGCGAGAACCGCGCCCGCGCCTGGAAAGCCGCTAAGAACTTCCTGGACACCCACCGCACCGAAAACGGCACCCTGTCCGGCGAGGACAATGCGACCTATGAGCGCATGGAAGCCGACGTTGTGAATCTCGGCAAGGAGATCGAGCGCATGGAGCGCCGCGAGGCTATGGATGCGGAGATGAACCGTCCCGTTGCCTCTCCCCTGACCGTGAAGCCCGGCTCCGGTATGGATCCGAAGACCGGCCGCGCATCCGATGAGTACCGCAAGGCTATGCTCTCCGCGCTGCGCAGCAACTTCCGCCAGGTCAGCAATGTGCTGGTCGAAGGCACCGACAGCGCGGGCGGCTACCTCGTTCCCGCTGAGTGGGACAGCCGCCTGATCGAAGCCATCGAGGGCGAGAACGTGATCCGTTCCCTCGCTACCGTGATCACCACTGCCGGCGAGCGCAAACTCAACGTCGCGGCAAACAAGCCTACGGCATCCTGGGTGGAAGAAGGCGGCGAACTGGTGTTCTCTGATGCCAGTTTTGATCAGGTCATCCTGGACGCCTACAAGCTCTCCGTTGCGACGAAGGTCAGCGAGGAACTGCTGGCGGATAACCAGTATGACTTGGAGGGCTTCCTGATCCGCTCCTTCGGCCAGGCGATTGCCAATGCCGAGGAGGAAGCGTTCCTGACTGGTGACGGCAACAGCAAGCCCACGGGTCTGCTGCATCCCACCAAGGGCGGCCAGATCGGTATCGTGACCGCCGGGAACAGCATCACCGCCGATGAGGTGCTCGATCTCATCTACAAGCTGAAGCGCGGCTATCGCAAGAACGCTGTGTTCGTGACCGCCGACAGCACCCTGGCGTTCATCCGTAAGCTGAAGGACGGCACGGGCCAGTATCTGTGGCAACCCGCCCTGACCGCCGGTGAGCCGGACAGGTTGCTGGGCTTTCCGGTGTTCACCAGTCAGTTCATGCCCACTATGGAAGCGGGTCAGCCCGTCATGGCTTTCGGTGATCTTTCCTATTTCAACATTGCGGATCGCGGCACCCGCAGCGTGAGGGCTCTGCATGAGCTGTATGCCGGTGTCGGTCAGGTCGCCTTCGTCGCGAAAGAGCGCCTTGATGCCAAGCTGATCCTGCCCGAGGCTGTCCAGATTCTCAAAATGACGGGCGAAGCCGCGCAGGGCTAAATCCCACCCCTGCGATGCAGGGAAAACAGTAAACCAGGCAATCCGTCCATGGGAGAGGGGCTTATCTCCTGTGGGCGGAGAGCCCACTAACAATCTGTGAGAAAGGATCAGAAGATTGGAAAAGAAACACTACTACAAGGGTCTCGATGAGAACCTTCGCGGCCTGAACAGCTATCAGTATGAAGTCGGCAAGGAGTACAGCGCCGATACCGATAACAAGTTTCATTGGCTGCATTTTGCGGAGAAAGTATCCGGTGCGTTTCCCTATGGCCCCAGAATCGTAGAAGCGGAGCCGGTGACGAAAGTCAATCGGTATAATGCTGCCGACCTGAATGCGGAGAAGATTCGCATCGTCCGGGAGCTTTCCGCTGATGAAGTTGTCAGCAGACTGTTTGCAGAGCAGTACCCGCTCTATCTGATGGATAAAATCAGGCCGTCGTATGCACAGCTTCTGCGCCACAAAGACAGCATCAAACGCTGTGACCATCGCGCCATCCTGCATTGGGACTGGTTGACACCGGATCAGAAGTGTGTGCTTCTTCCGAAAAGCTGGGAGCGGTATATCCGCGCTGCGGAGTAAATGAGGCCCAGGCAATCCGTCCATGGGAGAGGGACTTCTCTCCTGTGGGCGGAAGCCATGCATGTATTCCCCGGCTTTGGATTCAGCCGGAACAATGATAACAGGACAATCAATGAAAACACATGACAAAGAAAGGACAACGCTATGAATCCGAACATATAATCCTGCCTGCGTCCGTATGAGCCCTCTGGGTGTCATTACATGACCAGGCTTTTTTGATGGAGGTAATGACACTATATGAAGAGATTGACAGACACCCAGAAGACGGCCATACGGGATTCCAGAGCGGCTGGCCTGGGCTATAAGGCCATAGCGGAAAAGCTTTCCCTCTCCCGTGAAACGGTACGGAGCTTCTGCTCCAGGAATGGCATAGCCGCTGCCCCGGCTGTGAACGTAGATGCGGTGGTTGAGAATAATGCCGGAGCGAGGGAAATCAAGCAGGGCGGCACCGTGTTCATCATCACGACCGGTTACAGCGAAAAAGCATCCGAGCCGCTGGAGAAAAAGCTGGAAAAGCTCATCCTTGACGCCGTTGCGAAGCAGTCCAGATGTTATCAGTTTGTTCAGGAATCCGCTTGAAAAACGACTTGCTATGTGAGCCGTTTAGAGCAATAGATAGCACTGGACAATCGATTCAAGGAGGAGTGAAAATGCCAAGGCAAATCGTAAGCACAGATAAGATTGTAGCACTTTATTGCCGCCTGTCAAGGGACGACGGCGGGGACGCCGAGTCGAACAGCATCGGGAACCAGAAAACCATCCTGAGCCGGTACGCTGCAGATCACGGCTTTTCCAACACGAAATTCTACGTCGATGACGGCTGGAGCGGCGCGAATTTCTCCCGCCCTGGCTTTGAAGCCATGATGTCCGATGTGGACAACGGCCTGATCGGGACGATCATCTGCAAGGACATGAGCAGGTTCGGTCGTGATTACCTACATGTGGGCCTGTACACCGAGGTCAAGTTCCCCGAGGCGGGCATCCGCTTCATCGCCATTAACGACGGCGTGGACAGCGCCAGCGGGGCGTCCGATGATTTTACGCCCTTCCGCAACATCATCAACGAATGGTACTGCCGCGACATTTCCAAGAAAATCAAGGCCAGCATGCAGTCGCGGGCCAAGTCAGGGGAGCATCTGACGGGCAATGCCCCATATGGGTATAAGAAGGACGAGCATGATCCGAAGAAGTGGGTGATCGATGAAGTACCTGCTGCCATCATCCGCGAAATCTTCCAGCTTTACCTGGACGGCAGTAACGCCACGCAGATCTCCGAAGAAATGAAGAAGCGGGGCTATGACGCGCCCGGCGACTACTTGGCAAAGCAGAAGCAGTACACCAAGGGCAAGGCAGTGACCTTTGAAACACCGACGGCCATGTGGCATCCCGGTACCATCCTGAACATCCTGGATCGCTATGAGTACTGCGGCCATACCGTCAGCTACAGGCGGAAGACCATCTCCTACAAAACCCATAAGACCACGCTCAATGACGAAGCAGACTGGATCATCACGAAAAACACGCAGGCTCCCATCGTGGATGAGGAAATCTGGCAGACCGTCCATAAGATGCGGGAAAACGGCAGGCGCAGGAAGGAGCATGTCTGGGACAAAGGTCCGCTGAACGGATTTCTCTACTGCCCCGACTGCGGCAGCAAGCTCTACTTTAGCCACCCGTCGAGGCTCAAAACCAGCGGAACCTACATGTGCGGGTACTATATGCACTACAAGAAATGCTCAACGCACTACATCCGCAGGGATGAGCTGGAACCGATAGTGCTTGCGCAGCTCCGCGCCGACTGCGCTTTTGCCCGTGAGCATGAGGATGAATTCGTCAGGATGGTGGAGAAGAAAACGCGGCGGCAGGGCGATGATGCCGTGAAGAAAGGCGAAAAGGAGTACGCCGAGGCGAAGAAACGGATCGAGGAAATCGACCAGATCATCAACCGGCTTTACGAGGATAAGGTAAGCGGCGGCCTGAGCGCCGAGCGGTTTGCAAAGATGCTGGCGACCTATGAAGCCGAGCAGGAAACGCTGAGGGCGAAATGCGAGAAACTGCAGGTGCAGATCACAGCTGCCAGAACGACATCTGACAACGCCAAGCAGTTCATCCGAATGGTCAGGAAATTCACGGAAATGCAGGAACTGACGGCGGAGATTGTCGCAACCCTGATCGACCGGGTCGAGGTTGGACAGGCCCAGAAGGTTGATGGCATAAAGAAGCAGGAAATCAAGATCATCTACAATTTCATCGGTAACATTCAGGAGTAGGGCTTCGCAGGAAATGGATCTGCGGAGCTTTGATTTTTGCCCCGCTATTGGCTGGATAACGGCTGATGGCGGGGCTTCTTTTTTATGCCCAGAGGGGGGTGCAAAGTATTCACCTTGCAAGACAACTCCCATAATGCCATCACAAATAATAAAAAGATCCGGTTCGAGTACCTGAAGTGGAATCTGGATAAGAAGATGGTGCCCCGGAAGGATAAGATCTACGAAGTAAGTCCCTGGGCACTTACATGGGATGATGAAAACTATTATCTGATCGGCTTTGATGCTGAAGAGGACAAGATCAAGCATTACCGTGTGGATAAAATGCGCAGTATCGAGCTTACTGATGACAAGCGTGAGGGCAGAGAACATTTTAAGCAGTTTGATATGGCGGCATACGCCCGTATGAACTTCGGGATGTTCGGCGGTGAAGAGGTAAAGGTCAAGCTGGAATTCGAGAATGATATGGTTGGCGTCCTGCTTGATCGCTTCGGCAAGGATATCTCCATACATCCGGCAGACAAAGAAGGGTGGTCGGAGACCTATGTGGATGTGGCGCTCAGTGACCAGTTCCTTGGGTGGATATTCTCATTGGGAACAAGTGTCAGAATAGTCGGCCCGGAAGAGGTTGTGGAGCGTTTTGCGGAGGAAATAAGGTCAATGGCACGGATTTATGGGTAAAACCGAAGATACGTTCGCTTTGCGAGGCATTTTTATAGGACAGCGGAAACTTTACAATAGAGATCAGGATAGGGAATTACCCTTATTCTGATCTCGTTTTTATATACGGAGGTGCAATATGTTCGGATTAGGGAAAAACAAGGAATATGATGTACGGCTTACTGAGAAGCAGATGCAGGAACTGACAAAAAACATGACAAGACAGGAGCGGAAGGAGTTTAATAAACGCCAGAAACAGGCTCAGGCGGATAGGGAATGGGATGCTCTGATGATGACGGAGCTGTTCATGGATGATTAGGCGATAAAGGTGGCATAACCACGAGCTTTCTGGCAAACTATGGCAAACTATGGCTGAAATATAGTGTAGTCATATGGATATAAGCAAGTTATAACTTTGTATAATAAAATTATTGCACATATACAATCATAATGGTATAATTTTAGGCGTGTTGATATATGGGTCTGATATGACCTTTTTAGGCAAAGTGCCAGCGAGGAAATTACATAATGAAAGTAAGTTATAACAAGCTGTGGAAACTATTGATTGACAAAAATATGAAGAAAATGGAACTCCTTGAAGCAGTTGAGATGAGTCCAAATACTTTAGCCAAGCTGGGAAGAAATGAAGATGTCTCCATGGATGTATTACGACGAATATGTGAGTATCTTGAATGTGATATCGGAGACATTATGGAAATGATCCCAGAGAAAGAAGGGGAATAGCCACTTGAACAGAAACAAATACAGTGCAGGAGCGGTTAAGTTTGCCTTGTGGTTCATGGAATTCCGCAAAGAGGTTCAGCTTCTGTCACAAGGGAAGACTTTTTATGATATTAAGGTTCTTAGTGCCGATGAAAATATTTTTGGTGCATCGACACCGGCCAGGGCTGCGATGATATACAGCACAGTTACAGCAAGAATACAGAATATGGATCCGAGTTTTTATCCTCTGTTTATGGAAAGTGATGTTGCGACGCAGAAGTTATATGCTCTGACAGGCAGCCTTGCTCATGACACACTTTTCTTTGACTTTATGTATGAAGTGGTCAGGGAGAAGATCATTATAGGAACAAGCGTGCTTACAGATGCAGATATTCGGATATTCTTCAAGGACAAGCAGGCTCAGGATGAGCTGGTTGCCAAATGGACCGATCAGACCATACAGAGGCTTGGGAGAAGCTATAAGACTCAGCTTTTTGAAGCGGGGCTGTTGGATGATAATAACAGGGCTTCGGAGCGGAGGATATTGAAACCGATTCTTGATCCGGTATTGAAGCATTGGCTTGAAGACTATGGATACGGACAGATGGTAAAAGCGATGGAGGGCATCAGATAATGCGAGATCTGAATGAACGTCTCGATGAGATGGAGGAGAAGATAAGAAGTCCGAAGATAAGGCAAACGAGCGGACGTGCAAATGAAGTGAATTATTGGATATTCGATTATCCGCCTGAAAAGGAACTGGAAGTGCGGGAGCGAATCAAGTATATGCAGAACAAGAATGCCAAGGGCGGCGAAGAGTTTGACCTTGTAGTGTTTGATCTATATGACATTATTATTGATTTTCTCGAAAAGAATGATTTCATGGACGAATGCTACAAATTTGAGCAGAAGAAGGGCTTGGAGAGGATTACCAAAGCAGTCAGCAATTCCATGAAGATCAATGATGATGACAGTTACATCGTGCAGTATATTAAGGAGAATACACCGGAGAATGCGGTCGTATTTTTGACAGGGGTGGGAAAGTGTTTTCCCATCCTGCGATCACATAAGGTTTTGAACAATCTGCATCAGGCGTTTGTCAGAGTGCCGGTGGTGATGTTCTTTCCTGGAATATATAACGAACAGGAGCTCATACTGTTTGGCGAGATAAAAGACGACAATTATTATCGCGCATTCAAATTGGTCAAGTAACGCGAAGTCAGGAGGTTTACATTATGCAAATCAAAGAAATGTTTGCCAAGCCGATAGATCGTGAGATCCAAGGCGTTGTCATGGTGGGGCAGGGAGAAAGTACTGATCCCAAGCAGGAACTGGAAGAGTATGTTGTTACGAGGGAGCTTCAGAAGCATTTTGCAGATTTCTTTGAAGCATATAAGAAGGGCATAGTTGGCAACACGGTTGAGATAGGCGTGTGGATATCCGGCTTCTTTGGGAGTGGTAAATCCCATTTTCTGAAGATATTATCCTACCTGCTGGACGGGAAATTTGAGATTGATGGAAAACGTGCGATAGATTTCTTTATTGAGGATAATAAGATTGCAGACGCTATGGTGCTTGCTGATATGAAGCTGGCAAGCGAAACACCTACGGATGTCATTTTGTTTGATATTGATGCCAAGAGCGACAGCAATAGTAAGCAAAACAAAGACGCTATTGTGAATGTGTTCCTCAAAGTATTTAATGAGATGCAGGGATTCTGTGGAAGCCTGCCGCATCTGGCGGATCTTGAAAGTCAGCTTACCGACGAGGGGAAGTTTGACGAGTATAAGGCGGCATTTGAGGATGAATATGGCAAGGGATGGGAAGAATCCCGTCATAAGTTTGACTTTATTCAGGATGATGTCGTGGAGGCCCTTGTAAAGATAGATTTTATGAGTGAGGCTGCCGCAAGGAACTGGTGTGAGAAGGCATCTGAGCCATATAGAATCAGCATTGAGGATTTTGCAAAGAGGGTTAAGCGCTATATTGAGAAAAAAGGGAATAACCATCATGTTGTATTCATGGTTGATGAGGTGGGTCAGTACATCGGTGAAGATTCCAGCTTAATGCTTAATCTTCAGACGGTTAGGCATGAACTGAGCCAGGCTTGCTACGGTAAGGCATGGGTAGTTGTTACCAGCCAGCAGGATGTGGATTCCATTATGAAGGTCAAGGGAAATGACTTTTCGAAGATCCAGGGGCGGTTTGCGACAAGACTTGCGCTTTCATCGGCGAATGTTGATGAAGTTATCAAGAAGAGAATACTGGAGAAGAATGAGACCGGTGCGCAGACACTCAGGCTTCTCTATGAGCAGAAGGCGACTATCATTAAAAATCTGATCGTATTTAATGATGGCGTTGAAAAGAAGTTATATTCGGATGAGAATGACTTTGCGGTTGTTTATCCTTTCGTACCGTATCAGTTTAATCTTCTCGCAAGCGTGCTGACCTCCATACGTACACACGGCGCATCCGGCAAGCATCTGTCAGAGGGTGAGCGTTCCATGCTTGCGCTCTTTAAGGAGTCTGCGGACAAAATTAAAGGCGAGTCTGAAGGAGCTATCGTTCCGTTTCACCTGTTTTATGATGCCTTGGAGAATTTTCTGGACCATAGCCATAGAAGTGTAATTATCCGTGCTTATGATAATACAAAGATTAATCCTGAGAAGAAGCCTTCAGATGTATTTGCAATAAATGTTCTAAAGACGCTCTTCATGATCAAGTATATCCTGGAAATCGAGGCGAATGCAGATAATATTACAAGCCTTATGATCAGCAATATTGATGACGACAGGATTGTGCTGAAGGACAGGGTGGAGGATGCGCTAAAGGTTCTGCAAAAGCAGATGCTGGTTCAGAAGAATGGAAGCATTTATGTATTTCTTACTGATGAGGAACAGGAGATCAACAGGGAGATCGACAGTCAGAATGTGGAGATGGCAGAGGTCATCAACAAGGTATCAGAGATGATTTTTGAGGATATATTCTCTGACAAGAGATATCGCTATCCGGCTCCGCCAAACAAGCCAGCCTTCAACGGCAGATACACCTTTGCATTTAATCAGACAATCGATGACAGACCATATAAGTCAAACCAGAGCAATCCCGTGGGGCTGCGTATTCTTACTCCGTGGTATGAGGGTGGGAACGACGATGCAACTCTCAGATTGGCATCCGGCACACAGAGTGAGGTGATAGTTCTTCTGCCGAACGACTCAGCCTTTTTGGATGAGCTCATGACGTATCTTAAGATAGAGAAGTTCCTGAGACTGAATACATCATCGCAGCTTACGAAATATGAAACCATTAAAGAGGCAAAGCGTGTGGAAATGCGTGAGCGTAACGCCAATGCCAAGCTTTATCTGATGGAAGGGTTGAAAGATGCGACGATCTATGTAAATGGAGATGTGGCGCATCTGTCGGCAAAAGAAGTGGTCGGAAGGATTAATGAGGCGATTGGACGGTTGGTACAGACTGTTTACCACAAATTGCCGTATATTGATTCTGCCATGGATGAGGTATCCATCCGCAAGATGTTCAAGACGGACAATCAGATCAGCCTTGGTATTGATGGGGGGACCGAAGCCAATGCGCATGCCCTTGATGATATGCTGAACTTTATTAAGGGAAATACAGACATTCATATCAAAACTTCCATGAAAACAGCAAGGGATCGTTTTATGGCAGCGCCATACGGTTTTGTCGAGGAAGATGTAAACTGGCTGGTTGCGAGACTGTTTAAGCGCGGAGATCTTACCTTTACCGTAAATGGGGCGATTGTCACTCTGATGAATAAATCGGGTGATGAGATCGTAGATTACATTACCAAAAAGCAGTACGTTGACAAACTGCTTATGGAAGTAAGAACCCGTGTATCCGAAAAGGATAAGAAGGCGGTGCAGAAGGTCATAAAGGAACTGTTTGGTACATCCCTGGTATCAGAAGATGAAGACACCGGAATGCGTAATTTCCAGAACTATTCCCAGAAGCGCCTGGATGAAATGGAAAAGCTGGAGATAAACTATCAGCATTATGCATATCCCGGCAAGAAGGTTATTGCAGAGGGGAAAAAGCTTCTGATCCCGGTGGTGCAGATATTGGAGCCGAAGGAATTTTATGAATATGTATCAAAGAATCAGGATGCGCTGATCGATTATGCTGAGGATTATGATCCTGTGAAGACATTCTTTGGTGGAGAGCAGCAGCAGATATTCATGCGTGCGCTGGATATGCTTGAAATCTATGATGACAGTAAGACCTATATCGTAGATAAGAAGCTTGAGGATATCGTTGCCGAGATGCGTGCTATCGTAAAAAAAGATATGCCATATAAGGATATCCCACAGCTGCCGGATCTTAGGCAGAAGTTCATGGATGCATACGGCAAGGTACTTGAAAATGCGACGGCACCTGTTATGCAGTCTATCAACGATGCGAAAGAGCGTGTTGTAGAGGTTGTTGAGCAAAAAGAATATGCGGCTGAAAAGAAGCCGAAATACATCGAGCTCTTTATCGAGATCAGTGATGGAGCAAGCAAGTGTAATAACATATCCGTTCTCAGAAGCTACGCAGATAAAGCCGGAGCACTAAAAATTCGACTGCTGAATGAGATGGATGCATTGGATGCAGAAATCGCAAGGAAGAAAGCCGAGGAAGCTCAGCAGGCAAGCGGTGGAGAAGGCGATAAATCTGTTGATGTCGTTGTAAAGGTTCCGGTAAAGAAAACAAAGAATGTTACGATTAAAAATGTGACTCATACATCATCATGGAGAATCGAACGCGAGGAAGATATAGATAAGTGTATTGATCAGCTTCGCAAGTCCCTGATGGATGAACTTCACAAGGATGACGTGGATATCGTGAACATCGAGTTTTAAGATTGGAGAATTGGGTTTATGAATAAAACTGCTATCAAAAACTTTGCGATATGGGCAAGAAATAAGCTAATAGCGGATATTCAGTACAGGGCAGGACTTATGGGGATTACTGCGGATGAGATTAAATCCGCATTGCCACAGTCTACTAAGGAGACTGAATTTTATGATATAGGTACTGCTGAGCCTTACTCTATCACGGGCGAGGCTATTAGGCAACGCAGGAATCTTGTCGATGCGATCAACCAAAAGGCACGTGAGACAAATTATAAGACCGCTTATAAGTATATCATAGAGGGCGTTGCTTATACATGGTTCAATCGTCTGATAGCAGTGCGTTTCATGGAGATCAACGATTATCTCCCGTCACATATCCGTGTCCTCTCATCTGATAGCGGAAAGATGGAGCCGGATCTGGTGACAAATCCATTTGATGCGGATCTTGACTTCAATGATGAAGAAAGGCAGGAGATCATCCGGTTAAAGAATAATAATGAACTGGATAATGTGTTCCGTTTGCTCTTCATTAGACAGTGTAATGAATTAAGCAAGCTGTTACCGGCATTATTTGAAAGGACGGCAGACTATACAGAACTACTGCTGAATATATCTGCTATTGATAAAGATGGCGTGGTATATCACCTTGTCCATGATATTTCTGAAGATGATTTTAATGTTGAAAAAGGCGGTCAGGTAGAGATTATAGGCTGGCTTTATCAGTATTACAATACTGAGCCGAAGAATGAGGCTTTCGCAAAGAACGGGAAGATTACAAAAGAGGAAATTCCTGCTGTTACCCAGCTGTTTACCCCGGACTGGATCGTTCGATATATGGTGGAGAACAGTCTCGGAAGACTGTGGATAGAGGGGCATCCGAATGATCTGTTGAAATCCAAATGGAAATACTATCTGGAGGAAGCAGAGCAGGAGCCAGAGGTACAAGCAAAGCTTGATGAGATACATAGGGAATATGGCAAGCTTACTCCGGAGGACATCCATTTCATTGATCCTTGTATGGGTAGCGGACATATCCTTGTTTATGCATTTGATGTACTGATGCAGATATACGAGTCTGCCGGTTATTCACAGAGGGATGCGGCAAGGAGCATCCTTGAAAACAACCTGTATGGACTGGATATCGATGATAGGGCATATCAGATGGCATACTTTGCTGTGATGATGAAAGCAAGGCAGTATAACCGCAGGATTCTTTCTGCTGATACTGTCTGTCATGTATATTCTATTCAGGATAGTAATTCCATAAACAGAAGCCAGCTCAAGTATTTTGGCGTGGGCTTAAGTGAGTTGGAAAAGAATGACGCAATGAACCAGATTACCGGTCTCCTTGATACATTCAAGGATGCCAAGGAATATGGTTCTATTCTTAATGTGGAGAACTATAACTGGGAGTTGCTTCGCAAGTTTGCATGTGATGTAAACATTGAAGGCCAGATGACTATGGATGCGGTAGGACTTCCACAGACGCAGGAGAGAATGAAACTGCTTATTGACATCGGAGAGACGATGGCACGGAAGTATGAAGTAGTTGTGACTAATCCGCCGTATATGGGGGCAGGTAACATGACTCCTAAGCTAACAGACTTTGTAAGAAAAAAATACAAAGATGAGAGCTCTGATTTATATGCGTGTTGTATGAAACGAGGGGATGAACTGACAAAGAATAATGGGTTTAATTGCATGGTAACAATGCAAAGTTGGATGTTCATTACAACCTTTGAAAATTTCCGTGTTAATACGCTAAATACAAAGACAATTACGACTCTAATGCATATGCAAAATATGGTTATGGGTATTGCATTTGGAACAGCCGTGAGTAATTTCAGAAATACGTATATTAATGGTTACAGTGCAACATACAATTATATAAAAAATGTTGATGTGAAAGATGGAAATGTCAATCCATTTCCAATAAAGAATAATAGATTTGCACAAATTAATGCGAGAAAATTTTCTCAAATATCAGGAAGTCCAATAGCTTATTGGGCAAGTGATGATTTCTTTGATGCATTTTCAAAAGGAAAGAAAATAAGAGATATTGCCGATGCTAAAAAAGGACTGACAACCTCAGATGATAACAAATATCTGCGACTCTGGCAGGAAGTTGATGTGTGTGATGTAAATTTTCATAAACAAGGTAATGAAGAGCTTTCAGACTTCAAATGGGTTCCAATAAATAAAGGGGGACAGTTTAGAAGGTGGTATGGAAATAATGAATATGTGGTCAATTGGAAAATGAACGGTGCCGAATTAAAAGCGTTTGATAAGTCGGTGATAAGAAATGAAGATTATTATTTTCGAGAAGCTATTAGCTGGAATGACATTACAAGTGGACTTGTTTCGTTTCGATATAAATTGCCTGGACAGATTTTTAGCGATGCAGGGCCAAGTATTTTTGGAGATCATGATACATTAATGTATTTGCTGGCATTGGGAAATTCAAAAATTATGCAGGAGATATGCTATTTTCTAACACCAACAATTCATTACACTGTAGGACAAATGTCAGCAGCTCCAGTGTTAATTGATGAGCAAAGGAGTATTACAGAAAAAGCAGAGAAATTATGGCAACTAAGCAAAGTCGATTGGGATTGCTCAGAGAAATCATGGGATTTTTTGTATCATCATTTAACCGGAGGTGAAACAATGGGAAGATTGATTGCAGATAAGTATAAAGAATGGGAAGCAGAATGTGATAATCGCTTCAATCAGCTTAAAGCCAACGAGGAGGAGCTGAACCGCATCTTTATTGAGATATATGGTTTGCAGGATGAGCTTACACCGGAAGTAGAAGACAAGGATGTTACAGTTCGCAAGGCAGATTTGCAGAGGGATATCAAGAGCCTGATCTCCTATGCAGTAGGATGTATGTTTGGGCGCTATTCTCTGGATGCAGAAGGGCTTGCCTATGCCGGTGGTGATTGGGATGCAGGCAAATACACTACCTTCATTCCGGATACAGACAACATCATTCCTATAACGGATGAGGAATATTTTGAGGATGATATCCTTGGTCTTTTCTGTGGATGGCTGAAGAAAGTATATGGCTCTGACACGTTGGAGCAGAACCTTGACTTCATTGCTGCTGCACTTGGAAATAAGGGAAGTACATCCAGAGAGATTATCAGAAATTACTTTGTGAACGATTTCTTCAAGGATCACTGCCAGACATATTCTGTCACGGGATCCGGCAAGAGACCTATTTATTGGCTCTTTGACAGCGGCAAGCAGAATGGATTCAAAGCACTTATTTATCTGCACAGATATAATGCTGATACCATCGGAAACCTTCGCGTGGATTACCTTCATAGGATGCAGAGGGTATATGAATCAGAAATCGGTCGTATGCAGGATACTATAGATCACAGCACAAACAGCCGTGAGGTTGGAGCTGCAACAAAACGCAAAGAAAAGCTCCAGAAGCAGCTTAAAGAATGTCGTGATTACGATGAAAAGATTGGGCACCTTGCATTGGCTCGTACAGAGCTGGATCTGGATGATGGCGTTAAGGTGAATTACCGCAAACTTCAGACAGCAGCAGACGGCAAATTCTATGAGGTGCTTGCGGATTCGAAGAATATAATGGTGAAGGAAAAATGACTGATTGGAGTGGAGAGAGCTTATATCACTATACTACTTTTCAAGCCTTAGAAGGTATTTTAAGAAATCGAGAGATTTGGCTAGGAAACCTAAGATATATGAATGATCGTATGGAGATGAGGCAGTTTTTTCATAGTCTGAAGGAAACAATTAAGTCAGAGCATCCGGAATATGAGGAAAAAATTGAGAACTTGTTTAAAGGACAAATAGGTAGATTTGAGGGAAAGACGGCATATGCTTTTAGCATGTCCAAACTGTGTGATGATGCGGCACAATGGGACAGATACTCTAATTCAGGAAGGGGAGTTTGTGTAAAATTCTCAGCAGGCACCTTGTTGGATAGAGTGAAGGACAAGGCTGTTTTGCAGCCGGTATACTATTCAGAAGACATGAGTAATCATCAGATTAAGGCGATTATAGAGTTGTTTATTATGAACGGTAAAATCTGGAATGGTTTTAAAACTATTGATGAAGTGTTTGAAAATGCATGGGCTTGTTCAGTGGCTTTTAAGCATCCTACGTTTAGGGCGGAGGATGAAGTTCGGATTGTATCTTTTCCTTTTCCGCGAGAAGGATATTTTACAGGAAATCTGAAATATATATCTAGTCGAGACGGATTACGAGAGTACTACCCTGTCAAACTATGCTCGGATGTTGAAAGGAATTATGGCGGATGTATAGAGGAAATAATATTGGGACCGTGTTCGGGGGTAGATAAAAACCTGTTTTTTAGGTATTTGCAGGATATAGGTGCCGATATTCATTCACTGAGTATAAGTGAGTCTAAGTGCCCATTACGATAGTACCAGGAGGAGAGATAGTGAATAAAACTGCAATTCGTAACTTCGCTGTATGGGCGAGGAACAAGTTAATATCTGATGTGTGTTACCATGCCGGGCTCATGGGGATCACAAAGAATGGAATAGACCAGGCATTACCTCAATCTACAAAGGATGTAGAGTTTTTTGATATCGGAACGGCGGAGCCGTATGCGGTACGTGGTGATGCCATACAGCAAAGAAAGAGTTTGGTTGATGCCATCCGTCAGAGGGAAAAGGATTCAAACTATGAGACTGCATACAGCAGTATGATGGAAGAAGTTGCATATACATGGTTTAACAGGCTGATTGCCGTGCGCTTTATGGAGGTAAATGATTATCTTCCGGAGCATGTCAGAGTTCTTTCGTCCGAGAGTGGCAAACAGGAACCAGATCTTGTCACAACGCCATTTGATGCAGAATTGTTCTTTGCAGAAGGCGAAAAGCAGGAAATCATCCAAATGAAAAATGATAATAAGCTGGATGAAGTATTCCGTATTCTTTTCATAAAGCAGTGCCGGGAGTTATCAAAAATATTACCGAGGCTTTTTGAAGGAACAAATGATTATACGGAATTGCTTCTAAGCGTATCGTTTATAGATCAGGAGGGAGTAGTCTATCATCTGGTACAAGATATTCCGGAAGAGGATTTCAATGTTGAGCAGGGCGGGCAGGTAGAAATCATAGGATGGCTTTATCAGTATTACAACGCAGAGCTTAAGGATGAGACTTTTGCGCTGCTTAAGAATAATGTGAAGGTCACAAAAGAAAGAATCCCTTCGGCAACACAGCTTTTCACGCCGGACTGGATTGTCAGGTATATGGTTGAAAACAGCCTGGGTAGATTGTGGATAGAAGGGCATCCGAATGAGTTGCTTAAGTCCGGATGGAAGTATTACTTGGATGAAGCAGAGCAGGAAGAATCTGTTAAGCAGGAGCTGGAAAAGATAAAGTCGGAATATGCGAAACTTAGCCCTGAGGATATAAAGGTGATAGATCCTTGTATGGGAAGCGGTCATATTCTGGTATATGCGTTTGATGTTTTGATGCAAATATATGAGAGCGCCGGTTATACTCAGCGTGATGCAGCCAGGAGTATTTTGGAACACAATCTGTTTGGCTTGGATATTGACGACCGGGCTGCTCAACTTGCTTATTTTGCTGTGATGATGAAGGCAAGACAGTATAACCGCCGAATCCTTGACGGAGTATCGGATTGCAATGTTTATGCAATCAAGGAAAGCAACGGATTTGATCGTGCAGCACTTGTAAAGATCGGGAATGATCTGAAACCTGTTGCAGAGAAATTGGTTGATACTTTTGTGGATGCAAAAGAATACGGATCAATTCTAAATGTTGATCTGACGCTTGATGAGCTGGATGCACTTGATAAGAGACTCGACGATGTTGACGGGATGTCAGATTACGGAAATCTGCTTGATATGATGTATGCCAGTATATTGTGCAACGAATTGAGTGTGATGATAAGGCAGGCTCGTTTAATGGTGCAGAAATATGATGCTGTTATAACAAATCCGCCGTATATGGGCGGTGCCAATATGAGTCCTAAGCTTCAAAAACGATGTCAGGCAGATTATCCTGATAGTAAAACAGATCTTTACAGTGTTTTTGTTGATAAGATTAAAGGTATGCTGAAAGAAAATGCAATATCCGGGTTGATGACATCATATACTTGGATGTTTTTGACTTCATTTGAAAGATTTAGAGAATCATTATTAGATGAGACATCTATTGTATCTCTCGTTCAACCTGAATATCATGCATTCTTTGAATCGGCGAATGTGCCAATTTGTACTTTTATAGTATTAAAAAAAGCATTGCAGTATAGGGGTACGTATGTGAAGCTAGAGAAATTTTTTGGTGCTGATAACCAAGCACCAGGTTTGTTGGCAGCAATAGAGAATAGGGATTCCTCATATAAATATATTATTTCGCAGGAATCATATAAAAGTATCCCAGGCATGCCTATAGCTTATTGGATAAGAAAACCAATTATAAAAATGTTTGAGGATGGTTTACTGCTAAATTTATTTTCAGATCTCAAACAGGGACTAATTACAGGAGATAATGATAGGTTTACCAGATTATGGCAGGAGTGTGACAAGAATAGTATTGCGGGCAAAGGTGATAATAAATGGTTTTTTTATCATAAAGGTGGAGAATACAGAAAGTGGTATGGGAACATTTATTTAGTTGTAAATTGGGAGAATAACGGTGAAGAGATAATAGAGTTTCGAGATGAGAAGGGTAAACAGAAATCACGACCTCAAAATATTCAGTATTATTTGAGAGAAGGATTTACTTGGACATCGCTTACAATTTCGGATTTTAATGTGCGATATATGCCAGAAGGTGCTATTTTTGCAGCTAAAGGATCTGCTGGATTTGCTAAGGAAAAGAGCAATCTGAATTATCTCATTGGCTTGTGTAATTCAAAGGTCGCAATGGAGTTTTTGTCTTTTTTAGCACCAACCATGGACTATAACAATGGATCAGTTGCAAAGATGCCTACATTAATAAACGAAGAATATAAGGAATACGTCGATGCCTTAGTTAAGAGTAACATAGATGAATGTAAGAAAGACTGGGATTCTTTTGAGACATCATGGGATTTTAAGATGCATCCGCTTGTGTGAGGAACAGGAATGGATTTATCGGAAATCAAGAAGAAATTAGAAGAAGCTGCAAAAGCGCAACAGAGGCTGTACCATTATACCACCTTGGCAGCACTTTTGGAAATGATTAACAGTGGTTATTTAAGGTTCAGCAATGTAGCTTATTTGAATGACAAAAAAGAAGAGGATTTTTCGCATGGCAGACATTTATATATCATGAGTTTTACGGGTGAAAATGAATATACATCCATGTGGTCAATATATGGAGAGGAAAAGGAGATAAAAATTCGTATAGATTTTCCGGTTCGGGATTTTCTTTCTGATTTTGATAAACGAAATGTTTATAACCGGGAAGAAAACTATAACTGGAGGACGGGACAGAAAGAAGAAAATTGGATAAGAAGTTTTTGCAGTACGAAAAAGTTGCTTGACATCCCAACTAATCCGCTATGTGAACTTTGCTATGTGATGTACATGAATAAAGAGGAAACACAGTTATGTGTAAATGTTCCAAAACATATTGAAATAAAGGCATCTGAAGAAAATAGAACAAAACTTGCGGGATTCTACAAATACGATTTGTGGGAGTATGAACACGAGATACGGGCTGTGATCAATGCATCGTCTGCGGATGTAAGCAGTGTGATAAAGAAGACATCAGAGGATGGGACATTGCAATTTGCGTATCCGAGATATTTGTACCTGAGAATGACAGAGGGGTTCTTTAAGGATGTTAATGTTACGTTTAATCCATGGATGTCCGAATTGATGCAGCAAGAGTTAGCGGAGATACTTAACAAAAAAGGAATAACTTGTAGACCGAGTGAGTTCGATTCGCAAATCGGCAAGTTGAGTAGCTTCCTGTATAATTCAAAGTGTAGACAGAAGATAGATCAAACTTAACAAAAAGAGATACCTCAGCTAAACTGTCATTACTGACCCGCTAAGTTAGTAAAGAACAGAAAAGAGAGGTATCCACATAATGAAGTCTACACGAAATAAGAAGATTGAGCAAGTAAAAGAAACATCAATGATTGTCGGCATCGATGTCGGCAGTGAAAAGCACTACTTCAGGGCTTTCAACTGGAGGGGGATCGAACTCACCAGAAAGCCCATCCCATTCTCCAATTCTATGGCGGGATTTGATATGTTTCATTCGGCTGTGGTAGAGCTGATGGAAAACAACCATCTGGAGGAGGCTCTGGTTGGTTTTGAGCCGACAGGGCATTACTGGTTTAATCTTGGTCAGTTTTTGAGCGGTAAGAACATTAAGTTCGTAATGGTAAATCCGCATCACGTGCATAAGACCAAGGAGCTGGATGATAACAGTCCGTCCAAGAATGACCGCAAGGATCCGCGCATTATAGCGAACCTGGTCAAGGACGGAAGGTATTTTTACACATATATGCCGTCTGGCGTGTATGCAGAATTACGGAATGCCTCTAACAGGAGATTTGTTCTCATGGAGGAGCATACGCGGGCAAAGAATCGCCTGCATAAATGGATAGCGGTATATTTCCCGGAGTATAAGGGAGTTTATACACATATAGATGCCAAGGGCGGTCTGATGGTATTAAAGAAGGCTGCTACACCTGACGAGATAATAAAGCTCGGAGTTGAGGGTATTCAACAAATCTGGAAAGATGCAAAATTGCGTGGTAGCGGTCATAAAAAGGCAATGCAGATAGTAACAGCAGCAACCAATAGCATCGGACTGAAAGAAGGCCTTGAAGAGGCTAAAATGGAGCTTCTGGATCTGATTGAGGATTACGAACTCCAAACAAAACGTATTGAACGGGTCAATGACCTGATCAAGAACCTCTGCTCCCAGATCAAGTACATAGATAAGCTGCTTGAGATCAAGGGCATAGGGATAACAACAGTAGCCGGTTTCATTGCGGAGGTAGGCGACATCACGCGCTTTGATAACGTCAAGGAACTCCAGAAGCTGGCAGGATTGGAACTCGTGTCGGCTGATTCCGGCAAGCATAACGGCAGGACCAGGATAAGCAAGCGGGGACGCAAGAGGCTTAGATATCTGCTCGTACAGGCTGCGGTATCGGTGATCGGTAAGAATGATGAGTTTAAGGAAATCCATCAGTATTACACAACGAGGGACAACAATCCGTTAAAGAAGATGCAGTCACTCATAGCAGTCGCATGTAAGCTGATACGAGTATTCCATGTGATCCTTACAAAAGGCGTTGACTATGATGCATCAAAGATGCTCGGAGACATCCGGCATCCGGGAGCAGCTGACCGAAAGGCGGCATAAGCTCCCTAAAGACGAAACAACCATGACCATTACAGGAAGCGTCCGCCGAGAGGTGCTGTAATGCAAGTGTTTGGATCAGTAGTGTAGTTACAAAGAATGAGCTGGTAGCCGGCAGGAATTATCTCCGGAGGGCATGACCCTGATGAATAGCTAAGCTGGCACCCTGGTTATGGATAGGCAGAACGAAGGAAGTGAGGACTCCCCTTGTTGGGATGATCCTGTTGGACATGAGAGGTGAGCTGCCATATAGGGATGGGTATTACATCGAGGCCATTTAAATCGTTTAGTGATGACGTTTTATTTGGTATACCCATTAACACTATATATCTGCCCTGTATGAGGTAAAGATCACTCCATAACCTTAGCTTCATTCATGATGAGGACTCAAAAAAGTATTGATTTTACTGAAGAAAACACTTGACTATATGGAGAGGTGAATATAATGGCAGAACTAAACTTAAAGCAAATAATAGACAGACTAAACACTGAGTTTACTGGCGAAACCCGTAAGCTGGTTTTCTGGTACGATGATAAGGCAGAGTTTGCAGAAGACATGGACTCTGTTGAACTTCAGAATGCCAAGGTATATAGGCTGACCAAGGACAACCAGTTCTATACGAAATATTTCCTTGAAAGGCAGGATACAGAGACTAATTATCTGATCTATGCACCGTTCCCGAAGCCTGAGGTGAAGGACAATCACTTAGAGGATACGATGCTGTATTCCAAGAGATTTTTCGCAGACAGAGCATCCTTGCTGTCTGTGGATCTTGGTATTGAGGAAAAGTATAAGCCGATTATTGAGAAACATATCAAGTTCTTTGCTAATAAAGACCGGACTCAACGCTTCTACGATTTAGAGATAGAAAACTTCAATGAGGAAAATATATTGGTAGGATTGCTTTCCGCTATCTGCAAGACCAGAACCTGCTCTTTTGAAGAGGTGCTTAGGATCGTTATTTCTGAAGAAAATATTGAAGAGAATAAATATCTTGAAGAGATGCAAAAGTACGAGCTTCTGGGAGCTTTCTGGAAGCTGTGCGAGCAGCAGTTTGGATATGTAGATGCTGATCCGTCTTTGGAGAGGCTTATCGTTACGCTTTTTGTGACATATACGGATCGATATATGCAGGGAGGAGTTCCGAAGCCTTGGCGTACATTTGTATCTATGAAGCAGGGAAATATCATTGCTTTCCTCGATAATCTGATGAACAGCGTTCTTTACAGGAAAGACTATGATAGGCTGTCAGAGCATGTTGCCCAAGGGCTTAAGGTTGATGATAACCTGTCAAACTATGATCCGGAAGATATCGTTCACTGTGATACATTTACATATTTTGATGAAAAGATACTCGGATGGATGGTGGAAAGGTTGGTATCCGAGGATGTGGGTGCGAAGCTTGATGAAAGCAGTATACTACAGCTTTGCGATATGCGTTCCAAGATGCATTTTGGTGACAGGTACGAGGATGCATACTGTATGTTGGAGAACGCTTATGGCATCATAAATGCTGCAAATTATGGTGGCAGTGATGATATGAAGACAATCGTTAAGAAGTACCAGGATGAAGACTATAGGCTTGATACAGCTTACCGCAGGTTCTATTACTATTATGATCGTATAGGTGATTCGCAGATATATGAGCAGCTTCAGTCTCTTGTTGAAAATATCTATACGAATGAGTATCTGAACGATCTGCTCCCGAGATGGAATCAGGCCTTTGTGGGCGAGGATGGATTATCGGTGCTTCCGCTTCAGAGAAATTTCTACAACGGATTTGTGAATCATGCAAAGGAAAGAACTGTCGTTATCATTTCTGATGCAATGCGCTATGAAGTTGGAAGAGAACTTTTCGAGAGGCTGATGGATGATCCACATTGCACCGCAAAACTTTCAGCAATGATGAGTACGCTTCCATCGTATACAAGACTTGGAATGGCAGCTCTTTTGCCACATAAGACTCTTGTTATGAAGGATGATTATGAAGTGTATGCGGACGATGTCCTTTGTAATGATCTTGCAGGCCGTCAGACAGTATTGCAAAGTCATTGCAAAGATTCGGTATGCGTGCAATTTGACGATATCAAGAATCTGAAAGTGGCAGCCCTTCGAGAGATATTCACGGGCAAGCAGGTGGTATATGTATATCACAATCAGATAGATGCAAGGGGTGATAAGGCAAATACCGAAGATGAGGTGTTTGTGGCTTGTGAGGAAGCTATCAGGGAAGTGATGGAATTGATTCACAGGATATCGACCAATGCGAATACGTATAGATTTATTGTTACTTCAGATCACGGTTTTATCTATAAGAGGGATAAGCTGGCTGAAAGTGACAAGATTGGTGGCGTCAGTGGCAAGAACGCATGGATCAATCGAAGATATATTGTCTCAAAGGAAGCCTTAGATGAGGATGGTGTTCAGAATCTCGGGCTTGGATACATCCTCGGCTATGATGATGATAAAGTCGTGACATTCCCGGTTAGTAGTAATGTCTTTAAGGTGTCCGGTGGTGGTCAGAATTTCGTGCATGGGGGATCTTCACCTCAGGAAATGATAGTGCCTGTTCTGGATATTAAGATGGATCGTTATCATAGCGAGACGAAGCCGGTGTCTATAAGCCTTGTCAGTATGGTGCAGAAGATCACGAACCTGATCACCAGTATGGATTTTATACAGTCAGAGCCTGTGAGCGATACTGTAAAGGAGACAACCTATCGTCTTGTTTTTATGTCGGAAGATGATGAGCGCATTTCAAATGAGAATATCTACGTGGCGGACAGCCGTGAACCGGATTCCACAAAGAGAATATTCCGTATGCGATTCAATTTTAAGAATCAAAAGTATGACAAGAATAAACAGTATTATCTCGTGGTAACGGATGACAACAGTGGCTTCGAACTGTTCAGACATCCGGTGATTGTGGATATTACTTTTGCGGATGACTTTGGATTTTAACAAGGAGTAAGGCTATGGATGCAGAGTTTATGAATGGCACATTGCAAACTGAAAATGGGCTGCCGGATAACGAAGAGGCTAATGCTGCCATAAATCGCAAACTCAGGCAGATTTTCGATGGAAAAATAGTGCGCAAGGATCTCACAAAACACATTAAGGAAGGCGCAAATGTTCCGGTGTATGTGTTGGAGTATCTTCTTGGGCAGTATTGCAATTCAGAAGATGAGGAGATCATCCAGTCAGGCGTTGAGAGTGTGAAACATATCCTGGCAGATAATTTCGTGCGTCCGGACGAATCAGAGAAGGTACTGTCAAGGCTTCGCCAGAGAGGATCAATGAAGATCATTGACCGTGTGACTGTCAATCTGAATCTCCGATATGACGAATATGAGGCAAGTTTTTCCAATCTTGGTCTGACGGGGGTTCCTATTTCAGAGGAGTATCCGGAGAAGTTTGACAGATTGCTCTGTGGGGGAATCTGGTGCATTATCCAGCTGGAATACAATTCAGAGGAACCGGAATCGGAAATCATTGTAGAAAATAAGAAAAGGAAGAAAGATGCTCCACTTATTAGCATCAGTAACCTGAAACCGATTCAGATGCCTTCGGTGGATATATCTGAGCTTAAGGAAGGACGAAAATCCTTTACCAAGGAAGAGTGGATAAATGTAATGCTGCGCTCTATTGGCATGGAGCCGGATAGATTGACTGAACGTGAAAAGTGGTTGCTGCTTCTTAGAATGATTCCGCTCGTTGAAAATAATTTCAACCTGTGTGAGCTGGGGCCGAGAAGTACCGGAAAGTCACATATTTATAAAGAAGTATCTCCTAACAGTATCCTTGTATCCGGTGGACAAACAACAGTTGCAAACCTTTTCTATAATATGGGAAGACATACTATGGGACTTGTAGGGTTGTGGGACTGCGTAGCTTTTGATGAGGTTGCAGGCATCAATTTCAAGGATAAAGACGGCGTGCAGATCATGAAGGACTATATGGCATCCGGCTCTTTTGCGCGTGGTAAGGAAGAGAAGGCGGCTTCCGCTTCAATGGTATTTGTCGGAAACATAAATCAGAGTGTGGATGTTCTTTTGAAGACTTCCAGTCTGTTTGATCCTTTCCCACCTGAAATGGGAACGGATACGGCATTTCTTGATCGTATGCATTGTTATGTGCCCGGATGGGAGATCCCGAAGTTCAGACCTGAACATTTTACAAACGATTATGGTTTTATAACAGATTATCTGGCTGAGTTTATCAGAGAGCTTCGTAAGGAGCAGTATGGAGATGCGATTGAGAAATACTTCAGACTGGGTAAGAATCTGAACCAGCGTGATACGATTGCTGCCCGTAAGATGGTAGGCGGTCTGATCAAACTGATATATCCGAACGGTGAGTATACAAAGGAAGAATTGGAAGAGATCGTTCATATAGCTTTGGAAATGCGCCGCAGAGTAAAGGAGCAGCTGAAGAAGCTGGGAGGTATGGAATTCTACGATGTAAACTTCTCGTATATTGATAATGAGACTTTTGAAGAGCATTATGTTTCGGTTCCGGAGCAGGGCGGCGGCAAACTGATTCCGGAGGGCATGATGAATCCCGGACAGGTTTATACGGTTTCTCATGGCAAGTCCGGCATGATAGGCGTATTTCGGCTTGAATCCCAGATGCTTCCGGGCAATGGTAAGTTTGATCGAACCGGGCTTGGGTCGGATAGAGAATGTAAGGAAGCGACTAATACGGCATATAGTTATCTGAAAGCGAATGGTAATAGAATCAGCGGCTCAATAAGCGCCTCATCGAAAGACTATGTGATCAATTATCAGGATCTGCAGGGGCTGGGGATGACAAGTACGCTGGCACTTTCTACGCTTATCGCATTATGCTCTATTTCTCTTGGAAAGCCTGTACAGAGTTCTTTAGCCGTCTTGGGTGAAATCAGTATCAGCGGCACTATGATAAAGGTGGAGAATCTGGCGGATACACTACAGGTATGCTTGGACAGCGGTGCGAAGAAGGTGTTGCTGCCGCAGACATCGGCTGTTGATCTGGGCACGGTTCCACCGGATCTGATGAGCAGTTTTAACCTGATTTTCTATCAGAGTGCAGAGGATGCGGTGTTTAAGGCGCTGGGAGTGGAATGATATGGTTGGAAATTATAAAGTCATTACGCTTTGTGGGAGTACGAGATTTAAGGATGCCTTTATGGAAGCGCAGAAGCGGCTGACACTTGAAGGGAATATCGTGATCAGCGTGGGTCTGTTCGGACATTCCGGCGATAAGGAAGTATGGGATGGCATGGATGAGGGAACGTTAAGCAGTACCAAAGAAATGCTTGATGACATGCATAAGCGAAAGATTGATATGGCGGATTCCATATATGTAATTAATGTGGATGGATACATAGGCGAGAGTACGAAATCAGAAATTGCCTATGCTATAAAGCATGGAAAAGAAGTCAGGTATCTTGTGGAACCCGGAACAGAGCCAAAGCATTATCTTTTTATAATAAGGGACTATCTGAAGCAACAGCATATCGAATACAATGCAGATGCTATATTCTGTATTGAGGAACGGAATAAAGGAAAGTTATTTGCAAAACGCGATCATATCAAGGCAATGATATACGCACTGCTTACCAATCAAACGGTATGGAGCAGAATACAGCCTTTACTGCCGTCTATAGACAGGATTTTTCATGATTATGATGCTGAATATCTGAAAGCTGAGGATCCTGATAATCTTGCTGAGGAATTGTTTTATCTGAAATGTGGAAATATGAGTACCCGTAAGCAGATGAATGCGTTGAAAGGAAATATTGAAGTCTTTGAAAGATTAGAGCATGAGTATGGAGCAATAGATAAATATATTATTTCGCATTCTCCGAAGGAACTTGTAGCAGCATTTTCGGATGCGGATTCAGAATATAAGCTCGGAATGATGGGAGAAGCGCTTGTCTGGGAATATTTGCGTAATATTGGAATTGATGGCGTGAAGCCGGATACTCATATACGACGATTCCTGAGTGGGAATAGGATGGGAAAGCCACTGGTGAGTTCACCGGCCACGGTAGAGGATGTGTACCGACAGGTGGATAAGCTCTCGAAGAAAACAGGATTGCTTAAGGCGGAGATAGATAATCTGATATGGAGCTTTTGTGCAGAAGGCTATGGGGAGATATGTACGGCGAGGCCACATTGTGATAGATGCCCGATTAGGAGCAAATGTGCTTATATTGAGCTAAGGTGAGGTGCATTCTACGTGATGACAGATAATCAAAGGGAATGGATCAGGGCGCGGGATGAACTTGTCCGGGAGATAAAGGCATTGGGATTTC
>ERZ842401.1607-NODE-1607-length-31978-cov-13.772985_pt1 | contig 31978 bp, 24 predicted proteins | sample MGYA00521270_ERZ842401 | MGnify/ENA primary metagenome ERZ842401 (study PRJEB31892, sample SAMEA3878208) | bioreactor metagenome | biome: Moose rumen | place: Sweden | collected 2011-10 | study: EMG produced TPA metagenomics assembly of the PRJEB12797 data set...
GTTTCGCAAGTGAATAAGACTATATCACGTCCACTCTTTCTTGTCAACTCTTTTTTATTTATTTTTGCAATTTTTTTTATTTTTATTTCAAAAAAAAGTTTTCATCAAATGACATAGTCATCTACCGGCAGAATTCTCTTCAAAAACTGTCTCGTACGCTCTTCTTTCGGAAACGAAAAGAACTCTCGTGGCGATCCCTGTTCAACAATTTTTCCGCCATCCATGAAAATGACATGGCTTGCCACATCCTGGGCAAAACTCATTTCATGAGTTACCACAATCATAGTTGTGCCTTCACGCGCCAGTTTTCGCATAACGGAAAGGACTTCACCAATCAATTCAGGATCCAGTGCAGATGTAGGCTCATCAAACAGAATAACATCGGGATTTACGGCAATGGCGCGAGCAATGCCGACACGCTGCTGCTGTCCTCCTGACAGACTGGAAGGATAGTAGTCGTACCGTTCCTTCAAGCCAACTTTATCGAGGGCCTTTTTAGCAATTTCTTCCGCCTGAGCTTTCGGCACTTTGCGAGCAATGACTAGCCCCTCCATAACATTTTCAAGTGCAGTCTTGTTATTAAACAGATTATAGTTCTGAAACACAAAAGCTGTCTTTTTACGTACAGCTGCAATAGTCTTTTTGGAAGCTCCGTTCAAAGGAGTCTTTATGTCATCAAACTCCATTTCGCCCTGATCTGCAGTTTCAAGAAAATTGATGCAACGCAAAAATGTAGTTTTGCCCGAACCAGACGGTCCAAGGATAACAACCACGTCACCTTTATTGACAGTAAGATCAACACCCTTTAAAACATCAAGTTTTCCAAAAGATTTATGTACATTCTTTATAGAAAGCATACCTCAAACCTCCTTTTGACACAGCCCCAAGGACTCTCCTAGCGAACTTTTACTCCAGTAAAATTCAATTTTTTTTCGATGCACCTGAACAAAAACTGCACGGATGCACATACAATGATATATACAAAGAAAATATCTATATATGATTCAATATAGTTATATCCATACGAAGCTTCAATCTTTGCAACGGCGGTCACGTCTTTCACCGTCATCATGAAAGCCAGCGATGTATTTTTTATGAGCGTTACAATAAACGTACATACATTCGGAACAGCAGATACAGCTGCCTGAGGAAACAGGATTCGCATGTACGTCTGCTTTCCCGTAAGCCCTATGGCAAGACCGGCTTCATACTGCCCCTTGTTCACCGTAGCAAGGGCAGAACGAAACACTTCGCTTAACGTTGCCACGGAATTCAGTGTAAAAACAATATACGCATACAGAATAGGATTCACGTCAAACACGTTTACCGAGGAACCAATTCGCTTAAAGAACGCATTGAGCAGACTTGGAACAAGCGAATAAATGACCAGTATCTGAAGCACGATGGGTGTGCCGCGGATAAAGGAAACATATATTTTTCCAGGAACGGAAACAACCTTTATGTTCTTTGTCCTGCCCAGTGCAATGCCAAGAGCAGGCACAAAAGACAGAAGAAACGATACAACCGTAATGTTCAAGGTAACAGGAACAGCCTTTAAGCACAAAAGGAACGTCCGTACCATATATTCAGTATTAAGCAACATTTACACGTCCTTTTGAAAAGCGTTTTTCAAGAATGCTGAACGTTTTTTCAATAACAACGGTCAGCCCCCAGTAGATGATTGCAAGGGAAATGTAAGTTTCTATTGCATATCCGCCATAGTTTCTGGAAATGAACAGATTTCCAGCTCCCATTATGTCTATCAAACCAATGGTATAGGCAAGGGAACCTTCCTTTACCAGCGATATGAGAGAATTTCCCAGATTAGGCAAAGCTACAACGAACGCTTGTGGTACAACAATACGATACAAAGCCTGAAAAGGTGTCAACCCAATGGCAATGGCAGCTTCGTACTGACCTTTTCCCACCGAAAGGTATGCCGAACGAATTATCTCGGACAGCGAAGACGCATACAGCAGCGAAAGCGCAATGACAACAAAGATAATCTTTGGCCAAAAGTTCATGTTGACATTACACACAACCAAAAAGAACTTTGGCAGTCCGTAAAAAACAATGAACAAAAGGACAATGGAAGGAGTGCAACGCAGTGCATACACATACAAAGAAGCAATTTTCTGAAACAGAGCATGTTTGCTCAAACGTGCCTTTGCAATCAAAATGGCAAGCAAGAGTCCGAAAAACACAGTACCTGCCACAACACCAAAGGTAATGCCTATGTGAGTAATGACTGAAAGAAATGCTTTTACAATGTATATTGGAGAAAACGGTCTATTCATCACAACTCCTTTTCCAACATCCCAAACAGTCTCTAGTCTGTTACAAACTCAAAAACATCCTGTCCAAAATACTTGAAGGAAAGATTCCGTATCGTGCCATTGGCTTTCAAAGTCTTTACCGCCTCATCGTATGCAGCAGCAAATTCTGCTTCAGATTTATTGAACAACGGCCATGTCGGAATGCCTTTGTACGGAACATAGGAAAGCTTGTCTGCAAATGAATGATAAGGTCCCTGTTCATTTACGACATTCTTTTCATAGGACAGCTTCAAAACCAAATAGGCATCATAGCGACCTTCCAGCACCCACAGGTACGAATCGTTAATGTCAAACACGTCCGATGGAACAAGGTCTATGGGATGCTCTGCATGAGCTTTGTTATAATCCTGAATCAATGCAAACTGTGCACTCAGCGGTGAAATGGGAATAAGTTTTCCAGAATAGGCTGCAAAGCTGTCAATGTCGTGAATAACTCCAGCATCAGAAGTCCTGAATGCAAGACCAATAACACTTGCTCCTACAGGTTCATTGGGAATGATAAATTTTTTCTTTCGCTCTTCGGTCACCCATGCACCTTTTGTTCCTACCTGATATTTACCCGTTTCAATGCCAATTAAAAGCTCGTCATCAGACACTCCGTGAAACTTGAACTCATACTGGGGCAAAAGCTCGTCTACAGCCTTGAGAACAGCAATTTCAAAGCCATCGGCCTCCCCTTTTTCATTCAAAAAATCATAAGGAACATTTGTGACCGTATGGGCAACATGAACGGTGCGAACCTTCTGCTTCGTTTTTTTATCTTTCTTTTTTGCCCATACAGAAGTTGCAATTCCTGCAATTGCGAGCAATGAAACAACCTTTATTATTCTTTTATCCATATTACAATACTCCTCATAGATACTTATTTTATAGCACTTTTGCACTTCCCTGTAAAGGCAACTGCATTACAAGACCAGAGAGGAAACCATCGGGTTTCCGAACAGGTCTAATCTGTTACAAAACTGAAGACATCTTCTCCGAAATACTTGTTGGACAGTTCTGCAATGACACCCTTTTCCCTCAAAGTCTTTATGGCACCGTCATAGGCGTCTGCGAACTCCTGCTCCTTGATGTTGAACAAAGGCCATGTCGGAATGCCCTTGTATGGAGCATAGGCAAGCTGGTCTGCATATTTATGATACGGAGCATCTTCATTCAAGACATTCGATTCAAAAGCAAGCTTGATGTTGAAATAGGCATCGTATCGTCCTTCAAGAACCCATGTGTAGGCATCTGCAATTTCAAAAATTTCAGAAGGAAGCAGTTTTATCTGTTTGTCAGGATGTGCCTGATTGTATTCCTGCACAATGTTGTATTGAGCATTCTGTGGTGCAATGGGCACCAGTTTTCCCTCTCCGTTATACGTAGCAAGTGTTTCAAGACCGGTAATCTTATCCTTATCGCTTGCACGATATGCAATGCCGATAATGCTTGCTCCAATTGGTTCATGGGGAATCACAAATTTCTTTTTTCGTTCCTCCGTAATCCAAGCCCCCTTTGTTCCCACCTGATACTTTCCGGTTTCAACCCCAATCAAAAGTTCGTCATCAGACACGCCGTGAAATTTGAACTCATACTGCGGCAACAGTTCATCCACGGCTTTCAGTACGGCAACTTCAAAGCCGTCTGACTCCCCTTTTTCGTTTACAAAGTCATAGGGGCGATAATAGTCCGTATGAGCAACCTGTATGACTCGTACATCATTGGATGCTTCCTGTTTTTTCGTGCAGGAAACAAATGCCAAAGCCGCAACACTAAACAATACACCATATTTAAAAACGTTCTTCATATATCCACTCCTCACTCTTTACACATTTGCGGCTGCCTGACGCACCCACTCCAGATGTCTTAAATCAATGTCATACGGTACGGTACAGTCCGCACCCAAAATAAGATGATCTTTTCCGGCCTTTTCAACAATCCTTTTTGTTTCAGCCTTTATCTGATCTTCCGTACCTTTGTACAGAACATCATCCTTGGTGTTTCCAAAACCGCCCAGCACGGTGCGGCTACCGAAAATCTTTTTGCCTTCTTCAAGGCTTACTCCTTCAACGGCAACTGCCCAGTTTACAATGTCCACAGGGTAGTCCTTGTACCATTCCAGATGGTTACGAGCACCTTCGTAGCCGCAGATATGCAAAATGCTGTGGGGACTTACGGCTTTTGCAGCTTCAAGAATCTTTATTTCAGAAGGAGCAACAACTTCTTTGTATATGCTTTCAGTAATGCGGGAATCCTGCACATTTTGTGCGCTCAAATAGATTCCGTCTGCACCAGCTTCCGAAATGACAGCCTGTGCAAGAGTGGCAAGATCTTCTGCAATGACATCAAGTGCATGCTTAACGGCAGCCTTGTCCTGAATGATAAAGTCGGCTTCTTTTTTTGCACCAGCTTCTGAAAAACCGCCCAAAAGAATTTTCAGCGATGTCGATGGTGCAAATATGTTGTAGAATGTTACAGGATTATACGAAAACACGGCACGCTGTTTTTTTACCAGTTCCACCTGTTCGCGAATCCAAGGATGATCTTTTCCCAAAGGCTCGACTGCAAGCAAATCTTTTGCAGACGAAGCCTTTTTTATCAGTTCGTTTGGATAGTTAAAATAACCGTCCGTCATGAGCTTTACAAAATCAGGCTGAAATGCAGTAAAAAAATGTTTATGTCCGTCAACGTTCTGCTGAGGAATTGTCCTGTCTTTGAATGCATCCTGTGTTTCTGGGTGTACAAAGTGAAACCAAAAGCCAACAGGAATTCTTGCCTGCTTTTTTCCGTCCAAAGTTTCCAATACCAATGCTCTTTTATCTTCGCTCATCATAGACCTCCATGCATGCAGCAATACACACTTTAGGAAAGCAATGCATTTCAAGGAAAAACAGAGCGTTCCTAGTTCTTAACTAGGTTTGTTATAGCATTTATATACATACTTTAGCAATAGGGTTTACCATACAAAATTTCTATCATAATCAATAAGAAAAGACTATAAGGCAACGGCATTCGATAAAATCTTCCGATAAAAAAAACGCTTGCAGTTGTACTGCAAGCGGCTTTTTTTCACTTGGTTTCAAACCCACTGCCAATAGCATTCATTGTTTCATAAAAATGGGGAAAACTGACAGAACAGCATTCAGCATTCTTTACGACAACGGCACTGCCATCACGAAGGCCAAGGCCAAAACACGAAAGAGACATTGCTACACGGTGGTCATCATAGCTTTCAACCTCTGCACCATGCAGACAGAATGCAGGATTTGCACTTCCATCGGCACGGACCGGTGAATGACCATGTATTACCATGTAGTCATCACCTTCCTCTACTTCTGCACCAAGCTTTGTCAGTTCCTTACGAAGAACAACAATGCGATCTGTTTCTTTTCTGCGGCACACGCCAATATCTTCTATATAGGTGGTTCCTTCTGTAAAGCAGGCTGCAACGGCAACAGCACAAACAGCATCAGGAAATCCCGAAAGGTTTACATGCAGTTCCTTGTTTGAAAGCCTGTCGGTAGACAGTCGCCCCACACCGTCGGTTGCCTTCTTGCCACCGCGGACAATAAGCACATTCTGCGTTTTATCCCATACGATGTCTGCACCAATAGACTGGAGCACGGCAACAATGGCATCGTCACCTTGCGTACCGCTTCCATCAACATTGTCAATGACAATCTCACTGTCCGTAAGGAGCGCCGCTATCAAGGGAAATGCAACCGCTTCCCAGTCGCTGGGGATTGTCACATCAAATGCCGAAAGGCGTTCAGGCTTTGACACCGTAATGTGCTTAAAGTCATCGGAAATTGAAACGCGTGCACCCACTTGCTCCAGCCATTTTTTCGTCATTGTCAGATACGGAGTCTCCTTTGGGTCTGTCAGTTCAATTTCTACAGGCTCAGAAAGACGCAAAGCAGCCATCATCAAGCCTGAAATGTACTGACTGCTGACAGTACCGCCCGTAACAACTTTACCGGGCTTTTTTACAGGTCCTTTTATTATCAGCGGACAGGAAGAACTGCCAGGCTGTGACACGTAGGCCTGCGCCCCCAGTTGCTGCAAGGCATCCACCACATGATGTACAGGGCGCTTTCGGATGCTCGCATCTCCTGTAAAAATGCTCCACCCATCGAACGTGGCTGCAACGGGCGACAGAAAGTACAGCAGAGAACCTGAATCACCCACGTTAACGACATCCGTAGGCAGGTGAATGTGTTTTCCAGCACCTGTCACCGTCCATGCATTTCCCTGCTGTCCGCTTGCAGACAAGTTCATGTCTACTTGCGCACCTATGAGCGGAAGGGCATGAGCAGTGCTGATGCAGTCTGCACTGGGGAGCGGATTTGCAATATGGGATTCACCATCTGCCAGCATTGCAAGCAGCAAGGCACGAATTGTGTGAGATTTAGAACCGGGCACCGTTATGTGCCCCGAAAGGCTACTTTTTCTTACAATAACATTCATAGGTTACATTCCCATCGTAGAAGGTCCGAAACTCTCTGGCAACAGTTCTTCGAGCGTATACACCTTGTATTCGTCCAGACTTTTTGCCAGAACGATACGGAATGTCTTTGGATCACAGAATTCCCTCATCACCTGGCGGCAGACACCACACGGTGCACAATAATCCGTTACCGAACCTTCATGTCCGCCGACAACGGCTATTGCCGAAAATGAATGCTGACCTTCGCTAATTGCCTTGAAAAAAGCCGTCCGTTCTGCACAGTTGCAGGGCGTATATGCTGCATTTTCAATATTGCACCCACCCCATATCTTGCCATCGGCATCAAGCAGCCCGGCTCCGACTTTCCAGTGGGAATACGGCGTGTAGGAGCGTTTCAGCATGTCAAATGCTGTCTGAATCATGTCTTTTACAGGGAGTTCCTTTTCCATCTCAATACCCCGTTGCGTTCTCTTTTTTTGCAAGTTTTACAATGCGACTTGTTCCCAAGCGGATTGCCCCCAGCTGTACGAATTTCTTTGCATCGTCAAACGAAGCTATGCCGCCGGCGGCTTTGATTTTTACATCTTTGCCAACATGCTTTGCAAAAAGTTCTACATCTGCAAAGGTTGCACCGGCTGTAGAAAATCCAGTGCTGGTCTTGATAAAGTCAGCCTTTGCCTCTGTTACAAGCTCGCACATCTTGACTTTTTCTTCATCCGTCAAAAGGCACGTTTCAATAATGACCTTAAGGATTTTTGTGCCGCATGCAGCTTTCAGCGTCTTGATTTCGTTCAACACATAGTCATAATTCCGAGCCTTAAGCTGACCGATGTTTATGACCATGTCAATTTCATCAGCACCGTTTGCAATGGCATCCTTCGTTTCAAATTCTTTTGCGGCCGTCGTGTTGTAGCCATTTGGAAAGCCAATGACGGTACACACCTTCATGGTGTCCTTTACATATTCCTTTACCTGCTTTACATAGCACGGCGGAATGCACACAGAAGCCGTTCCAAACCGGACAGCGTCATCACAAATCTGTTTCATATCATCCCATGTTGACTGCTGCGTCAAAAGCGTATGGTCAACAAGGGGAAATAATTCTTTCGTTTCCATACTGCAAAGAGTACGATTAGATGTCCATTTTGTCAACTGAAAAGTACTCATAGAATCGGAAATCACTGGTAAAGCAGCACCAACAAGCATACATTTTGTTCCATTATACTACTACTGCTATCGTAGTTATGCGACTCCGTCATTCCAATCTCTGCGACACAGTTGTTCTAATCTCTGCGACTCAGTTATTCCAATCTCTGCATCACAGTTGTTCTAATCTCTGCGATGCAGTTGTTCCAATCTCTGCAATGCAGTTGTTCTAATCTCTGCGATGCAGTTGTGACAATTACAGGCTTGCAAAACTCAACGGAAAGCCTAAAAACTCTTTTTTTAAATTCCTACAAGAACATACAGTTGATTTTCTGCCGACATGGTAGTAAAATAGTATCTGGGAATCTTTGGAAAACAGTGTTCTGAGGTTGCCGCCCTATATATAAAATGTTGTCAAAAATAAAATGTTGCTTGCAGGCGCAAAGCCTGAACAACCTGGAGTAAAAATTGACAATATCGGAAATTGACAAACACAAAAAATTCTTTTACCTTGCACTGTTCTTTAATATTGCCTTATTGCTTGTCCATACAACATTCCTCATTACCTTTTACTTGATTTCGGTAAAGGAAATGTTCTATTTTAACATCGCAAGCGTTTCCTTGTACCTGTTTGCCTTTTTCCTTGTTTTCAAGCGGTACATACAGGCATTTCTTCTTTTGGTCATCATCGAAGTACAGGTGCACCTGGTCGAAGCAACGCTGCTAATTGGCTGGGAATCGGGCTTTCCGATGTATCCATTTGGACTGATAGCAATCATATACTACACGAAATACATATACTATGATAAAAAGTTCATGAAGCCCATTCCGACCATTGTCAGCGTATCGTCCATCATAGAATTCCTTGTGCTCACGCTGTACATGTTCCATCACGAACCATACTACACCATCGACACGAAAATACTGCACAAGTTCATGATTTTCAACAGCATGCTGATATTCATGCTCATCATGGTTGCTCTCGTTGACTACACGAATGTCGTACTCGAAACCGAAAAAAAGCTGCACAACATTGCAGATTTTGATGAACTGACGCAAGTGTACACCAGACGGAAAATCCACGAAATTCTGAATGAATACCACAAGATGGCAGAACGGGGCAAAAAAGATTTCTGCATTTCCATCATAGACGTAGACAGCTTTAAATATATCAACGATACGTTCGGACACGATACGGGCGATTACGTGCTCAAGACGATATGCCGGCAAATAAACGAAAGTCTTGCACCAAATGAAAAAAAATATACGGATCTTGCCCGCTGGGGCGGCGATGAATTTCTGATTGTCCAGCAATACGACGGCAAAGCAACAACGCTGGAACAGTGCCGAAATACAATTGAGACGGTTCAGCGCAATGTATCTGCATACTCGTTTTTGTCAAGGGAAACTCGCCTGCCCGTTTCGCTGACAATAGGCTTTGCCAGCCACCACAAGGGAATGTCAATCGACGAAACGTTCAAGACGGCAGACGAAAACCTGTACAGGGGCAAGGTCAAGGGCAAGAATACCGTTGTCTTTTAAAACGCATTGCCCTAGTCCAGTTCAAACGCTCCCGTATACAATTTATAGTATCGTCCCTGCTTGGCCATCAGCGTTTCATGATTGCCCCGTTCAATGACAGAACCTTTTTCCAGCACAATGATTTCGTTTGCATTGCGCACAGTAGAAAGCCGGTGTGCAATGACAAAGACTGTACGGCCTTCCATAAGGCGGTTCATGCCTTTTTCAATGAGAGCTTCAGTTCTCGTATCAATGGAAGATGTTGCTTCGTCCAAAATAAGGACGGGAGGATCTGCAACCGCAGCACGTGCAATGGCAAGCAGCTGCCGCTGTCCCTGGCTCAAATTGCCGCCATCACCTGTGATGACCGTATCATACCCGTGTTCAAGGTGCTGAATAAAACTGTCCGCATTGGCTAGCAGGGCGGCTTCCTTTACCTGTGCATCGCTGGCCTCCAGATTGCCATAGCGGATGTTGTCGCGGATTGAACCGGTAAACAGATGCGTGTCCTGCAGAACCATTGCAAGGGAACGACGCAAATCGTCTTTTGCAATTTTTTTCAATGGTATGCCGTCATACGTTATGGAGCCTTTTCCATCTTCGATATCATAAAAGCGCGTAAGCAGATTGGTAATGGTTGTCTTGCCGCTTCCTGTAGAGCCGACAAGTGCAATTTTTTCGCCCGGACGTGCATGCAGGTCTACATGATGGAGCACTTCCTTTTCGCTCACATAACTGAACGAAACATCCTTAAATGCAACGTCTCCACGCAATGGAGTCAAGGATGCCGTACCATCGCTAGCAGGAACTTTCCATGCCCATTTTCCGGTAAACGCATAGGACTGCACCAGATGAGGATGCCCATCGGTACTTGATGCGGCTGGCGTTTCCACTGCGTTGACAAGGGTAACGGTGCCTTCATCAACTTCGTCCTGTTCATCAATCACGGCAAAAATCCGCTCCGCACCGGCAAGGGCATTCAAGACACCGTTGAACTGCTGGCTCATCATTGTTATGGGGCGGTTAAAGCTTCGCGTATATTGCAGGAATGCAGCAATGGAACCTAAATCGATGTGCCCCGAAATGACACGCACAGCACCGACAATGGCAACAATGGCATACTGCACGTGGCTCAGGTTGCCCATAATCGGCATGAGTATGTTTGCAAACGTATTTGCACGCGTACCGGCAATGCACAACTCGTCGTTCAGCTGCTCAAACCGCGCCTTTACGGCTTGCTCCCGGTTAAACACTTTTACAACCTTTTGTCCCTCAATCATTTCCTCGACATAGCCGTTCAGGTTTCCAATGGCACTCTGCTGCTGACGGAATGCATTTGCACTGTGCTTTCCGATGGCAGTAGACAGTACCATGATGAAAAACATTGACACAACCATGACAGCCGTCAGCAGCGGACTCACGATAATCATCATGACGAACACTGCCGTAACGCTTATGACACTGGAAAACAGCTGTGGCACGCTCTGACTCATCATGTCACGCAATGTGTCCGTATCATTGGTGAACAGGGACATCAGCTGGCCATGGGTATGGCTGTCGTAAAATCTGAGCGGAAGCTTTTCAAGTTCGTCAAACAAATCTGTGCGAATGCGGTACAATGTCTGCGTTGAAATGAACATCATGATGCGCGCATTCAGCCACGATGCCCCTGCACCACACAGGAAAATTGCCGCCATCACGGCAATCAACTTAAGGAACGGAAGAAAATCGGAAAAGCCGAGGCGTTCCCCTGCACTCGCCCGCTTGAACAGCGGCAAAATGTAGTCGTTTACGGCAGGCTTAAGGAGAGAATCACAGGCAACGCTTGCACATGAGCTTACGATGACGGCACACAAGACAATGACAAGCAGTCCTTTGTAACTGCCAATGTAACGCAGCAGCCTGCCGATTACCTTGCGGGTGTTTTTTGGTCTTGCAACTCCTTTCATTTTTAATGGCGGCATATCATATCCTCTTTACTCGTAAAATCATTTCTAAAAAATCAGTTCTTCGACTGCTGGGATTCATAGACTTCCCGATAGATGCGGTTGTTTTTCAACAGTTCGTCATGCGTTCCAGAACCGGCAATCGTGCCGTTGTCCATGACAAAAATGACATCTGCATCCTGCACGGAATTAATGCGCTGGGCAATGATGATTTTTGTCGTGTCGGGCAGACTGTTGCGCAAAGCCTTTCGTATGCGAGAATCAGTCGCCGTATCAACGGCACTGGTGCTATCATCAAGAATAAGCACTTTCGGCTTTTTGAGCAGAGCACGAGCAATGCACAGACGCTGTTTTTGTCCGCCAGAAAGGTTTACGCCTCCCTGCCCAAGATTCGTGTCATAGCCATCTGGCAACGACGACACGAATTCGTCTGCATCGGATGCAATGCAGGCTTCCTTTATGTCCTTATCTGTGGCATGTTCATTGCCCCACAGCAGGTTTTCCTTTATGGTGCCTGAAAACAGGACGTTGTTCTGCAATACCATGGCAACACTGTTCCTGAGGGCGACAAGCTCGTAGCGGCGTACATCAACACCGCCAACCTGCACGCTCCCCGAAAGGCAGTCATACAAGCGGGGAATGAGAGACACGAGCGTTGTCTTGGATGAGCCGGTGCCTCCGATGACGCCCACGACGGCTCCGCTTTCTATGTGCAGGTTTACGTCTGAAAGTACGCAGTTGTCGTGCTTTTTCAAATAGCTGAATGATACGTTCTTAAAGTCAATCGAACCGTTCTGCACTACATGCAGCACGACAGACGAATTTTCGGCAGGATTCGTAATTTCGGGTTCCTCGTCAAGGATTTCGCACACGCGCGTAATGCTTGCCCGCGAAATGATGATGTTGATGAACACCATGGAAAGCATCATGAGGGACATCAGAATTTGGGTAATGTAGGTAATAAAGCTGATGAGTTCTCCCGTGAGCATTGTTCCGGCAACAATCATTTTGCCGCCAAACCACAGGCTTACAATGATGCAGGAATAGGCGACAATCTGCATGAGCGGCATGTTCAGGATGACTATTTTTTCGGCATTCACCTGGGCACTGCGCACGGCATCGGCGGCTTTGTGAAACTTTTCGTTTTCAAACGCCTTTCTGACAAAGCTTTTTACAACGCGAATGCCTATCAGGTTTTCCTGAACGGTGCTGTTGAGCACGTCATACTGCCTGAGCATGAGTCCAAACCGAGGATATGCCGTTTTTGCTATCAATGCAAGGCACACTGCCAGTACGGGAATTGCCACGGCAAACAGCAGCGAAAGCCGTCTGCTTATGAATGCAGCCATGATTGTGCCGCTCAAAAGATTGAACGGAGCACGCACGCACACCCTGATGAGCATTTGATACGTGTTTTGAACGTTGGTGACATCAGTGGTAAGGCGCGTTACAAGGGATGACGTGGAAAAATGGTCAACGTTGCCAAATGAAAAAGACTGAACCTTTGCAAACAGGTTGCGCCGCAGGTTTCTGGAAAATCCAAAGGCCGCTACCGCAGAAAACCGTGCTCCCAACGCTCCGAACAAGAGGGAGACAAGGGACATGGACATCATGGCAAGCCCCAGCTTTAGGACATAGGAAAGATTTTTTTCTGCAATGCCAATGTCGATTATCTTTGCCATCATCAGGGGAATGGCTGTTTCCATCAGCACTTCGCCCACCATGGTAACGGGGCTCAGAAGGGAATAGACCTTGTACTTTCGTTCAAGTCCCGAAAGCAGTTTCTTTACAATAGACATAACAGATTCCATTATAGCAAAGATAGAGAAAGTTTGTTAAAAAAAATTGTTATATTCGCAGTTATTTCTTTATGATGATGGGAACAGGTTCCATCCGTGCAGTAATCATGTTCCGACCGTTCTGCTTTGAGTGATAGAGGTTGCGGTCGGCATTGGCAACAAGTTCTTCGCTTGCAAACCCCTGCACGCTCACACCGGCACTGATGTGTACATGCTTTACGACATCATTTTCCTTGATGACAACACCATGTTCTATGTCGGTGTATATGTCCATCAGGGTGTCGATGGTAGCTTCATACGATGCAAATGAATACAAAAGGAATTCCTCGCCTCCGCGACGCGACACGATAAAGTCTTTTGATGCATGTTTTTTCAATATCGATCCCAACTTGAACAGCACTTCATCGCCCATTTCATGTCCATAGGTATCGTTTATCTGCTTAAAGAAATCGATGTCCAGCATGACGGCGTAGCACGGCAGTTCCTTTTTGTCTTTTATGATGCTTTCCAGCCCGAAACGGTTGAAAATGCCCGTAAGGCGGTCTTTTTTTGCTACATCGGACAAAAGGCTGTACGCATTTTCAAGTTCAGTAAAGTTATTGTACAGTGTCATTGAAAACATGGACGACAGCAACAGACAGAACAAATAGATGGCAAGGAAAACGACTGCATACCAGATTGTTGTTTTGTAGTAGGCAATTGACGAAAGCAGAATGCCGTTGAGCACAGGCAGGATAATGTCTCGCTTTTTACGGATTGATACGGCATAGATGCTCGGCATGATGAAATCGTACAGCAACGCCTGTTCCGTAAGGGTGGCAACATATAAAATCAAGGGAAACAGAACCATGCCGAACAAAAGCATGAATATCTTGATGTATGCATCGTATTTCTTTTTCCACAGGCAGAATGTCAGGAACGCAAACAAATCGATGAACCAGAATATGCCGGTAATGCACCGTGTCATTCCGCGGGAAGCAAAGAATCCTACGGTATTGACAATGACGCCCAAAGAGAAAATGGTGCATGAAATTATCCTTTTAAATTTTACTTCTGTATTCATCAACGAGTTCATAGAACGAGTTCATAGGCGATGGGCTGTACCGCATGGAATTCCAGCACTCCACATGCATCCTGCATATATAAGCTGCATATATATGCTGTCTACTGTAATAGTACAATAATACTTTCAGAAACGTCAAGGCACAAAAGAAGCCCTTCAGCCACATTTTTCTTTTGACTTACATAACCATCTCTGCTATACTAGAAAATGCTTGAAACACTTTATATCTTCAAGCTCATAAAGGAGGTTCATGAAAAGCATCAACGTAAAATTGCTGCTCAGCAGCGTTTTTGTCGTATTTTTTTCAGCACTTTTGATTTCCATTCCTGTAGTCAGTCTTCAATACCGCAATTCGGTACATGATGCCATTGAAGCAGGCGAATCAAAAGTTGCACAGGGCTGTTCTGACATCAATGTTTTTCTTCAAAAGCCTATTTCTATGGTTCTGTCTGTAACGCACTACCTTGAGACCCACACCATTCAGCAGACACAAATCGAAAATTATTTTGAAAAATTGCTTGCACAGGAAAAGGAATTTTCCGAACTGTATTTTTCAGGCACGCTGCCGTTCAAAGACGGGGGGTTCTTTTATGCAAACGACCGCTGGAATCCTCCTTCTGACTACGACCAAACGACTCGTGCATGGTATAAGGCAGGCATTTCTTCACAGACATTCAGCATTTCAGACCCATATCTTGACAGCGTAACCAATTCCATGGTTGCAGCACTGTCAACAAAAGTCATGAAGAACAACACTCCTATCGGTGTAGTGGGACTCGACATGCAGCTGAAAAACCTGAATGCACTGGTTTCGCCCATACGCATTACAAAATCAGGAGAATCGTACCTGCTGGACAAAAACGGACGCTACGTTACCAATCCAGATGCTGCAAAACTCATGAAAGTCAACTTCTTTGAAGAGCACAGCATCAAAGACGTGCACAGCAGCATTGGCTCTCAGGACGTATTCTTTATTGACAACGCAGGAAACGGCAATTACCTTGCCGCCCGCATCATTTCCGATGAAAGCGGCTGGATTTTCGTTACCACAGGTCCACGCAAAGAACTGTATGCATCGGTATACCACAACATATTGATCATCTTCCTGTGTGCAGTCATAAGCATCATTGTGTCGGCAATCATAGCCCTGTTTGCAGCCCGTCCAATCATCAAGCCAATCATAAACGTTGACAAGACCATCAACGGCATTGCAAGCGGAAACGCAGATTTGACCCAGCGCATCGCAGTAACCAGCGATGACGAAGTAGGAAGCCTTGTCAAGGGTTTCAACAAGTTTACGGAAAAGCTTCAGGAAATCATTGGAGACGTAAAACGCTCAAAAGGTACGCTCAGCCTTGCGGGCGACGAACTGATTGCCGCACTGGAAGAAACGTCAAGTTCCATCACGGAAATTCTTGCAAACATCCAGAGCATGCACAACCAGATAAACTACCAGTCTGACAGCGTAAGCCAGACTGCGGGTGCAGTAAACGAAATTGCTTCAAACATAGAATCGCTCGAACACATGATAGACCACCAGTCATCGGGCGTTGCCCAAGCATCGGCAGCCGTAGAACAGATGATTGGCAACATCCGTTCCGTAAACACCTCTGTCGAAAAGATGGCTTCTTCGTTTGAAAGCCTTCAGACAACGGCAAAGAACGGTCTTGCAAAGCAGATGGACGTAAACGAGCGGATTGAGCAGATTGAAAACCAGTCTCAGATGCTGCAGGAAGCAAACAAAACCATTGCAAACATTGCAGAACAGACAAACCTTTTGGCAATGAATGCTGCCATTGAAGCAGCCCATGCAGGCGAGTCGGGAAAGGGATTCAGTGTTGTTGCTGACGAAATCCGCAAGCTGTCAGAAACTTCTTCGGTACAGTCAAAGACAATCGGAGAACAGCTGACAAACATTCAGAACGCCATATCTTCGGTTGTTTCAGCTTCATCAGAGTCAAGCGAAGCATTTTCTTCTGTTTCCGATAAAATCCATGAGACCGATGAACTCGTCCGCCTCATCAAGTCTGCCATGGTTGAGCAGAATGAAGGTTCAAAGCAGATTAGCGAAGCCCTGCATACAATGAATGACAGCACCATAGAAGTTCATTCTGCATCAGCAGAAATGAGCGAGGGCAACAAGGCCATTCTTGAAGAAGTACGCAACCTGCAGAATGCAACGACAGCCATGAAGACCAGCATGGAAGAAATGAACATTGGTGCTTCAAAAATTAACGAAACTGGCGTAACGCTGAACGAAGTTGCGCAGAAGATGAAGGAATCAATCCAAATAATCGGCAATCAGATAGATCAGTTCAAAGTCTAAAGACAAAAAGTCTAGAATGCACAAAAAGGCCGTTGCTCCATGCAGCGGCCTTTGTCTTTTATGAATTATCAAAAAACAGTAGCATATTTATCATATATAGTATATAATTGAAAGTAATTTGAGTTACATCACCTATGGGAGACTGTTATAATGGCAAAAAAGGAACTTGACAGGTTTGATACGCATGCAAAAAGAGATATACAGATTGCTACAAAGCTGGTCGCACTTACAGGATTTTCAATCATAGCGAGCTGTATTGTTGTTGCCATGGTTTCATTGATTATTTCCAACATCGGGTTCAAGAGAAACATTGACGAAACAATCGACAAAGCCGTTTACGGTGTAGACAGAACAATCAACATATGGACAGATGATTTAAAGACTGTCGCATTGCTATCAGCAGGCAATGAAGGCCTTGTTGCAGCACTTAGGGATAATAATGCAACAGCCCTCCGAACAGCAGCATCAGCTCTTTTTGAAAACGCAGGAACAGATTTCCTTGCCGTTACCGATACTTCAGGAACAGTTCTTGCTGTTGCAGGAAACGGCATTTCCGAGGGGTCAAACATTTCATCGTCTTCTGTCGTACAGTATGCACTCAAAGGCAAAAGTGAAAAAGCCGTAGAACCAGTAGGAAACCTCAACTATACAATGGTTGCTTCAAGTCCTATTTACAGCAGTGGAAAGTTCGTTGGTACGATAACAGCAGGCTACGATTTCGTAACTGATGTTGACAGTGATTCATCATTAACGAACATCGTCTTGAAAAGCTACGGAGTTGACTTTACCATTTTTCAAAACGATGTGCGCATTGCAACATCATTGACATCGGCAGACGGCAAGAGCCTTGTCGGAACAAAGCTCGGAAATTCGACCATCGAAAATACAGTCTTGAAGAACGGCAAGGAATTCCGTGGCAAAAACATGATTCAGGGAATGTTGTACGACTGTGCATACCTGCCTGTAAAATGTGGTGACGGAACAATTACGGGAATGTTCTTTGTTGCCCGAAGCTACAAAGACATTGAAGCATCGCTCATGACAACCATCAAGAGCGTTGTCCCGATTACCATAATCATTGCAATCGTGCTCATCATCTGCTGCTACCTCTTTGTCCGCTGGCTCATGTGGCGCATAAAGAACGTTACAAACCAGCTTACGGAGATGAGCACGGGCGAAGCAGACCTTACAAAACGCTGCAAGCTGTTCATTCGTGATGAAATCGGCGACCTTGTAGTTCAGTTTGATGCATTCTGCGACAAGCTGCAGAACATCATCAAAGAGATAAAAGACACTAAAAAAGAGCTGACAACAACAGGAACAGATCTTTCAGCAGGAACAGAAGATACAACGGCTGCCATTACGCAGATTATCGCAAACATCAACAGCATTCACGACCAAATCAAGACGCAGGGATCAAGCGTTTCCCAGACGGCTCAGGCTGTCGGTGAAATTTCACAGAACATCCGCAGTCTCGATACCATGATTGAAAGCCAGTCGGCAGGTGTTGAACAGGCATCTGCAGCAGTTGAACAGATGATTGGAAACATTCAGTCTGTCAACTCTTCCGTAGACAAGATGGCAGATTCGTTTGAATCACTTTCAAGCAATGCACAGACTGGATTTTCAAAGCAGCAGGATGTAAACGAACGAATCAAGCAGATTGAAAACCAGTCCGAAATGCTGGTAGAAGCAAACCAGGCAATATCAAGCATTGCCGAGCAGACAAACCTGCTTGCAATGAATGCCGCCATTGAAGCAGCCCACGCTGGCGAAGCTGGAAAAGGATTCAGCGTTGTTGCAGATGAAATCAGAAAGCTATCGGAAACGTCTTCTGCACAGTCAAAGACTATTGGAGATCAGCTGAGCAAAATCAAGGATTCCATTACAGAGGTTGTTTCTGCTTCTACGGAATCAAGCGAAGCATTTACTGCGGTTTCCGACAAAATCAAGGAAACAGACGAACTTGTCATGCAGATTAAGGCCGCAATGGAAGAGCAGAACAGCGGTTCAAAGCAGATTAGCGATGCCCTGAAGAACATGAACAACAGTGCCATTGAAGTCAAGACCGCATCAAAATCCATGTCTGCACGAAATGAAAAAATCATGCGTGAAATCAATTCTTTGCAGGATGCAACGTCCACAATGGTCATAAGCATGAAGGAAATGTCTACGGGAGCACGAAAGATAAACGAAACAGGTACAGCTTTGGGTGATGTTTCCAAGAAAGTCCAAGAATCAATCGACAAGATTGGTTCTCAGATTGATTTGTTCAAGGTTTAAGGGCACTAAAAGCCTCAGGGCATAAAAAAGAGCCGGCATTACACATGCCGGCTTTTTTTATGCCACATTTCGATGTCAACAAGCTGAAACGGGCACTGCTAGTATACTCATTGTTACTTTGCCAAGGTAATGCTTTCGCTCCAGTATTCCTGATTGTACAAGTCTGTAAAGCGATAGGCAACAACCACGTTTCCGCTTCCTACGTCAACATTGCTTATTTCCATAGTGTCAGAAACAGTCATTGGTTCGCCAAGATAGTAGCTGTCCTTGTATTCACCGTCATACGAATAGTAGTCGCACAGGAATTCAAGCTTGTCGCCTTTCTTAAGCCCTGTCATGTTCTTTGCAACGGCAGAATGAACTGTTGCCGAAGAAGAATCCATGTAGTCATACTGAGCGCCTGATATGAATCCATACGGATGTTCATTGTCAAATACAAGCCACAGGTTTACCCTGTCGCCATTCAGCAATGCAGGAACTCTACCCGTAATGGTATAGTCATCGCCATGCTCCACTGTGTCCACATGGTAATAGGCAACAGGATGACCATTTATGGCTATCCATGTGCGGTCAGAAGCAGCAATCAAGTCACCGTCATCAGTAAAATCCAATACATTGTCGAGTCCCAGATCAATGAATCCTTCTCCATCGTCATAGAACATGTTCAAATCAAGGGCGTGAACTTTGCTCCATTGGTCATCAGACAAGTGAATGACTTTTTTCCCGTCAATCTTTGTCCACACCAAATTTCCTGCATTAAAGCTGTTCATTGCAATATAGTCGGCAGTCTCATCTACGGAAAGCGCGCGGTCAGACAGGAATGCAGAGTTTCTGCCTGTCAAGCCGTCAATGAGGGAGCTGCCGCTGCCACTCAAGAACGTGCCGAGCAGCTGTCCAATCAACTCTGCATTGCCCGATGAACCTGCACTGGAACTGGATCCAGACGAAGTGCCGAACGCAGAACCCGTTACAGAACCGAGCAAAGTGCCAAGCAATGATCCGCTGGAAGCAGAAGATCCACCTGCAGCAACCTGTCCGCTCACTTCAAGGCTTGCAAATTCACGAATGCACTTTGCATATTCATCGTCCATGCCGATTGCCTTGTAGGTGCTGCATGCAGTATCTACATACGATGTACGCTGATATGGAAAGTAAATGGAAACGCCGTAGGCATTCGTCATGTTTGAAGAGGTTCTGTTGTACTTTACAGCACCCTTCAAGGCCTTGCTCAATGCCTTGCCTTCGGAATTTCCCATCTTGAGGCACAAGTCAACAAGGTCAATCTGGTCAATCTTTGACGAAGAAGCAAATTCCCTGGTATTGTAACGTGCATCGGACACAGTCTGATACTCTTTATTTGTAATCAGAGAACTGATTGACTTGGAAAATGATGCCAATGGCTTTGGAACTGTGTTTGCAAATTCTGCCAAGTCAATGATTGAAAGCGTTGTCTTTTGACCGGTACACCTTCGTGCACACTGGGCAACAAAGTCGTCAATGATGTTTTTAGCGGTTTCAACCGTAGGCTGTGATGTATCAGCACCAAGTTGTGTCAGCCAGTTTGTATAATACCATCCAATGCCCGGTTCTGTTTCTTCAGAAGCAATCATGTAGTCTGCATGACCGTCAAGCATCAGGGCTGTTTCAGCTGTTGCCATGAGGCAGGCATCAAAACCGATAAAGTCAAACTTTACACCGCCGTCCTTAAGGGCTGTATTAATGCCAGCAAGCCCCATTGAGCCTTTTCGTGCAAATTTTTCATCGTAGCCGTAACCGCTTACAGATCCCCCACCGTGATCCCACAAAATCAAATCGTAGCGATTTGCAGGGAACTTTGAAGCAGTCCACTTTATGAACGAAGAAAGCGTAGCAGGATCTGTCATGACCTTTGCACCATCATTGTCCACAAGACGTTTTATTTTGCCGCCTGCAACCTGATAAATCTGGTTTGAAGAATTGCTGATGCCGCTTGTCTGCCAGCGGTTGCATCCGCCTGTATAGACAATGAGTTTTACATTGTCGCCAAACTGAGCGGCTGCCATTTCCGACAAGTCTGCCGTTGCCATGCCGTTCTTGGACTCAAGGTCTGTACCGCACATGTAGACCATTATGGTAACAGCATCGTTGCCGTTGCCTGCAACGGTCGTGTACTTTGCACGAGAGCCAGAAGCTACGGAAGTGTCTATGGCAGAAGACGATGTAGATACATTTGAAACCGATGCCGTAGAAGACGATGATGGCTGTGCCGAAGATGAACTGTATGTTGACGAAGACTGCGAACTGGACTGCTGCGTGTCTTGATTCGAAGACGAAGACAGACCTCCGCCCAAAAACATCTTCAAAAGAAGGGCTATGATTACAAGTCCGATTCCGCCGCCTCCGGCAGCACGCATGCCACCGCCCGAGCCTGATTTTTTGCCTGCATATCCGTCTGCTGAACCGACAGGACCTGTTCCAAGTCCATCTCCCCTTTTGTGGACGCCGGTACTATTGTCTGTAACCCTCTTTTCACGTCCGCGAGGTCTTTTCTGATCCATGGAGTACTCCTTTATTGCCATATATGAAAGTCAAATGAAACTGACTTTACTATGCTCATTTTACTGTATTGCCTGAAAAAAAACAATAAAGCAGCATTGACCTTGCACCATTCCCCCTGTAAAATAGAACAAGATGTATAGTGCAAAAAGCTGGAAGGCTTTATCAATCGTTCTCTTATTTCTCTTTTACTGCATGCCATCCAGATATATATCTTTGCAAGAATCACAACTCCTGTACCAGTCTGAACAGCATTGCAGCATGTACGCAGAAGATACACACATGCATGACTCCATCATCATTCTGGCACGGAATTCCAAAACAACGGAAAATACGTTTTTGGAAAAAGACGGAGACAGATTCTTGTGCTGTACATGGCGCGGAAGTCCGTACAGCTTAGCAAAAGCCTTTTCCTGCATAAACACTGATTCAACAAGCAATATTCAGTTGCTTACGAAATACAAAAAAAGCATCATCGGAATTCAAAGCGTAATGTAAACGAGCCAGTTTCAAAGGTCGGTTGCTTTTGAAACTGCCACACTGCCTGCACCACAACAACAATTACATGAAGAGGAATTACTATGGCTCACTATTACGATTGGATTACAGTCGCTTCCATCGCAACAAATTTGGAAGCTGGTTCTAAGGAACAGACAATAAAGCATCTGGTACAACTTTTAAAGAAAACTGACAAAGTAGAAGATGAAGCCCTCGTGGAACGTGACATTTTGACAAGGGAATCCATTGAAAGCACTCAGATTTCAGACTACCTGACTGTTCCTCATGCACACACAAATGGTGTAAAAGAATTCTGCGTATCGCTCGGCGTTGTCCAAAAGAAAGAGATTTACATGCTGATTGCATGGGATACAATGAATTACCAAAACTTGAAAATGCTTGCACGACTCATAGAAGCCGTCAATGATGTCAACAATGCAAAAGCCATCATTGCAGCGAAAAACAGTCAAGAAATCTACGACCTGCTTATGCATGCAATGAAATAGTACAAGACACGCCCGTTACTTGCACCTGAATGTGCTGTACCCCGTGTCAAAAGCTTTTTCAGTAACCGTATCTCCCGTTTCGTTGTCAATGACGGTAACGCATACATCACATTCCTGCTCGGTGAATAAAGCAGGAACAACGGAGATGCGGTTGCCAAGCTGGGCAATAAGACGCTGTTCAACAGCGTCAAAGGAAACACTGTCTTTCACAGACAGATTGCACGAAAGACCTTCAAAACGACATGCCATCAAAAGGACATCCAGATCCGTTATTCCATCAAACTGTCCAAGGATATATTTTCGGAACACGTTGTAGTCATCATTCCATACCTCATAGCCTGATTCTGTACGGTGGTCGGAAAGTGAAAACTCATTTCGCAGGATAGCCCCCACGTAGTCCGTTACCTTTATTGCCCCTGACAGATTCAAGTGGCAGTTGCCATTGCCCAATGTATCTTGCTCGACATCTTCATGACCTATATTGCAATCATAAAAATCAGTATGGCAGTCAATCAGCTCTGATTCGTGCAAAAGCATATTGTAATAGGGAACCTGCAGGGCATCTGCAATGCGCTGCATGGAGTTCGCTTCCATCTGCTGCAAGACACCGCTTGCAGGGGGCAAGTACACCAGCACCGGCTGAATGCCATTTTTTCTGCAAAATGCTACAAAGTCTTTGGCATAGCGGAAACCGTCCGTATCCTCATTTTCAAGACATTCATCAGCATGAACACGGCGCATGGCTTCGTAATCACGAACATCCCGTTCCATTCTTACAATCCAATGAAAGCCGTTTTCTTTATTTACCTCATTAAAATGGCCTTCATTCCATATTCGCCAAAAACGAAAGGATGATTCATCCCATCTGTTGTGATACAGGGAATAGGGAAACAGAACTTCTTGCCGTGCAGAATTATCGGTAAAAAGCGTTCGTGCGGCACGCAGCTTGTTCTTGGAAAATGCAAAATTATCAAAAAAAAGGTGAAATCGTGTTTTTTCAGCATCACCATCAGGATAGTCAAGACGGCAGCCATACACATCAAGGACGGCAACTTTCGGCATTCTATGCGTACAGGCTTCAAGAAAATCATAATACGAATTCCATGTATTTTGACTCGAGACAGCCAAATTGTACGACGTTATGCCATAGTCCTTCCACAGCTGGAACGGTATTATCCCCATGCGCATGTGACTCGACCCAAAAAACAGAACATCATACGTCCTGTCGGTAAAAAAAGAACTTTTTTCTCTATTTACATCGTCAATTCTTACCATCCTTGAATGCACATACAGTCCTGCAGCAATCAATGCAAGCGTTGCGGCAACGGCACAAAGGCGAAGCACCGCCGTTATACTCCTAGAACTTGAAATAGATGAAATCGGCTGCATTATACTCACCTCCCCACACGCCTACAGCAACAATAAACACAACGCAGAATGCAATCACTATCATCTGTGTGAGTGCACTCCGCTTTTGAATGTACGAGCGAACATACACGCCTTTGTCATTAAGGGCATCCACGGCAAGGATCAGTGCAATGCACAGGTACAGCATCTTAAGCTCTGTCCACCCAAGACCCATGCTGTAAAAATCATGGATCTTGAGATGTTTCAAAACAAAACCTGCCATTGCCTTGAGCACATGCACTGCAGAACGCAGCGAAGGAGCACGGAACAGACACCACCCAATGCACACCCAAAAGAATGTTGCAAGCCTTCGAAACATCCTTGGAAGCTTTTCCTGCACGCCTGCCGTCATTCTGTCAACAACTTGCAGCACTCCGTGCAAAAGCCCCCATGCAATAAAGTGCCATCCTGCACCATGCCACAAACCGCTCAATGCCATTACAGCAATTATGTTGCAGCTCGTCCTCAGATTTGAACACCGGCTGCCACCAAGGGGAATATACACGTAGTCGCGAAACCACGTACTCAGCGAAATGTGCCATCTGCGCCAAAAGTCCTGAACGTTCAAGGCGCAATAGGGACTTTTAAAGTTGTCCATCAAGTCAAATCCAAGGATGCGTGCCGAACCTTTGGCAATCAATGAATAGCCGAAAAAATCACCGTAAATCTGAAAGGCAAAAAAGAACGTGGCAAAAATCAAGCTCATGCCCTCGGTATCATAGGGATGGGCATAGGCGTTGTTTACAAAAATGGCAGCCCTGTCGGCCAGCACCATCTTAAGGAAATATCCCCACAGCATGATGAACAGCCCGTCCTTTGCCCGATCAAAGTCAAAGCATTTCGGACTGTCAAACTGCCGCAAAAGGTTTCGGCTCCGCTCAATGGGACCTGCAACAAGCTGGGGAAAAAACGATACGAACAGTGCATAGCGGAAAAAATTCCGCTCGGCACCAATGTCGTTTCGGTATACATCAATGACATAGCCTGCAGCCTGGAACGTAAAGAATGAAATTCCCACAGGCAAAAGGATGTCCAGATGAACAGACGCGTGCACGCCAACAAGATGCAATGCACGGAATACGTTCTGCAGCATAAAGTTACTGTATTTATAAAAGACAAGCACGGAAAACAGCAGTACAAGCGTCACTGCAAGCAGAAGCTTTCGCTTTTTTGACTCGCCGCAATCCGTCTTTTGAATTGCCATGGCACCAAGGAAGGACACACCCGTACAGGCAAAAAGAAGAATTCCATAGATAGCATTCCAACTCATGTAAAAGAAATAGCTGCACACAAGAAGCCATCCGTTTTTAGCCTTGGCAGGCAGCATAAAGTAGAACAGAAGCAGTACCGGCAGGAACACAATGTACTTGAATGAATTAAAAAGCATGACTTGTCATTAATCCCATTGTCACAAATAATGATTTTTCATTATTTTACAGCAAAATATAATGACTTGTCAATATCATGTCAGATATCAATAGTGAAATATTGGTATTGTATCACCATGGATAGTGATTTCAGGCATAATCTGCGTACTGAACTTGATTTTCAGAACCTCACCGTAAAAGAACTTGCTGCAAAGACAGGCATTCCGAAATCGACACTGGACTGTTATTTGGGAGTAAGGGCGACAATGCCACCTGCAGACATCGCTGTCCGCATTGCAAGGGCACTGAATGTAAGCGTGGAATTTTTAGTGACAGGTTCAGAACATGCCTGCGAGCACATGGGCACAGCAGACGGACAAAATAAAATGCTCAAAACCATCATTGCAGATTTAATAAAGCTGAACAAAACTGCCCTGTGCTATACGCAGGCTGCCATTCACGCCATATCGCAAGCACAGGAACTAACAAACCTTTAACTGCACAACACCTTTGCCCTGTCAAGGGCTGCATGAATATTTTCGCAGATGTTTTCGCGTCCAATCTTGTCTGCCATGCCAGTCTTTTCACACAAAATATACGGCTGCGTATGAATTCCTGACAGAACAATCGTGACGCCTTTTCGGTCACAGGCTGCCTTTGCCTGCTCCAGAGCACGCAGTCCACCTGCATCAAGGTAAATCATTTTCCTCATACGAAGGATAAGCACTTTGTACTGAATTCCTGCTTTTTCTACAGCAACCTCGAATTTACGCACCGTGCCAAAGAAAAGAGGACCGTCTATTTCGTACACCATTGTTCCTTCGGGGATGTCAAGTTTTTCTTCAATAGTATCAGGAGACATTGCGATGCCGCCTATGAGGGTTTCCCGCTCATTCTGGACTTCTGACAAATCAATCATCTTTTTTATAAAGAAGAATGCAGCAAAACCAAGTCCTACCTCAATTGCGACCGTAAGGTCAATGAATACCGTAATAAGGAACGTAATGAGTAGTACACAAATGTCGGACTTTTGTCCCTTGCACAATGCCCTGATTGCAGGGAATCCCGCCATGTTCCAAGCTACACTGATCAGAACGGCGGCAAGGGCTGCCATTGGAATGTACACGGCAAAGCGTCCCAATACAAGCAGAATCAAAAGCAGCGTCAGTGCATGGACAATGCCTGCAACAGGAGTACGTCCACCATTCTTTATGTTCGTTGCAGTGCGGGCAATGGCACCTGTTGCAGGAATGCCGCCGAACAACGGAGATACAATATTCGCAATGCCCTGCCCTATCAACTCCGTATCGGAATCATGCTTGGAACCAATCATACCGTCTGCAACGACAGCACTTAAAAGAGATTCAATGGCTGCAAGCAGTGCAATGGACACGGATGTAGGAAACAGCATTCTGATTGTAGACAAACGGAAATCAGGAAGCTTCGGCATAGGCAGCGAAGAAGGAATAGAACCGTACCGGCTGCCAATCGTGTCGGTTGCAAGTCCTGCATGCTTTTCAAGCAGTACAGACACGACTGTTGCAAGCAGAATGACGACAAGGGAGCCAGGAATGCCTTTCAATCCGGGAATCTTTTTGTTGACGTGCGGCCAAATGAAGATGATTGCAAGGCTTGCAGCCGCAATCACGAACGAATATACATGTATGTGAGAAGCATTCATGATGTAGGTATGAATCTTGCCTACAAAGTCGCCCGGCATTTTGTCAAATCCTTCAGGAAACGTAGTAATGGAAAGCCCGAAGAAATCGCCAATCTGCCCCGTAAAGATGGTTACGGCAATGCCGGCAGTAAAACCTGTTACAATAGTATAGGGAATAAACTTTACCAGACCACCCATTTTGAATGCACCAAGCAGAATGAGCAGAATTCCAGCCATAACGGTTGCAGTGGCAAGCCCCGAAAGACCAAACTGGGCAACGACCCCATACACAATAACGGCAAACGCCCCCGTAGGGCCTCCAATCTGCACTTTGCTTCCGCCAAAGGCCGAAATGCAGAAACCTGCAACAATTGCAGTAAACAGTCCAGCCTCAGGAGAAACTCCACTGGCAATGGCAAAGGCTATGGCAAGCGGAAGGGCAACAATGCCGACAATAATGCCTGCCGTCAAATCACTAAAAAATGTTTTTGATGAATAGTTTTTAAGACTAGAAATAAGTTCTGGTTTAAACATACGAATCCTCGCACCACATCATGCTGCTTTTGCAACAAAAAATCAATATATTCAACAATATTCAACAAAATTCTATTGATTTCTCTGTGCCAATCATTATAATGCAACCCATGAATTTGAGAAACGCACGCTATGGTGCACATTCCATTACAGAAGGAACAATATGGAAAGCGTTGCTGACATTCTTTTTTCCCATCTTGTTCGGAACATTCTTTCAGCAGCTTTACAATACGATTGATGCAATTGTCGTGGGACGTTTTGTCGGCAAACAGGCACTTGCAGCTGTAGGCGGTGGTTCTGCAGTATTCGTAAATCTGATTGTCGGTTTTTTTGTAGGACTCACAAGTGGTGCGGGAGTACTGATTTCTCAATTTTACGGAGCAAAAAACAATGTAGAAATTTCCCGCTCCGTGCACACGTCAATTGCCTTGAGCCTCGTGTGCGGCATCCTCATGACCGTACTCGGAACAGGGTTCAGCACTTTCATGCTCACGATTACAAAGACACCGGCGGACACCCTGTCTTTGTCAACGACATACCTGCGCATTTTCTTTTTGGGCATGGTTCCCATGTCGCTGTACAACATGTGCTCAAGCATCCTGCGTGCCGTGGGCAACTCGCGTACGCCCCTCATAATCCTTATCATAGGATGCGGCACCAACATTCTCCTTGACGTGATTTTCGTTATCGTGCTCAAACTCGGTGTTGCAGGCGTTGCCATTGCAACAGACCTGTGCCAAATTATTACGGCAATTCTTTCGCTGGCACTGCTCATCAAAACAAAGGAATCGTATCAGGTTTGCCTAAAAAAGGTGTCCGTTACACCGCACATCCTTGCCCACATACTGAAATTGGGATTTCCTGCAGGCATTCAGTCCAGCTTGTACACCATCAGCAACCTCATTATCCAGACATTCATAAATTCCTTTGGAACAAACCATGTTGCGGCATGGGCGGCATACGGCAAGATTGATGCAGTTTTCTGGATGATGATAAACGCCCTGGGCATTGCCATTACGACGTTTGCCGGTCAGAATTACGGTGCCCACAAATATGACAGGGTAAAAAAAGGCATGTGGCAGAGTTTGCTGCTGGCAGTCATCTTTACCGCCCTGTTCAGCATTGCATTTGAACTGACAGGGAAATACCTGTTCATGATGTTTTCGCCAGACGATGATGTCATTCGAGAGGGTGTCCGCATCATGCGCTTTTTGATTCCGTTCTGGGGTACATTCATCTCAATAGAAATCGTAAGCGGCACAATCCGCGGAGCAGGAAAAAGCTTTGTCCCCATGGTTATTACAGTCTTTGGGGTATGTCTGTTGCGAATCCTGTGGCTGTTCACCGCCGTTCCGCATAAAAACGACATGCAGACAGTCATTGCCAGCTACCCCATTACATGGACTATTACATCCATCATGTTCTGGATATACTATGCAAGCGGCAAATGGCTCACCAAAAGCACTACCAGTTCTCCTCAATAAAGTTCCATACGGTGTTCCAATACACATCAGGCTCCGTAAAGGCAGACATGACATGGCGAGCACCATGAACGACAAGCTTTTCCTTTTGCTCACAGGCATCGGCTTCATACACAATGTCCTGCATGTAAAACGGATTGTAATCATCCGCATCGCCATGGATAAAGAGCATGGGAGTCTTGTTCTTGCGCAGCTGTTTTACACAGTCGGCTTCGCAAAAACTGTATCCAGCCCGAATCTTTGACAACACGCTTACCGCATGCATGAGCGGAAACGATGGCAAATGATACATTTTATGCAACTTGTCCTTAAATTCCACCCATACAGATGAGTAGCCGCTGTCTTCGATGCATACTTTTACCGCCTCGGGAAAGTCTTTTTCGCCACTTGCCATCATCACAGCAGCTGCCCCCATGGAAAATCCGTGCAGGACAATCTGAGCCTGAGCATCAAGCTTTACAACCTCGCTGAGCCACAGAATGATGTCGCGCCTGTCAAGCCATCCCATTCCTATGAATGAGCCTTGACTTTTTCCCGAAGCACGCAAGTCAGGAGTCAGCACATTCCATCCTTTTTCATAGTATGCCTGCGCATAGCTCCAAAATTCCTGGGCAATGTCATTGTACCCGTGAACAATGACGGCCCAGCGATGCACGCTGCTGTCAGGCTGCATAAAAAAATAGCCGTGCAGCACTATGCCGTCTTCTGCAGTCAGTTCCTGTGTTTTTGTACAGGCTGCAGCTCCCCATTCCTGAGCTTGCAAAGTCATGCGCTTTTCCAAAAGAGCTGCACGCTGTTCGCGCGCCACCTGCTCTGCATCCTCGGATACGGCAAGCATTTTGTGAATGGAATCATTTGAACCAGACTGCCGCACAATGGCAAAGTTCAGCATATAATTGGCGGCATAGCAGAGCACGCAAAGAAAAACAATGGCACAAATGCTTACTACAAACAGGAATTTCTTGAACGTCATAACCATCTACTATAGTATATCTTTTTAATGTAAGTTCCAATAAAAATGTTGGCAAAATCAATAATATTTGGCAAAATAAAGCACTATATGAGCAGAACATACAACGATGCAATGTTTATAGATACATTTGAACATGAATATACATGGCTGAACGGATTCATGCGCAATGTAAGGAACCTTGCAGAAAAAACAGCTGTCATTGATCCAGAATGCGGTCGTTCATGGTCATACAAGGAACTAAACAAGCAGTCAAACAAACTCGCTCATGCCCTGATAGGCTCTGGCATACGCAAAGATTCCGTTGTCATGATACTGCTCAGAAACAGTCCAGAATTCTGCTTTGCCTACATTGGAGTGCGAAAAGCCGGTGCAATACTGCAACCGGTGAACTGCAGCCTTGGCTATGGAGAACTTGTCCTGCTTCTAGAGCACAACAGACCAGAAGCATTCATATATCATGAAGAATTTACGGATACGGTGGGAAAAGCCTTGCAAGAATGTACATGGAACTGCAAGACATGCATTGTCGTGCAAGAAAAACAAAACAGCAGTCAGTCTAGTTGCAGTAGGAATCACATGAGCTACAGTACTTTTACAGAGCAGCAACCAACAGAAAATCCTGTTCTAGACTTTCGACCGCACATTTACGATGAAGTGCTCCGCCTGTGCACCAGTGGCACAACATCACTGGCAAAGTCCGTGCCCATCAACGACATAAACGAAGTGCTTTCTGCCCATGATGTCATCATGCAGTACCCAATGAACAAAAACGACATTACCATGAACATGACACCATGGTTCCATCGGGGAGGATGCCATAGCGGAGGTCTGTGTCCAACGTTCTATGCAGGAGCAAGTCTTGTCGTCATGCGAAAATTCAGCCCGCAAAAGACACTGGACTATGTGCAGACCTACGGCATAACGTTCCTTGCAGGCGTTCCCGCAAATCTTGACTTGCTCTGTCATGCCCAACAGGTACAAAAAAGAGACCTTTCCTGCCTGCGCGGCATCGTTACCATGGGGAGTCCGCTCTCTAAGGAAAAGTGCCTTGCATACGCATCTGCTCTGACTCCGAACATCTTTAACGGTTACGGAACAACCGAAACATTCTGGAATTCATTTCTTCGCCCCTACGACCTGCCGCAAAAAGCTGGTTCTGCAGGAACGAGCTGCATAGACGATGAAGTGCGAATTGTAAAAGAACATGCCTCTCCAGAAGAACTTGTTGCACGGGACAATGCGACTACCGGAGAAATCATCATCAGGTGCCCTGGGAAAACGACCTATGCATATCACGATGACAATACCTATCAAAGCGAAAAATTCCGCAAGGGCTGGGTTTACACGGGGGACATCGGTACTTGGGATGCAGACGGAACAATTTCCATTGTTGGCAGAAGGGACAACCTGATGATTATTGCCGGTGAAAACGTGTACCCCGAGCAGATTGAAGAAGCTGCCTGTGCCTGCCCGCTCATAAAAGACTGCCTTGTGACAAGCATACCGGACAGCAAGCGCGGTCAAGCAATGGTAGCCTACATTGTTCCAGAAAAGAACGAGCATTTCAGCATCCAGGCAATAAAAGATTTTTACAAAGCCAGCCCCACTCTGTCAAAATATAAAGTTCCCCGATACTATGCCGTTGTAGAAAGCCTTCCTCTCACTGCCACAGGCAAAAAAAGCCATGCACTCATAAAGGCAAAAGCCCTCGAAGATTTGAAAAACGGTCTTTTACGACGAATATAGGCTTGTGTCATTTTAAGCATTACTATTGACAAAAAATCGATTTGCCTGTATTTCCAAAAAATTAAAAACTGTATGTACGATAAAACAGACAACAGAAATCTTTCTTTTGAAGATTTTTATCTTCCGTTTGGCGGACATCTAAAAGGAGACAACCGCTGGGTGACGCTGGCAAATGAAATCGACTGGGATTTTATAGAAGAAAACTACGCGTCTCTGCTAGCCAAGAGCGGAATGGGTGCGAAAGCCCTGAATGCAAGAATCATAGTCGGTGCACTCATAATAAAAAGCCGCATGAACATAACGGACGAGGAGACCGTTCAGTCCATAACCGAAAATCCGTACATGCAGTATTTTCTCGGCTACGAGGGATATGCCGAGAAGGCTCCTTTCAGCCCGTCAACGCTCACCAGGGCAAGGGAAAG